>Ga0208795_1000316_pt1 | contig 24066 bp, 31 predicted proteins | sample CB_VirMetaG_6_FD_184541 | JGI IMG/M metagenome (GOLD analysis project Ga0208795, IMG submission 184541) | Freshwater to marine saline gradient viral communities from Chesapeake Bay - CB_1508_2 Viral MetaG (SPAdes) (version 4) | ecosystem: Environmental > Aquatic > Marine > Coastal | place: USA... | reverse complement strand
CTGCTTTGACCACAATCTTTTTTCGCTCGTCTTAAAATAAATTTGCAACACTGGAGAGGTAAATGGGTAGCAATAAAAAACGGGGTACACTATCTGAGAGTGAGAGACTGGAGATCATTGAGCTGTATGAGAGTGGAGATCATACCTATCAATCATTGGCAGATCAATTTGATGTAAACAAAAGCACCATATCCCGGATCATCAATAAACAACAAAAAAAACTCAATCGCATCACAAAATCAGAGGAGTCAAAACAAAAGACTCCACCACCATCCACTCAATCATCCAGTACAGTGGTGAGTGATCCATTATTATTCAGAGAGATCAAACTGATGGAGATTGCACAGGACATTGAGTCCACTAGAGAGAGAGGTAGTCATCATGCACTGCCACAATTCCACAGACTCCACCTGCAGGTCTATGATGAGTGGGTAAGTATCAAAAAGGAGATGGATGAGATTGATGGTCTGACAAATCCTGAGGAGGTATTGCATACTATAGCTATAGCAGTAAAACAATTGCCACCAGTCCTCAGAGATAGACTGCAGGATATGTTGGATGGTCATTTTGATAATGTCATACCTCTGTATGGTGGAGGTAGTGGTGAGTAAAATCAATCTCTATTGTGGAGACTCATTGCAGGCAATGAGAGAGATGGATGATAATCAGTATGATTTGGCAATAGTTGATCCTCCATATGGTATATCTCAGGACAAAGGTATAGAGTTTGGAGATTGGAAAAGATCAATACACAAAAAAAAAGATTGGGATAATGAGATACCACCACCTGAGTATTTTGTGGAGTTGATGAGAGTCTCAAAAAATCAGATCATTTGGGGAGGTAATTATTTTTTAGATTATCTATACAATACTAGATGCATGCTAGTATGGGATAAAAATAATGGTACAAATCCAATGAGTGATTGTGAGTTAGCATGGACTAGTTTTCATAGTTCAGTGCGAAAATTTACATATAATCATATTCAAGAATATAATCAAAAAATACCTAGAATTCATCCAACACAAAAACCGGTCTCACTCTATCACTGGGTATTGAATAAATATGCCAAAAAAGGAGACAGGATACTGGATACTCATTTGGGTAGTGGATCAATCGCAATTGCATGTCATGATATGGGATTTGATTTGGATGGTTGGGAGCTGGACACAGACTACTACCACAAAGCAGTCCAGAGATTTGATAATCACACAAAACAGATACAATTATTTTGAGTGGAGGTAGTGGTGAGTAAAATCAATCTTTATTGTGGAGACTCATTGCAGGCAATGAGAGAGATGGATGATAATCAGTATGATTTGGCAATAGTTGATCCTCCATATGGTATCGGAGGTAAAGATCAAAGATATGCAGGTAATGGATCAGGTAAGTTGAAAAATAGAATACTCAATCAAAGTGCAAAAAAATTTGCAGATTGGGATAATGAGATACCACCACCTGAGTATTTTGTGGAGTTGATGAGAGTATCAAAAAATCAGATAATCTGGGGAGGTAATTACTTTGATTTGCCTCCATCCAGATGTGTGATCTGTTGGGATAAGTGCCAACCATGGACAAACTTTAGTCAGTGGGAGATGGCATGGACCTCATTTGACAAACCTGCATCTCTTTACAGGTTTGCTAATCGTACAGGTGACAAAATCCATCCAACACAAAAACCGGTCTCACTCTATCACTGGGTATTGAGTAAATATGCCAAAAAAGGAGACAGGATACTGGATACTCATTTGGGTAGTGGATCAATCGCAATTGCATGTCATGATATGGGATTTGATTTGGATGGATGGGAGCTGGACACAGACTACTACCACAAAGCAGTCCAGAGATTTGATAATCACACAAAACAGATACAATTATTTTGAGGTAAGACAAATGAAAAATGACATTAATGATTTAGGACAATACATCATCTCCATTTGTGGACATTGTCATGTGGATACAATTGCAGATGAGATTGGATATGCCAGTGGTACAATAAACAAGTGGACTAGAGGTCATGATAGAGAGATCATGAAAATTGATGCAATGATAGACCTTGCAGAGTATCTCAGTAATAAGGATAACCATCCACCTCTCTATCACATCCTCAAAATGTTGGAGATGAGAGATCACTACCACATAGTCCTCCAAAAGTGGATACACAAAAACAAATGGGGCAAAAAATAGATGAGTCTCCTACACCTCCAAAGGATTGCAAAACAGACTGCACTACTCCAACAGGATGCAGAGGATGATCCACTCAAATACTGGAGACCAACACCAGTACAAGAGAGAGTTTTGAGAGATGAGTCCAGATTGGTACTCCTCAGAGGTGGCAATCAGATAGGCAAGAGTGCCACAGGTGCATTTGACTGTATTTGTCATCTATTGGGTAGACATCCATACAAGTCAGTGCCACCTGCACCAATAGAGGCATGGATCATTTGTCATAGTTGGGAGCAGTCAAGGACTATCATGGGCAAATTTCATGAGCTTGTACCAAAATCAGAATTGCATCCTGATGTGGAGTATGTACCCGGTAAAGGATACAGAGGTACAGGTGCACCAATCATCAGATTTAAAAATAATAGTTTGGTCCGTTTTAAAACTACAAATCAGGGTACACTAGGTATAGCTAGTGGTACAGTGGACTACATTTGGGTGGATGAACCTCCACCACCAGTCATTTTTGGAGAGTTGAGGGCACGGATCACCCGTACAAATGGCAAAATGTTATTTACAATGACACCTATTGGTGCACCTGTGGACTATCTCAAACAGATGGTCAAAGACAAAATCATCTCTGAGCATGTGGGTGTGATGTCAGTGGAAAATACCACTCCAAAGGGATGCAAGCCTATGATGACTCAAAAAGAGATTGAGGAATTAAAAATGTCATACCTACCACTGGACAGAGATGCACGGATCAATGGAGATTGGGAGGGTGGTATACCAGAGGGCAGAGTGTTTGAGCAGTTTACAGATGACCTCATCTCAGATTTGACACCTGATCCTGATCGAAATTATGTGTGGAGTATTGGTATTGATCATGGTCATGACATTGCCTCACAGGTGGCAATCTTGACTGCAGTGGATGTGACAGATACTGACAAAGAGATAGTGTATGTGGTGGATGAGTATGTGGCAAGTGGTGCAAGTGCAGATGTGCATGCAAAAGGGATCATTGCAATGATAAAACGCAATGGACTTGACATTGCATCGATACAGAGATGGACCGGTGATAGATCACATGGTGGATCACGAAATAATGGAGGCAAAATGTCAAATGCAATGTTGACTGCATCATTTGCCCACATACTAGGGTATCCTAAAGGGCAATTACCTTTTAGAATTCGCACTGCCTACAAACCCAAATACTCAGTGTATTATGGTAGTCAAACCATCCATCAATTGATGTGTGCACATCGTTTTCAAATCTTCCCTCAGTGTGATAGGACAATCAAAAGTCTCAAATACTGGGCGATGAAAAAATCAGGAGGTATGGATACAATGTCAGAGTGGAAACATTGCATCGATGCATTGAGATATGCTATAATGGGTATAATAAGCGAACAATATAACGCACCAAAACAATCAAAAATCAGGTTGAACAGATGAAACATATTGCACAGATGCCACAGATGCCTCTATACGGGGATCAAATCACACAGGCCAGAATACAAGAGACCTCATTGAGACATCGCATGTTGACAGGTAGATGGCAAAATGATCTCATTGATACCATCACTCAACATATCCCTGAGAGTAGACAAGCTGCATGGGGTATCCCGGATATGTCATCCAATATATTCAAGTCCTGTTGTAGTGCACTCTGTGGTCTTTATGTTGAACCTCCTACAATTGGAGTCAATGAGACCACACCGGGGCAGGCAGATGGTTTAGTGGGCAGGACAGGACTCATCAATGAGGCAGGTCTATGGAGTATGATGCAGAGAGTCCAATTTTTTACGATTGGATTGAGGGAGTGTTTTATACGGGTGGATGTTAATGATGCAGGTGATGGTCTATTGTATCGTATTGTCACTCCGGATATGGTGGATGCAGAGTCCTCTGCAGGTGATCCATCCACTCCACACACGATTAAAGAGATGAGATTGAGATACTGTGAGGAGTCCCACAAATATGAGTGGACTATGGACTATCTCTCAATCAAAGATCCAAATGATCCAGAGTATGAGATTTATACACTGACACAAAATGGAGATAAAGACAGAGATGTGACAGTAAAATATTTAGGTGCAGAGATGAGTGGTCCTATGTATCCATATAGAGACTCAAATGGAGTGCCTTTTTTACCATACAGTCTATACCATGCAGAGATACATGGTCATCTATTTGATGCCTTTAATCTCAGAGAGATCATTGCAGGCAGTTTAAACTCCTCCGTGATGTACAGTTATCTCCTCCACCTGATGAGAGACTGCAGCCATCCTCAGAGATGGTTGATGGGTGCAACATTGGCAGGACTTGATACATTTGATAACAATTTGGAGAGTAGACGCAATGCAATTGCATCTGATCCTGCATCCATTTTGGTCTTTACACCTGATCCTGATTTGCAACCCGGACAACAACCACAGATAGGACAGTATCAAGCTGGTGGAGATGTGGAGAAAATGTTGGAGGCAATCACTGTATATGAGAGGAGATTGGCAGTGCAGATGGGTATCAATCCTGCAGATGTACAAAAAATGAGTGGAGATCCTCGTAGTGGATATGCCATTGCCACCAGTCGGTCCTCATTGCGTGAAAATCAAAGGAAATTCGCTCCATCATTTCGTCGTGCAGATATGGAGACATTGGAGATCAGTGCAAAAATCTCAAATCAGTATTTTGGTACAAACTATCCTGAGAGTGGATACAGAGTGGAGTATCATGCTATACCATTGAGTCCAGAGGAATCAAAAGAGCAGAGAGAGAATATGTTGGCACTCCTCAATGCAGGTCTGATCTCCAAAGTGGATGCAATCAAAATCCTGCATCCTGATTTGGATGATGTTGATGCCAAGAAGAAATTACTGCAAATTCAATCGGAAAACCTATCATTTTAACTATCAAAAAAGGGAGATAGAACATGAAAACTATTACACATGAGGGTATTGAATATATCCAAAAGGATCATGTAGATGAGATTGTCAGACAGAGGATCTCAAAATACAGTGAAAAATTGACAGCTACAGAGGCAAAATTATCAGAGTATGAGTCACAGTTGGATGAGGCAAGAGTCAAAATGAAATTGGTTGACACACTCACCAGTCAAGTGGAGACATTGCAAAGTGATCTCAGTACTGCCAAATCTCAATATGAGAGACATACTATCATCTCTCAATATGGCATCACTGATGGAGATGTGAGGGAGGCAGTAGAGTGGACATACAACAAAAAAATGAGTACTCTACCAAAAAAGGATCAGGTCTCATTGGGTGATTGGTTGCAAACAATCAAAGATGATCCATCCAGTGCACCATCCATCCTCAGACCATTTTTCACAGACTCCACTCAATCAGAGAGTGCACCTGTACAATCCACTCCACAAAATCCATCCACACCATCCTCACACACTCCACCTCCATCAAATAGAGGTGTGAGTGTGCAATCCTCCAATATACCTCCATCTGACATTTTGCAGAGAGCAAATGACCCATCATTTTATGCACAAAATAGAGAGGCAATCAGAGAGGCATATTACAAACAATCCAATAATACCTCACCATACAAATTTTGATGGAGTGAGAGATGGCCACATTTCGATATAGTGATGGTGCAGGTGTACCATCAAGACAGGATTTTGCAAACCAGTCCACAATCATAGTCACACATGGTCTCGGCTATGTGCCCAATGTATGGATCGTGATTGGTGGACAGTTGGTAGAGAGTGCAATCACACATAATAATGATTTGACATTTACAGTCATTTTTCAAACATCTGAGACAGGTGTGATATATTATAGATGATTTTTAACAACACAATATAGGAGTGATTATGTCACAACGCAATTTATCGCCTGAAGTCATTTTTGAGGGCATCATCAAACAAAATGGGACAGTATCAAATGATGCACATTTGATTACCCGTGGATACTTGCATGGCAATGTTATCAATGGTATCCATCCAGATAGTGCAAACTATGCAGAGGTAGTATCTGATAATGGTGTGGACAAATTAAAATTAAAACCATTGACAGTCACAGATGTCACAGTAAACAGTACAGCTACATCATTGTCTGATTTTGTTGCAAATGTTTATACTGGATCCAATTTTCAAGAAGGCGACATCGTATTTTTGACCTCAATGTCTCCTACTGAGTGCTATATCCATAACGGTGGAGCCGCTGGGACTAGTGCAGATTGGGAATTGGTAAATAGTGGATTGAGTACTGCACAGGTGCGTGCAATGTTGAGTGCATCCAGTGGTATCAATTACAATTCATCGACCGGAGAATTCACTGCAGATCAAGCTGAGATTCAAGGGTTTTTCTCTGCAGGTACTGGATTGGCATATAGTGCAGGACAATTCTCCTTGAGTGCAAATTCTGATCAAGTATCTGAGGGAGCATCAAATTTGTATTTTACAGATGCCCGTGCACAATCTGCAATCTCAGTTGCCTCTGTGACTGGTCCAAATGTACAATTATTGCAATATGTCAATGGTGTTTTGTCTGTAGAGTTGGCAGATGTATTTGCAGAGTTCTCTGCAGGTACTGGATTGACTTTTTCAGGTGGAGAATTTTCATTTACTGGTGACACTGATGATGTATCAGAGGGATTAACAAATGTATACTTTACTGATGCCCGTGCACGATTGGCATTAAGTGCAGGTACTGGTATCTCCTACAATAATAGTACAGGTGCAATCTCTCTCAATGCAGATACTGATGATGTATCAGAGGGTGCAATCAATAAATACTTTACAGATGCCCGTGCACGATTGGCATTGAGTGCAGGTACTGGATTGGCATATAACTCATTATCAGGACAATTCTCATTGAGTGCAAACTCAGATCAAGTATCTGAGGGATCTACTAATTTGTATTACACTACTGCACGGGTACAGGCTGATGTAGGTGTATCATCAGATCCCGGTGAGTTGATTGGTTACAGTGCAGGCGAATTCACATTGAAATTGTCTCAATTGCGTAAATCATTTGCAAATCAATCATTGACTGCAAACACTGCATTGACATTGACTCACAGTTTAGGAGAAAAATTGGTACATGTAAGTGCAATGGACTCTAACTCTGAGAAGATTGATTTGAAAGTGGTATATGTATCCACTACTCAGGTATCTGTGACATCTGTAGTAAATATTACAGGTGTTGACATTGCAGTATCATTGTAATATACTTGATACAGTAAATCTTTAGTCATTTGTTGTTTTAAAGAGTCTCCATTGGAGACTCTTTTTTTATGTCTATTTGTCTTTCTCGATGATCATATTGACATGACCTGATCCAGATTGCATCGCAATGAGCAGTGATCTATTTGATTGTCTACCAATCTCCATATTGATTGAGATGAGATTATTTGCAGGTACAAAACAATAATCAGTTATGTCTACTCCAAAGGCATCTCCATCCTCACCAATATTTGCAAAATACAGTGCACCTATTGATCCAAATGTGATTTTTGTGGCATTTTTGGGTATTGTAATTTCCTGTGCAGTGGTAGTCACTGCAAATCTTTTGATGTATGGGTAATCATTTACATTTGATAAATCTATGATTGACATTGTACTCTCCTTTTGACAGATTTTGTCATAGTATAACACATATACAATGTAATGAGATACAATAGATTTGACTACAGACTTTTTGAGTGGGAGTTAGTCTCCAGTCGGATAGGGTCACACCCGTAAATAGTGAGAGTCCGTTTTTATATATTATCAAAACCTATCTATTGAGAGATAAAAAATTATGGCTACTATTGATTATTCAAGTTTAGGCAATTTGCGTTTGAGCGCAATGATTGAAAATGAGGTGCGTGCAGTGTTGGCAGACATGGCATCAATCCGTAATACCGGGGCATTATTGTTTGCAGGCGATGTTGCAGGCATCGGTAGTACTGTTACCCGATTGCGCTATGCAGATTGGGGTGCAAGTACACCTTTTGCCAGTGCTGCAGATGGTGCAGATGTTGCAAATACAACATTGACTCCATCCACTGTAGACATCACTGTGGGACGATCTGCATTGCGTTATGACATCACAGATTTGGCAGGATTGACAGGTATGGGTCAAGACATTGATCCGTTTTCTTTAGCTGCCCAGATGGCAATGAGTGCAGAGGCACGCATCAATCAAATTATTGCAGCTACTTTTGCTAGTGCATCAAATTCTGTGGGTACTAGTGGAGTAGACATGTCTGTAGATGACTTTTATGATGCGATGTTTCAATTGGAGAGTGAGTCAAATGATGGAGAATTTTTCTGCATTTTGCATCCTCAACAATTGTCTGATTTGCGTGACTCTTTGCGTAGTGAGTCAAATAATGCTTTAGCATTTTCACCAGCTACTGAGGACATGTTGGCAATCAAAGGACAAGGTTATGCCGGTCGTTTTGGTGGTGTTGAGATTTTCAAGTCTAGCTATGTGACTGAAGCTGCAGGCAATAAAATCGGTGCAATGATGTCAAAGGGTGGAGTTGCTTATGCAATCGGTACACCTCGTCCATTGGCAGGTGCAGGTGCTGAGATCCGTCCTGCAGGGACTCCAGTTGTAGTTGCATTTCAGCGCGATGAGTCAAAAGGATTGACAGAGGTTGTTGGTCATTTGTACTGTGGTGCTGCAATTACTGAGGATGCACGCATTGTCAAGATTGTTACTGATGCTTAATTAACATTTTGGAGTGGTGATTGGGTTTTATCCCTTTTGCCTCTCACCACTCCAATCTCTTTTGAGATTGGAGTGTTTTATCAAACATAATAAAAAAGGGGAAAAAAATTATGGAAACATTTACACCATCCACATGGACAGGCAAAAGAGCCTCCACAGATAACGCAAAATTACCTCTCAATGGTAATGCACCATTTTATCTATTGCACCATCCAAATCAATGGGAGTTGGTACAATTGGAAAGTGGGAAATGGAGATGGTTACCTACTTTTGGACAATTACATGAGATTGCAGGGGTTAATGGTATTGAGGACACTAGACAAGGTCCGGACTCCACTGTAGCACGCATGAAATTACAAGAGAGAGGACAATTAGTACTTGATAGAGAGTTTGGTTATGTATCCCGGTATGAGACAAAAGGTGGAGGATACTACTACACTCTGAGATGGGATATCCCAAAAATCATAGGAAACAAAGTCTATTGGAATACTGACACAGATGGATACAATCTATGGAGATTGGAGCTGATGGAGATTGGAGTAATCAAAAATCCAGAGATTGAAATTGTGCAAGAAAAAATATCAATGATTGACAGAAAGATTGATAGACGCATGAAACTCCAACACATACCGGAGATCAAAAAAGAGATTGATGAGTTATATGCACTCAAAAAACAGATGGATGATGCATACAAATCAATCCACAGTGATGATGACTCTGATACAGATGCAAAAACTACCAAAAAGGGGACAAAAAAATGAGTACAGGTCCTACAAGAGAGCAAGTGGAGAGAGTTACCACTAGATTGTACAATGATGCAAAACAATCAGGTAGACAGGTCACTAGAGAGACTATCAGAGATGAGGTCATCAAGAGAGCAAAAAGATTAGATAACAAAAAACCATAGGAGACTATCATGGGATACAATGGCAAGCCTTTTTTCAAAATTCCTCGTCCACTCTTACTAGAGGGTGGAGTAGAAAATCAAACAATTGCAGGTGACATCACTTTGACTGCAAAAGACTCATTATTTAATATGATTGATGGTGGTGTGGCAGATCGTACTATCACATTGCCTGCAGAGATCAATGGTGCAATGTATATCATCCTCAATACAGGCAGTACAAATGATTTGATCATCCAAAATGATGCAGCTGGTGCAGTGGTGACATTGTCAGGTGGTGAGGTTACATGGTTAGTCTGTGATGGTACAACATGGTATCCAATCATCAATGTAAATAATCTATAATGAGATGACAGATGGGTACTGAGAGATTTTATAGTCCTAGGATCAGGATACATGAAGTTTTGGAAAGAACCAGATCATGTACTGTAGATTTACCAGTGTATAGAGATAATGCACTGGTATCTCCTACAAGTGCATATTTGACTATCCAAAATCCTGATAATGGTGATCTGATTGCACGCACTGCAGTATCTATCATAGGCAATATTGCCACATACAACATCTCATCAAGTGAGATACCTGCATCTACTCCATTGGGTGATGGGTACATGCAGATATGGGAATTGACACTGAGTGGAGTAGTCCACACATTTAAAAAACCATGTGCGATTGCACTCTCCTCTCTCTATCCAGTCATCACTGATTTGGATTTGGAGGCAGAGTACAGTGATTTGGCATCAATCAGACCATCATCACTAGGTAGTAGCTATCAAACCTATATAGATGAGGCATGGGTACAATTGATCCAACGAATTAGAGATTTGGGCAATATTGAGTATTTGATTATGTCTCCTCAATCTCTGAGATCTGCACACAAAAATCTCACCTTTTATCTGATTTTTAAAGATATGGACTCCAGTGGACTGGGTGAGGGACGCTATTTGGACCTTGCGAAAGAGCACAGAAAAGAGTTTGAATTTGATTTTAAAAGATTGAAATTCACATATGATCTCAATCAGGATGGCAGAGCAGATGACAAAAATGGACGGAGGAGTGCATTTGGAGTCATCTATACCTCTGCACCTCCATCAATGTGGAGGAGATGGTAATGAGTACAGTATCACTCTCCACAATCAGACAGAGATTTGCAGATCAAATCTCCACTATTGCAGGATTTGATGAGAGTCGTAATCCTTTTGATGGATATGGTAGATCTCCAAATACAATCGCACATCAGAGATTTAGTGTTGGTATCCGTACAGTATCATCCAGAGATGACAATAGACAAAAAGTAGGACCGGGAATCATGGTTGAGACTCAATGTCTTGTCAGATATGCCTTTAGGATCAAACCAAAGGATCAAATTGAGAGTTATGATGAGGCACTGGACAGTGCACAGACAGTCATCAAAACACTCACAAATAGATCTGCACCACTCCACAATGATCTCCAAATCAGATTTGGAGGTATGGACAACGAATTGTCAGACAGTGGAGAGTGGTGTGGTATTACTCTCACATTTAACATCATTCATTTTTTGGACTTAACATAGGAGACAGTCATGGCAGATAGTAGTGTAGTAGGCACATCAAGAGATGGCACAATCACAATCACAGATGGAGCTGCATCATCATATACAGTATCATTTGAGGTTGGAGATTTTAGTGCATCAGAACCGGGTGCAGATCGTGTTGTAATTCGTGATCGTGGTGCAATCGTGGGATTGCGTAAAGGTGATGATCCAGTAATCAATTTTTCATTCAGTGTGCATCTGAGATCATTGACAGATACCACTGCAGATAACTTGATGGACCGTTTGTACAATCGTGGTTTTCATGGTGGATCACCATTGACATCCACAGGTGGAGATGGATTTGAGCAATTTTTGCAAACTGTAAAGTACCAAATGAATACCTCTGCAGTAGGCAGTGGTAAAACTTATGAGGCGACATATGCAAAATGTTATATGGAGGTCTCAGGATTGACAGAGGGTGCAGATGGCAATACTTTGGAGATCAGTGGTGAGTGCTATGGTGGAGTTACATACTCTCAAACCTAATTAAAATCATAAAAAAGGGAGATTATTATGATGATAAAATTACAGACATTTGGTGAGATGGAGTGCAAATTGCCTCCACTCTCCACCTGTTTTGATTTGGTATCACTATGGAGTGATGATCAAAACAGATCACAGATGGGTAGACTGTGTGCAATGGCATTATGTGTATGTGGAGTGGATGACAGGTTACCAAAAAAACGACATCTCACAGATTTACTCCAATATGGATCTACTTGTTTAGATACTTTATTGGGTGCAGATGTCCCGGTGCATCAAATTATGGATGCAGGTATGCAATGTCTCACAATGATGGCAAATGCATTACCATCTCAAGCTGAGGTCAAGGAAACCGAAAATTTTACAGGACCACAAAATCAGGATTGATGGAGAGACAATCATTTGCAATCTGTAGATTTTGGCATCAGAGTCCAGATTGGTTTTTGTCATTGGATGCAGATACTCAGGTGAGAGTGTATGTTGATTATATGATGTGTAATGAGTCCAAAAAGGATGCAGATCGCAAAAATCAACAGGCAAAAATGGACAAAATCAACAAATGGAGGTCTCAATGAGCAAATTAAAATATGGCAAGGGTAGAGGATCAATAGAGATTGATGGACTGCAAAAAGATTTGTTTTTACAGACAATCAGACAGGCAGAACCTACTATCATCAAAGTATTGGAGGATACCACTGCATCACTTGCAAAGGACTCTGAGAGAGATTGGTTAGTACGCAATCCAAAGTATGGTAAATCAAAAGGGAGTAAATATATGCACTCCACAGGATTGAGGATCATACCACCATATACAATAGAGGCATTTGTGCAGAATAGTGCAGAATATGCATGGGCGATCAAAGTAGGTAGAGAGTCCACATCCAATCTGAGAGAGGGTAAAAGACTTGCAGATGAGGTATTGTGGAGTCCTGCAAAAAAGCAGAGTCAAAAGGTAGTACAACAGATTGCAGATGAGACAGTCAAAAAGATGAGGAAACTATGACAGATTTTGTCATCAATATGAGAGATAGGGCAATATGTTGGTTAATAGTTATCTGTGCTATGATACTATTGGTGTATTACTATCTGAGAGGTAAATATGGCAGATGTAAATAAGACAGTCAGTATCAATTACAGTGCATCCACAGAGCAATTGGAGAGGGCACTAAAAAAGATACCAGAGATCACAGATGCACAGGCAAATAAAGCTGCAAAGGATTTTGACTCCAATTTTAAAAAAATGGAGACCAGTGCAGAAAAGACATCAAAATCAATCTCCTCAAAAATGAAAGATGTGGGCAAGGCATTTGCAGTAGTTGGTGCATCTGTGACTGCTATTGGTGTAGGAGTAATTGAGTTATCACAAAAATTTGCAGATTTGACAAATGAGTTAGTAGATGCCAGTACAAAAACTGGTATTGCAGTTAATACACTTGCAGGTCTGAGACTAGCTGCAGAGGGTAGTGGATTGGGTTTTGCTGCCTTAGAGGGTGGATTGATAAAATTTCAGGGGTCAATCCTAGAGGCATCTAGAGGATCAAAAAATCTGCAGGACACATTTGATAGACTAGGTGTATCAGTAAAGGACTCAAATGGAGATTTGAGAGATGCAGATGGAGTATTTAACGATGCAGTAAAATCTCTATCACAGATGGAGAATATGACTGAGCGTAATGCTTTAGCAATGCAATTATTTGGGCGTCAGAGTGGACCTGCATTGATACAGAGTGGTGCACTTGACAATCTCCAGTCTATGACTGCACTTGCCTCTGAGTTTGGAGTACAAATCAATGATAGTGCAATCTCCTCAATGGGTAATTTTCAGAGAAAAATGGCAGAATTTGGAGTAGTATCAGATGGAGTACTCCAAAAACTATTGTCATCAATAGCAGGACCGGGATCAGTCAATGCAGGTATTGAGGGTCTTACAAAAATCATCATTTGGATGGGCAGTATTGCATCTGATGTCATTGGTACACTGGGCAATAGCTTTGAGAATGTATTTGTATTGATAGAGGCAATGTCACTCAAATTCAGTGGAGAATTTGAGAGAGCAGAGCAATTATTAAGTGAGCAGTCTATAAAGACTCAGAATTCTGTTTACAATTTGATGAATACTTTTGAGAGAGCATCTGCAGAGGTAGACAAATTTAATGAGTTATCCAGTGCAAGTACTGCACCTGCAGTCATGAAACAAGTTGCAGATAATACTCAGGATGCAGTGGTACAGATGGACAATCTCACAGAGAGTACATCAAATCTCAATGAGGAGATGGATGCAATCAGTGAGTATATTGGAGAGGCATATCAGACTACTATAGATTTGGAGGATCAGGTCAGAGATAGAGTCACATCTGCATTTGTCAAACAAAGACAAGAGATACTACAGATTGGTAAAGATTTGAGATCACATTTGTACATGCTACAATACCAAAGAGATGAGATCCAAAAAAACATTGATGCAGGTGGAGATGAGGCAGTATTGAGAGGTCAATTACTTGCAATTGAGAATGAGATCGCCACAGTGCAAGCAGTCAGAGCACAAAACCAAAAAGCAGAGATCAAAGAACTCCATCAATTGAGATTGGATACATTGGATGAGCAACATCAAAAGGAGTTGAGTAATTATGAGGCATTGCAATCAATGATCTCAGATAAAATCAACAGTGTATCAGATATAGGTGGTATGGTGTTGGAGACATTTGGTGCAATCTCAGAGGCATTGACTGCAATATCCAATCAACAAATAAACCAAATAAAATCTCAAACTGAAAAGGACATCAAAAAGATTGATGAGATGTATAAAAGTGGAGAGATCAGTGCAGAGCAGAGTGCAATGTATAAAAGTGGGATAGAGAAAAAAGCAAATGAGGAGATGCAGGCATTAAGGATCAAAGCATTTAAACAATCACAAGCATCTGCAATTGCAGATGTGGTATTTCAAGGTACAATCGCAATTGCAAAGGGATTTGCACAGTTTGGTCCTATAGGTGGAGCACTTACAGCTGCATTGATGAGTGCAAAAACAATTGCACAGGTTGCCACCATCAAATCACAATCACCTCCAAAATTTGATGTTGGAGGTATGGTTGGCAGTAGTACAGATGCAAATGCACCTGATGCAGTAAATGCAAATCTCCTCAGAGGTGAGGCAGTATTGGATAGAGGTACAGTCAATAGATTGGGTGGAGAGGATGGTGTAAGGAGACTCCAAAATGGAGAGTCTACATCACAGACAATCATTATTCAACCATTCAAACATTTTGACAGATACCTGAGTGCAAAAAATCGCAGAATGCCCAGAGCAGTGGGCAGTGGAGTATACTGATGGCAAATATTACACCGGACTACATCAGAGGGTTTTTGGTCCCTTTTAAATTTACCTCAAATCATTTTTGGAGTGATGAGTCATCCTGTACACAAAATGGATCATTGGCAGGTATACCATCCACCTCCTCAAATCCATCTCTCCAATTGCAGATGAGAGGAGATCAGACAAATGAGATCATTGTACAGACTGAGAGGGCAGGTCATGTACAAGGTGGTGCAGCTTTTGCATGGAAATACACAGGTGATCAGTATTTGTATGGGCAAGAGCCTCACAACAAAATCACAGACATCAATCTATTACAGACGCCCGGTATCAATACCAAATACATACCACGATTTGCACTCAGACTCTCCAGTGGTACACTCTTGACTGCCATTGAATTTGAAAATCTCACTCAAAATATAGTGAGAGTTGGTAGATTGACAGTGGATGGAGTGTACAATGATGCACAAATCTCCAGTACGGATCTCTCTATTTTGGCAGGTAGTAAAAGATACCCGGTACTCTGTGAGATGCCAGATGGATCAGTGCAGGTCTATTTTTGGGTCATCTCTGATAACCTTGCAAACATTGAGGTGTACAGATCAGTAGATGATGGTGAGACATGGTCAAAAGTCTCAAACAGAGCACTACCAATAGACTATGATGTGAGTGGTGCATTTGGTGCAGGTGCAAGTGGGTATCAATTGCAACCAATCAGAGTTGCATCAAGTGCATCTCAGGTCCTGATGTTGATTGCACTGTACAAACACAATACTACTCCAGTATATGGTAGTAGTGCAGTACAATATATCTCCACAGACAGAGGTCTGACATTTAAATATGTAGATGAGTCATCAGATAGTGATGCCTCACACTTTTATCTACCTGATGTAGTGCAATACAATGGAGTTTTTGTCATCTCCTATATATCATCCACAGACTCAATCAAATTTACACGGATCGTCAATGCAGATGATAGTGTATTTGATAAATTAGGTATTATACCTGCAGATACTTTGAGTGGTAGTTTTGCCACAGTCACCTCCAATAGACTCACAGGTGGAGACAAAACAATGTATATTGATACAGATGCAAGATTGTATTTGTACACATTAAACATCAACAAAAACTATCTCTATGGTGCATACTCAGATTTGGCAGGTATCACAGTCAATGATTATGCAAGTGATTGGAGTTTGTATGCAGATGCAGTCAGTATGGGTACTGCCTATGTATCTAAATTCCGGACTGCCTCTGCAGCTGGTGGAGGTATAAAAAATATATGTGGTGCAGCTGGGCAGGGTAGTCAGTTGTTATTTTGTAATACAAATGCAATTGGTACAAATACCTATAAGGATGGTCTACATTTATTGCATTTTGGAGGATGGAGTACTCAACAGTATCCAAAATTGACTCCATATGCAGATGATAATCAGTGGGGATACAATACTCATGACTGGATACCATTTGATCTACCTGAGCAAAATGCAGTATGGACAAAATACTCAACAGGTACTCCATCCACAGTATTAGGTGGAGATCACATTGCATTGAGTGTATCATCCTCAGATGTAGTCAAGTATTACAATACCATATCTGACAAATCAAATGGAGTCATACTGCATACAAAGGTCTCAAATGTGACTGGTGGTAGTGTGACACGGGGTAGTGCCTTTGGAGTGGAGATACAGACACAAAGCAGTGCAGTCAATACCTATCATTTGGAGATTGTGGTGGGTAATGGTTTGATTTATGTCTATGATGTGCATGCAGGATACAGTACACCACTTGCATCTGTGACAGGTTTGGACTTTAGTGATGGAGTGCATTTTTTGGTGTGGTTAGACAATGCAACAGGTAATGCATCAATCAATTATGCAGTGGGCAGTAGTCCTCTGCAATATGTTTTGATGTCTGTAGTATTGACTACTGCCACATCCTCAAATCAGGAGATTTATTGGGGTATACCTACCTCATCAGGTACTACTAGATCATCAGAGTGGTCCTTTTTTAGTTATGGTTTGGGTACATCAAATGGTATCAGATGGATTGATGGTCAAATCAATGCAAGACAATATCCATCAAAAGGATTTTTTGTGCAGATTAAGGATGGACTACAATTGAGTACAATCAATGGACCTGCACGATTAGGAGATCAATACACAATATCTCCTCAGTATGGATCACCAGTGCAGAGGACATTGCACAGGGTATCTCCATCTCCAAAAATTGGATGGAGATCAGATGCAGTCACAAATCCAGATACTACACCAGTACCATCTCAGACAATCGCATGGATGATTGATACCACATTGGAGGGTACACAGGACACTCATACAATGACAGAGGCAACAGGACTCCATCTCACAGGGATAAACTTTAGAGAGTTTGTGATACAAAAATACTCATCCAGTGCATGGTCTACAGTTGCCACAATACAAAATGATGTGAGTGGTGGATTTACTTTTGTTCGTAAAGGAGCAGCAGTCTACTCTAGAGCTGCATCAGGTCCATATCTCCATCTCAATGAGTGTCAAGGATGGTCTATCCGTTTGGATGATGGACTGGGTAATGTGGTTCAAAGACGCATTTTGAGTAGTGGAGATGGAGTATTGGATAATGCCTCATCCAAAAAAGCATATCTCCATCTCAGTGGAGTACAGACAGGTGATCCTACAACAGGCACTGCATATCTGATACCAGACTCATGTACTGTATTGATGGATCAAAATGAGTATGCAGGATTAAGAATTGTGATCTCCAGTCAAAAAACTGCAGAGGGCTATTTGCAGATTGGAGAGATGGTTGCAGGTCCTCTCATTGTACCCGGTCCTCAATATGGTAGAGGTAGATCAATCTCTCTCAATGCAAATGTAATCAATACAGAGTCCTCAAATGGTACTGTATTTGCATCCAAAAAAGGAGATGCAGGTAGATTGGTCAGATTGAGTTGGAGTGATGGGGTGGATACCTCCTCTCTCAATGAGGTCAGTGCATCTCCATCCTATTACAATCTGTATAGTGGATCACCCATTGCAGTCTATGGTAGTGCACCATCATTGATGCAGGGTCTTTTACAGTATATGGATGCATCATTGGATGCCATGGTGTATTTGCCATCAATAGGGACATTACCCAGTACTCCAGTCATGTACAATAGATACCATGATCATATTTTGTGCACAATGGGTCCTGAGTTATCAGTGGATCATGTATTGGGTGATGAGAGTTTGGCAGATAATAGAGGTGAGGTATTTAGAGTCTCCACTGTGATTTTGAGAGAGGTGAGATGATGTACACTGCATTTGATTTGATGGGTGCAGATATAGTTTTTTGTGTGGAGTTTGAGTGGTGTGGCAAGATACACAGATACTCCACAAAAGGACTGCATATCTCCTCAGTGGATGGAGAGTTGGAGTATTTACCTACAATCATTGATTTTGATTTTGTGGAGAGTGCAGACATTACCACAATAGACATTGAGTCAAATGTGGTATCTATGGCACTCATCATACAGGATGCAAATTACATTGCAGAGTGGAGTAGAGGATTTGGATTGGATGGTGTAGATGCAGAGTTTTTTTATGTACTCACAAAATTTGATACACCGGTCTCAGATTATGAGTCCAGAGTAGTACTGTACAGAGGTCAAATACAGGAGCCTCAATTTGGTGGAGTGGATGAGGTTGATAATTTTGTATCATTTAGCATTGAATCACAATTATCTGATGGTGATAGACTCCTATTGGATAGCAATCTACTCATTGATGATCGTTTTGATGACCGGGATATATCTACAGGTGATGGTAAAAACTGGACAATAGTATTTGGTAATGCAGGACGACAAATACAACAGACAATCAACACTACAAAATCAGTTTTTGCAATACCTGCATACAATGTACACCACTATGATAGTCATGATAATTGCAGGATGATGGTTGCAGGTCATCCAGTATTGGCATCAAATGCCACAATACAAGATGATAATTTTGAGACTGCCACAAAACCGATTTTAGTAGATAATGATGGACGGGGTAATCTTTATAGTTATATAGAGCTCAAAACCTCTGATAATGTTGCAATGCCAAATTACTCAGGGAGTGGTGACAGTCGCCAGTGGTGGATCTATATGGATGGAGATGGTATTGTATCTCCATATAGTGAGGATGGATTGACTGGTGGAGGTGATCTGTGCAGATGGGCACTCTCCAAAACAGGACAAAAGGTGGATGATGATGCATGGGCAAATCTATCTCCACTCCTCAATCAGTACTCATTTGATGGATACATCAATGATGGATCAATCACTGCATTTGATTGGTTGCAGGGTAATATATTGCCACACCTGCCTATCTCCATCAGATTAGGACCAAATGGTATCAAACCAATACTCATTGAGATGTGGGCACTGGTTTTTGTGAGTCCAGTTGCATCAGTGCAGATTGGAGATGATAAAGAGTGGATTTTGGAGTCTACAATCAACACAATGAGATCCACTGCAGATTTGATCAATCAGTATACTTTTAGATTTGGTAAGAGAGGATTTGATCAGGAGTACACATCACAAATCAGGATCTCACATATTGGTGCAGAGTCCTATGATGTGATCTCAGATTACTCCATCATCTCAGTCAATAAATTTGGAGTCAAACCATCCACAGGTCAATGTGATTATGTTTATGATAGAGATACTGCAATACTGATTGCACAGTCAAAAGTCCGTGCAAATAGTTTACCGTTATATCAGATTGAGGTCAGTGCATCTATGGAGTATGGATGGATACAGATTGGAGATGTACTATCTGTATCAATAGACAAATTTTATTTATCAAATCACAAAATGATGGTGATCTCCAAACAGTACAGAGATGGACTATGGTTGATGACACTTGCATTTGAGATCAATCCAATACAAAATGACACTTGATGTCAGTGATATACACAATATGACAATAATGAGATAGTATATGAGTATGCTAGTATTTTTAGATAGACAACACCTAGGTAATCCCAGCAATTGGGCATCAAAAGGTGCACAAAATGGAGATGATGTTGAGGCATATCTGACCTCTAGATATATCCATTATGCAGAGTGGAGACTGAGACAATTAGGATTTGATGTCTGTGTGATCTCAGATGGTACATATCCAGATAGACATGACCGGGTCAATGAGTATGCACAAAATACTCAATCTGTATATGTTGCATGTCATATCAATGCAGGTGGTGGAGGATACTGCAGTGTATTTTACGATCACCGATCTATAAAGGGACAAATACTCTCACAGTGCATCAATAGTCAAATGTCTAGATGGATAGAGGTATTTACTGATCCATCCACCACCAAATCTATTGCATGCAAACCTGATGACTGGACCAAAAATGCATACTATTGTATCAAGGGAGTAGGAAAACCAGTTGCAATCTGTTTTGAGCCTTTTTTTATTGATACACCTGCACACAAATCTCTGTGCACTGAGGAGGGTTTGCAGTTGGTTGGTCTATCGTTAGCAAATGGCATAAAAAAGTATTTTGACACAATTACCACAGGAGTATGAGATGGACTGGAATAAGATCAAAATGGTAGCTACTATCCTTAAAGCAATACAGCCAGTAATTTGGAGTATTGTGGACGACATCATAGAGGCAAAAGATGCAGATAGTGATGGTGGATCAAAAATCACTGCAAAAGAGCGTCAAGAGATCATGATCAATCATCTTTTAGACTTGCCTGCAAAAATTGAACCAATCATCAAAAATTTGTAATTCACTGGTTTGATTGGAGGTCTCTATGGAAGAACAAATCATGCCTTTAATCCTCAATGGAGGTGCAAATTTTGCATTTGCAGTCTTTTTGTATATGCAAAATAAAGAGCTCAAATCCAGAGCAGATGAGAGAGAGGCAAAATTAGAGACTAGAGAGCTCCAGTTGAGAGATAGATATGATCAGGTCATCAAAGACTATCAAAAAAAAGAGGAGACTATGAGAGAGTCCCTAGTAAAGGAGATAGTTGAGGTGGACAAAAGGATCTCATTAATGGAGCAAAGATTGGACTCTATCTATGATACAGTCTCAGAGATCAAAACCAAATTCCAAAGGGTGGTGTGATGATTGAGAGAGTACCGGGTGGATACAGAGTACAAAATACTCTAACAGTGCATAGGACAAAAAGACAAGCAATGAGACAATTGCAAGCAATCAAAATACAACAGTCTCAAAATGATGAGTCATCAAAGCAGTGGAAAAAATCGCAATAATTCGTCCATCTCATCACATGCCAGTCCGATAACATGCAGACCTTCATCTTTCCTTTTTTGCAGTCGATCTCTGAGAGTTTGGATGATTTTGGGTTGAGGATATACCAATTTTAAAAATAGTCTATGTGTATCCTGTATATCTTTTAATGCAGTATGAGACTGATCATGACTCCATCCAAATAGATCTCTCATTGTGGAGAGTGATGCAGATTTGGTATTGGGTATTTTAATCCAGACTAGAGATTGAGTACAGATTTTGAGATATGAGATACTTTTGCCAGTGGATGATTTGATGTGGTAATCTAGCCATGTCCAGTCAAACATGACATTGTGAGCTACAATGATTCCATATTTTAAAATTTGGAGGATTTGTGGTGCAATCTCACTCCATTGTGGTGCATCTCTCCACTCTGACTCTCTATATCCGTTAATTTGCAATGCTTTTGGATTTGCATTTTTGAGGTCCTGTGGTTTGATTTTGGACTCAAATGTGGAGTGGATGGTTTTGCCACCATCGAGGGAGGTTAATATTGCAATCTCAATGATGTATCCATCCTGTGGATCAAGACATGTTGTCTCAATGTCAACAAAATGCAATGGGTATGATGTCTCCATAAAATCTCCAAATATATACAGTATTTGTATCACAAATCAGTGCATATCAGAGGACAGATTATGTCAATGGTTTTATTTTATTCAAAAAAAATGAAAAAAATACTTGCAATAAATAAACATATTGATAGACTGAGAATGACATAATGACATGTCAACAGTGCACTGCACTGATTTTGATAACTTTACTGGAGAGTAAAATGACTGAGTTTAAACAATATACAATCATCAGTGCATCTATTTTGATGGGCTATGGATTTATGAAATTTTTGGCACTTTGTGCAGTGATAATGATTGGAGGTGCAGTATGAGATTACAGATGTTTTCATATCAAGATGTCACAATCAATTTTAATGACAAAATGTATCATCATTTGAATACTTTATTTTATGGATGGGATTTGATAGAGATTTTTGCATATCTCATGAAAAAAGCAGGTGAGACTGGTGATACAAAATGGATTGACTTAGCAGAGTCAATGGTATCAAATTATGATCTCAGCAAAGTGAGAGGTGCAAAATGACAAATGCAGAGAAGATATATGAAGATGCAAGGGTACAAGATTTGACCTTGCAAGATGTCACAGATAAAATCTGTGAGTTGTATGAGTTGGATGGTGTGTTTATTGATCCTCATAGATACACATTTAAAAAAGAATACTCCATTTTGGAGTATGCTACAAAACAGGATGCAATGGAGCAGTTTTTGGTAGATACTGCACATTTGCATGTCAAGATTGTACATCTGTGGGGTTTGGTGAGATATGGATACCCGGTGTATTGTTTTACTGTTGAATTCCATATCATTGGAGGCAAAAATGCATAAAAATTGGAGACAGTTTATGAGGGAATATGGCAAAACTGCCCACAGAGAAAAGACCACAAAATCATCAAAAGTCTATACTATTGATGGTCTCTATATTGGAGATGTTGTTGCATACTGGGATAGTATGCAGACAATGTACAAATACAGAGGCATCATCACATACAGAGGAGAGGTCCACTCCTCTGAGTATTATGATTTTGAGCAAGCTGAAAGATATGTGCATCATTTGTACTATACATTTACTCAGTACTCCAAATTTGGAGACTGGTTAAATAATAAGTTGATCAAAATAGATATGACAAAGATGCAGACCGGTCTATTTTTGGGTACACCTCAAAAAACCATTGAAAAATGGATCAGTGGACAGGAATTGCCAGATATACAAAGATTTGTAAATTTGGCAAGAATGATAGGTGCAAAATCAGGTCAATCATTTGAGGATGTTTTGACTGAGATGGCATATCAAATACAATAATATAAAAAACAAAAAGAGAGGATGACTGGTCCTCTCTTTTAATTTATTCTTAAGTCTGACATACACTGGAGAGATAATGTCAAAGATAAATATATCACTTTTTGATACAATACGCACCACCACACCATCAAAAAAGTCTGTGAGTATGGGCAATTTTATCAAGTCAATGAGTACACCATCTGATTATGGCCACAAATCAAAATCTGAGTTGCCTCTGTGGAGTCCTACAGTCTTTAATGGTAGGAGATCAGGTGCAAATGCCATAGAGGTATCCTGTGTGGTATTTGATATGGATGATGGATTGAGTCCTTTTGAGAGCTGGAAAAAATTCAAACAGGCAGGTTATACTGTGATTGCACATACCAGTGCATCTCACAAAATGGATCATCCAAAATACAGAGTTATCCTGCCACTGGAGACTCCTATACCTGCAGAGGACTGGGCAAAAGCATGGAGGGCAGCTGTAGAGCTATGGATGGTATTGGTGGGTGCAGGTGCACCTGATGACAAAGCAATCAAAGATGTGGCAAGAGTATATTTCAGATATGCAATTCCAAAATCTGATCTCTCAGAGGATGACTATCATCATCCATCAAAAATACAAGAGAGTGCATCATACAGTGGATTTTTATTGGATTTAGAGTACTCACACATCCAAATCCCACAGATAGTCCACACTCCAATCAAACGCAATGAGGACAATACACCAGTAGATGCCACATTGAGAGATGCAATGATGGACACCACATTGAGATACTCCATTGCAT
>Ga0208795_1000312_pt1 | contig 24462 bp, 22 predicted proteins | sample CB_VirMetaG_6_FD_184541 | JGI IMG/M metagenome (GOLD analysis project Ga0208795, IMG submission 184541) | Freshwater to marine saline gradient viral communities from Chesapeake Bay - CB_1508_2 Viral MetaG (SPAdes) (version 4) | ecosystem: Environmental > Aquatic > Marine > Coastal | place: USA... | reverse complement strand
CAAAATTCAAATCAGGATTAGTAGCGTAGTTATTGCTGTTGCCAAGTATACCGATTATGTCTTGTATCTTATCGCCTCCACTCTTGACACGCTTACCGCTTCTGCCACCTGAGAAACCTTGAGTCACTGGCATCTGACCTACACCTAAGTTAGTGTTGATTGTATCAGAAAGACTGCCTAAAGAAGAGGCATACTCTTGGGTTATAGTCAAACGAGAAGCATGGTCACTTGTAGAGTTAGTAATCGCAGTCGAGAATACTTTGTCTAAAGTAGTCTCCTCAAGAGCATTTACTGGTCGATTCAAATCAATGTAATCAGCAGTCAACGCTTTTGATAGCAAATATGTGATGTATTCGTCTGTCCTCGTCAAGCCTCCACCACTGTCTCTTGTGCTTCCGTCTTCGTGATTAGGGAACTCAGGACCTACTGCTTTCTCAGGCGCAGCCTGCTCATCGAATGTGTCAGCGTTTTTGATAGGAATTATCATCACTGGATTGAGTGGAGTGGAGTACAACTGGGAATCTCCATAATCAACTGGTCTGATGTAAATAGAGTCTCCCACTGAATGAGGAGTGGCCCCTCCTGACTTATTGACAAACTCAATGGTAAATTGACTACCGCTGACTGATGTCACTAACCCTTCGTATATACTACCTCCACTGAATCTAAAAGAGCCAGTTGAACTACGGAATATGACACGATATTCTCTGTCACCTTCTGTCAACTCAAACCATTCGTCAGGGCTACCTCCAGTGACAGTAATTGTTCTTTTGTCAGCACTTAAGGCGGATATAGTGACACCAGTCATTATTCTTGTTTGGTTAAGAAAACCATAAGGCTCCTTTACGCTACCCACCATTCTTCTGTCAAACGCTAAACGAACATGTTTGGTATCGTAATTGTAAGAGCCGTTGTCGTAGTAAGTGTGACCTTCTTGCTGTATCTTAGTGTTATACTTACGAGCCAAATATCCTTCTACGCTCTCTAACTCACTACTTGTTAACACTCTGTTGTAAAATGCTATTTCAAAAATAGCACCTTGGAAGAAATTACTTGCATCTTTGCCTATATCAAAAGATACGCTTGTGTTTGGAATAAAGTCAGTGGATGTAGTCTCAGCAGGTACTCCGTCTACATAGAAAGTGACTGCATCTGATTCTGCATCAGAAGGAGAATCTGTATCTTCCATAGTCACTGAAAAAATATGAATATTATTCTTTACAGATACAGAACTGTCTGTATTAAGTGTGTTAGAGGCTGGAGCCTGCCATTGGAATCTACCTACAGTGCTCCCACGATTAACTGCCAAACTATAACCGACAGACGATGCATCGGTAGAGGTGATGACTGGCTGTACACCAGTACTATCGCTGTTTTTACAAGCGACTACTAAAGTAAACTCTTCTGAGTTCAAGAAGGGAGAATAATCTACTGTCAAGAAGTCATCTACTCCATCAAACTGTACATAACTGTCAAACTGGTTCAGACGCTTGTACTTGGGTCTTTTACTGGCATTTGTTTGGTTGACATTTCTACCGTTGCCACTGCTGTCTGTCCAAATCTCTACTTCTTCGTTATTACTAAGTGTGCCACTCAAAGAGTCTGCTTTGAGATGCAACTGCAACCCATTGGTTACAGGTATACCCAATTCACCTGATTGTTCTACCCAGTAAGCAACAGGGAAGTCTATGTATTTCTTGTTCCAGTATTTTAGGATGTTATTACCGAAGTCTTTGAAATCAACAGGGGCAGTGCCCACTGACCCTCCGAATCCTGACGAAAAGCCACCAGTCAAACCAGTGTTCGTAAGACCAGTAAGTCCGGCTACAGATGCAGATGTGACATTGAAAGTAGAAGGTATTCCTCCTGATGTCAAGCCACCTCCACCTCCACCAAGAGGTTGACCCCAGTTGACTACTTGCTGTGGCTGATAAAAATCGAGAGTAGCAGTTGCTTTAGAGGTTGCTTCTTGCCCTAAGTCGTCTGTCATCACTCCTTGTATTTCCATTACCACTTGGGCTTGGTTAAGGTCTATACCCATCTTTTTCGCATCAAAGAAAGGTATTCCGAAATTAGATTGTATTCTTTCAACAACTATGTCTATGCTGGTCGCATCCAAGGAGATAGTATTGCCGTTCTCTTGAACGAGTCTAATAGGCATCCTCTCTCCTTCGTCTGCCATCTAACCACTCCTATTGAATCCGCTCTGAGTTAGTGAGCCACCCATTTTACTTCTCAGTTCCTTTGTCACCATATTACTGATTTCTTTAGCCAAGGCTTTCTTATCTGTTTTGTCAGTAACTCCGCTTACATCTATCCTTAGATTCACTGTGACATCAGGTGTACTGTTTGCTTGAGCGACAGCGTTGACTGGCTCACGATTCATGTTATTGACAGGGCTTTGAGTTCTGTTCATAGTCTGCTCAAGTCCACTTTGTACTTCTTTGATTGACTCTTCCATTTGCTGGAATGGTTGAGTGTTACCGATGTTTCTCAAAGCCTCGGTTAGGTCTTGAGTATGTCCTTTTGTCATAGCCATAGAGTTAGTGAACTTGTCCATTTGTTGTTGTAAAGATTGCATATTTTGCTGCGCTTCTTTACTGTAGTTCTTGAAATTCTCCATAGCCTCTACAGAGCGTGGGTCTATTTGTCCGTCTACCATTTACTCCCCTCCACTGGTGGCACTCTGTCGTAGCCCAAATAAACTGCGTCTTTGGGCACCTCTTCTTGACCATGCATAGACTGTGCCCAGTACAATAACTGCTTTGCATCTTGTATAGACAAATCCCTGACCTCCCGTAAACTAATATTGTAATGCGTCATCAAAAGGTACTCCATCCCTTCTCGTTGGTAGCGAAGTCGCTCGTTGACAAACTTGCCGTGGACAAACTGCTTGATGTTGTCAACTTCGCTTCCCGAAAAACTAACCAGTCCATAATCTGAGCAGGGTCAGGTAATAGCGTAGTTAACTCTGCTCCCTCTTCGGGTGACAGGTTTTCAGTATCAAGTTCTATAGATTTACCGTCAGGGTCTTGGAAAATTAACCATCGTGAAAATGCATGTCGCCAGTAGCGTGAAAAATTCAAATCTCCACCTATAAACAAAGGTGCTACTTCTTGTATATCAAAAAATGTCAAGCGTTTTGTTGTTATTTCCAAAGGCTGTCCGTTTATTGTTATCTTACTCTTCTTCATCTCCTCCGACATACTTACTCACTTCCGCATCGGAAACCGCCTCATCAGAGGGGGCTTCCTCCAGTTTTAGGTGGGCAAACGGGTCATCGCTGGCCTTACCTGCTTCCGGGTCGAAGAGGTACTCTCCGCCCTCTTCTTCTTCATCATCTATAGGAATAGCATAATAGCAGTTAGGAGACAAAGAAATCCATGCTTTCATCGGCATACTTTATCCTCCTAACAGTGGTACTCTGTATCCTCACTTATTACTTTAACATTTTGAGGTTTGAGTTTCATGGTCGTAAATAGCAACCCTTTGTCATCGGGCATAGGGATTGGTAATTCTGTGATGTAGTAATCGTCTATCATTACTCTTAGACTTGGTGTCACACCTGAATCGCCAGTAGTCACTGGCTTGGTGAAGTGAAGCATGATTGTGCCACCAGTAGCGTTGACAGTACCGCTTCTTTGAATGTGAGTTCTGAGTTCATGGAAAAGATTTGCATCTTCTATAGCCAGCGTCATTTCCATTTCAAACTCTTCTCTGCCTTCTCGGATGATGCTGGCATTGCGAGTACCGCCGTAAGGCACTTGCTTTAGGCTGAGTTTAGTAGATGAGTCAACTGACTCCGCTACAGGATTGCTTTGTATGGTATGGAATAATTCCACACCTGTCTTACCCCTCAGTTCAAATGCACTTACAAACGCAAGGTTTTGGTCGAATGCACTGATTGTACCGTTGTAAAACATAAACGGCTTTTCAGAGCAGTTTGCTATACCACTGGACTTTCTATTCTTGAGAGTATCAGCAGTATTTTGAAACATTCTGTGAGCGGTGTATCTGTCTCCCTTGTTTGAAGACTCAAGGCGACCAGTGTCTGTATAACAAGCCAGTGCGTCAAATACACATCTGTATTTTAATTCCGCATCGACAGTAGATGACAATTCCCATTCAACTACTTTGCATCCTTTGAATACACGAGTCAGTTGCTTGCTGTCTCCAGCCGAGCCGGGTGCTACAGTGGATTCTCCTGTAGCATTGTAAGAACCTAAATCTCTTGTCCTGACGCTGTGTTCTAAAGAGAAACTTGGAATTGTTTCAGCAGAGAACAATAGACGATGAACATGATTAGTAATTGTGCGAGTTGTTGTGTTTACATTTGGACTACCGTCAGAGTCGTCATCACGATAATGCCTTAACTCAAGCGTGTCACTTGTAGTGTGCTGGAATTGAACTGGGTCATCCAAGTAAAGTCTGAATCTGCTACTTCCAAGTCCTTCGATTGCACTTATTCTTCTACACTCACTTGTCTCCGCCCACTCAAAATGAGCAGCGTCACTTGCCAAGTTAGAGCCGGATGATTCAGAAGGCCAGTACTTATCTGTATCTTTTTGAGGGGTTTTGTAAGTAGTAGTAGGTGTCAGAGTAGTGTCTTTGATTAGCAAGTAATCACCTACTGCTGCGTCAGTAGACGAGCCGAATCTTACACTACCGCTTTCGCTACTTGTCACATCAATGTGACTTTGACCCGGTGCTACATTTGCGTATATGGATGGAACTGGACTTGTAGCGTGAGAGATTGTACCACACTTATCTTTACTAACTACTTCTCTTCCAAGGCTGTAATATAACCATCTTGGATTATGCAGGGGCATTTCAAGTGAGCCTCCCATATGGTGAACCTTACCAGTTTGCTGAACTGCAACTTGTCTACCTAATCCTACAACATGATAACTGTGCAAGTCTACTTTTGTATCAGGAAGAGTCATGAAAGAAGCAAGTCCTACAAACTGGTCAATCATACTGACCTCCTTTGAAGACGCTGCTGCCGTATTCATGACGAAGTTAGCATCACCTTGTAAAGTCGGCAATCCTGTGGAATGTAAAAATATAGCATCTCCTGTACCACTATCTATGGTAGTAGTACCTACTGGAAAATTGAGAGCAGGTACTACCTTGATGAATGTAGCATTGTCTGCATCAGTATTACTTTCTAATGTATGGTCTACTATGGTGTAAACTCTGCTTTTGAAAGAGTCGTTGTAATACTCTGAAAAGTTGTTATCACCACTGGCTACAGAATGAAAAGTCATCTTCTGACCAATCAGCATACCAAGAGGATATTTGAGAATAGGTAGTGCGTTTTCAAATATACTTGTGCTACCTATTGCGCTAGTCCCTCTGAACTGAATCGTAGTGTAATCTGTGTTATCTGTCGCTCTCCAACTACGAGGCTGGTTGTGCTCAATCAACAGACCACTTTCATGACCCATAGTGACCTCAGAGACATCACCCTTGTAATGTGCACCAAACCCGCTCATGGTATCAACTCCGCCAGTATAACGACCTCTACTTGGAAGGTGTGTCGGAACAACTTCTTGGTTCTGTCGCTCAAATCAGTTCTTACCTTGAGAATCATACGGTCAAAGTTAGCACCGTCTCCTTTCCTGTTGACATGAATAATTCTCCTCATTTCATTCTCCATCTTTCTTAGACGGCTTCTGCTTTTTGTAGTCCTCATATCAACGGTGATATTCACCCTTGTAGTGACGAAATTGTACAGTAAATCAGGAACCTCTTCGTTTAGAGCCGTCTCGTAGCACAGTATGTAATCGTGGCGTTGTAAATCAAGACGCTTACCTCTTTCAGGTCCTTCGTTAGCAATATCAAGGACTACTGGCTTAATGTTGTCAGTGTTTGCCCTGTTCCAACCAAGACCTGTACCTGCATTATAATCAGCCTTGAGAATATCAATAACTGTATCAAGTGGCTCTTTCCAGTCAGCCGTCATGAGAATACCACCACTTCCTTGTAGCGAGACAGGATTTCCATCGCTTCTCTACGCCATAACTGAGCCTTTGAACCTAAGTCGATATTTTGAGTACCCTCCGGTATCAGTACACTTCGGTCATCAGCCAAGAGTAATTCGCTTGCTACAAGTTTGGTGGCTGCTTCTTCTATTGCCTTTTCGACATACCTCTCTCCGTAAATGTAAGTAGCCTTTACAGCATTCCACTCAAAGAAAGGATAAGAGTTGTTGAAGTAAACAATGCCCATCTCGTGGTCAAGCCACCAGTCTTTCAATCTACCTTGGTCACCGCCAGCATCAGAGAAAGCACCTATATCAGATTTGAACTGATGCTGAGTAATATCCTTTGTCACCGAGCCGGGTAAACTACCATGTAAACGGTAGCCTCCTGTCAAAGCAGTGCCACTGTTAGCAGTATAACCTATGATTCCTAATTCATCTCCTGAATTATTAGGCACCATGACTAATCCGTAATCTGCAAAGTCAGAAGAATCTGTAAATGTAATAGAATAATTTCCATCTCCACCAGTCAAATCTAATGTTCCGCTTTTAGTCACAGCGTTAGTTTGAGTGATTGGGAACTTGACTACATTGTTAGTAGCGATGGTAGCGTTTTCGCCACCCTTGGTTTGTTGCATACTGGTAATCTTAATTTTACCATTACCGTAATCAGAGTTAGCACTTGCTATAAATTCATTATTCACAAACACGCTTACATCACCTGATGAGCCGGGTTGAGTGTAAGTAGTACCATTGGGACTGTCAGTATTTTGAGTGAATGTGACAGTACCTCTTCCTACTCTGTCTTCTTTGTTAACCAAATCAGCGATATTCTGAGCAGTGTTAACTTCGTTAAATTCAGATTCCCACTGTTGAGAATTGTTCCCCTCTGCTAATTTTGCAAAGCCTTTGGCACCCGGACAAAGTAGCAAAGCACCACCTGCTAAACCCTTTGAGTCTAAGACTTCAAGCCTCGCCTCTGCTCCAGCCAAGTCTCTATAGTCGTCACCTTGCCAAACTTCAAGCCTCAAAATTTGCTGAACATTCCTAAACAATAGGGGAGTAGTACCCACATAATCAGTATAATATCGCCTTCTGTATGGCTTGTAAGTATCGAAGTTAAGATACTCTGCGCTAACAAGATAAGGTCGCCAAGCATTGTGAGTATAATTGTCAATCCTATCTTGTATTCTTCTGATATGTTCATTGACAATATCTTTGGTCACACCACGACTCTTACCGTTGGTGAAGATAGTTTTGTTCTGAATCACAGTGTAGGCTGCTGTAGTATAGTTAGCAGGTGTAGCAATAGTAGTTGGTAACTTGACATACTTGGTTCCACTGACATCTTCTACTACAGGAGTAGTGATGGTAAAATCAGTACCAACTGGGTCGAGGTCGCTGTAAACAAAGATAGTATCGCCATCCTCAAAGCCATGTTCTCTGAGGTCTGTTCCACTGATGTAAAAACCAGTACCAACTGCGTCAGCCGCCGCATCAACAGGTTCGCCAGCGGCGATTCCTAACAAGCGACCTATCTTATCTCCTGTAGTGTAAACTATTGCATCAGGGTCAAGAGGTCGAGTTTCAGGCTCGCCGGGTGAAAATACTGCTGGCATGACTCATCCTCCTCATTCCTTTTGTCCAAGATTAAACTCCATTGGCTTACTACAAGTCCTGCATTTATCGACCCAACAAAAGTAAAGCATCCCGCAGTGCTTGCACCTTGTACCTGAGCCTATGTTGAGGACATCACCAGCATTCTTATTACGATTGCGTTGCTTCAAAGTCAAACCCGATAAAGGGTTTTCTTCATCGGCTACCGCCGAAGCACCGTATGATTCGTTCAGACGGATGCCACGCTTCTGTAATCTCGCTATGTCGTCAAGCCCAAGACTGCCGTAGGATTCCATACATTATCAACTGGTTGATACTATTATGTAAATACTACCACGGTATTCAAATGGTTCCGCCGCTACCAGCGTATTGCCAGTAGCAGCGGCCACTATTGCAGACTGAATCGCAGTCTTTGCATTCATTTGCTCTTGGGTGTAAGGTCCAAGTATGGTCGCTGTGTTAGCCATTTAAGCCACCTCATCGGCGACCTATTACAAACCATGTTCCGCCGACTACCGAAGGACCTGCTTCTGCTGCTGTGATTGTTAGAGTAGTACCACTAACGGTTGCTACATCACTCACCTGTATTGTGACAAGGCTTGCGCCAGCACCTGCTTCGTCAAGAGCCACTGTACTTGTACCAGTAGGTGTCACTGCTGCGAAATCTATACTTGATACAATTGAACTTAGGTTAATTGTTTCAGGACCTGCGCCTGCTGTATATGTGCCTGTAATGATAATTCTATCTCCAAAGTATGTTGGTCTTGGGTCTGTTGTGTTTGCCATATTTATTCATCTCCTGTAATTTCTTCTGTTGGTGTAGTCTCTTCCAATACTGGTTCTTCGACTACTACTGGTTCAGGCTCAGGTGCGGGAGGATTTAGAGTTTCCTCCACGAGTCCGAGTAATTTACCCTTTGTAGCGTATCCACCGAACTCTACACCTTTCGCCTTTAGCCATGTAGATATGTCTTTCTTAGTCCAACCAGCGTCAGGAATGCCATCATTACCTTCATCAACGGTAACACCGCCATCGCCTTCTACTCTGAAAGCAGTAGGGCTTGTGCATATCTGTATCCTGTATTCGTCAAGCCATTCTTGGCTGACTTCTACTGGTACATTTTTAGGCCAAACCATCTTACTACCATCAGGCATCTTGCGATAAGCAGTGCCCCCGATGTATGTAACTTTAGGCAAGACTACTCACCTCAGTTAAGTAGTACCACTGTTACTGTTCCTGCGCCACCAGCAGTTTCACTGTGTAAAACAATTGCCGGGTCTGTACCGCCAGTCTTAGCCGCTGGAGCAAGTCCAGTGTTAGTAAATCCTGCTGAAAGAACCTTGTCTGCTACTGCGAAAGTAGAGCCAAGTACTCCTACAATTTTTGAAGCACCTTCTGTGATAACCAGTACTTGTTCTGCTCCGTCAGCCAGTGTGAATCCGATAGTCACTAATCTCATGCTACCAGCGGCGTTGCCGTCACTGTTTGATGCAAGGAACCCAGTTAGTGAACCCGGATAGTCGCCACCAGCGTTACCGTCTAACCAACCAGTCTCATCAACTGGTGTTCCTGTTCGCAAGTCAAGGTCCAAAAGAACCGAGACAGTACCTGTGGTAAAATCTCCATCATCGAAAGATATTGTCAATCCTTTGTTTGTTGCTGTTTCTGTTGCCATATTTTTTCATCTCCTGTAGTTATATCACCATTAACCTCATTGTAGGTCACGGATAGAACCTTGACCTCCAAAGAAAGTAGTCCAAACTTCACCCATTGTTCGGTAAAGTCCTTCCTGTCCAAGTCTGTTAATAGCGAATGGGTCGCCAGTTTCAATACCGCTTTCAAAGTACTGTGTTGGCTTTGCTGTAGAGAAGTAGACATAATCTGTGTCAAGCATGTAAACTCTGCTGATTCCGTCAGATGCCATCTCCTTTGTTGGGATGATTGGTACTCCGTTGTAAGTTGCGACAATAAATCCTGCCTCAACACCGGGTACACCCTTTACACCGTTAAAGGTTGGAACAACTCTCTTTTCTTCCATGAACCTTTGTTGTGCTTGTAGTAATTGTTGGATTCTCATCAAAGTGTCATATCCAGTTAGCATAACCTTTGGATTTCCTCCACGCTCCCAAATGAGTCTGAATGTCTCATCCAAGTGGTCAAGTGATAGAGTTCTGTTAGCAGAACCGCTGTCAGCAGAGTCTTCTGCAAATGCCCATGTGTTAGCACTTCTGTCGATAGAGTAAATGTCTTCGTCTCCAGCATCGTAGTGAGTACCGGAAGTCATGCTGTTGTTACCAGTAGTAATTCTGTCAAGGGATTCGATGTCGTTTCCTGCAACATTTGTTACATCCTCGGTTAGCATGTCGTTGATGTGCTCTGCGTGGTGCTTACCCATTTCTTCTTTCAAGACTGAGCGAATGTCGCCAAGTCCGTCATCTTTGTCGTTTAGGAAGATTGCTACTTCGCTCATGTCGAATGAGTGAGCAACAGTCTTTGGTTTTGCTGCAACATTTTGGAATGTTGGCTTTGTTGTGTCAGGTAGTGTACCGTTTTCTGCAATTCCTCCACCAACTGTCTTAGATGGCTTTGCAGTAACTACTCTCCATCCACTTCTGTCCCAAGGTTTCTTAGGTAGGATAGAGAATGCGTTAAATTCTTGGTTTAGTTGTGACCAAACTTTTCTTCCGTAGATTGCTTGGTATGTACCTGCGGTTGTGCTCAACAATGGAGCGTCTGCTTTCAATAGTTCGCTACCAGTGTAGGAGTAACCCATTGAGTTACCTGCACCGTAGTAGTAGCGTTCCATATCGTTAATTGTCCTCATGTAATTTCGTGCCATGTTTATCTCTCCTTATTCTCCACTAATTTAGTTCCAAACACTCCCGGCGAGGCGATGTACCTCATCCCAGTCCATGTTAGCGAGGTCTGTAGTTGATGGGACCTCAACAGTGGAAACAGATTTCCTAATTGCACCTTCTGATGGTGCAGATTTGCTGATGTTGTCGATTCTTTCACTTAAGTCGGAAAGAGCCTTTTCGATGTTAGCAAGAGGTGTTCTTGCGTCAAATGTTGCAGCAGCCTTAGCGTTTGCTTCTGCTGTCATTTCTTTCTGTAGTCTGTCTGCAAACACAGCACCAAGGTTGCCCTTGAATTGCTCTTCAAGTGCAGCAGCCTTGTAAACTTCGTAAGCAGCCTCTAAGTCAGATGCACTTACTGAGTCAGGGTGCAAGTAACCCTTAGCAACTTCTCCACTACCGCCACTGTTTAGTTTACCGATAGCGTTGGTTGATGGTGAGCCACCTTCTTGTGCACGGCCTTTTACTTGACCTGCAAAGTAGTCTGCTCCATCACCGATTTGCTCAGGTGTGCTTCCAAGGTTTGCTTTAGAAATGTTATCAAAGTGTTCTCTTGCGCCTGAGATGTCTACACCTTGAGATTTCAATGTGTTCTCCATCCAGTTCAGGTATTCACTTGTGATTACATCGCTGTATTCGTCTGATTTGGCATACATGCCTTCTTTTTCGTCTTCGTCAGCCATAGTTTCACCTTTGTCTTCTTCTTCTTCTTTCTTGTCGTCTTTCTTGCCTTCCATGTGCTCTTTCAAGCCGGGTGGCATTTCACCCTTTTCCATAGCGTCAAGTCGACCGTTCAATCTATCTAGTGTTGTAGATAGTTCTCCCAATACATTATCTTCGTTCATGTTTGTGTCCTCCTTCAATATACGGAATGTCGCCTCCGGGTTGATACCTTTTTCACAAATAGTAACCTCATGTAGTTCCAGTTTGGAGATTTCAGTATAGTCACCGTGTTGTTGGTCACTCTTTCGCATTCGCTTGAATGCTTGTCCTCCAATACTGAACCCACGCAGGGCACCTTTGCGAATTTCATTGGCTACTTCACGAGCCTTTTCGATGTCATCTCTTAGTTTGATGACAACGAACATTCCAGCGTCATCAACGCCGGATTTCCATACACGACCATCAGAGTCAGTGTAGGCTGGTATTACTTCTCCAACTTGTATGTTAGAGTGTGCGAGTTGAACATTTCTGTAGCCATCTGCTTTCATGAAATCGCCAAATGCGTTTTTCAAAGCACCCCTTGTAATCAAATCTCCTTGCTTATCTACCATCTCTACAGATGCGTATCCAGCGATTACAAGGTCATTATCCGCCTTAACAATACTGATACTTCCACTGTGAGAAACAGCGGAGGTTCGTAGTGCCGTTGCGGTAGCCATTGGTCTATAGATAATGTTCATACTATTTAACTAAGTACGAAAGGTAGCCTTGTCGGATGTTACTTCTAAAACACCCTCTTTTGTGGGAACAGTAATGCGTTTATCGTCTTCCAAATCCTCTGTATTAGGTTCTATAGACTCATCTTCGCCGGGTCGCTTTCTGTTATCAAAGTCAGGCATGGTCTTTTCATCGTGCAAGTTTGTCGGACCCATAGGCGATTCTATAGGTGTAGCGTAACCTATTCCTAATCCCATAGCACCTGTACTCGATTGACCAACTGCGCCTACTCCACTTTTCAAAAACTTATCAATAAGTGCCAACCCTTTGACAAGTACCTTTTGTTTTTCTTTCTTCTTCCACCAATCAGAGTCTTCTATTTTCTTTGGCTCAATCAAAGGCTCTGCATCACCTTCTGATTCGTGTACTTCTTCTTTGATTTCTAAATTAGCCTTGAGTAAGGCACCTGCTATTGGACTCCAATATACTCTTTGACTTTCAGCAAGACGAATCAGATAATTGTTAGAAGCCAGTGGACTATGCACTGTCCAAGCATAACCTGATTGAGTTGCCTTGTAAACTACATCTCCTTGAGGCATAGTGATTCTGATACCACTCTTAGCACGAGTAACTTCACAAAGCCACTGAGAATCCAAAGACTTTGCAAGTAATCCCAATGTTTCTCTGCTGACCAAACCTTCTCCTTCTGCCTCGCCTATTATTTCTGAGCCAGTCAAAGTATAAACAGCATCTTCGTCTACAGTTTCTACTTTACTTACATTAGCAGCGTTGACTCTTACATGGTCACCTTCGTTGTATTTTTCAGGACTATTGAATGCCACACCGACATCCATGTAGTTCTCACCATCAGATTCGACAGCCCTGTTACCAATATTTTCTTCTTGGGTAATTGGACCTGTGCCAAGTCTGTAAGTGTAAGGACCGTTGCCTCTTCTTTCTAAAACTCTGAGCACTACATCTCTACCCGGCTTGAGCATAACCCACTTAGGATGTCTTAACTCTCCTGCCATGTAAACTGACTTAGCATCTCTAAGTAGTATCTGTTCGTGGTCTTTTTGTAGGTCGGCTATTACTGATTTCAAACCTTCATCATCTGTAAGACGAGTATCGCTTGCACTTGGGACATGGACATTCTCTACGCCTTCCATGCCTCCTCTGAGTATCTTGATTCTGTCACTAATAGGTACATCATGTACCTCTTTTTCTGCAAACTCTAACACATCAAATATGTAATAACCTTCTTCTGTCTTGATAACATCTGCTTTGAAATCTTCATCAGTTACTTGTTTGAAGTTATCCTTGTCTTCCTCAGACAATTCAAATGTTTCAGAACTGACCTCATCATCCTCTTTCTCTACAAATCCTCTTTCGCCTTCCGGCATAGCAGAAACTATCCAGTCGCCTGTGAATCCACGAAGATGCTCTAAATCATCGAGGTCAAATATACGATGCATTGGTTGAAGAGTAGGTACTTTCTTTCCAAGTTCCTTTCTAATGATGTCAGGGTTAGTTAAGTTTGCAAGGTTAACCTCAGACTTTGTAGCAGAATGATGGTCTTGGTGCCTTGTTTCACCTATACTATTAGGTTTAAATTGAGCAGCCATTCTTTCAAGAGTATCCAAGTCCTCTCTTGCTTCCTGATGTTCCGGTCCTCTAAGCATCCTCAACCACTCATCGGGAGCAACTGCATTCCAAAAAGTTTCTAGTGGTTGAACTAACCTTTGGCTATGACCTTGAGGTACTGGTTTGATTGCGACTTCTCCTGTCTTATGGTTTATTTTATAGTCAAAGTTAGGGTTAAACTCATCACCAAACTCGTGAGCAAAACCAGCGGAGTTGTAAAGACTGTGTACAGAGTGACCATCAGGGCTAACTGGTCCTACAGGAACATCTGTAATACCAGTGCGAGTCAAGCCAGCAGGAGATTCAACTTCGGGAAACGCTGTGACAATACTGTTTAACCTTTGTAGAGTTTGATAATACTTGTCTATCTTATCATCTATTTTTTTATTCTTTACATTTCCAAATTTAGGAATTTTAACATTACCTTGAAAATCATACAAATCATTGTCAGTCGCTCTATGGTCTGTGCTCAAAGCAGTATGAAGATGCATACCTACTTCTTGGTTCTTATCATTGTCCTGTATATTTCTGTAAAGTCCCAAGACCTTCTGTCTCAAGTCTTCATCTACTCGTTTATTACTATGCTTCAATAAAGAATCTATATCAACATCAGGATACATCTGTTCAAACAACTGTCTGACTGTCATTACAGGAGCATTGATTTCTCCAAATTGACCTAAGCGATTCATCAATTGATTTTCAAAATAATCATTTATAGTCTGACGAAGGCGAGGGTTTTTAGAATCTAATCCTAACTTATCCATCATGTTAGTTTGTTCATTTTCTATACCTTCGGCGGTGAACATATTGTTTATGCTGATTCCCAAATCAGGATTTATACGATGCATAGCCGACTTTATCTGTTGAGGTAATCCTGCTGCCTCTGTATACTCTGCTGTACCCTTGGTGTAGACACCATGATGTTTGTGAGGAACGGTATTGAGATAATCATTTGCTAACTTAGCCCACATACGGATGTTGGCTGCTACTGTTTCGTGAGGAAGGTTAGGGTCAAAAATATGCGCTAACATTTCAGGGTCTATCTTATCTTTTAACTTAGCACCCATTTCTGCGATAGCATCTGTATCCGCCCTCAATCTTCTCTCTTTGTCAATCATTTGAGTTTGGTAATTTCCAAAGTCAAATTTACTATCAGACCCCTCTTCTAAAAGCGGTTCAAGACGACTGATTTCATCAGTCATTTCATGTATGCGAGTATTCAATTCAGTTTTTCTTTTAGGTGAAGTTTCTTCTGAATCTCTTTCTTGAATCAACATTTGCTGTCTGTCTACTAAATCAAAATAACGCTCTTGCTCTTCTGTAACTGGTTGTCTTTGACTTACCTGACTTAGAAGATTACCAAAACCAGCGTATTCAGGGTTAATATCCAAAGACTGTACTACTCCTTCTTTTGTTTCTTTGTAAGGAGTAGGATAAGCCGTCATAAAATTCTCTTCAAGTCTTGCTAACGCTCTTTGGTATTCTTCTTCGACTTCTTTCTTTTGCTCGTCTGTAGTAGCGTTATCTGAAATCAAATTATAACGAAGCCTCAAATCATCCTTGGCATCTTCTAATTTATCAAAGCCTCTTGTTTCTTTAGCAGGTACTTTTTTCGTTCTCAAAGCATCTAAGTCTCCACTCGCAAGTGTGGACTTGGCTCTTTTATCTTTATGACTCAGTACCATAGGGTAAGGATTCATAGGAGCATTGCCCATACCTAATAGAGTACCTGTATGATGATAATCATGAGAGCCTTTTATCCGCTGAACTTCTTCATCATAAGCACCACCTTTAGCAGGGAACCTATGACCTACATACAAATAACCGGGTACTTTTCCTGATAATTTATTTTGAAACTCTTGCGAATTTTGTCCTGTTTCTCTTGCATTATGGTAGTCACTACTCAACTTGTTAGCAGTAGCGTGGTCAAGTGCATAAGAATGTCTTTCTGTATAAGGATTAGTAGATGCCCCATACCGACTACTTCTACTTGTATTGTGAGGATTCAGAGTAGCAGTGGCTTCGCCTGTACCTTCTTGTGACATTTCTACAGTAGCCCCTCCTCCAACTTGAGGGACTAATCTAAATTGACCTCTATCCATCATACCGAATAAACCAATTTCTGCTTGACCGAATGGGCCGAGTAAATTGAGTAAACTGTGGTCACGCATATTTACATCGTCACTATCTATATGATGGCGGGGAACTATGCTGTTAGCAACTCTTGAAAACAAAAGACTGTGTTGTTTTTCTCCACCAAATTTAGTTTTAGAAACATGAGGCTCGTAATCAAAATCAACTTCTTCCTCATCTTCTTCTTCACCAAACTCACGACCCATTTCAAGCATTTCTTTTTCTCTTTCTGTTAATTCTCTCTCTTGCTTTTTCTCTTTAGGTTTATACTCAAGAGTATGATGATGCAACAAGTTAAACAAGTCGTTAGGTTGTTTACCTAACCCACCCTTTCCTAAAAACGGCCTTTGCCAATAGGTCGAAAGGCTTTCATTGTCTTCAAGATTATAACCATGTTCAGGCCGATTGTATTTTTCAGAATCTAAAAATGTAGCATAGTTGTGGGCTGCGTGATTTTTACCTAACCTATCAGAGTTAGTTTCTTGTACAGAATAGCGATTCCTTTCGTTGACTATTTTGTCTACTTGTTCTTGGTTGAAAGGTGCTTGGTCTTTTTTCCAAAGGTCACCCCAAAGAGGGTGCTGTCCATCTTCATGGAGTTGGTAATTATGGTCTACTCCTAAGAGATGTCTGAACATTTCATTATGCAAGTAATTGCTTCTGTTAGCAGTTTCTCTTTTCTGCCACCCTACATTATCAACATCAAAACTACCATCGCTATTTTTTTCTAAATAAGGCACAGATGCGTTATTGATATAATCAGGCATTTCGCCAGTATAATCGTAATACATATCTCTGTAATAATCGAGTAATCTTTTGTAAGCATCACCCTCTACACCCGGCTCTGTATACCGCTCTAAAGAACCTATAGTATGAGCGGGGTCAATGTATTTACTTTTGTCAGTCAAATTCTTTGGTTTGTAAGTAATTGTCTCACCAACAGCAGAAGGCTCCCTTATCCAGTGATTGTAAAGCCCCGCAAATCTTTGGTGGAAGTTCCTTACCATTCTTGGTATAAAGTCAATGTTATTATCATGCCTGTTAAATTTTAATTGTTGCGTTGGATGAGCCGTACCGTATTTGTAAATGTGCTCATAAGCCTTGTTTCTTTCTTCGGGAGTTAGCCATTCCATTCCAAATAGATAGTCCATCAAACCAAAATTACTTTTCCATTCTCTTTTCTTTTGAGCAATATGCATCTTGCGAAGTTCATGCTCTATTTGGCTATCATCCAAGCCGTGTTCTTTTAATCTGTTTTCAATGTCTAAGTTATTAGTTTTCCATCCACGGAAGTCTTGCTCATACAAAGCGTGGTTAGTTCCGTGATTTGTATCTAATTTTCCATAATAGTTAGGGTTAAGCAAAAACTCATGGTTAGCACCTACAGCGTTACCTTCCCACTCAACTTCTTTTTTAGCATCCTTTTGACTTTGGGAAAAGCCCTCATCATCGTAATAGAAATCTCCTACGATGTCATGCATATTCCCATGAAGCGGATTCATGTAAGAACCAAGATAATTGTGATTAGCGTAAGGGTCTTCTGAGTGACCTTGATGCATTCTGAACTGACGACCACTCAAGCCTTGACCGGGAACAGGAGGGATGACTCTCATCTCGTCATAACTTGGATTATCAGACAGACCCATACCAGCAGGACTGCTCATTACTTCTCCTGCTTGTAATTGACTAACACCTGACTCTTGCATTGCATCCTTTTCACCTTCTGTATTAAGGTCATAAGCATAACTTGGTCCACTTATCTCTTCCTCTTTACGGATGACAGATGAGAACATTTTGATAAGACCATTATCATTTGAATCTAAGACATAGCCGTGTCTGATTGCGTTTACAGCAGCGAAATAAAAGTCAGCACCAGCGTCTGCTTTACCTATACCGTCTAATAGTGAACTTAAGAAAATTCCACGAGTCCTATCTAAAGAGTCTAATGGAGTTTCTCTCATTAACATCACCAGCCGCTTAATTTAGACGGCTGGATAATCGGTCTACAGACTTTTTCAAATCGGTCATGGTTGGACCATCCCCGCCTGTGAAGTTTTCAAGAGCACCAGTTGTGCTGAATGCTGTTGGGTAGTATGGAGATTCTCTTGTCAAAACATCACTGTTCTCAGATATTGCACCTTTGTTGGCTACATCTTCTACTTGAGGAACTGCGTTGTTAGTGTTGTAGAAAGCGTTTGGAACTCCAGCAGGTTGAATTTCAAATCGAGCATTACCTTCTGTTGAGCCTTCTTTTTGATTACCATAGTCAGGTTGACTTCCTTCTTTCTTTGCTATTCTGTCTTCTAACTCCTTAGCAGCCTTTAGAAGTTCATATGCTTGGTCGTTTGCTTTCTCAAATCGTGGCCTCATTTTATCACTCTATCCCTGTATTATTTCCTACAGCCCCTGCTTCTTTAGCCTGCTCTGCTAAAGCATGAATGTCTGACCAATCCATGCTGTGGAACTCAGCATTAGTTTGCGGTACGCTTATTTCAGAGCCGTCTTGACCCTTTAGAATAGTATCGTCTATATCCCCTCTAAATCCATCAATAATTACATCTTGAGGTCTTTGTGTGGTAGCAGATACAAAGCCTGCTTTCCTCAACATAGCAGAAGGATTCTGTACCATTTTCTTCAACTCTCTGTTTTCTGCTTGTAAATCTCTTAGTCCAGCATCCATTGTTTCCATCTTAGAAATCAAAGCACTCATTAGGCGTTCAGCGACATTTCCCTCTTCTTCGCTCATTTAATCACCTCAAAGTGTTCTGTTAGATAATCTTCGGTTGATACCACCAAAGCGATTTGTTCTGACAGTTCCCGGTAATACATTATCCGTAGACTGGTGAACTGCTTGAACTTCGTTCATCTTACGGATTGGGACACCGCCTGCGAAAATGTCGTTCACTCCAACACCGTTATCTCTCTTGATTACTGCGTTGTCAATGTCAGTGCTTAGGTAGTCTGCAAACTTCATAATTTCAGTAATATGATTACGAGCAGATACGCCGTCATTGTCTTCTAATGCTTTGTAAAAAGCATCTACATGAGTTCTCATTTTCCTCGCCATTGGGTCGAGTTTCTTCAAGTCCATGCTCATCTCCAATACCTCACTCGTCTTTAACCTTACTAAGCCCCTCTTGGGTTTCTTGCATCTATTATACTCTGACTGGCTTGCTGAACTCCACCCATAGGTGCGCCTCTTTGCTGTACACTTGAAAACGGTGCACCTGCTCCCATACTGGCTCTATTTTGAGGGCTTGCAGGTCCTCTGTTTCTCAGACCCATGCCCTCTCCACCGGGGTTAGCCATACCGGGAACTTGGGCTTGGCGACCCATTTGGGCTGCGAGTTGAGGAGGAATATTACGAGAAGGTAATGCGCCCGGAGTACCCATACCTCCACCCATCTGCATACCACCCATAGGCATACCTTGAGGTGGGGCAGGTGGTTGTTGAGCAGGGTCAGGTTGTTTGTAGATGAAACGAATATCACGGTTAGCATCTTCGACTAATGTGGGCTGGTATCCCATCATCATCATACGCTGTGCTATGTTAACTTCCATCTCATCTCTTCTTAATCTTGTGACCTCATCTTCTTCCTCATTCGGATAAAGTGTCAAATTCCAATCTGTCACATCTAACTGCTCCATCATCCTTGGGAACAAATGTTCACTGTACACCTTATGTCCAAATTCAACAGCACGGTTAGTCACAAGAATCTGCATACCTTCGTTATTGAGTCCACCGGATTTACCAGTGTCCATCATGAATACATTTGATACTCCGTAGAAAGCGGCGATTCTCTGCCTCATTTCGTCACGAGCAGGAATATACTGCATCTCTTCAAGACTGTCCATCAACTTAACCCAGTTGACTCCACCTTTACCTGTGCCTTCTGTAGCAATTTTAGGAATGTAGTGCGGGTCACGCTCTAACTTCTCATCAGTAGATTTCCAAAATGCCTTCATAGATTCAAGATTATCAGTATTAATGCTCAAGATACCTCTTGGTATTCTTCGCTTAGAATAAGCAGTATACATGTAATTGTCCATAGCAGTCAAGGTCATAGCCTGTCGCCAAAGTGTTGACACTGGGCTTCTACCGTAAAGTTTGGATGGCTGGTATTTACTAACATGAATGACTTCGCCTTTCAGATAGTATTGTGTTTTACCTGAACCTGCTGTGTTTACATGATGTACATCTTCCATATCAGCACCACAAGTTTGGCACTGTTTGTCTTCCTCTGAAAAAGACTTGACTTCTGAACGGTGAATAGGACAAACTCGGAAACGACCTCCTCTTACACCACGCTTGTCAGCAATGATACGCATGAAGATAGGGTCACCCCTTACTATTTCTTTCACACGATAGAATGCCATTTCGTTTGTTTCAGGGTCCATGTAATATTCTTTGATAAGAACTAAGAAAGCATCATCAGTGATGTTCAAGTCATACTCTATTTCTCTTAAGACATCCATGAATGTCTGCTCCATAGAGTTCCTTTGCTCAAGTAGCCATCTTGGATAAACGACCTGATTAGGGTCAGGCTCGATTAAGTCCATACCACCACACTCTTTGCATTCATTGACATCGTGTTTGAACTCAGCATCGCAGGCTGTACATTTCTTGTTGAATTTCTTCTCCCAGTAATATCCTCTTCTGAATATCTCTTGTTGCAAAGTAGTCAAAACTGTTCTGAGAATTAAGTTTTCATTAGCAACTGCGTAAAGAGCAGGTATAGTAATACCTTGTACTAAAACAGGCTCTTGTATGCCTGTTGTCCATAGAGGCATCTGTGGCTCAGGTGTGCTTCTTCTTCTGAACGGGTTGGTTATAGATTCCAACAATCTGCCTACTCTTCCTTTCTCTGCCATCACAATCCCTCCGCCCAACTAATCACAGTATCTTTGTCCACTCCCCACTGACGCAGAGACTCCTCCCCTTTGGTTGTTCCGTCTCTGTTAGAGAACTGAACAAACCGTTTCAATTGGGTTTTCCTAACTGGGTCAGATTCTTTGATGTAAGCAATCACTGCTTTAGCCTGTAAGTCTTTCATTCTTAAATGTGGAGTAATGTTATCAAGTAATTTAGTCAAATCGTCTTTGGAATAAAAACTTACACGATGTTGACTTCGTTGGTTGTCCGAGTATACTTTTTGGTCTAATTGCAAAACACCTGCACCTATGTTCTTGTGCAACTGCTCACAATGCATTCTACCTCTATCACCTGTAGCGATAAATCCTGCTCTTGGCTCGCCTCTTTCTGTGATTGTAATATATCCGTCAGCATCTAAAAAGCCAGCAGCGTAAGCCCAATTGTCTTTGATAATCAGACCTTCACGGTCCATGCAGATATATTCACCTTTGCGGTGACCTTTGATGATGTTTATTTCTTCACCATACATATTGAGTAATTTTGACATTCTGTTTACATTTAGTCGAGGTACTCCTTTTTCGATTAGATTACTGGTAATCGCTCTTGCAGTCATCGCCCCTTTGTCTGCTACCTCTTCTTTTGCCAAGGTCAACCATTTCTGTTGCTCTTTAGAAAGATTGTCAAATTGATGTAAAGTATTCTTCCAAATCTGACGGGCTTCTTTCTTCATCTCCATAGCGTTGACCCAAGCGTTCTTTTCTTCCTCGCCCCATACATCTTCGTATTCGTCAAGTTTAGCAAGCGCATCCTCTGCACTTTCCCATACATTACATGCTCTAAGTATACTGGATTGTCTGCTATCACCAAACAATCTAAGAGAGCGAAGGTCTTTGTCAGACAAGCCCATTTTACGCATTGTGTCTTGATGAGGGGAAGACCAAGATAGATTAGAAAGAGTAGCGTCAACTTCTGCACTCTTCAACGCTCTTACACTGGCTATGATATTGTCAATCTCAGCCTTTTCTTCTTTGAAAACTCTTCTTGCTTTCCTCAAATCTTTGATGACTTGATTTGCACTTTTACCTAACTTGTCTTCAAACCAGCCCTCGCCTGTAGGAGAAAAAGGAGCATACTGAGGTTGTGGTAATTCTTCTTCTGATACAATAATAGTTTGAGAAGCAATAGACTTGGCTATTGTTTCGTTTACATTAGGATGCATAATTAGATTAGAAGCAATAGTAGACAATACTTCGTGACCCATGTCAACTGTATTATTCGGATTACCTACTACAAGACTCGGCCACATACTTCCTCCACTTTTTGGTGTCATATAATTATATTGTAAACCAAGATGCTCCCGCTACATTTGTCTGTTTGACATCTCCAAACCACTCATCGAAACCATCAAGATAATCGTCAAGTAGTACAATGCTACCCTTGAACTCTTTAGTAGCCCAATTAGCCAAAGCCACACTCATAGCCAAGTCATCGTGGCTACCTACAGATTCAAGTCTGCCGTTTTTCTGCATACCAAATCTGCTCAACTGAGTTTCAAGAGTGCGTGTAAATTCTTTACTTCTTTCGTCTCCCCAAGGTGTTTTGATTTGACCTTGTTCAAATGCCAAAAGTAAACTCATAAACATAGACTCTTTCTTTTGACGAGTTGTCATAAATGTCTTTATTGGAATATCTTCTCTCATTTCTTTCAATTCTACTTCAAACATACGCTGGAAGTTATTACCTTCAAGTTCAATGAGGTCAGGTTGGAAGCGACTGTTAAGCATGATTATCTGACGCTTTTGAGCAGAACTGTTCAAACCCTTTTCGTTAAGAGAATAGATGATTTGCTTCTCGTCACTGTCAGGTAACATCCTGATAATTGTCATCGCTGTATAGTCAGCGTTAGCATCAGAAGCAATCGCAGGGTCCCAACCTACAAAGTGTTGACCAAATACACCAGCAGGGTCACCATTCTCATCAAACTCCTGCTCTGCCTTGTCAAGTAAAACAAGATTCTTGTCTCTCGCTGTCTCTAACAGGCTCATTGGGAACATACTCGACATATCGTGAATAGGTTCACACAGATACTCACGAGCGAACTTAATCGCAGGCATGGATTCCTCACGCTGTTTGAGTGCTTCAAGAGGCCATCTACCCGGCCAAAGTGGCTCTCCATTAGATAAAATAGCCGGGTAAGTCTCAACTTGGAATGTATCTTTGTCTTCTAACTCTGCATACAAGTCATTGTAACTGAAAGGTGTACCGACCATCATGAGGCGACCTGTGTGGTGCAGAACCGGAAGTAAAACTGTATAGAACCAGTCTGCTGCTCTTTGTAATTCAGAACTGGTTGTACCCCATAGAATATCGTCACATACTACGACATCAGGGTGGAAACCACGAGTAGCACCACCAACCGACTTCGCCATAATACGAGAGCCGTTGGTGAACTCAAAGTAAGATTTAGCCCAAGGTTTGCCCTGTGGCTTCAAACCCTTGAGGATGTCACTTGATTCTATGTTATTTCTGATGAATCTCATATGTTCAAGCGTCTGCTCAAGGCTGTGGCTGAATACCATGATGTGTGTATTAGGGTTGAAAGCACCTAACCAAAGTGCATAAGACATGAAAAATACAGACTTGCCGTGGTCACGACTCGCTTTGACACAATAGTATCGGTTTCCATTTAGACCTTTGAGCCAGTCTCTGTGATGGTCTGAAAACTCAAACTCAAGAATCTCAGTAAAGAAATACTCAAATGACTTCTTAGACATCTCTATGTCCATTTCGTGGATGAGTTTGTTGACATCGGACACATCTCATCACTCCTAAAACAAAGTAGTTTGCTTAAACTTCTCCTCATCAGGTTGTCGATTACCTTGAGGCATATTTCCTCCCACCTGTCTACCTAACTTTTCAGCACTCGCTCGTAATGACGCTATCTGCGCATCAGTCACGCCACTTCCCTCATCAGGCTCTTGACCAAATGTCTGATACTCGCCATCGTGGTCAACCATATCACCTGTAGGAGTCTGTTCTTCATTGCCTATTTCTTGACCAACTGTAGGGACTGTCAAAGGCGCAGGTAATGTATTCACAGGAGTATTAGGAGTGATGACTTGCACAGGTCTACCAGCAGCGTCTACTCCACCCGGTTGACCGCCTTGCTGTTGTTGATTTTGCTGTTGACTTATAGCCGCACCCAAAGGTCCCATGAATTGACTTGCCGCTATATTAGGGTCAAGACCAGTGTCTCGTCTAAAAGCCTCCATAGCCTCTGCATCTTTCATTTGTCGAGTACCAAAGTCTTTACCTCTCGCTTGAGCAGCAGCGATTTCTTCTGCCCTTTGTTGAGCCAGCATATCTTTTTCTGCCTGCTTCGCCTGTTCTAATTCGTACAATCTTCTTCCCATCATAGAATCATTACCTTGACCAGCAAGCATAACTCCAATACGAGTTCTTGGAGTTTTACTTGACGATATACCGTATCTATCAAACTCACCTGATGCTCTCGCAGCAGCATACTTGTCAGCCATCTCTTGCCTCAAGTTAGCCCTTGCTTGACTTTCAGGACCTACAAACACTCTCCCAAGTCCTCTACCTATAGCACCGCCTTGTGCAGCACCCGATATACCACTCTGTACAAGGCTACCTAAACTTCTGTGTTGACCTGCCAAAGCCCCAAGTGCACCTAACGCACCGCCTGCTAATCCACCAGCACTTTCTCTGAGGGTTCTTGCTCTGCCTCCTCTGCCTCCACCGCCGAGTACCATGATAGGTGCACCTGCGCCTACAGGATATTGAGCCGATACTGCCTTTTTCACCAAGACTTTATCCATCAGTTCTCACCTCTCAGAAATCCATCAAAGTAGCCAATCTTCTTTTTTATCGCATCTATACTACTTGCAACATCTTGCGAGCGTTGTATAAGAGCAGGGTCAGGTCTGACTAACGCAGTACTACCTATGTCAAAAAAT
>Ga0208795_1000310_pt1 | contig 24543 bp, 38 predicted proteins | sample CB_VirMetaG_6_FD_184541 | JGI IMG/M metagenome (GOLD analysis project Ga0208795, IMG submission 184541) | Freshwater to marine saline gradient viral communities from Chesapeake Bay - CB_1508_2 Viral MetaG (SPAdes) (version 4) | ecosystem: Environmental > Aquatic > Marine > Coastal | place: USA... | reverse complement strand
TGATGTTACAATTACTTCTCCAAGTAATAACCAAGCATTGATTTACAACTTTGGTACTGGTTTTTGGGAAAATGGAACTGCAGGACTTACCTACAATGGCTCAACTGCTAATGGAGTATTGACTTATGGTAGTAGCACTACAATAGATGTAGAGTCAGAATTAACTTATAGTGCAGGACAATTAGAAATAAATAGAAGTGGTAGTAATGCAATATTACAATTAAGAAGTGATACTAATAATACAAGAATACATTTTAAAGAAAACACTGATGTAGCTTGGAATATTGGGTATGATGCAACTAATAATTGGTTTAGTTTTTATGATGCTTCAGTACCTGCAACACCAGTAAAAATTAAAGATGGTGCAGGAAGTGATACTTTAGTAGTAGATAGTACTTCAAGGGTAGGTATAGGAACTGCATCACCTGGTGAAAAGTTGGAAGTATCAGGTAATATAAAAATATCTTCTTCAAGTAATTATTTACAAGCATCTAATATTCAAAATCTTATTAGTGGTGGAACATTTAGAATTAAAAATTATGGTGGAACTTCTTTAGCAGAATTTCAAGATGATGGAGATGTATATATTCCTGGCTCAGTCGGTATAGGAACTACCTCACCTTTAGAAAAATTACATATATATGAAATTGGACTTAGTGCTTATAAAACTTATACTTCTGCAGGTGCAGGTGTATTAATTACATCATATCAATCGCAAGGAAGTCCATATACAAAAACAACAGATATTGTTGCTAATTCTGATGGAACAGTACCATCTGAAATGAGATTGTTTACAAAAGCAAGTGGTGCTTCTTCTGCTTCTGAAAGATTAAGAATAGACTCAGCAGGTAATGTCGGTATAGGAACTACAACACCTGGATATAAATTAGATGTTAATGGTTCTTTAAGAAATTATGCTAATGGTAGTGCAGTATTTAGAACAGAATCAACAGCAGCAGGTTATGGTGCTTATAATAGATTAATCACTACTACCAATACTTATGATGTATATGCCCTAAATGGAGATTTTATAATAGATGAAAATGGTGTAGCAACAAGATTTAAAATTAAAGATACCACAGGACATATTGAAATTCCTAATGATTTACAATACCTTAAATTCGGTGCAGGTGGAGATGGAGTTTTATATTCTTATGAAGATAATTTTTATATTGCAAATTTCACAGCAGGTAAAGATACTATATTTCAAAACTTAAATAGTGCTGGTAGTGCTTATGTAACTAATTTATTTATAGATGGTAGTGCAGAACGAGTCGGTATAGGAACTAACTCACCAAGTAAAAAGTTTGTAGTAAAAGGTGCAAGTGGAGACCAAGCAAGATTTGAACACAATGGTGCATTAGGTGCAGTAGATATTTATAGTGGAACAGATGGTGGATTAATAAATATAAGAAATGCTTCAGGAACTTCAGTTATTAATCTTGATGCAAGAAATGGTACAAATTCTTATTACAATCATACTGGAAATTTCGGTATAGGCACTAACTCACCTACACAAAAATTACAAGTAGCTGCAACTGCTACAAATAGTATAAAAAATGCCCTTCATTTATCAAACAATTTAACTGATACTACAAGTGCTGTTGGCAATGGTGTTGCTGTTACTATGGGTAAAGACGATGGTAGTTATTCTACTAAAATAGCAACAGTATATGAGGGCAACAATCCAAGCTATCTTCAACCTGCTTTAGCATTTTATACTATGTACAACACTTCTGCATCAGGAAGTGAAACTGAAAAGATGAGAATATCAGCAGCAGGTAATGTCGGTATAGGAACTACATCACCAAGTGCAAAGCTACATGTAGCAGAAGGATTTGCTTATATTTATCAAACAGATAGTCCAGGAAAATTAGAATTAAGAGATAGTAGAGCATCTTATGATGCAGAAATATCACAAAGAAGTGATGGTAGAATATCTTTAGCTACAAGAGCAGGAACTTATGGAAGTAATGGTTCAATAGAAATTTTAGATTCAGGTAATGTCGGTATAGGAACTACATCACCTGATTCTAAGTTACAAGTAGAATATACTACAACTTCTAATGGTACTGCTGCTATTGCAGAATTTGGAACTTCAGGTAGTGGTGCTATTGCTAATTCAGGACATCAAGTTATTATTGGTGGGCCGAGTGTTGGTGGATATACTGGATTATTAATTTATTCTGATTCTATATCAGGAAATGGACAAATATCTTTTGCAGATGGTAGAGGTGCTAATGACTCTTGGAGAGGAACAATAGTTTATGAACATTCTACTGATGCTATGGAGTTTTGGACTAATGCTACTGAAAAAATGAAAATAGACTCATCAGGAAATGTCGGCATAGGAACTACATCGCCTGGAGATAAACTTCATATTGCTGGTAATGTAAGAATAAATGGTGGAGATGTTTTAAGATGGAATGGTCAAGCATTTATAGATACGATAGGTGCTAATGATATGAAATTTAGACCAAATGGCACAGAAAGAGTTATTTTTGAATCAGGAGGAGATGCACATTTTGACCAAGATGTTATTGCATTTTCTACAACACCATCAGATAAAAGATTAAAAACAAATATTAAAGAAATTGATTATGGTTTAGATACTATTCTAAAACTAAAACCAAAACAATATGACTGGAAAAAAGACAATAGACACGATATTGGATTTATTGCACAAGAAGTAGAAAAAGTAATTCCTGAAATTGTCAAAGATAAAAAACACTTTGATAAAGAAATAAAGACTTTGGATTATGAAAAATTAACTGCTGTATTAATAAAGGCAGTTCAAGAACAACAACAACAAATAAACGAACTGAAGGAGAAGTTAAATGGCTAAAGTAATATCAGAATATACACCTGAACAAGTTGTAGCTGATTCACCAAAAATGATTCAAATCAAACATACAAGAACTGTACAAGATTTAAATGGTGCAGATGTAGAAGTGCTTGATTGGACTGAAAATAAAATGCTTGACCAAGCAATTAGTGATTGTGAAGCACACAAAGCAAGATTAGAAGCTGACTTAGCATTATGTGAAGCAGAACTTGCAGATATGATAGCAATTAGAGATGGTCAATAATGGCATTACCAGTAGTACCAGCCACTAATATTGGATTGTATGCAAACTTGAGAGAATCTTGTAGTTGCACGAATACATCTGATATAAGTTTAAGAGGACTATCCATTAACAATCCTGCAATGTCTTATTCAAGTATTAGTAGAACAATTTTACCAAGTACACCTGAAACAACCACCAATGGTAGTTTACAGAATTGGTTAGTAGCTAACCCTGTTGATAACACTTATGACCAAACGATTACCACAGGTCATGCAATGTCAGAATTTCCAACAGGGAGAGCAGCCGATACAAGTGGTTATACAGGTGCATAATGAGTAAGAAAATAGTGGAAATGGTATTAATAAAATGGATAAATTAGTGAGGATATATACATGAGTAACGGCTTTTCACAATATCAACAATCACAACTAGGAGTTTCTGCTGCTAAAGCTAGAGCTACATCTGAACGTAGTTATGCACAGTTTCGTACTGGATTAACTGCTATTCAAGAGAAAGAAGCATTAGAAAGAGCAGCAGACCAACTAGAAAAAATAGCAAAAGAAGCTGAAGAAAATGCACGTAAACGTGGAAGAAGAGTTTCTTTTGGTAGATTATTAGGTAGTATCGCAGGATATGCGATTGGTGGACCAGCAGGAAAAGCAGCATTAGGTACAGCTTTAGGTTCTCTAGCAGGTCAAGCAGCTGCAGGTGGATTTAAAAGCTATGGTGTAGAAGTACCTGATAGTTTAGTTCCTGGTGGAGTATTTTATGGTAGAGAAAGAGAAGCATTTAGAGAACGTGCAGCAGACTTAGAAGAAGCATTCGAAGACCTTACAGAACAACAAAGACTAAATATTGGAAAGAATGTCCTTACTGATTATCTAACAGGTAGAGGTCTTGGTAAATTAGGAGAAGCTAAAATAGGAGATTTAGGTGTTTCTTTAGATGATTTATTAGAAACAGGACAAATATCTAAAAAAGATTATTTAGTAGATGTATTAAGAAGTGCAGCTGGTGGTATTGGAGAAAAAAGAATGGGTGAGTTGTCTGAATTATTAACAAATGTCACTCCTACTGGAAACTTTACAAGAGCTTTGGGAATGACTCAGATACCTAATACTCTTGGAGGTCAAGTTCCTAATGTATTAGACTTTTCAAATAATTTATTAAATAGTGCTACTAATATGGATGAATTAAATTATTTACAAAATCTATATCCTAATTATAAAAAAAGAAATAGTTTATTTAATTATAGTATTACACCAATGAGATATATAGGAGAGAATCTGTAATGCCTAATCAATTATTTACACCACAAACAACTCAAGAGTTTCTTGAATCTATGTATGGACCTTTAGGTGTTACACCTTCACAATATGGTCAATATGCTCAGTTTATACCAGAAATACCTCAAGAATTATATGCTTTAACTGACCCTAGTGCCGATATATATCAACAATTCAGAGGAGAGCAACAACAGAGATTATCACAACAACTTGGTGAAACTTATACTGGATTACAATCAAGCTTATTCCAAAGTCAAAGAGAAGCAAGAGGTATGATGGGTAGAGCTGGATTAGTAAGAGGTAGAAGTCTTATGGGAGAACTTAGTAGAGAAGCTTCTATGAGAGGAGAAAGAGCTGCTTCTGCTTTTGGAAGAGGACTATATGATATTGAATCAGATATTGTAGAAAGAGTTGGAGCTGAAAGAAGATATGTAGCAGAATTAGAAGCTCAAAGAAGGTCAGATGCTCTACGTGTTGCAGAATTAGCAGGATTATTTGATGAAAACAACAATAGAACTGTAACTACAAATCCAATGATGCAACAAGATTCTCAATTTCAATACAACTTACAATCACAATTAGATTATTTATATGGTGGTGGATTTCAATACAACCCAACTGGAGGAACAGTTTAATGGCTAGAAGCGATGTAGACGCTATTTTAGATGCAGCATCAATGGCAGCAAGACAAGATACTTTAGGTAATATGTTAAATCAGTTACCTGGATTATTGGTAGAACAACAAAGATACAGAGACGCTAAAGAAACAGAAGATAAACGTTACGCTGATTTACAAGCATTTCAATATAGACAATATAATGATTTAAAAGATGCTAGAGATTATTCATCTGATGTAGAATTGGTTAAAATAGGTTCTGAGTTAGAGGGAGATTCAGCAATAACATATTTCGACAATTTAAGCCTCAAAACAGATAATGGTAGAAGTCTAGCTAATTCTGTTAGTAAATCTAAAAAGGTTACTATTGAAAACAATAATAACTTAAACTCACAGATTAAAAATTTATATACCAATATAGATAATATGACTTATGATGAAGCTCTAAATGCAACTAATGCACTTAAATTAGATTTAGAAGCAAAAAACATTAAAAGAGATTTATCAACAATAGATAAAAAAGTAGCAGTAAAACAAGGTAGAGAATTTGCTAATGGAGTTCTTGATATAGTAGATTTTGGAGCTAATGAAGACGAAATAAGAAATGTTGTAAACAGTTCTCAAAATCCAACAGAAATATTCTCTTTTGTTATTGGAAGATTAGATAAACAAAAATTAGATTCTATTGAAAACGAAAAAGATAAAAATAAATTATTTACTGATTTATCAAATGCTTTACCAGGACTAATAAATGCAGGTGCACCACAATTCGTTATCAATAATGTTGAATCAAAACTAAATGAATTAAGTAGAGTAGAGGATGTAAAAGTTGGTGAACCAGGGTCTGTTACAGAAACTGGAGGTTTTTTAGAACGAGAAGAATTAGAAGCATTTAAGTCACAAGGACAATCTGGAATTATAGTTGTAGAAAATAACGATGAAAGTAGAACAGAAAAAAATATAGAAATTAATCTAGATACTGGAGAATATAGATATTTTGACGCAGTATTTGATAAAGAAACAAAAAATAGAAAAATAAAAGAACTTCGTGATAAACGCAAAGAAGCAAAAACTAGAGAGGAATATGACTCTCTAACTAGAGAACTTCAAAAAATAATAGACAGACCTATAGAGCAAACTGTAGCACAAAGAGCACAGAAAGAAGAAATGTTAAGTAGAATAGGAATGTCTGGTGCTTTCTAAATAAAATAAACTATGGCAAATGGAGACCAAACAAGACCTAATTTCTTTGAATTAGCAGGTGTAGATACATCTATAACTCAAACTCAAACTCAAAACAGACCAAACTTCTTGGCACTGGCTCAAACAGAAGCTCCTACACAAACGACATCAATGATTAGACCAGAAATGCCTACATTCACTGAAGCTTTTTTTAGCAGTCTTGGTGAAGAATTAACATTCGGTAAATTATATAATGACCCAAGATTAGATGCAGATGAATTATCTGGTGCAGCAAAAGCAGGTAAATTACTAGGTTCTGGAGCAGCATTTTTTGGTGTCACAGCTTTAGCTACTGTAGCCACTGGAGGTCTTGGTGGATTAGCAATGTTAGGTTCAAGTGCTGCTAGATTACAAAAAGGAGCTCAAATATATAATGCTGCTAAAAAAGCAGGTAAAGTCGATGATATGGCAGTAGGTATTGCTGAAGCTGGTATTGGTATAAAAAATTCTTTCTTGATGAGAGCTCTTGGTAAGAATGGAGTTCAAAAATCTTATATGGACAAATTTATGAAACTTGCAGAGACAGATGTTGCAGCTGCAAGAAGATTTGTTTTAGCACGTGAGATGGGTAAAGAAGCTTTAATCTTTGGTACAACTGGTCAAATGATGCAAGAAGATGACGCATCGTTTAAACAGCGTGCAGTAGCTTTCGGACAAGATGCAGTAGCAGGTGCTTTATTTGCAGTAGCACCAGCTTTTAAATTTACTAATAATCCATATATAAAAAGTTTAGGTCAAAGTAAATCAGCAGAATTAGGTTCTTATTTTATGTCTGGATTTGTTACAAGTTTACCTAATGAAGAAGGATTAGATTTAGGAAGTAGAGTATTAACAGGTGCATTATCTACTGGTTTAGGTGCTTTATTTGGTGGTGCAACAATGCAAGCTTCTAAACAAGATGTTAGAAGAGCATTAGAAAGAATTGGTTTAACAGATGAAAAGAAACTCAGTGAATATTCAGATATAGCTCTTGGTGTGATAAATAAACAAGCTATTACTGCTGTAGATGAACAATATAAAACTGTAGATTTTAGCAGTTTTGATAAAACAACAGGTGAAGTAAAAACTACTGCAAAAGTAAGAAAAGTATATGTAGACCCTCAAGATAAAAAATTAAAAGTAGAATATCAAACATATTATAAAAATGGAGAGCCAAAAGATTTAGTTACAAGAGACTTCAAAAATTTTAATGAAAACTATAAAAGGTCAGATAATAACCTTGTACAAGAAATAAAATATAATCTTGATGGTAAAGGAGGAAAGTTCTCTTTCTTTGAAGACCAAAAACAATTAGAATCATTTTTAAACACAGAAAAATTTGGAATTATAACAGCTAATAAGCCTGTTTTTTATGATAATAAGGCAATAGGTCTTTATGGAGAAACTCCTAATGAAGTATTAATTAGAGAGTTATTATCTAGAGGGTATAAAAGAAATCAGATAATGGCTGTTGAAGGTGTATATAATAATGTTTCTGATGGTAGAGGATTTATTGTAAAAGGTTTAAAAGAAAAAGATGCAGTAGAATTATCTAAAATATTTGGTCAAGAATCAGTAGCTACACAAAAAGGAATATTGAATATAAGAAGACCTAAAAGAAAAATTAAAAAATTAGAAAATGGTGAACCTGTATATGATAAAGATGGTAAATTAGTTTATGAAGAGGTTGGATATAAAGTAGGAGAAAAGAAAAACGAAATAACAGAAGTTGTGTACAATTTAAAAGCACAAAACATGACTGAGCCAGATGTTAAATATAGACGTGCACATCAAGCACAAGGTCCAGAAGATGAATTACCAGTTAGATTAGATAATCTTACAAGAAGCACTACAGGGGAAAGAGCTGGTTATCCAGATTATTTTTATTCTCCACAAGGTAAAAGAGTATTTGCACCAGGAGAAAGAAAACTTACATCAGGAGAAATAGATATGGCTGGTAGGTCTAATGATGAAAGTTATCGTCTTGCAAAAATATATAGAAATAATCCTAATGCAACAGTTACAATATATAGAGGAGTTCCTGAAAATGTAAATGAAATTAATAGGGGAGATTTTGTTACATTAAGTCCTACATACGCAAAGCTTCATGCAGAGAATAACTTAGGTCCTAATGTAGGAAAAGTTATATCTAAAAAAGTAAAAGTTAAAGATGTATATTGGGACCAAAATGATATAAATGAATTTGGATATTTTCCTGAGATAAAAAAGAATATTTTATATGGAACAGATGCTCAAAAAACTGAATATTATACAAAAATTACAAGCAAGAATAATGAAGAATTATCATTTAGTTATTTAATAGATTGGAAGAAAGATGTAACTCTTAGAAATCCAACTATGAATAAAACTCAACAATTAATAAGAGCTGATGAAATATTATTAGAATCATCAAAAAAGATTGCAGCTGCCCCAGAAAGAATTAATTTATATAAAGAAATTAAAATTCTTGAAGGAGAAGCTGGATTATTATCAAAGTCTCCATTAGACAATAGACACACTGCATTAAAGCTAAACGTATTTGGTAAAGACTCTATTACAAAAATGACAGATGATGAATTACTTCAATATAAAGCTTTAATAGACAATCAACCATCTTATACTACAAGATTAAATGATGAGAATGGTGGTATTCTTTTTGACAATAATCCTGCTATTAGTAACTTCAAAAAAACATTAAATAGATTCTTACCTGTTAGTACTAAATTTGGAAATCTTGGAAGAGACTTAGGAAGTAAAGAACTGATTAAGTTAGAAAAAGATATGACTCAAATGACAAGGATGAGAGAAGAAATAAAAGGTACTTATAGAGCTTCAAGAGATAAAATGAAAGATAGATATAATTTTTATGATTTATCAAAAGCAGAAGCAGAACAATTAGATAAAGAATTGATTTATCATATTGATGATAGATTTGAAAGTTTAAGAAGTCCTTTAAATAATAAACAAAAAGCAGCTTTAAATGATGTAATTAAAATACATGAAAAATTTGTAGATGATATATTTACAAGAATGAAAAAAGCAAATGTACCAGAAAAAGTTTTTAATGGTAAAAATTTTGAAAATCAAGATATACAAAAAGTTAAGAACTTTGTAAGTCTTACTGTTTCAGACGAAGCATCAGAATTATTATCTAGACAAGATGGACCATTAAGAGACTCTATGATTGACGCTATATTGAAGACAGATAAAAGGTTTAAACGTGGTGGTAATTTCTTTAATGCTAAAAATAAATATGAAATTGCTAGTGAAATATTAGATGATACTTTATCTCATAGTGCTAAACATGGTATTTATGGTGCTCAATATTCACGTACTGCTAAACTACCTCCTAAAATATTTTTAGATGAAAGTGGTGCAATTATCTCTGGAGTAGATAATATGAAATTAGGTGTAGGAGATACATTTAATGGAGTCAAAATTGGTAAAGTAGTTGATACTTACATATTAGATTATGGATTGACTATGGATAGATATGCAGGTAGAGCTGCTAGCATTACATCTACTTCAAAATTTTTTGGTCCTGAAGGTGTAATTAAAGATGGTAATTTTACAAAAAAATTTACAGAAAGAATTAGAAAGATGGAACAAGAGGTAGGTAATATTAAAGATATTAATTATATCAAAGGTGAATTAGAAAAAGATATGGATATTGTTTTAAGAGGTGACTCTTATGATGAAATTGTAAGTCCTGTTTTAAGAAAAGCTACAGCATGGACAGCTTCTGTTGGTTTAAGTAGCCCTAGGTCAGCTTTAAAGAATCTTGTATTAGGTCAAGTTCAAACAATCACTACCTTTGGTTCAAAAAAATATATGAGAGCTATGTTTAAAATGATGACTGATGAAAAGTTTCAACAATCAGTATATGAAAGAGCTGTTAAAGTTGGTGCTTTAGATGCTGGAGAACAAATTGTAGAAACTGTTGGTGTAGCAAGAAGAGGTGAAGGAAAAAGTGGAGCTATTCAACGTTTCTTAACAAAAGGAATGAAAGTTACAGAGCAGAAAAACAGATTAATATCAGTTGCAGTAGCAGAAGTTGCATCAGATGATGCATTAAAAGTATTAGCAGGAAAGACAGATGATGTATTTCTTAAAATGGATAAATCTCAAGCAAGAAGAATTTTAGAAGATGTATTTCAAGTAGAAGGATGGGAACAAGCAATTAAAAGAGGTTCATTTAATGAAGACCAATTAAGACAAATATACTTCAGAGGTCATACATTAACTCAAGGATTAGCTGACCCTACAGCTCTTCCAAGATTCATGAGTAATGCTTATGCTAAACCTTTTACTCTTTTCTATCGTATTGCTTTACGTGTAACAGAAAATGTATATCAAAATGCTTATAAACCTTTAGTACAAAATGGAGAAGTAGCACCTATGTTAAGATATTTAGCTGCTTCTACTATAGCTGGTGCTACATTACAAAACATGTATTATAAAATTCATAACACAGACCCAGATAAATTTATATCTGCTCCAGAAAGATTGTGGAATTATTTTGTTGAGGGAGAAGGTTTAGGTATATTTTCAGCTTTCGCAGAAACTAATAGACCTATAGCTCAATCATTAACACCTGCTATTGTTCAGAATGGTCAGAAACTATTAGGTGCAATGTCTTTAGCTTCACAAGGATTGTTTTTTTCTGAAACTAAAGGTCAACAAGAGATATTAATTAAAGAGGCTGCAAAGCAACTAGGTCAGTCAGTTCCTATCTACAATGATATTATTAATGGAATTAGAAAAAATACAGATAAAGCAACATTAACAAGATTCCAAACATTCAGACAAAAACAAGGAGCATTTAAGAGCGACATTTTAAATACTGAATTTAGTGGAAGATTTAATTATAGTGAAGCAACAACAAAAAGTTTAATGTATAAACAATTACAAGCTAATCTATATAGTGACAGAACTTTACAACAAAAAGATAGAGACTTTTGGTCTGCTGTTTCATTTATACAACATCAGTATGAAATGGCGAACACTTCCAGAACAAGTAAGACAAAAGCATTTAACTATGCATTTGATAGAGCTTTAACTTACTTAGAAGATTCAGAACCTATTAATCTATCAAAAAGAAAGACACAAGGTAGAACATTATCTGATTATGAAGACTTTACTTCTAGATTAAATCAAGATGAATTAAAAGAATTGATGCAATTAGAGCAAACATACAAGATGAAACTAAGAGAATACAAACAATACGTATTATCTCAAAAAAATAAGCATCGCCCTTAAAAAAAGCTTTCGAGAATGCCCCTAGAAGCTCGTAAAAAAGATTTTAGGATATAACTATCACAAATTAATCAATCTATTGATATAGAGGCTATTAGACGCCTAAACCTGATTTTTTACTTAATTATGTCTTGTAAAGTGGGATTTAGTGGATTTTCACGCCTATGCATCTCTCTTTCCCTAGCTGCATCTGGTGATTCCATGATTGTAGCACTATCTCCATGATAACCTACATCAAATTTACAGGTAGTTCCGTATCGATTCTTTGCAATAATGATTTGCTGACCAAATGGACCATGCTCTGCTTCATTATATTCATATACATAGGGATAATAATTAAAGATAACAATCTCTGCGTCTTGTTCAAGATTTCCAGACTCAGCTAAATCGCTGAGCCTTGGAATCTTATCTACACGATGCTCAATGTTTCTGTTTAGTTGAGAGACTAATATAACAACGCAGTCGAGTTCTTTTGCAAGCCATTTATATCTTCTAGTCACTTCTGCAATACGATGTCTGACATCTCTGTTGTCACTAGATGAAAATTCAATAAAACCAATATGGTCATCAATGATAACGTCTGGTCTTATCTTTTTGGCTTCGTTTAAACCTTCTTCAAGGCTTCTTAAATTATCAAATAAATGGAGCGATTTGTAATGTTTTTTTATAAAATCTATACCTTTATTCAATTCTTCTTTAAAATTAGAGGCATTGTGTCTTAACTCTCTATTAGGCACTCTAGTATGCATAGATAAAAGCTTTTTTAATATTTCTACTCTAGGCATCTCTCTACTAATAAACAATACTCTTCTTCCATCTAATATCATATTACTGGCTACATTCAAAGCTAAAGTACTTTTACCATTCCCAGGTCTTCCTGCAATAATAGATATTTCTCCTTTGGTCATACCAACAATAGCTTTATCTATTTTACTGACACCTGTTTGTATTAAGTTCTTTTTAGCAAAGATAGATTCAATCAATTCATCATCTATACTATCTACAGAATGATTTTCTAAATTTATCATATCTATAAATTGTTCTGCTATTTTTTCTAAATAATTTACATCAGATGCTACATCTTTATAAGAGGTATCTTTTTCAATTCTATCTTTAAATCCTACAATTCTTTTCCATAATTGTCTTCTTACATAAAGATTATAGATAGTATGACAATGAGTTTTAAATTGTGCTTGAGTTACAATCTCTTCAATAAGACCAGTCAAATAATAAGTTAATTTAAATCCTTTTTCTGCTAAGAAATTAGCAACACTTGTCAAGTCAATAGGTTTGCTTGATTTGTGTAAATAATACATAGCTCCCCAGATATTCTGGTGGTCATCCATGTAAAATACATTACTTGTATTAATATATTGTAGTGCTTCATTCATGAGCTCTGGTTTAGATAAGATTCCTCCTAAAACCTGACGCTCACTCATCCCACTAAACATTTTTGAAATCTCTATGTTTTTATTCATTTATCTCTCCTCTAAATCTGGTGGTAATCCGTCTAATCTTTTTCTTTCTATGTTGATTTTATTTTCAAATCTCTTATTTTCATTTCTTAATATACCTATAAAATAGTAGACGTCAAATCCCTTTTCTTGTAAATTCTTTTTTTCCCATATATTGATACAATGTTTAATAACTTCTGTATCAATTTCTTGACATGACTTTAATAAAGTGTAAGCTGTTAAATCATCTAAGCTTACTAGAAAGAGCTCGTTTAAACGCTCTAAGATTGTGTCATCTATATTTTGTTTGAGCCTCTGAATCATCTTGGGATAATTCTTTAAGGCATTTGACCAACCACACGCTGGACATCTCATTTTCTCTCCTTACAAGGAAGTTCTTTAGGACATGGTATCGCTTCCATAGGAATACCTTTACCTAGGAACTCCCTCATAGGAACTCTGCCTTTTGGAAGTGTATAATACCTCCAAGTTCTTTGGCATAGTGGACAGCGATATGGCTGGAACTTTGACTTATTGCTGTAAGAAACCTCGTTCTTCTTACGCTTTTCTGATTCTAAAAGTTCATCATCAAACCATTCTTCATCAAAGTAATGCTCTAATGTGTCTTTAGAATATAAAGACTCGTAAAGATACAGCCATACCTTTTCAACTAGTTTAACAAATCTAGTGCTCACATATTTCACAGCTAAGATTTACTCCTGTCATATGTGTTACTTTATTAGATTTTCTTTCGACATTCACACTAAACCCAGCTAATTTAGCTAAGCTAATAACAGCAGATTGAAAGTCTTGTATATCTTTATCTGTTCTGTTTTCTGGTCTTGTGATGCCTATTCTATTGATTGTTTGAATGTGGTCAACCATTATTGTTCTCCTTCAATATAAGAATATTCAGCTACTACTTTACCTTGAGGTGTAGCGATATGTCTTGTTTTGATAGGGTGACCTTCGTTTCTTAACTCCCAGATTCTTGCACTGAGACGGAAACATCCAAACTTCTCAAGAGCAGATAACGGAGTAATACGTTCTCCATTTCTAAGGGCTACTAATATCATATCATTCTGATTCATTAGAGTCTCCTTCTTCTGCAGTAAGTTCAGCAATAACACCATTTACATAGTTGTTAGCTAAGAACTTTTGTTCTGATAATATGTTTTCTAGTCTTTGTATCTCTCTAGCAATTTCTGTTGCTCTAAGATATGAAGCTCTTGCATTGTCAGATAATTCATCTAAAGTAAAAGTTAAATCTTTTCCTTCATGATGTATCATATGCTGAGATTCTTGTTGTTTTGTTTCTTGTTTTTTACTCATTATATTCCTCCTTATTTAAGTCGCTAAAGTTAGCTCCGTCATAACACTTGGAGCATATTCCTGTTTTTTCTTTTTCATCAAAAGAATTTCCAAAAGGTGTTGCAGTACAGCAGTCACTCTGCCAGTCCCTATCATCACATAAATCACATATATCTATTTTGATAGTTGGACTATCACCTTTAACATTATTACCACAATAAGTGCATTCAATTTGTGGAGTGTAAATACCATACCTATCGCTATGGTCTATTTGTAGGTGTTCTAAGTATCTCATTTCTTATCCTTGAATTGTTTAATCATTGCGATTAAAGTTAAGTAATAATCTTGAGACATGATAGCTAAATCTTCACCTCTATCTTCACCAACGAATTGTACGTGTATTTCTTTTGTAGGTTTTAAATGTTGAGCTAGAACTTTTCTTTTCTTACACTGAACATAGATACTATCTTCAATAACCATATCTACTTCTTGAGCAAGACCTCTTGACCTTCCGTCACTTCCCCAAGTTCTTTCTGCTTTTAAGTCAAAACCCTTAGCTTTTTCGACACACTTACGTTCATAATATGTGCCTCTTACTTTATTTTTTGCTGGCATGATTCCTCCTTGTTAATCTAATTCATCTATTTTTTCTCTAACAATAAAGTAGAGTCTGTAGCATCCATATAAAACGCACGCTAATACAATATAGTCAATCATTAGAAAGGCAAGTCCTCATCATCCATTAACATTTCTTTACCCTTAAGATTAGCTTTGTTAATCATGCTAACTCTTGGAGTCTTCATGTCATTACCTTCTCTACCAACCCACTCTTCAATCACTACTTCTACATCAAATAGAAAGCGTTTAAACGTGTCTAAAGTAAGTTCTGGTAATATCATCTTACCATCTTTTTCTTGTACCATATCTAGCATATCACATAGAGCGTAATATCCAGAATTGCTACCCATATCAGATTGTAAGTTTGGGTATTTAGCAGGGTCAGGTTTTTTAAATCTAAAGAAACCTTTATGCTTTACGTCTTTACCATTAATATTAAAGACAGGCTCATAGATGTCTGCTAAGAATTTTCCACTGACTACAATATCAGACTTAACGTTTAAGTTGGTTACTTCTACGTTTTCATATTTACCTGCTTTTACAGGACTTTTAGAGTCAGATTTCATTTCATACCATGCATCTTCACCAAATATTTCATTCAAATCATTATTATTCATTTGATTCCTCCTTTTTTACATTTTCAAGTTTAGCAACATATTCATTAAAGTTAGCTGTATTTAACTTCTTGTTTTGAATTGCTGTCTTTATTTGTGTTTTAAACTTTGCATCTTTATCTTTTACAAGATTTAATACATAAGTTTCTTGTTCTTTACTCAAAGATTGTGGTTTATCATCTTCTGGTAAATCTTCTCCTCTATAAATATAAAGACCTAAGCCAAATAAAGCAAAGCATTTGACTAAACATCTTTTAATAGAGTTATTAATCTGTGTTGCTGTTGGTTCTAATATAGCTTTATTATAGTTATCCATAACAGCATGAACTTCTGTTCTTTTAATACCTTCAATAGTCACAGATACTTTAACAAAACATCCACTATCTGTTTTCATGTACGGCTGTGTGACATAAATCATAGGGTCTTCTGATATAGGTTGGTGAAACTCGTGAGTTTCCCAAGTTGCATCTGGATAGTTTGTTAATATAAATTGTAGTGCATCACTCCAAGAAAGATAATCAAAGTTTCCTTTTTTCTCCTTGAAGTCATTGACATTGATAGCATTTAATACTTCAAATACTGATTTAGTTTTTACATTCGCCATTAAATTCCTCCTTGAATATATTTATAAAATCATCTTCTGAGACAAACTCACCAGTATTACTCTCGAATACTAAAGGTATTCCAGCTGTATCTGGAACTACAGAGAAATCTCCGTAGTGTTTAGTGTTCGCCCACTCCACTAATGTAAGGACATAATGTTCTGACCTCACAATATTTTTCACATTTTTTTCCTTGCCATGACTCTTCATCATTACACCTCCTTGGTATTGTTTTATCTTCTAGATGCTTTAAAAGAGCATCTCGCTTGTCCGTAAAATACGAAACTATTTTGTCATTGTCAACAAAAGGAATGTCAACAAAATAAATATTTTTATCTACACCTCTGGAAAGAGCAGACATAGTTCCTGCATCTCTTACATTCATTTGTAGTTTCATTGCCTTTACTTTATGACCTTTTTTCTCTAATAAATAACGATACATATTGACTTGATATAACCAGTCTCCAAAGTCTGCTAACTTCTCATCCCTATGAAATACTTTAACCTGTTTAAACGTTCCTTTCTGACCCCATGCTCCAGACTTTTTATATCGTTCTCCACTTGGGTCAGGCATCATAGTATAAGTCATCCCTAATACTTTAGATGCTTTAAAACTTCCTGTATTTTTATAGTCAATTAACATCTCTGCATCTTTATCATAAAAGTCTAAGATACCAGTAATATCTAAACCTTGTAATTTTTCTTCTTGTATAATATTTGATTCTAATTCTTGATTTTCTAAATGTAAATGATGAATAGTTCCCATGATTGCAAACGCCATATCTTGTGGGTCAACATAATAATCATTTGTTCTTTTTAAATAAGCCTCACAAGTTCCAGATAATAATTCAGTTGTGCTAGGAGGTCTGTCGTTTGGTCTCTGGTCTGACATCATTTTTAATGTAGCTACACTCATACATCTTTCTGACATACGGCAGTTATCGATACATCGTTTAAACGTGGTAGTCTCTCCATCTGGGCAAATAAATCCTATAGCTCCCATACTTCCTCCTAATTATTATTGTTAAAATTATAATGTGTTGCTTTTTATTATATCCTGTTGCTTACCTGTATATAATTGCAAAAAATAACTTTCTATTTAATCAAAGAATCTCGTGGATTGGATACCACGATGTGTCCTCTTTCACATGTTGTTTATGGTAATAAAAAAACAAGCACTTTTTATAGTAAGTTTTTTTTAAAAGCAACACATTAATTTTTGAAGGGGTAAGATTTTAAACCTACCCCCTCACACACAAGGAGTTCTAAATGAAAATACATCATTTTAGAAGTTTACATGATTTGTAAACGCTTTATATTAACACTTTTTTTAATTAAGTGTCAATAATTTTATATTAAACATAGATGACCCTTGCTCTCATCATAATCTATGTCAAAATCTTGCATTAGCTTTCTGATAGCATCTTGCTTATCTTTAGCTACATATTGAGCAGTAAAGGAATGATTCTTTTTAGGAATAATAAATAAAAAAGAACTCAATTTACCACTGCTTATGTTTTTATATGTCTCAATATCAAGCATCTCTAAATCCTCATATTGTTATACTTATAGTCTCTCGCTTAAAACTTAACTCTAAATAGTCTATAAAATCAACTATTTTTTTTAGGTCTTCCAGCCTTTCTCCCACCTCCATTATACTCTGGGTCTTTAACTCTATACTGCTCAATCCAAGTTGGCTCATGGGGTATATATTCTAGTCCTTGAAAGATATACCAGTGCTTACCATACAAATCATGAAAAGCTTTTCTTTCTTCCTCTGTCCAAGGTTTTACATTCTTTAATCTTTCTTCGTGAGTATCTTCAGCTTTCTTCCAATGTGCATATTCATAGTCTTTACTCATTTTTCACTCCTATAATATCCACTTGATATTTTCTCATTTTCTTCTTTAAGCATTTCAATAATTCTCTTAGTATTATTACGCTGTTTAAACGCTGTTTGTCTGTCATAATCTTTTTTAATTGCATTCTCTATTGCAAAGTATAGGTCTTTTCCTTTTTCTGTATTCATAGTTTCACTCCCATCTTTTGATTCTTTTACACATTCATCTTCTATATTGAGTGTCTTGATGACTTCCCAATATACTGCATCAGCTATATCATATATATCTACTTTCATACTTCCTCCTTGTTCTTGCTTTGAATTATTTTATTCTCAGTAAATCTACTATTTTGTTTTGATACTTCATAGAGTTTTGTTTCATAGCAATCTTTACATACAGCTAGATTATCATTGTCTACAAAATAACTATCTTTAAAATTAATATTTTTACCACAATTACATTTTACTTTCATTTTTCCCTCCTGTCTGGTTAGGGGCAAACTATTAGAATTGACATATTATTGTTATTGTGTCTGCCCCAGTCCATTTATTTTACTTGTCTTGATTTCTATTCAAGTCTCTAATTATCTTTTCTAGTTCCATCATCATGTTGTCATGTTGAGACTGCAGTTCATCTTCATCTAGTTGAAATTTACCATCATCATCTCGTGTATAGTAAACCTCAATCTTATAGTTCAAAGGAACTCCATATCTGTCTTTATTATTTTCTTTCATTTTACTCCTCCTCTTGTAAAGGGCGTTTAAACATCACAATAGTTGGAATGATGTTTACTATCTCTTTTGCTTTCTCCAGCTCCTTAACTTTTTCTTTAGTAAGCATGTGTTCAAAAGCCCAGTTAGTGTGTCCATATTTATGTTTGCAAATCTCATCAATGTAATCAGTAATAAATTTATATTCTTTCATGTTAAACCTCCTCCAAGTAAATTTCTATTTCATCACTTTCTTCATGATAGTCGTAAGTTATTTCTTCACTAGTAGTTGTCTCAAACTTTAGACGCATACTACCAGCATCACTCTCATCATCAATTAAGATTAGTTGAATATCTTTATTTCCAACTTCGGAAAATATTTGTGTTAATTCAAGAATAAGTTCTTGTAGTTTCATATTACACCTCCTTTGAAAAGTATGAGTTAGCAGACCAGCGTCTACAATCCCATGAATCATACAATATACCATCCTTGACACAAGTCAAGTGACTAGTGGTTTTGACTATATATGTTCCATCTTCTTTGTAGTTCTTTATCTTTAGCTTACGACCTTTAGTGCATTTCATAGGACTACGCTTTGACCAACCTAAAGAACTAAGATAGACCTCATAAGTTCTTTCATTGTTAGGCAAGTGACCAATCTCAACTGCTAGATTACACAGGTCTTTAAAAACTTTCATATAGTCTAGACCAGTTGCATGAGATATAGCTCGTATCACGCAGTCATTCGTTGCGTCTTTTTTGAATTGAGTTGGAAAGTATTTTTCTCTACCTCCAAATGATTTTTTAAATTCGATTATATTTTTCATAGTGTCTCCTTTTTTGTGTGTTTCCTAGCTAGCTTACTATCTTGGCTAGCTATAGTTAGTTTACTAGTTATGTTAGCCAATGTCAAGTAATTTTTTTTTCTCGACATAGATTGGTGGTACAAATACCTCTTGTTCCTTTTTCCAAAAACAATGAAAGTTCATGATGTTTAAACGACCTTCATACACTACTGGTTTCTTGTCTTTGTATAATCTTGAGTATCTAGTAGCAAACCATATTGCTATCTTCTTATCTGTAGTCCAGCTGTATCCATGCTCAAACTCTCCAAGAGTTCCTCTATAGATAGTAATCTCTTCATGGCTATCAATTAGTTCTTCATACTTCTGATGTTCTTCATCATCCATTGAAAATCCAGCCATATCATAGTGATGATTAATGATAGATTGAAAGCTCTTATTTGTATTCAATACATGAGTTTCATCTACTTCTTGATAAAGGTGTTTAAACGCTCCCCAGAATTTATCTTCCTCTATCTCATTACTTGATAGGTCTTGGACTAGCATACAGATGCCTCCAGCTTTGTAGTATTTATCGATTATATCTTGCATTCCTGCCTCCTTGTTATAGATAATAATAATCATGTAAATCCGTATTGTCAATATTTTTTTCACTCCGTTTAAACGGCATAGCAAATAGCCCTCGATTTTTATTTCAAGGGCTACTGCATCCACAGGAGACATGCTAGAAAGGTAGTCTTCTAGCATCTTTTTTCTTGAGAATTGCTCTCATAACAAACACCCAAAACAATAATGACAATGTAAACATACTTAGATACATCACTCCTTTATCAAAGTAATATTGACCTTTGGAGTTCAAAAATCCAAGTTCATATCTTTCAGCATACAAACTTAATATCAATATCAAGTTTATTGCCTGCAAATCTATAAATATGTTTTTAGTATATTTATAAGTTTTTTCTACTATATCTGAAAATCTATCTCTCATATTATACCTCCATTCCTGCTAATAGTCTTGCTTTACTTTTTTTTGGATTTTTCAATAAATTATTTATTTCATGGAAGACTTTTTCTGTTAGTTCTTCTGATAACATAACTTCATATTCCTGCCCATTATCATCATACCATTCTATAAATACTCCCCAATCGAAATTAGGCTCTTCTTCTTTACCAATAATCTCTTCATTTTCAATCCGTTTAAACTCATCGCTTTCCATGATGTTTATTCTATCTATTAGTGATATTGCTAGTTCTTTTCTTCCTCTAACAATATCAGCTGTTCCGTCTGTGATACAATCTATTTCTGTATCTGATACCAGTTCATCATCCAGAAAAACTCTGATTCCTTTTATGATTTCTTTTGCATCCATAATATACCTCCTTACGCTCCAAAGCTAGTTGTTCTATGCCAATCCCATTTATCTCTATCTTTTACAATATCAATATATTTCTGCTGAAAGTCAACAGCATAATTATCGACCCAAGAATTTTGATTATCTTTTGCTTGCTTATATTGTTTATACTTATCTATAATATTTCTAAGCATGCCTGCAAATCTACTTTGCTCCTCTAAATTACCATACTGAATCTTCTTAAGACATAACATTCTAGCCTCAAAGAATTTTTTTCTGATGGTAATAGGGTCGTTTAAACGATTCTTATACATAGTTTGCATTTTTCTTTTGAAGTCATTTCTAAGAGTGTCTTCAGTAGCCCATTTGAGATTATCTTCTTTATGTTCTCGTCTTTCCTCCAGCTTTTTAAGACCAGACATATAGTGCATTGATGAACATAAAGATAGATGTAGATACTTTACTTTTAATCCCTCTTCATTAACTGCTGTCTTAATACCATTAGTACTTTGCAATCCATATTGATGAGTTCCAAAAGTATAAACTGACTCATAATAATTTTTTCCAATAGACTGAACAGCTGTTTGACTGGCTCTAGATTCTCTGCCTTGCATTTTATGTGCTCCTAGATGTCTCTTCCAAGTATGCTTACATCTTAAAGGTTTTCCGTCTTTCAATACTAAGATAACATCACCTTTAGAAATAAATATAGTCTCATACCATCTATGACTCCTACTTCTAAGTTTTCTATATTCTAAGTCCTCTTGAGCTATGACAAACTCTAAACCCTCCTTAGTCATTGAGTCGTTTAAACGGAAGTCAGAATCTTGTATTTTATCCCATTCTATACCAATACTGCCACCAAAATTTCTAAATCTAATCGGCATAATACTATCAGTATATGTATTCATTTTTAAGTTTAATAATGTAATATTCATAATTTCCTCCTTGTGTTTTTATGAATCTATTTTAAAGATTTTATTTAGTCAAGTATTTTATTTCAAAAATATTTGCTAGTAAACATATCCATCCAAAAACTACCATGTGAACTAATCCTACTATGAAGTCGTTTAAACGGACTGAATCATTAACCACCAAATAATTTTCGCTTTGTGAAATTGCATATATTATTTCTGCAAATCCAGCTAACATAAAAACAAAACTGACTATTTGTATTGTGTTTATTATTCTATTCATTAGACCTCCTTTATCTAAAGTTTTTCTTTAATATGCTTGCTTTTCCACCAATAGAAAACCAATCATTTTCATTGATATTAACTTTTTCTTCTGGTGTTGTCAAGTATAATTCACCATCATCATAAACTATCTTAGCTTTAGTATTTAAAGTTTCAAACAATCTGTTTAAACGCCCTGCTGTTCCCATTGTTCTATTCCCAGCTAAACTAAACCATAATACAGGATTATGAAAATTCATCTCAGCTACCATATCTCCGTGTATGTATAGCTCCATGCCTTTAAATCCGTCTGTTACTACTGGCTTATTAGCTCCATTATAGGTTAACCATTGACCCTTTACCTCCATGTCATAGGTCTTAATTTCTTCACCCTGTTTAAACGCCTCCATAACTTTATATATTCTATTTTTCATTTCTGCCTCCTAGTTTTTTTTATTATTTAATTTATCTAACATTTCTGATATTTGATTTTCCATCATAGCCATGTGATTAACTCTCGTATTAACTACTGCACCTAATCTTGCTGGAATAACTTTAGTATCATTACAAAAATTACAGCAACTTCCATTTGCTAGTGGCTCTGCATTGTGTCCTTTTGTCCAAATTGCTTTCCCATTTTTATATAAAACATCAAGAGCGTCATCACAGAGAACACAAAATTGTTTTGGCTTACCAACTACTTTTTCGTTCCACTCTCCGTATCCAGTTTGACTATAAAATTTTATTTCTTCACTCATTTCTGCCTCCTTATTTTAAGTTATAATATCACCTTCAAACTGAATCACTAAATCCATTGTCTGAACATTATCATCTTTATAACTATTATTATCTTTATAAATTGATTCGGTTTTTATTGTTATATCTGATAAATCAGTATAATGATAATCATCATAACAAAAACTTTTATGCTGAAATAATACATCAACATCATCATTTATTTTATTTTGAAAGTCAGTCAAAACTTCAATTAGTTTTTTTAATTTCATTTTATCGCCTCCTAATTAATTATATATCAAGTTGTTTAAGAGTATCTAAAGCATTAGATATTTTCTTTTGCATATTTGCAATTTGTGCCATCTTATCATCAGCAATAGCATGAATAGTTGTGGGTTTAGATGTTTTCCATTTATACCAATCCATTTCCATATCATCTAAATCTCTTAGCAAACTATTAATATCCATTATCGCATTTATTAAATTGTCTAATTTCATTTTATCGCCTCCTTGTGTTTTTTGCAATATGCATAAGTTTATTTATAAGCTTTTCACATTGTCAAGTAAAAAAAATAAAAAAAATAAAAAAAGTTTTCATGCATATATTTTTCCAAATTGTCAAGTATTTTTTTTAAACAAGCTTTTTTCTATCTCGACAAACTCACCAGATTAGCCCTAGACGGCTAAAAAACAATTTTTAAGGGTAAATATTCGCATGATTTGTGCTTGTCGTCATAGAATCAAGCTCTAAATTTCCAGAAAAACAGACCATATTTTAAACGCTGTTTAAACGCCTATTAATTCCTACATTACCAATTTAAAGTTATCCACAAAATGTTGATAACTTTAGAGCCCGTTTAAACGGATATAAAAGGGTAAAAAAAAAGGGCGATTTCTCGCCCTCTTTTTTCTAGCTGTTGTTTTTTATGATTTCTGAAGTGCTGATTTAAGCTCTTGAGTGTTCATTAAAAACATCTCTTTTTGACCAACCCAGCTTATATCTGGCTCTGCTTGTGATTGGTGTCTAGAAGTTGAAACGCTGTATTTATCGCTGTTCTTAATCCATGCTCCGTTAATATAAGCATAAATTGGAAAGTGGTATCCGTAAGAATAGACGACATACCAGCCGTTATTGTTAACCTCTGCGAATAAGTGACTCCCTTTGAAATTGATTCTTCTGGTCGTATATTCTGAACTATTTTTGTTGCTTGTTTTTATCATTTTAGTGCCTCCTTAAAGTGTTCTTAATTTGATGTTGATTGTGTTTGGTGTCTCTGCCTCATGATGTGCATAAGAAACGGAGTAAACCAGCCATTTATAGTTATAAATTTCTCTCATGTCTCCATATTCTTCATGCTCAGCGTGTAACTCTACCTCATGACCCTCGCCTGCATATTGCTCAAGCTTTTCAATAACTAGATTTATTCTGGTATTTTTAATGTCCATTTTATAGTTATGAGCTATAGTTACAACATCTGACGCCATGCCGTATAAAACGGCGTCATCTGTCAAGACTACAGCTGGCGTATCATGGCTATAAATATCCCCTCTTCCTAGGTCTGAAATAGTCATGTCATGCTGGTCAAAATCCACTGGTTTTATGTGATGCTTTTTAATTAAATCTAAAAGCAAATTTGAAAATATATTAGTCATTGTTACGCCTCCCTGCGTTGTGCTTTAGCCCTGTTTAAACGGGTTAAAGCTAGTTTATCTTTTTTGTCTTGTCTGGCTTGTCTTAGGTCTTGACTCTCAGCGTGTAGCCTGCGAATCTCTGACAAGCTTTGTCCTGTATATTCTCTGTATTTCATGGCTTATATTCTCCTTGTGTTTATTAATATTCAGCCTAAGACTAGGGAGCGTTTAAACGACCCCCTAGTTTC
>Ga0208795_1000308_pt1 | contig 24628 bp, 33 predicted proteins | sample CB_VirMetaG_6_FD_184541 | JGI IMG/M metagenome (GOLD analysis project Ga0208795, IMG submission 184541) | Freshwater to marine saline gradient viral communities from Chesapeake Bay - CB_1508_2 Viral MetaG (SPAdes) (version 4) | ecosystem: Environmental > Aquatic > Marine > Coastal | place: USA... | reverse complement strand
GCGCAGTCTAACCGAGGTGCGACAGGTAGCCGCGCCCAACTATTTTGGGGTGCCGTGAAAATAATGGTGGACAGGGATTAGGCGACGCCGTATAAATAGACATCAACCCGGGAGACAACATGTCCGTTGCCAGCAACCACCAGACCCTCCGCGCCACCGCAACCTTCACCAAAACGGGAAGGATGTCCGCCGAGGACCACGGAATTGAGATTTGCCACCCGGAACTGGGCTGGGCGCCGGTGACTATGGTCAATGAGACGGAGCTCTGCCTCTCGTTTGATGACCACCACGCATGGTTTCTGCTGGCCGACGAGGTCGTGGCCGGCTGGCCAATCCGGAACGTCGCCCGACTCATGCGGTGGATGAAGCGCGCCAAGGTGACGGCATGAGCCCCAAGCGAGGCCGGCCGCCCAAGGCTCCCGAGGACCTTCAGGACCAGCGCGTCACCGTCCACCTCACCCGTAAGCAGGTCGAGAAGCTGGACGAGCTCAGGGGCGACGAGAGCCGGTCTGCGTGGCTGGCTCGTCCGCTCAGGGACTAAGGCTCGCAGTCCTCGGGGGCGCTCCTGCCCGGGTCGCACTCCACGCGGCAGACGGCCCACTCCTGACAGAAGCACGCGTGGTCGCCGTCGGTGCAGGCCTCCCGCGCCTCCTCGCAGCGGGCATCGCAGTGGGCGAGCTCAGCGCTGCTCGAGCAGGCCAGCAGGAGCAGGGCAAGCATCACGTCAGCCACTCGTAGGTGAAGACCACGTCCTGCATGTCCAGCACATCGCCGGGGGTGGCGCCCTGCTGGTCACAGACGAAGCCGACGTGGACCTCGGAGCCAGCCGTCAGCGCGGAGGTAGCAGACGACGGGTCGGCGCCGTTGGTCGTGCCGGCCAGAGCCCACGCCCGAGCAGCTGCGACCTCGGGAGTGTCCGCGTCATCCAGCCAGACGACCATCGAGGCGTGCAGCGTGCCCACGTCGGCCTGGGCGTCCAGGTTGCCGCCCTGGGTTGCCGCAGCGCCCACGCGCGCTGCCTTGCCGGCCTTGTACATCGTGCCCGTGTTGGTCCAGTACCAGCCGGCGAAGTAGCCACGAGAGGCCGTCAGCGCCGCCGTGTTGGACACCAGCAGGTAGAGCCCGGCGTTGCCACCGATCGCCGCCGCCGCGTCCGGTGTCGAGCACGTCATCGAGACGCGGATGCCCACCGCGCCCGCGGGCTTGTCGGTGAGCTGCTTGGTGGCCGCGTAGGCGTCCACGCCGCTATCGGGCCGACCATGGACAGCCGCCACCTCGATCCGGTTGGTGGTGCCCAGCGAGGTGTTCCCGCCCTTCTGGCCGGTGTTGCTCTCGGTGGCCCCGGTGAGGTCGAGCGTCAGCGCTGGCGGGATCTTGATGGCTACCGAGTCCACCGCATCGGAGTCTGCGTCCAGCGTGATGGTCGCCACGTAGGTCACGCCAGCCACCACCGGCGTAAAGGTCGGGCCAGCAACGGTTGCGTTGCTCAGCAGGTCGGTGCTGTCCGTCGTCGTGCCGTCGCTGTTGAGGCGCGAGAGCGTCCACGCGATTGTCGAGTAGCCAGAAGACGAGGAGCCATCGAGCGTGACCAGCCCGAGGGTCGACGCGATCTGATCCGAGCCCGCATGAGCAATCGGGCCACCGCCACTGGGCTGAACCTTCTGGCGCATGGCCTACTCCTGGACCAGTTCGACGGACACCGTGCCCGCCTGAGCCGCCACGAACACGCTGGTGATTCGCTTGGCCGGATCCGGGTAGAGATCGACCTCGATGCCGTTGGTGACCTGGGCGGCAGTCCAGGAGGAGCGGACCGCCCCGACGGCGCCACCATCCGCCGCGCCATCCTCGCTGGAGGCGTAGTAGATGGCGCCATCCGCCTTGACGGTCACCCGCCTGGACTTGATGAGCGTGTTGAGCTTGAACTCCTGCCAGGTGGTGCCGACGCTGGTGTCGACCGCCGTGGCCCAAAGCTTGGTGGCGTCGAACAGGTCCGTGTTGGTGGCCATGGAAACTCCTCAAGTAGGGCAGCGCTGAGACGATGAGAGGATAACCTATGAGCAGGCGTGCTGATACGCCGTCCAGGAGCCACCATGTTGGTTGCGCTTTTGTCAAGCCTTACGGGCTGTCGCGAGTCCATCGCCGACGACAACCTCACCCCCGCCGTCGAGGTCTACGGCTACCGCGAGAAGGCGACTTGTGGACCGCAGCACGACAGCATCGAGATCGACCTCGGCGCGGATGATGTCTGGGCTACTCAGGTGCGCGTGTGTCGAGACGGGTGCCTGACGAACCATTCCCGCTGGACCCTCTCAGCGCCCGGCGTGGTTGAGGTGGAGTGTCTCAGCGAAGAGACCGTCGAGGTCACTTGGCTCAGCGCTGGCTGAGGGTCAGCGGCGAGAGTTAGGCGTCCTGTCGATCAGGTCGACAGCCACCGTTGCCGCTGCCTCTCCATACTGGATGGACCGGATCACTGCCTTGTGGTCCGAGATGCCCCATGTATCGGTATTCAGAAGGAAGACCATCCCGGCCCTGAGCAGCGGCAAGACATCAGGCACAGCGTAGAAGGTCAACTGTCGGCGCTGAAGTGCGAGCCTGGATGCTCGAGCGCGAAGCAGCCCGTAGGCTGTACCTGAGTCATGTACGGCCGTCGTCTTCAGCGGCTTTTCTGCCCTGACCTTGTTGCCCCCGAGTTGATAGGCCAGCAGGCAAAGGGCATCGTTCGTGTGATCGATGGTGGCCGAACCATCATACGCTCCCGATTGCATGTTGTAGTCGTAGAGGAGAGAGAAGCTCGTGTAGGTGGCGTCCGCGTCCGAAAAGGTCATCGGCCCAACTCGGTGCAGTTCCTGCCCCTCGGTCAGGGTGCATTCAGGCTCTCGAACATGAGGATCGCTGTAGGCGAAGTACAGCCCCTCAGAGCCCATGACCTCCACAATCGGGAAGACCGGTGCCAGCCGCTGGCGAATGAGATCCAGCGCCCCGACCTCTTCGTCAACCCAGAACCCGCACTGAAAACGGTCCAGGCGCTTGAGGGTGGGCTGCATGGCATCCCAATCCACCTTCTCCCCAGAGTCCTGAAGGAGGCGGGCAAGAACACCCGAGGCCCTAAGTGCAGGCTTGGAGAAGTCGTTGTAAGCCCTCGTACCGCCGCGAGTAGCGTCCCAGGTGTAGCCGCCGTTCGCGGCCCTGTAGACGGTTCCTGACGAGACGTAGGAGTAGGATCCGCCCGTGTTGCTGTCCGTAAACGGGTTGGCGACCACGGGCCCACCATCGTCCTCGTAGACTGAGATCGAGCCAAGGTCTGGCAGGAGGTGGCCGCACAGCACCAAGCGGTCTGAGCCAGACACGGCGCCTACCTTGTAGGCAGGGACCCGCTTGGCGTCCCCGTAGACGAACACCCGCTTACGCCCCACAAGGCTGGAGATCGCGCCGGCCACGGTATCTGTCAGCGGGTCGGCCCAGACATCGCCCATGTCGATGGTATCGCCGCCTACATTGGCACCCGCCACACTGCCGAGCCCCTCGAGCACCAGCACGGTGAGTTCGCCCACCTTGCCCATCTGGAGGTTCTGGATGCGCCCATCAGCCAGCAGGATGCGCCGCTGTTCGTAGCCCGTTGTGTCCCCCATCATGATGGCAAGCTCGCCCTTTCCTGATGCTACCGCGCGCCAGTCTGCCGCCTTCACAGCAAGGTCTTCGGAGGTCAGGACCGATACCTGGGCCTGCTGAAAACTGGCTGAGGAGTCCAAGGAAAACAGGTCCACCTCCTCGCCATAGACCGGGTCCGAGGTGAGGATGGCGTCGAAGGCATAGACCTGCCCCGATGCGCTGGTCAGGGTCGTGGGACGCGTGGCCGCCCGGATCACCGTCCCATCAGGGAGGCTGACGGTGAGCAGCCATACCAGTGGGGTGCCAGCCACGGTCAGAGCTCCTCGCTCAGGATGAGTTGGTCAATACGGGCCAGCCCGGTGCTGAGCTCACCGCGCTGGTTGGGTCGGGAAAGGGTCCCCTCGACCCGGACGAGCCTCAGGGTGTCGATATCCGAGGTGTCTCGCCAAAAGGCGATCGGAGTCTTCGACCCCTCGATGGCCGCGTAGAAGGCCGCGATCTTTGCTCCCTGCTGCCCGTGCCCGGAGTGCATCGCATTGATCGGGTCCCACTGGATCAGGACCTGGTAGCGACGAGGACCAGTGCGGGAAGAGAAGCGATAGCCCGCCGTGCTCTCCTCAAGAGAGACGTTTGGCGCCGTCCGGTCCGAGAAGTTGTGGCTGTACGCGATGTCGGGCTCGTGGCCTTCTCCCCAGATAGGGGTTCCGATCCGCAGGTCTCCGTCAGCCGTGTCCTGGGCAGGGATGAGGATGCTCGCGTAGCGGTAGCGCTGGGTGAGGCCCATGACCGCGCCAGCCCTGTCGCTGAAGATGTAGAAGGTGGAGGCAGGGACTCCGCTGAAGTCGACCCCCTCGACGTAGATCGTCTGCTGGTCGTTGTCCGTGATCTCGTATGTGTCGTCAGCCACGGTGATGAAGTAGCGGTGGGCGTCCCCGTCCGACCTGAACTGACCCGGGATCCACGTCCCAGACGAGGGGCCGATGAAGCCCGGCCCTCGGTTGCCCGTGCTGGTGGTCCCCGTGGCGATCTGGGTGGTCATCGCCTGAGAGACGGACGGTGCGCCCCATGAGTCGGTGGCGTTCATCTCGAACGTGATGGTGCGAGCGTTGGTGCCGAACATGGCGACGTGCTTGGCAGTGAAAACGTTGTTCACTCCTGCGTCGAAGACCACCCTCAAGGCGGTTCCATCCGACGTGGATCGGAGCTGGCGAGAGGGCCGGAACTCGCGCCAGAGGTTCCGCTTGTCGTAGCTGTAGGCCGTCTGGAGCGTGTAGCTGTCTCCCGGCATCCCTGCACCGTTCATCCCAGCAAGGAGCAGGCCGTCCGTCAGGTACATGGGGTGTGCCGCCTGGAGAGGCCGACCCGTCAGGTCACCCGGGTTGGTGAACCCTGAAGCCATGCCAGTATCGTTGTCGCTGGTCTCGAGCAGAAGGATCTGCCAATTGACCGCGTACGAGCCGGCCTCGCCCCCAAAGGCGAGAATGTTCGACGCGCCCACGTCCTCGACCACGGTGGCACCATTGATCTGATTGGTCCAAAGTTGGTCGGCGTCTTGCTTGGTCCAAAGACTGATCTGGCCCTGGCCAGCGGTGGAGTCATGCTGGAAGGCGATCTTGATGTCCGTCCATTCCGTCATCGTCAGGGAGACAGAACCCAGGGAGTTCCCAGGCCCATCCGTCACCTCGAAGCCGGTGGTGTCGAACTTGCACTGGACGAACTGCTGGTTCACTCCATCCGTGATGGCGAACTTCAGCTTGGAGCAGTGGAGGGTCTTGCTGCCGCCCGTGTTCACCCGAAGACGGAAGCGGAGACGACGTGAATCTCCGGCCGAAGGGTTCCAGAAGGTTGCCGGCGCGCTGTAGAGGGTGTTGTCCGCCGCTGTTCCGATCAGCCGGAGCGTCTGCTGGTTCGTGATCGTAGCGCCGGCTCCGAGCGTTGCAGCGGTCCAGCCGAGGGCGTCAGGATAGTCGACGGGAACGTAGGTGTGGCCGTAGGGCTTGGCATCCGAGCGGACGACCTCACTGGTGTTGTCGTACTCGCCGAAGATCAGGGCCAGGACGTTGTGGTCGGAGCCCGTGTCAGCCTGGGTGGTGACCAGCATGACGCACTGCTCGTGCCACGAACCCACGACCATGGAGGCGAACGCGTTGGCGGTGGGAGTGTCGCCGAGGTCAAACACGGCATCCGAGTCGATGAGCGTGAAGGTGGCGCCATCGTCCACGGAGACAGCGATCTCCATGTTGGCCGCATTCGATGCCGTCGTGTTGAAGCCCCAGACGAAGATGGTCCCATCGTCCCGGCAGCAGATGGCCTGGATGCCGTCGTAGTCCCCGACCTGGCCCTGGACCGTCTCACCGAACCCACCGCCCGGGATGATCTCCGTGACCTCGGCGTTGACGGTGCCCTTGGTGACCATCAGGACCCTTCCGGTCTTCGTCACGCAGGTCTGGGGGTTGGGCCCCGTCTTCGTTGCGTGGGTCCCCGTCAAAACGAAGTTGACTCCACCATCGTAGGAGGTCCAGACCTCAAGCTTGTCTCCGGTCCCGTGGTGGTCGATCACCGCCACGAGGACATCGCCCACCACCTCGAGGGAGGCGTTGTTGTGCCCGTAGGAAGTGTCACCCACCAGGGCGTTAGTGGAGAGGAGGGCCCAGGTGACTCCCAGGTCATCCGAGTACCAGGTGTCCCACTGGTGGCCGATGTTCCCTGCCACGAGGGCGATCAGCCGACCCGTCGCCAGGACGGCCAGCCCGTACTGGTCGCGGAGAAAGTCAGACGAGGCACCCGTCGTGGTCTCCGTCAGGACACCCGCGTTGTCGATGCGGTTGAACTTGCAGACCGAGCCGGTTCCCTGGATGAGGAAGCCTAAGCTCCCGTCGGAGAGCTGGCGGGGGACCGAGCACGTCCGACGGTTCGCCACGTAAGCGGAGACGGGGCTGGTGACACGGGCCAGGACGGGCGTGTCGGTGAACCCTCGGTACTCCGTGGAGGCATCCGAGGTGTTCTTCCACAGCTGGGCGGCCCCAGACCCCGCAGGGTGGGAGACGCTCGGGCCCGTGGGGTTGCCTCCCGACTGAAGCAGGATGTCAGCATCCACCGCAGCCAGGGGCTCGCCCGCAGGACGGAGCCGAAGCACACCCTTGTTGGCGGTGGCCGGGGTGGCCGGCTGGGTGGTCAGGCCAGCCTCGGACGTGGAGCTCAGCACGTTGGCCGGAACGTGGAGGTGGTCAGGACGGAGGAAGATGGTGGCCATCAGGAAAGCACTCCGAGGCCAGACATGCCCACTTCGGGGCCGCCTTGCCGGTTTGCACGCACGGTGGCGACGATCTGGCCCCCACTACGCAGGTCGGTTCGGATGATCTCGCGGGCCTCAAGACGGCCGATCTGCAAGGAGACCCTGCTCGAGGAGCCTCCCCCACCATCGCCCCCGGCCTGAAGGTCTCGGATGCCCTCGGCGCCCAGCCGCTCCGTGGTCGACCGATCCAGCACCGCCTCGCCTGGCAGCAGGTCAGCGGTCACGATGCCGCCCTGGTGAAACGTGGGCTGCTGACGGGCCACGATGCCCGCCTGTACGGCGCCGAGGATGCCGATACCGACGCCAGCGATAGCGCCAGCAATCGGGCCCAACTGAGCGACGGCCTGCGTGATGGCCACCGCCGTGTTGACCGTGATCTGGAGGAGGGCGGCGATCTTGTTGGCGATGAAGGCCTCACGCGCGGCCTTCTTCTCAGCCTTGATGCGCTCGCGGAGCACCTTCTTCTCCTCGCTCAGTCGCTCCCGCTCAGCCTTGATGGCCTGCTTCTTCTCCTCGCGACTGAGATCCGTGCGCTCATTGATGTCCGCGCGGAACTGAGACATGCCCTCTTCAGCGAGCCGGTCGAGCTCCATCTGCAAGGCCTCAGCGTTGGCGAGGCGCTCGTCCTGGGCGGCCTGCGCCAGCATGGAGATCGCCGCCAGCGTGTCCTGCGCTGCCGAGATGGTCGCCGTCTGGAAGTCCGCGTTCCGCTGTGCAGCCTCCTCCTGAGCCAGCATCTCGGCCTCTCGACGGGCGTCGATGTTGGCCTGGTTGGCCTCACGGATGAGCTTGAGGTCCTCGAGCATCCGGTCGAGCTCTTCCTGGGCGGCCTTCTCGCTCTCCTCGGCCGCCTTGGCCTCAAGGGCAGCCTGCTCCTCGGTGAACTGCCGCAGGGCCGCAGCGCGGGCGGCGTCGGCCTGCTGAACGTCGCCGGTCCTCGCCTCGAGTTCGTCGATGAGCTCGAGCTGCTTCTCCAACTCCTGCACGATCTGCTTGTGCGGGTCGCTGGTCTTGTCGATGATGTCCTGGAGTTTCTCAGCGGCTGCCGCCTGGTCCTTGAGGGCCTTTTCCTGCTCGCGGATGGCCTTCTCAGCGTCGGCCTTCTTGAACTCCTTTCTGACGGCCTTGACCCCCTCGGCAACCTCGGACAGCGTGTCCAACTCATCGCCAGCGGCATCGATCTCGGCTGCGAATCCAGCCATGGCGTCCGCGTCATCTTCCAGCGCCGAAGCCAGGGTGACCGCCGCCTTGCGGGCTTCCTCGATCTGGCCCAGGCCGGTGAACTGGCCGAACGCCTTGGTGATACCCGTCACCTCCTTGGAGGCCTCAGCCAGCGTCACAATGAGCTGAGACATCAGGCTGATTGTCTCAGCCACCTCGGGCGTTAGGCCTGCACCGAAGGCGAGTGTTGCCTGGTCCGTAGCGATCTTGAGGTCCTGCATCGCCAGGTCCATCTCGGCAGAGGCGCCCTGGGCGTTGTCGAAGGCGGCCGAGAGTTCCGCGGTACGAATGCGTCCCTCGGTGAGGGCTTCGCTGCTGTTGCCCAGCGCCGCCGCGATCTCAGAACCGCGAGCTCCGAACAGCGCCGCCGCCGCCGCCGCCTGCTCCGTCTCGCTGTCCAGGTTGCCGATAGCGTCGAGCGTGTCCGCGAGGATGGCGTCCATGTCGCGCAGGTTGCCGCTGCTGTCCTCGATGGAGATCCCGAAGTCCTCGAAGACCTTGGCCGAAGCGCCGCCCAGACGATGAGCCTCACCCGCCCGCAGCACGAAGGCAGCGAGCCCGGCTTCCATCTGCTCGAGGCCCGAGCCGCCACGGCTGGCCGCATCACCGAGAGCAAGCAGCGTCTCCTGGGAGAGGCCCACCCTTCGGCTCAGGATGTTCATGTCGTCGACCATGACGCTGGCAGCGTTGGCCAGCTCAAACGTCGCCTTGGCAGCCACAGCCACAGCAGCAGCCAGCGCCGAGCCTGCCGCCGCCGTCTTCTTCATGGCGTCAGCCGCAGCCTTGGACTCCTTCGCTACGTCCCGGGTCTCCTTCTCCTGCTTGTCGAGTTCCTTCGCAGTCTCGCGCGAGGACTTGCCGAGATCCGCAGTGGCCTTCTGGGCGCGCTCTACACCCTTCTCAAGGTCGGTGGTGTCCGCGGTGTAGCTGATCTTTACTTCTTGGTCGGCCATCAGATCTCCAGGTCCAGCGTCTCGGTGCCGGTGTCGCCGTCTCGGATCGGCCGACTGGGGCCAGGCTTGGTCAGGCCGTTCATGATCTCGCGGGTCAACTCCGCGACGAACTGAGGAAGCAGCTGCCTGTTCACATGGTCGGTGAGGCGCTGCACCTCGCGCGGGGAGTTCTTGCTCCTGCGGACGTAGCCCACGTAGGGCTTGCCGCTGCGCCAGCCTCGCGCCTCGTTGAGGATGGTGATGCGCGGGCCTCTCATCGTGCTGTCGATGCGCTCCGTCCACGCATCGTAGGAGACCAGCCGAGGGGCGTCAGCCGGTCGGCCCTCGTACTTCCAGCCCACCCACGGGTTCTGAAAGCCCTCACGGAAGCGCCTCGCCCACTTCTTGAGCACAGCCCGCTCAGCCTGAGACAGCCTGCGACCGAGCGTCTTGGTGCTGGGCGTGGTGGTGGTGATCTTCACGTCAGCCATTGGTCACCCCAAACAGGCGCAGGAAGCCCTGAACGCCGGGGCCCTGCTGCTGGCGCTTCAACTCGGCCTCCGTCTTGTCGATGGCGGTCTTCATGTCGGCGAGCAGGGCTGGGGAGACCTGCCGGATGATCTGGGGGATGAGGCGACGCCAAAGGAAGTCAAGGCCCGCCTGCTTCTCCCCCTTGCGACGCACCCACTGCACATAGCCCACGTCGTCCTGGATGATGATCTGGAGCGGCCTGCGGCTGGCCTGAATGGTGGCGAAGTAGCCGTCTCGGCTCAGCCCCGTGTCTACCGGCCAGTTGGCCTGGATGAGGTCCACGATGTGATCCGCCCACCGACGCAGGACCTGCCGCTCGGCCAGTGTGAGCTGCCGAAACGAGCCATGGGCCTGCACGATGTAGTCCTCAACGGACCGCAGCCGGATCGGTACGCGGATGCCCACTCAGTGAACCCCCACGCTGCACGAGGGACACGCCACCTTGACCCGAGCGCCCACGGGACTGGACACCGTGACCAGCGACCACCCACGAGGCATGGCGCCGGCAAGCGCCTCCTCGGGCTTGGTGATGTCCATCTTGTCGATGTCCACGAGGGCTTCACCCCTGCGCAGGCAGTGGACGCACTCCAGCGGGATCGAGGTCATGTGTCCATCCAGGTCTGCACGCCAGCCATCGCCGCCTCATCCGTCTCCGGCTTCTTCTTGGCGTGGACGGCGTTGTGCAGGGAGATAGCGTCCCGCTTCGTCGAGGGGTGCTGAGAGACGGCCCCCAGGCTCTCGTCTTCGCTACGCGCGAAGGCCCAGGCAAGCGCCTCCACCTGGTCGTCCAGGTGCATGTCCAGAAGCGCGGAGGGGTGACCCATCATCATGCCGAGGTCCGTGGCGATGTAGTCGAGCCACCCTGACCGGTCGTCCGCTCTTCGGCGCTGGGCGCCTGGCTGCTTTCGGGGGGAGCGGCTTCGCCCGAAGCGGAGAAATCCGCACGCTCCCGAGCTCGGGCCACGACGTTGAGGCGGTCACGCATCGCCGCCCCGCACGCGGTGTACAGCGCGGACACCTCGAGGAGCCGGTAGTCGTGCTCCATCAGCTCGTCTGCGACCTGCTCGCCGTACTCCAGCAAGGCGTTGTCGTCGGCACGCCAGCCCGGGTGCTCGGTCACGAGGTCAAAGCCCCGGTGCCACCAGCACGAGCCGAGGACCAGCCCCATCCACGGGGACAGCTGACGAAGCTGGGCAGCACCCTCGGCCTCGCACTCCAGCAACGCCTGTGACGTGAGCCGCTGCACCTTGTCCGCCATGGCCCAGCCGGGGAAGCGGAAGCCGTGCAGGCCCTTGGGCTCCTGCAGGTCCACGGTCCAGTAGCGCTGGGAGTTGGGCGGGATCTCGCGGTAGTTGTCACGGGGCTTCATCCTCGCCCCCACTGCTCGACCCACTCGCGAGCGTCAGCACCCTTGGGCATGGCCTCCAGCGCAGCCTCCACGACCTCCAGGCTGCGCCCAACCTCCAAGGCCAGGCGAGGAGCCGAGAGGACAGGGGCGACCGGTCCAGGGGCAGCAGGGAGCGCCACGGGAGACACCCGCGGAGGCGGTTCGGGGTGATGCTCGGGGGCCGATTCGATGGGGTGCGCGAAGCACTTGCCTTCCTGCCGACCAGCACCCGAGGACACGACGACGCCGTAGTCCATCCCGCGCATGAGCAGGCTGTGCCGCTTGAGCAGCCACTTCAACCGCTTGACGTGGCTCAGGGTGTACGGGGCAGCCGGCATTCCGCCCACGGTGAACGGGCGGCCCTTGAGCTTGTACCCGGGAAGGTGTGCCGGACCGTGGGGGGTCTTGACCACGTTGGGCAGCCGGTCGTAGCCGGGCCAGATGCGGTCCAGCTCGGCCTCGATGGCGTGAATCTCGGTTGCGTGGGGTTCTGCCTCAACGGGCAGGGCCGAGACCAGCGATGTCTCGGAGTAGGACGCCTGCATAGCGAAACTCTCCTGGGATGTGGGGCCAGTGTAACCGACGTGTCGAGGAATTGGCGCGGGTGTTGGCTCCTCAACTAATTGCACGACACCGGATAATAGTTGTGGACGTGGATTAGGTGGCGCCGTATAAGTAGGCATCAACCCGGGAGACAACATGCTCAGCATCGCCGACATCATCGAGGCCGTCGATTCCTACACTGGCGGGCGCTTCGCCGTCGTCCTCACAAGCACGGAGGACGAGTGTGCGGCTGGCGATCTCATCGAACCAGAAACAGGCGCCATTGCAGGAGCATGGTCACTGGAGATGCACGGCTACGCTGCGCCCTACATCTCCTGGGCCTGACATGACACCCAAGCGAGGCCGTCCCCCCAAGGCCCCAGAGGACCTGCAGACTGTCCGCGTCACTGTCCGCCTGACCAAGGCGCAGGCGGTGGAGTTGGACCGGCAACGTGGCAAGGTGAGCCGGTCAGCGTGGCTGGCTCGACCGTTGAGGGAGGAGTGAGCGTATGGCCAGAGCAGAAGAGCCCGCCGATTAGGGCGGGCCTTCTCTCTCGGGAGAGCAGCGGCTAAGCCGAGCGGCCGATGATCAGCAGGTCCCAGGTGTTGCTACTGGTGCCACCCTGGGTGATGACCGCGAGCTCGTCCGTGGACCCAGCGGCCACCGGGACGCCGCCTCGGCTGTGCAGGATGACCCAGGAGCCATCCCCGTCCTGACTGTTGAAGTCAGCCGGGACCACGTTGCGGTCGGACGCATCCGCCCAGAAGCCCTTATTGCTCGCCACCACGCCGAAGCCGTTGGTAGCGTCGGGGCCGATCAGCAGGTAGTTCGCGGCGGTGCTGGATCGGTTGCGGATGGCGATCAGGACCACCTCCGCGAAGTCGAGAGCGCCACCGCTCAGGTCGGCCAGGCTGGTGTCGAGGTCGTAGACCGTGGTCACGCTCGCGCCGATGCCCGTCTTCTGGTCGGAGTACACGAGGTCGCACTCTCCATCGGACGTGCCGTTGGCCATGTCCAGGAAGAGCTCGAGCTCTCGCCGGTTCACGCCCTTGAGGGGACCATCGCTGACCACCTCGGCGCCACGGATCGAGAACTGAACCGTGGCCTTCATCGTCGAAGCCATGTCGTCCCCCTACAGCACGGTCGGGATCAGCGCGTGGCTGGTTCCCGAGATGGACGTGGTGTTGGGGTCGCCATCGGCCCGGCTGGCCCGGATCGTCGAGTAGGGCAGCTGCAGCGTGATGTCGCTCTCGCCGAAGTCGCTGCCCTCCTGGGTCAGGTTGACGCTCCAGGTCGTCGCGTCGCTGCTGGTGCCGATGGTGCTGGTCCAGTTGCTGGCGACGTACTTGCTGGAGAAGATGACCGCCAGGTCCAGGAGCGTGGCGTGACCCGCGGCGCTCAGCCAGTCCCGCTCGTAGGCGGTGTGGCTGAACGTCATCGGGGCCTCATCGCCCAGACGGATGCTCGGCGTGGAGCCGATGACGCCCCGGTCCAGGAAGAGGTTGACCGAGGCCTTGGGGATGTCCAGGTTGAAGTCACCCGGCTCGTAGGCCACGGTGTAGGTGTTGACACCGTCGGTGTAGGCCACCTGGATGTCGCGCTTGGTCCTTACAATGGTAGACTCACTAATGGTACACCTCCCGCACAAGCTGTGCGATGCTCGCCGCCGTGTTACACTTAGGCATGGGTCAGAACTTCTGTAGCTTCAAGGGATGCGGGCGCGCTGCGTCCACAAAGGGGCTGTGCCGCAGTCACTACAAGCAGCAGTGGCAGGGCAAGGATCTCAAGCCGCTCAAGCCGTACAGGCCGAACGTCGGGAAGGTATGCACCTTCCCTGGGTGTGGCCTTGGCGCCACCTGCAAGGGCCTGTGTCAGGGCCACTACGTGCAGCATAGGCGAGGGCAGGTCATGCGTCCCCTGCGGGACAGTGGGACCAATACCGTTGTCGGGGCCGACTGCGCATCGGTGGAGTTGAGCCTGACCAACCGTCACGGAATGCCGGTGGCGATCTGCGTCATCGACCTCGCCGACCTTGGCCGGGTCCGTGCGCTGGGACGAATCCACCGCGATGGCAACGGGTACGCACGAGTGGGCGATGTCCAGTTGGGGCGCATCCTTCTTGGCATCGAGGACAGTGCCCTGTACTGCGACCACATCGACGGCGACCGCCTCAACAACCGTCGCAGCAACTTGCGCGCCGTCACCCCGGCCGAGAATGCCCAGAACGTCGCCCGGCCTGGTCGTGAGCGCGCACGCGGAGTCTCGCGCAGGTCCCGTGGCGGACGACGGCCCTACCAAGTGGACGTGATGGTCAATGGTGTTTCGCACTACGGCGGCGTCTTCGCCACCGAGGACGAGGCCGTTGAACGAGCCCGAGCCCTGCGGGCCGAACTCATGACTCACGCCAACGAGGACCGTCATCAGTAGGAGCATCTCAGGCTCCTCCCAGGGCTGCGTCCCTGGACGTGGTGAAGGTCATCGAGCAGAACCACCAAGACGCATCCAGCGGATGCAGCCCTCGTGATGCTCCCCGAAAGGTGGTGTGGCTCGCAAGCTGGGGGGCCCGCGAGGTGAGAAGCTTACGGATCTGCTCCTCCAGAAGCATGGCCTCGGCGCGGCATGCCTTCTGCTTAGTGGCGACGATCTGGTAAAGGAACTCCACCGTGATGTCGTCCAGGACCCGGGCCAGGTGCCGGTCTCGGTACTGGTCCCGGTTGTTGGTCGTGTCCGACCGGACGAGTACGCCCTTGTTGGCCAGCGTGTTGGGCGTGTGGGTCGTGATGGGCCCGATACGGTCGATGACCTTCAGGCCCAGGTCCGCGCCCTCGAGCACGGTCTCGTATTCGGCCAGCGTATCGCTCAGCAGGTAGCCGCTCATCGCCACCGCCTACGCGGGCCAGCCGTGATGATGAGGTTGGTCCCAGCGCTCTCGCGGCTCGCCTCGGAGATGGTGCCCGTCTCGTCCGAGTCATAGCGGAAGTTCATGTTCTCGATCGTGTACCTGTACCGCTCGAGGTAGGTCGCTGCGAGCTCACGATAGCGGCCGTCTCCGATGACGCTGCTCTCGTCCATGAAGATGAGGTGCAGGGACATGAAGAGGTGGGCCCGCCGCGCTGCGCTGCGGTCGAAGATCAGCCAAGGCCGGCGCCCCTGATTCAGCAGGGCCATCTGGACCTCGACGTTGGCCTCGTTGCGGTACTTGGCGAAGCTGTCGATCCCGCGCTTGGTGCGGATGTTGGACAGCTCCGTGTGCCGGTCGGTCAGGTCCGTGTCGGTGATGGTCGGGTGGTAGGCCCGCCGGACGATGTAGCCCTCGCGCTGGAAGATCTGCGCGGTGCTGTCGACCGTGGCAGACCAGACCTCAAGGTAGCCGTCTGAGGGGCTGCGGCTGGTCGTGGTCGCCGCTGCGAGCGTGTAGGTGCTGGTAGACCCCTCGGTCACGTCACCGGCCGTGACAAGCTTCTCGGCGCCGTCGTAGATGGTGACCGTAGCGCCAGCGTCGGGCGTGAGTGCCGTCCCGTCCTCGTCCGTGACGATGAGATCCAGCGACTCCGCAACGCCGATCTCGATGAGCCTGGGGAGCTGGTAGCGATGCACGATGGCCATCAGGCAGCCCTCCGGTTGCTCATCTTGAGTTGGACCTGCTCCCACAGCGGGCCCTCGCCCTCAGCGATTCGGGCGCGCTGAGCAGCGGTAAGGGTCGGCAGGTCGGACTTGCGGGTGACGTGCTTCGGGGGCAGGTCGTCCACGAGACCCAGGCGGGCCAGGTCAGCAGCGATGTCCTCACCGATGAGCACGTCAGCCTCCCAGTCGCCAAGGGCGTTCTGGGTGTAGTAGCGGGTGGCCCAGGACCAGATGCCGCCCTCGGCAGCGTCAGGGGCCCACTCGGCACCGATCTCACTGGGTCGCGTGCCGATGAGCAGGGGGAAGTCTCCCCAGCCCTCGTGAGGCTCCAGGGCGCCCTCGAGCACGTCCGCCCAGGCCATGGAGCCTCGGCCGATGCGAGCGAGCGCCTCGGGCTCGTTGCGTACACACCAGGCGTACCAGGACGGCAGCCAGGTGTAGGGGTCTCTCACCGTCGCCACGATGAGGCGCGACTCCCCCCAGCCGTGCAGCCGAAGCCACCAGGCCGGGAGGTGTCGAGCCGAGCCGTCCTGCAAACGCATGACCGCACGCGGCAGGCGACCCTTTCGGAGGATCACCTTGCTCGTGTAGACGGTCCCGGTGCGCGGCATGTCCGCATGCACCAGGCGCTCGCAGGCGTGGCTCATCAGCCGATGACCCGAGAGATCGCCTGGCCGAAGACGTAGATGTGCTTGGCAGCCGCAGCCCCGTCAGCGGCGACGCCGATGTAGGGGATGAAGTCGGTAGCATCGGTAAGGGCCGAGGTCGTCCGCACCAGCGTGTTGTTGAGGTAGCACTTGGCCACCCGGTCGCTCCCGATGATGATCTTGAGGTAGATCTCGGTGTCGACCGCGCCAGCCACGCTGGTGTCGGTGCTGGTGTCGGTGCCGCCGATGGAGTCCACGACCTCCCAGTTGCCGGAGGCCACGTCGTCCTCGTAGCGGAAGTACACCTGATCGTCGTCCGTGGCCTTCACCTCGGTGTTGGTCAGCTTGAGACCGGCCCAGATGATGGCGTTGGTGATGTTGGAGCCCGTCTTGATGTGGGCCTCCCACACGACGCTCTTGTCCGTGCCCCAGGTGACCTCGGTCCAGACAGACTGGCCGGCGTCCAGGTGGGGGAGCACGATGACCTCGTCACCGTCGGCGCCGTCCGTCTCGAGCTTGATGCCGCCCTCGGCGTAGTAGGTCACGTCGTCGGCGCTGGCGTTGGTGCCCAGGATCTCGAAGCGGGGATCGATGAGGTCAGACGCGGCGGTCGCGTTCAGGTCCGGGAGACCCTCGGCACCAGCGACCCACTTGAGCTCGAAGCGCGGGCTCAGGCCGTTGTAGCCCTGGGGGCGCGAGGTGAAGGGCAGGGCCTGCACGCCCGAGGCCGAGGGGCCAACGCCCTGACCGGCGATCTGCCATGCGCTGGCCGCACTGACCTGGACCTTGGCCCAGCCGCCGCCGGGGATGACCACGACCGCAGAAGCCGCGTCGTTGTTGATGGTGAGATCCTCGCCAGCCTCGCCGGCGTTGCGGATCTCGAAGTACATGCCCTCGTTGCCCTCCTCCTTCGGAAGGGTCACGGTCCGAGCGGCGCCGCCCGGGTCCAGGGTGAGGACCTGCGCGTCCTGACGAGTCAGGGTCAGGGCCCCGCTCATCGTGATGGCTTCGCCACCGTACTTGTGATGCACCTGACGGGCGATCACGAACGGGTTGCTGCCCTTCTGTACCTTTGCCATTTCTGTTCTCCTATTCCCGGGCTCTCGCCCATTTCAGAAGATGCGGCCCGCGTCAGCGAACCATCCCAGGAGCGGCGAGGCGTGCCGCTGCGGGCCGCATCAAGAGCTCCTCTTGGGTCGTCCGAGGCGGCGCTCCATGCGGTGCGCCTGCTCTCGCGCGATCCGTCGAGACGTAGCGGGGTCGTTCCCGTTGTCGATGAGCTGCTTGGTGAAGCGGTCCATCGTGGCCCGCATGCCAGGGACCTCGCCCCCGCTGGGAAGGTGGCGCATGTCCACCGTGTCAGGAGAGCCACGCAGCCCATCAGGCAGGGCGATGTGGGCGAACGGGTCCGAGCCGCCATCCGAGCGGAAACGGCGGTCAGCGCGCTCCTCGGCGGTCTCGAACATGCTCACAGCGCAGCCCCCTCAGTGAAGAGAGCGGACGCAGCAGCGAGGTCCTTTCGACGCAGGGCAACGCCCAGCTTCTCGTAAAGGGCGTTCATCTTGGCCTGCTTGTCCTTCTCGAGGGCAGCGGCCCGGCGCGCAGCAGCGGCGCTCTTCTTGGCGGTGGTGCTCACTTGAGTTCCGAGTTGGCAGCGTGGGCATCGGCAGCGGCCACACCAGCCATAGCGAACTGCTCGGCAGCATCACCATAGCGGCCCGATCGGGCGGCCTCGAGCGCAGCATCCATGGCCCGGAGCATGACCACGCGGGCTTCAGCCATCGCAGCCTTGAGCTCTCGGCGGGTGGGCGGAGCCACATCAGCGGAAGCCTGGACGGGCGTCTCATCGACGACCGGAGCGGCCTCGACCACAGGCTCCACGACGGGAGCGGGAGCGGGGGCGGGCTTCTTGGCTGGGGCCTTCTTCGCCCGGCTCTTGCGGGGGGCGCGGGCGCGCTTGGGCTTGGTCTCAGCCATCGGTGGTCTCCGTGGGTGCGGGCTTGGCGCGGCGAGTGGCGCGGCGCTTGGGGACGACGGGGGCGGTCTCCTCGGCGAGGATGCCGGTGTAGACCTTGTAGTCCTCCTCCATCATCTCGATCCGCCCCTCCTGCGCCTCGACGCGGTGCTGAAGCCCGGGGTTCTTGCCAGCGACCTCGTAGAGGCGGCTGAGCTTCTGGCGCTCGGTGGCCATCTGCTTGAGGTAGAACTCCCGCAGGAAGGGGAGGGCGAGACCCGAGTCACGCAGGTGACGGCGGAAGTTCATGACGGCGGGGATCACGTCGTCGCTGTTCCAGAGGATCTCCTTGGTGGGCAGGACCACCGCCTCCTGGCCAGGCTCGATGAACCACTTGCCGCCGGTCTGCGTGTCGTAAAACTCGTCGTAGTAGAGGTAGTCCCCGAGGAGCGGGTCCGTCGGGTGGATGACCTTGGCGCCCTTGGCGGTGTGCCGGTTGAGCGCGGGCATCATGTTCTCGATCGTCACTTCGCCGCCGTGGGGGTCGGTGACGCCGTTGCATCCGGGCTGGCCGACGATGCGCTTGGGGCGAGGGAGCCAGCCGTAGCGCGTGCCCTTCTCGTCCGAGAGACCCACCCAGGACCACGACTGCGCGTAGTGGATGTAGACGTAGGGGTGCGCGGGGCGGTTGGCGCGACCGCCAACCGGGAGGCCGGTGGCCTGGGTGTTGTCGCGGTTGCGCTTCTTGGGCTGCGTGAGCCGCGTGACGCTGGACATGGGGGGTTGCTCCTGGGGTGCGTGAAGGGGAGGGGCAAGGTGCTCGAGCCATCACAGCCCGAGCACCCTGTCAGCGAATCACGCGTCGCTGATGATCTCGACGCCGCGCAGGTCCTCAGCCTCGACCACCGAGGGGTACATGTTGAGGATCGCGGTGGTCATGGCGTTGGTCGCGTCACGGTCGCGCTCGACGAAGCCGATGCCGAAGTCCGCGAGGATCTCGGCCGGAGCCAGCTGACCCTGCAGCAGGCGACGCCAGGAGCGCAGCGTGTAGGCGAAGCAGCCCATGCCGAACATCGCGCCAGACCGGTCGGCAGACGAGTTGACCAGGGTCACGCTGTCCGACTGGAAGAAGTTGATGCCGTTCCAGGAGCCCTTGAAGCCGGGACCACGGAGCGCCAGCATGTCAGCCGTCGCGGGCACGAACTGCTGAGCACCGGTCTCGCTGCGGAGGCTGGTCTGGAAGTCGTTGATCTGCACGGGGTGCAGGACACAGGCGAACTCGCCGGGCACGCTCTGGCTGTTCAGCTGGAACTGAGCGCTGTAGATGTCGTCCACGGTGAGGTCGTTGCCCGTGCCGGGGCCGACATCGTTGGCCAGCGCCGGGAAGAGCGCGCACAGCAGGTCGGTCAGGGTGAGGCCGATCGACTGGTTCAGGTTGTCGATCACCTGCTGCATCTGGACGGGGCCGCCGTTGATGCCCAGGAGGTCCGTCAGCTCGTACTGCAGGACGTAGCGAGCCCAGGTGTGCTGGTACTGGCTGGTCGTGTAGGCCGTGTTGGACTGACCACCGACCGTCTCGCTGGTAGCGGCGGCGGCGGGCTGGGGGACAGCGTCCTGGGTGATGTTGCCGGTGTCGGACCCGACGATGCCGTCGAGGTCGTCGAACCGCATCAACTGACGCAGGTCGGTGGGGTCGAACAGCTGAGCGATCAGCATGTCCGTCATGACAGCGCTGATCTGACCACCGTTGGTCTGCAGCAGTGCGTGGGTGACTTCGTTCGCCACGATGAACTCCGGGTTAGGGAAGGTTGGTTGCCTTGACCTACACCCGGTTTTTCACGCGCGGGGACGCGGGGTCTTGATGACTGCTTAGCACAAGTGACAACGTGTCGTCAATCGGGACGTGCTGTCAGCCCTCGACCTTGCCGCCGTCGATCATGAACTGCTGCCACGCAGCCGACCCGCCCGTGGGCTTGCCGTCCGCGCCGATGCGGCCTGCGCGCCACTGACCCTTCGCCCGGAAGCGGTTGATCTTGGCGCTGGTCCACTTCGAGCCGCTCTTGCCCGGAGGAGGAGCCGTGCCGGTGTGCAGCGTACCGCCCTGGCCGAGAGTCCCGATGACCTTGCCGGTAGCGGGGTCGACGATCTGCAGGCCCTGACCGGCCGGCTGCTCGGTCTCTTCCTCGAGCTCGTCGTTGGTCTCGGCCGCCTTGGGGAAGTGGACCCCGAGGAGGGGGTCAGCGCGCACGGCCTCGCTGTTGAGCCAGGTCCCGAAGTCCTCGGGCTCCGAGGTGCTCTGGGCGTACCGGTCGTACTCGGAGCGGGCGAGGTTCTGAACCGAAGCGTGGCCGAAGTTGCCGCCCACGCGCTGAAGCACGAGGTCCTGAGCGTGACGCTTGGCCTGCATCTGGAGAGCGCTGGTTGCCTTCTCAGCCTTTGCGGCAGCCTCAGCCGCGGCCTGCTTGGCGGCCTCGATCTGCTGCTGTGCCGTGGTCTTGAACTCGCCGAAAGACGACAACTGCGCCTTGGCCTGCTTGAGGTCGAAGCGCGTGCGCTGGTAGCGCTCCCAAGCAGACTGATTCCAGCCCTCGGGCGCCTGCGTCGGCTCGAACTCGGCAGCGGACGTGTGTGCAGGCAGCTTCGGCTCAGCGGGGGCGGCCGGAGGCTGAGCGGCGGGCGCAGCAGCAGGCGGCGTGGGGACCTTGGGGGTCTCGTCAGACATGGGGGTTACTCCTGGGATTCGGCGTCGTCGCCGGGGGACTCGTCAACGGGCAGGGCGGGGACGGCCTCAGCGATCTGGCGCTGGATCTCCGCCTCTTCCTGAGCGTTCTTGATGATGCGCGCGATCGCCTCTTCGCGGGTCATGCCCGGGTTGAAGCGCAGGAACTGGTCCACCTGCCCCAGCACGCCCTGCTCACGCATCACCTTGGCCTCCTCGAGCGAGGCCTTGACCTCATCCAGGCTCAGGTTGAGATCCGCGTAGATGATGCGGTAGTCTTCCGGGTCCTCGGGGAGGCTCGTCCCCGTGAGGGCGTTGAGCAGCGTGGCCGACGTGGCCAGGCGCATCTTGTCGCCGCGCATCATGGGGACCTCGAGCGCCTTGCGAGCCTTGCGCTGCCCGTCCCTGCTCAGGGCGATGGCGTAGCCGCTCATCCCCGTGGAGCCGCCGCTGATGGAGATGTCCTGCGGCGCGACACCAGCGTAGACCGCGAGCTCAGCCGAGTAGGCGGCAATGGCCTCGCCTGCGCTTTTCGGGTCCATGGCGGGGGCGAACTGACCCAGCGAGCCCGACTTGTCAGTTCCGACGGACCGCCACTGGAGCACGCCCATCTGGTTCATCCGAACCACCTTGACACCCTTGGCCTTCCCGTCCGTCATCGACGTGTTGCCAGCCATCACCGGCTCGGCATCCAAGGTCCAGCGCTGCGGGTGAGCCCCATCGCGAACGCCGGCCACCCAGTACGTCTTGAGGGCTGCGCCGGTGAGCGTGCCGTTGAAGACCTCGGAGCCGGCCCATGGGCGCATGAGCGCGTTGCTGACCCGACGGTGGTACGCGGTCCACGTCCAGATCGGAGCGCCGGCTGCATCGGTGTAGATGTAGCGACCGCCGAGCCCTGGGGCGTAGATCTCGGTGACATCCTCCAGCGCATCGCCAGGGCTGTGCCCCTCGCCCTCAACCTCGACCTTGAACACCGGGTTGGCCGGGTCGCGCAGGTCGTAGGTCGTCCAGGTCCATTCCTTCAGCGGCGGACTGGTGTTGGGACGAATGCTCGCCTCGAGGTGCCTGACGTAGTTGGGCTGGTCGGGCATCTGGGGGTTGGGCGACATCTCGATACTGTTGAGCGGCACCACCTTGTGCCACAGCCCCCGCCCTTCGGTGAAGCCCGTGAGGACGAGCACGTCGTTGGTGCCCACGACCAACTGGAGCAACTCTTGCGACTGCGCCCACAGCTCAGGAGGCATCAGCACCTCGAGCTCTTCGTCGGTCGTTCCCTCAGCCTCGACCACCGGCGGGTCGTCGTAGAGGGTCGACAGCTGCAGGTTGATGGTCAGCGCGGGATTGTGCGAGACCTCAGCGGGCGGCAGGAACTCCAGCACCTCGGGGGCGAAGAAGTCGGCCAAGCGCTCGTCTGCGTACTGGGACCAGTTGCCCGTCAGGACGGCGACACGCATGGTGACGTGCTCCCAGATCTCCTGGAGAGCCTCGTCCTCGGGCTTCGGGCGTAGCTTGCGGAAGTCGCTCACGCGCGGAGTGTAACCTATATCGTCAAGCCTGTTGACTCGTTGTCAGCAGGTGGCTCATACCACGAGCATCGGGATCTCGTCCCGCGTGAGCAGCCTCGGGTCCAGCAGCAGGTCCAGCACCGCGTAACGGGCCGAGTCGAGCGGGTCTTTCAGGTCCTCCTCGGTCCCGGTGTAGTACCGAGCCGAGCGGATGAAGGGGAGACACTCCTCGTGGACCAGCCATCGCTCCTCGCCCATGAGCGCGTTGATGGCGCTCTCCCCTGCCCGGACACTACCGCCACCCTTGTGCGGGCTCTCGACGCGCTTGGGGCACTGAGAGACGCCGAGCAGCTGGGCGAGCTCGTACTCCACAAGCTGGTTGAACTGGATGGCGCCGCGAACACCGAGCCCCGCGGTGTTGATGTCGCCGAAGATGCGGTCAACGTGGTGAATCGTCCAGTCCCACGAGGCCAGCCCGTCCAGCACCGCCTGCGCTGTCTCCTTTGCGCCCACGCCCGCCTCCGTCGCTGCCCACTGCCACAGCAGATAGAACCGGCCACCAATGCGGGCCACGATGCTCACAACCTGCTTGCCGACTCCCTGCCCGTGGTCGATGCCCACCCGCACGAGGTCGCCCTTGTTGATGGGCAGCCCGGCCACCGTCTCGTCGTCGATGAGCAGGCGAGGAGAGAAGCGGGACAGCCGGCGACCCTGCGCCAAGCCTTCCCACTTGGCGTAGATGCGCTGAGGGCGCTCCCACTCGTCCGTCTCGGCGATCTGCGCCTCGATGCTGGACGGGCTACGGTGGGGAGCGTTGCGGACGCTGAGTTCTACGTGCTGGACGTGCCAGTCGTCCTCGAGCGGCGGCTTGCCCTCCTCCTCGTCGCCCTCCACAATGTCGCGCAGCCACTCGGTGGGGCGGTTGACGGGCGTGAGGGTCATCCACAGGTCGCCCATGTCGAAGGTGAGACGAGCTCGTAGCGCGTCGAAGTGGCCTTTCTTGGGCGGCTCATCGACCCACGCCCAGTGAACGCGCGGACCCTCCAGCGCCATGAGGTCCTGCTTGCAGGACTTGCACTCCAGGATGGAGCCCCACGCCGTGACGAGCATCTTCTTGCCGCGGTACAGATACCCGACACCCTCGACGTACTTGCACTCGTCCGAGAGGGCGCCCTTCGGCTCCAACTCCCGCAGGCAGCGCGAGATCGAAGGCCAACCGGTGGTGTGGTCCTGACACAAGAGCCAGCCCAGCGAGCCACGGGGCGGCACGGTTCGGTAGGGGTGCCAGCCCTGCAAGTACCACCACGCCTCGGCAGCACCGCTGTAGGACTTCCCGACCTTGTTGGCGGCGAGGAGGATCCGCTTACGCGCCTGGCTCTCGTGGAAGTCCCGCTGAAACGGGGCGGCCTTGGCCTTGTGGTAGACCCACAGCGGGTTTTCAGCGAGCGCGAGGGCCGCCATCATGGCGAGGCTGGCGCTCACTCGTCCTCAACGTCTACCAGGTCGGCACGGATCAGATCGACGACCTCGGCCTGAGTTACGGCGAGATGCCCGGCCAGCATCGTCCTGAGTTGGGCGTCGTCAGCCCCGGCCCACGAGTAGTGGCCACGACGGTCGGCCGGGCCATGCTGAACCACGCCAGCAAGCGCCACCGCCCGCAGTTGTCCCGCCTCGGCGAGGTTGAGGGCCTGACGCAGCACCGAGACAACGCGCTCGCATGGCTGCTCGTCGGAAGGGGTCAACGATACCAGCGTCGGCGTATCGCTCATCGCCTCACCACCTTGCGCACGATGGGGTCAGTCTCATGATGGTTGCTCCTGGGATGTTCAGGCGATCTTGACGAGCGCCTTCTTGATGTCGGGCGGCAGCTGCTCAAACATCGCCTCAGCCTCAGCGATGCCCTGCGCCGTCGTGAGGTCGGGCATGTCCCGAGCCCCGTCCGTGTTCTTGTCGATGCCGAGGATGCCGGGGCACTTGTCGGTCAGAATGCCCACCACCAACGCGGCGGCCTTGGCCCGGGTGGGGTCTGCCTCGGAAAGGGCGTGTAGCGAGACGTTGCCCGAGCTGTCCTCGAGGTCCGAGTAGGCGGCGATCTGGAGGTTCCGCTCTACCGCCTGGCGGATGAGGCGCTTGGTCACGGCGTCCAGGCTCTCGGACTTGACTGCTACCCGTCCATTGCCGGTGCTGACCGCCTTGCCGTCCATGCCCAGCACTTGGGCTCCGCGGGCGGGGGGCTGAACATGACGGCCGGACTTCGTGGCCCGCCGCACCTTGTTCATCAGGCTGCGCACGTTGCAGCCGTACTTCTCGGCGGCCTGCTTGTTGTTCAGGCGCCCCGCCATGACCTCGTCAAAGGCTGCAGTGAGCTTCGGGTCTTCCTTTCCGGCCATGCTGCCACCTTAGCCCGAGGCTGGTTTGTTGGTCACCTTTCATTGGTGCAGCATCACCAATGCGGTCACGAATGCCCTCCCTTAGCCCGTCTTCTGGCCAGTCCGGTGCTCAGCCCAAGCCCTCGCGACGGCAGCGGGACGGTCGGTGATGACAGGACGGCTTCGCAGTCGAGCGATGACCGCCGCGCGGGCTCCCGGCCTCGTGCATTCGCTTCGTGGCTCGCCGGGGGAGTGTCCACACTCACACACCAGCGTGTGCCCTTGGCGCTT
>Ga0208795_1000306_pt1 | contig 24758 bp, 39 predicted proteins | sample CB_VirMetaG_6_FD_184541 | JGI IMG/M metagenome (GOLD analysis project Ga0208795, IMG submission 184541) | Freshwater to marine saline gradient viral communities from Chesapeake Bay - CB_1508_2 Viral MetaG (SPAdes) (version 4) | ecosystem: Environmental > Aquatic > Marine > Coastal | place: USA... | reverse complement strand
CATTATCACTGACTACATCAAGAGTAGCTTGAGCTGTTTGCCAAGGATAGTTGTTTCCTGTTTCCCAAATAGTTTCAAAAGAACCTGAACCAATACTAGAATTATATCCAAATTTATTAACCATAGAGTAACCAGGAACTTTACCTTGTTGAACTGCTAAATAAAATGGAATGTCATCAACTGTACTTCCACCTGTTATTGGATTGACATTATTACAATTACTCATCTTAAAAAGAACCAGGTTTTTCTATCCTCAAAATCTTGAATATCTTTAGGATAAGTAGAGTTTAAAATTTTAATCATATCTTGTAAGTCTTCAATTAACTGATTGAAATCAGTTTCATCATAATCTTTAGGTGCTGTATTTAAACGTGATATAGGTACTTTAGCCATAGTGATATGGTATTATGAATTTTGCTTTTAGTACAACAAAAAACTATTCTTTTTCGTTGCTTTTATCTATTAGTTCCTGTGTAATTGCTTCAATTTTTTTACTTAACTGAACCATTTCCACAGTTACAGAGCCGTTTGCGATATATTCAGAAGCCCACTTTGCTTCAAGATTTCGCTTCTGACTCAATTTTTCCATCAGAGCCGTGCTCATCTTTATATTCCTCTACAGTTAGTGAGTTAGCAGTTTCAGGAACCCAGCCTTTTGCTGTTTCCCAATTAAAAGTAGAGACTTTTTCATTCCATAAAGCCTCACCTGCTTTATCTAAATTTTCAGCCTCAATCAGACCTTTGGCGTAATGACCAAATCTCCTAAACTGAAAAAGTACTAACATTAAAAAAAGGGTTAGCACATTTTTTTTGATTTGTAAAGACTTATTTTGAACTATGAAACCAGTGTGGTGTGATACTATACTGCCATTTTGCAAACTTACTTTTAGAACCATTGTAAAAATTTCTATAAGCAATGATTGTGTCATCATCTTTGTATTCGTCAGGCATACACTGTGGCGGATCTGTAAAACCAATATCAACTCTTTTTAAATTATCTAAGTTATCAGGTATTAAAGATAATTGACTTCCTAACTTGATCCATGACACATGATCTTTTTTATAACGATCAACATATTCTTTACAAAGAAAGTGCCATAAACGCCATAAATACATATAATTTTCAGCAGATTGACGTGTCCATATATTACTAGGGTGATTAACATGAGTTGCTTTATAAAGTACTTCTTCTCGTGAATCGTGAAGTGTCCATATTCTTACTTGACGATTACCTGACTTACTAGAACCATAGCCTTCAAAGCCATCTATAATTCTATGAGCAGTAGATAGAAGTTGAGCATACTCTAAAATCATCTTAACAACATGCTTGTCGCAATGATATTTAGCACATAACTCAGGGTCTTTATCTAGATAAAATATGTTCATTTCTTACTTTAAAAACATTTCTATATTTATTACTTTCATTTACTTTAATATTTTCGTTAATTAAAAATTTAATCGCTAATATATCATTAATATACAATATCTTATTCATATCAATATTAATTTTAGAATATTTATTTTCAATAAATTTATTTTGAACAGGATTAAAAAGTTTATTTTTCAAAAAAGGTCTATAAGTTGAAAATAATCCTAAATAATCAGGTGTAGGATTTTCATATCTTAAGTACATTTTTAATAAAAACCAATTTAATTGATCTACTTTTCTAAACTGTTTATTTCCTTTAGGTTTAAATTTAAAAATCCATCTTGCTTCATAGTATTTTCTAAAATAATAATTTTTTAAACTTTTAATCTTTTTAGATGAAATTACTTTAACATAATTATCTTTTGATTTTGCGTATTTATTAGCATAAACACGAGTAATACCTTTCTCAGTTTCTCCTATGTAAATAATTTTATGAGTTTTTTTAGATATTACAAAATAAATAAATTCTTCAAGTATATCTCTTTGTTCGGGCATTTAACTTTTACTTTCATAATCTTTTACTTTAACATCTAAGTATTGATGATCATGAGGAAAACAAAACATTGCTTTATTTTCAAACTCACCTTGAAATGCAGGTACATCTTTATCCATTTTTATATAAATGTATTGTTCGTGTTCGCCTAATATTTTAGGTTGATTTTTAAAAATTTTATTAAGAACACAAGTGCCTGTCATATAAGATAAATTAATATCTTCATTTCCTACAATATGCCAATGTTTATCAAAACGATATTTTTTACCAACTTTACAGTCTTTTATATTTATATACATTTTCTACCTTTCTTTTTTAATTAAAAAATATATCTATTAAAATATAGATTATACCTAAATATATTAAATAATGTCCGTACTTATCTGCGTGCCACATATATTCTTTTCTAGTAGTTAGGTTTAGCAGAGCCGTTCACCTCAGCATATGCACGTTATTGGTCCCATAGATGCTAACCCTAACACATGATCAAGTGTTGAACCTCTAATACCGCTAGATATTAGTATTCAACCTTGTAGGTATAACTTGATCCCAGGTCCTATTTAGGCAGTCGCAATTGCACTAATTAGTCCAGAGTATCCTCCAGCATCCTAATAGGACCAGGGTTCAAGTTAATTAGGTAGATCATCACTACAATAATAACCTACGATAACTTTATTTTTATATCTATGTATAACTCTATTATTATTTAATTCTACAATTTTTACGTTCTTTTGAAACCACATATCACAAGAACCTTTATGGACTTCTTCCTTTATTATAGTTCCATCATTAACTAATAGATGAATAAATAATATAAACTCAAACATATCTATAAACAGTTACTTTACTTGTATTGGCAGCACCATAAATATCATGGTGGTCACCAATTTTTAATTCTTTAATTTCTTCAATATCGTCTTCGTTCCAACCATTACTATCGTTAATTTCGTCACCATTACATTCGTATATAAATGGTTTATCTACACCAGCTTGTTTATTGCTATAATAACCCCACCAGTATATTATTGAAAATTTTCTTTTATCCATTAGTATTTCCTTTCTTTTTTTTATAATCTCTTAAATCTACTATATTAATATTTTTTAAATAAGTATCAAAAATTTCTTTACTATTTTTTAAATAAAAATTTTTATCTTGAGCATAGATAACAGTGTAACTTTCTTTATAAGGATTAAAGAAAACATTTTTTTCATGCTTCTCTATATATTTTTCTACCTCTACTTGTCTATTAAATGGACCTACCATTCTTAAACTTTCAAGTTTATCACCTATGCCAAGATAATATTTTACTCTTTTGCGATCAAGACTACGTTTCCGCATATTTTTCTATTTTTAATATCTTCAACACTTCTAGCATCTTCTGGGTGTTCGTTATTATACCAAGTCCAATAATTATGATAAGCTTGAGTTGCTTTAAGATTTAATTTTTTAGTAAATAAACCTTCTTCGTCAACCCACATATCGTAATTTTTTCCATCCCATCTAGCTTGTGCTAATTCGATAGAGCCACCTACAATACCTTGTAAATGTTCTAAACCTTCAATTGGTTTTTTAAGTTCAGTCTCTATGTGAAGACCACTAGACCATATGAATACATGTTTAACCATATTACTTTCTCCTTTCTATATAGATATTAAAATTAAAGAATATAATAATAAACAAATAAAGTTTATTAATAACCAAGAAATATAATCAGTGGTATATAGCTTGTGTATTTTTTTCAGTAAGTTGATCATAGATTTTATTATCGACATCTAGTTGATAAAGATCATCTGCTGTTTCAAATAATATTCTAGTACAATCAGGTCTCATCTTAACATCAAATAGAATAGGAAAACCTGATATATTAAACTCGTCATTATCCTTATCAAGTTCTATAAAATGCCTAGGCCATTTCTTTTTCTTTGCTATTTCGTTTGCTTCTATTAGTTGTTCTTTGCTTATAACTTTATATTTCAATCTATTACTCCTTTTCCACTACAAGTATCACAATCATCTTCTCTGTTTTCTGTTGGATGTTCTATTTTACCTGTACCATTACAATCGTTACATTCAATAATTTTAAATAAGTCTTGTGTTATTTTAGTATCCATTTAATCCCTTTCTATATAATTACCATCTAAGGTAACTGCATATTTTTTATTATTGTTATTTAACCATTCTATAAATTTTTTACTTAATCTATACATTAATCTTGCATAAATACAAGGGTGGTTTTCTAAATATATTGGTAGATACTCTGTATTACCAAATTCATATGTTTCTTTATTTTCATAACTCAAAGATAAACTAAAACTTTGATACTCAATTTTATTTTTAGGTTCATCTTCTCTGATATCTTCTTTTCTTATTTCTAGTGCCATATATTCCTTTCTTTTTTAGTTTTATTATAATTTTTATATAATATTAAAAAGTCAATAAAATCAATAAAAATTTATACGATAGACTATATGGCTAGAGTTAAATCCGAGTGAATTTAGCCTGTTTACGTCACACTATTTTAGTGGATTGTAAACTCATTACGAGGGTTTATAGAATACTTAATTATATCATAATCATATTCTTTGATTTCATAATCTATAAAAACAAAGTCGGTCATACGAGATATACAAAATTCAAAAAATCTATTTATACGAGGAAAGAAAGGTTCGGAATCAAATTGTGCAAATTCAAAATTAAGTTTTACCTTAGGATTTTTTTTATCATAATATGTAAACTTAACCCAAAAATTACTTGTTGGAGAATTCATTAAAGTTTCAACTATATCTGATTCTTTATCAAACATTTTAAGCATTCTCTATTGGCGTACAACTAAAATTCATTAGCATATTTTTTTCATTAACATATTCTTCACCAAGCTCTCTCAATACTCCCATACCTTTAATGAATCCTGCTGTAGCACAATCATAATGAGATTTATAACTTCCTACTTCAATAGGAGGTGTACAAGTTTGCATTAAAGCTGAACATATTTGAATTGCTAATATAAATTTCATAATACAAAGTATAACCTAATTTTAAAAACATGATATAATTAAATTCTTCAAGTTCTTATTTTGTTTTAATATATAATAATATTCTTCCATTAAACTAGCCACTCTTTCTTCACCGTGTTTAGACACGTTAAAATCATTTAAATCTGTAATAATATGAAATAACTCGTGAAATAATGTTCTAGCAAGATATTGATTAGATAATCCTTTTCTAATTGTAAGTGTTAAATCTTGAGGAGAATACACAGCATAATCTGGTATTCTTTTAAAAATAATTTTAATTACTTTGTTTTTATATTTAATTTTTCTAATCATAGGGGCTTAGTAGCCCCTATTATATCTTTCTTATGCTAGTAATCTACCGCTTGTTTGATTATTAACTTGTGTATTTAGACTTATTTTATTACCTTTTTCTTGACCTCGTGAATAAGCCTCTCTATCTTTTATGTTTATTCTACCAGTAGAACCAGATGTTAGCTTAACCTTTTTCTTTTCTAATAACCAATTACGATTTAATTGTAATTCGTTCTTATAAAGCATAGGTAAATTACCATTATTCTGAGTTGATTGACTTTTAACTTCTTGTAACTTTTCATTTATTTTTCTAGTTAAACTTAAAGCACAACCCATTTTAAAATTAAAAGCCATTTTATTAATTTCTGCTTTAGAACCAGCCACATTTTTAAATTCGTTATCTGACATACGTTCTACTGTATTAATAAAATAATCGTACATAGACTTTGCTACAATTCTATTGGATTCACGGCCAACGAATACTGCAACTTTAACTCTCTTAAAGTCGTTATCAAATTTAATATCATTGTAAGTAGTACAAAAATATAATTCAGCAGTTGCTTGACGTATCCAACCTTTCCACTTAGCATTATCTATTTCTACTTTTTCCCAATCAATATCTTCAATAGTTTGATTATCTTTAATTTCACCTAAAGATAAATTATGTTCTTGAAGTAATTGTTGAACTTTAGTAGCAGCCATCATTGCTTCGTTTTCAGAAGCACCATTAGCTTGAGACATGGCTAAAAGTTTTTGGATTTTTTTAATCACTTCTTCTCTACTCATATTCTCCTTTCTTAGTGGCTACGCAATTGCTTGCGTAACCACCTTAGTGTATCATATATAGTTGTTTAACAAAAGTTTTATCCTCTGTTAAATTGTTTAATACTAGCTTTATCGCTAATACTTTTTAAGTATATAAAATATTAATTACAATTTAGACAAAAATATTTTTATCTCTTCCCAACCTTTTGCAACAGCAAGTTTTTCAAATTCTTCTTTACTTACACCTACTGCTAGTTTTTCTGACATAGAACCAAGAAATAAATAAACATCTCTATCTTTTTTAGCAAGTACATATATTTTACCGCCATAATGATTATAAGTTTTATGCCAAGCTATTTGTTCAACAGTTAGTTTTAACTTTATTTTAGTATTATCTCTTTTAGGACTTTTAATGTATTTACCTTCTATCCAACCCGATATGCCTGCTACGCAATAGTGAACATCAGGGATACCTCTTTCAATTTGAGTTTCTATTCGTTGAATAAAAAAATTAGGTAGCTTATCTCTAATTGTTTTCCAAAGTGTTTTTTCCATTGATATCAATACAAATATGTGACATGTTTCTAAATTTTTTAATTCCTAATGTTTCATAATAATCATATAATTTATCATCAACTGTACGACAATGTATATCGTTATGTTTTTTTATAGGATGATATTGTTTATTTAACCAATTTGTTACTATGAAATAACCTTTAAAATTTTTAATCATATTATCAAAAAAAGGTTTAAAGTCTTCTTCAAGTATATGTTCTAATGATTCTACCATAATAATAGTATCATATTCAGTTAAATCAAAATTAGTATTGACTATTGATTCGTTAATTAAATTAATTTTATTTAAATCTATTTTATTATTTAAATATTTTTTAAATGTTTTCCAATACCATTCGTAAGCACAATTTGAAACTTCTAGTGAATCTATATTATAATTCATTAAAGTTAAAACAGCAGCAACCTCTCCTCTACCACCTCCAATTTCTAAAATTTTTTTAGGAGTTCTTTTTTTATTATTATTTAAGAAATTTATTTGATCTTGAAGAGTATAATTTCCATCATTAAATCTTCCATAAATATTTGATATTTTAGGAAAATAATTTAATACTTCTTTAGAATAATCTATATCGTGAGCATAACATAATGCAGCAAAAGCATCACCAAATTTTAAGATACCTTTGTTCCATTGATCTATTCCATCAGCATTAATGAAAAATTTATTATCATATAACTTTTTATAATCCATCAAATTTACATATAGGAATTGGTTTCATTTTATGTAAATTCTTCTTTCTTATATTAACGTAGTCTTGATATTTTTCAGAAGATGGATCATTCATTGCGTCTTCTAATTCGTAATAAGACATTCCTAATTGATCAAAATCTGTTCTACCGTCAGACCATAATCCATCTGTTGGTTCAGCTTCCAATATTTCATCTAATATTTTTAATTCTTTACCCATAGCATATACTTCACTTTTCATACAATCAGCTATAGGTGAAATATCAACACCACCATCACCGTATTTTGTATAAAAGCCTACTCCAAAATCTTCAACTTTATTACCTGTACCTACAACTAAACCACTTGTACTTGCAGCTATTTGATATAAAGATAACATTCTAAATCTACTTTTAGAATTAGCAAATCCATGTTCATCTCTAAATTTAAATTCTCTCATAGTATCTTCCCACGATATATAACCTCTGGTTAAGTCTAATTCAATTTTATATGCATTTTTAAATTTATTAATTAACCAATTAGCGTGTTTAATAGAAAGATCATGAAGTTCTGGTCTTTGCATAATAGGCATTGATACAGCTAAAGTTTTAAATCCAGTCATAGCACATATAGTACTTACTACTGATGAATCAATACCTCCTGATACTCCTACTACTAAACAATTTGCTGGTTTATCCATTTCTGAAAGATAATTAAAAATCCAACTTCTAATTATTTCTATTCTTTTATCAGGACTCATGTGTTTTTTCCTATTGGTATATATTTTACACTTTCTTTTTCTTCTAAATATCTAAAAGGATCAATGACTATTGAAGTAGGATGAAAGTAAAAATGTTTAAAAGCCTCGTGTTTAGTTCCTATAAAAAATAATTGACCACGTTCTTGCCAACCAAATTTTTTAGATGTAGCTTCCATATCATCTACACCATCAACATAAGGATCCCATATTCTAGGTGATTCTCCCATTTCTTTTAAAATATTATAAAGTAATATAGATGGACTACCTAAAGTTAAATTAGTTTCAGGTTTAAAACATTTTCCTAAAATATTAATTTCTTTATCGCCTTTATGTTCTATAATTAATTTTGCTAACCATTCAGTTTGCTTTTCACGTTGTTTCATTATATTATCATACCAATTGTATGATAAATTTAATTTATTTGCCAAATAAGAAAGAGCAATATTATCCCTAGGATGACAACCGCCACCATCGCCCATACCTCCATATAAATATTTTTTACTAATAATTCTATCAGTACATAAAGCTAAAGCATTAGTTACATCATCAACATTTGTATTAGGTAAATGATGACATGTTTCCATTACTGTATTCATCATAGCAATTTTTGTACTAATGAAGGTGTTATATACTACTTTTATTAATTCTGCGTTCTCTAAAGTTGTCTCATAGAAAGGTGAGTTATTTATAGTTTTATAAAAATCTTTAGCAACAGAAGCAGCAATTGGATCATCTACTCCAAATAAAATTATCTCGCTATTTAAAAAATCGTGAATAGTAGTACCCATTGCTATAAAGAAAGGATTATAACATAGTTTTAAATTATCGTCAATTATGGGTTTAATATGTTTTTGAATAGTACCAGGAAGAACAGTAGAAATAATAACCACATTCGTTGGTTTATTTTGTTTTTTAATTTCTTCATTTAAATTTTTTATACCATCAATTAAATATGTGTAATCAAAATCAGCACGTTCTTTTGGTATTCTTGTTATACCTTCATACTTTTCTTGATGCGGAGTTTGAATTGGAACAAAAATTATATCACACTGTGATACCATTTTCTCTATATTTGTTAATTCTATTTTAGAATTATTTAGTAGTTCTTGTGCTCCCTTTTCTTTATAATTCAGGGTTTTAAATCTAATATTTCTTAAAGTGATATCGTTAATATCAGTACCATAAACTTTATGGCCTTTTGATTCAACTGCTAAAGCTACTGGTAATCCTAATTTTCCTAAACCTAAAAATCCTATATGCATTTATTTTATAGTGCCCCAACTATCTCCTTTCTCAACATCTATTTTAAGAGGGACACTTAAATCTACAGCATTTTGCATTAAATGTATAGCCTCAAATAAACATTTTTGTTTATTCTTTGGTACTGAAAAATCTAATTCATCATGTACTGTTAATTTTAAATCAATATCATTTAATAAATCTGACTCATAAATTTTTAACATTGCTGCTTTAGTAATATCAGCAGATGAACCTTGTATTAAAGCATTTAAAGCTGTATGAGTATAAGCTCTTTTTAATTCTTGTTTAGGATAATTTATACCTGCTTCTACTCTATTGTATGCTTTTTCTCCCCAACTATCTTTTGGTTCCCATAAATCAAATCTTCTTTTTCTACCTAATAAAGTTTTAATATATCCTCTAGTACTAGCTACATGTGAAACTTGTTTTGATAATTCTTTTACAAATGGTACTTTAGAATGATACTTATTAAATAATTCATAAGCAGAGTCAATATCTAAACCTAATTCACTAGCTAATTTTTTATTACCCATACCATAGAATAATCCTAAGTTAATAGTCTTAGCTTGCTTTCTAGGTATATTAGCCATATCAGCTACCATTTGATGAAAGTCTGTATCTTGCTTTTTATTAAAATGTTCTTGTACTATTAAAGCAGTTTTCATATTTTTAAGAGCAGCATAGTGTACTAATACTCTAGGCTCTTGTTGAGAATAGTCAGCACATATCCAATCTGCTTCTTCTTCTGGTACAAATAAGCTTCTGATTAACGGTCCAAGTTCAGGGTCTCTAGCAGGCACTTGCTGTAAATTAGGATAATTACTACTAAACCTACCTGTTACAGTTCCATGTGGATTAAAGTTACAGTGTATTCTACTATTCACTGCCTTATCTAGAATCATATTTTTAATAAACGTATTTCTTATTTTATCAATCTTTCTAACCTCTAAGATGCTCTTACTAATATCATCCACTTGACTTTCCAACCAAGTCGCAGTGAAAGACGGAGTACCTTTTGAGGTGTGACTATACTTAATGTTATTCGTATCATATGCTTGTTTGAGAGAAGCATTTGCCCATACATTTACTTCTCCTCCTCCTAGTTTATTTAGCCTAGTTTGAACCTCTGCTTGTTTTTTTTCAAGTGTGTTATAAAGTTCTTCGGCCTTACTAGTATTTATACGAACACCTCGCTTACGAATTTCATATAATAATGGAATTAATCTTGATTCAAAATCAACTATTTTTCTTATGTCTTCTCGATCAATTCTTTCTTGCTGTTTTTGAAATATTTGCAAAGTAAGTAATGCGTCTTCTTTAGCATACTCAGCTACGTGATTTGCGTGTAATCTCCATAAATTTTCTTTTACTTTAGCACGTTTACCAAACTCTAATTGTACAGCTTGTTCTAATTCAACTTCATATTTAGATTTCTTTAAATAAAATTGAGCAAGTGATTCTAAAGAATATTTAAGTTTATTTTCATCTAATAAATGTTCTATTCCTTGTATATCGTAAATTCTATTATACTTATCAAAGTCAAGTCTATTATCATGTGAATAAAGCCATTCCATGTCATAGATAGCATTAGCAAATACCATAGGTTTATTAAGTTTTAACATTTTATCTAAAAAGTCAATAACCATATCGTTATTTAAATTACCACCAGCTTGATGACCTATTGGAAAATATTCGTTATAACCAGAATCAGTTGCTATTGATACTCCTACTAACTTACCATCTTTTCTAAATCCACCTGGACCATGAGTTTTAAGTCGAGGATCGTATGTTTCTGTATCTATTGCTATTATGTTTGATTTTTCTAATTCAGTAAATTTAAACATTTATCTAATACTACTTTCTTATTTATATAAGTCCATGAACCTGTACCCATTCTATTCTTTAACCAAAAATCTCCTAATCTATCTGCGTCTACATACTTTTCCATAAATACTATTCGTTGTGCAGAAGTATTTAATAATAATTTTAAACAATGAATACAAGGACTAAGTGTACAATAAACTGTTTGTATATCATATACATTTCTACATTGAAGTAATGCGTTCTGTTCTGCATGTATTGCTTCACATTTATCTAAACCTTCACCTGATTTTAATTGTGCACCTTCACAAGGATTATCTATACAGTGTTCTTGACCTGCTGCAACTCCATTATATCCAGTTGCTATTACATGTTTTTTAGAATTAACTAATATACAACCTACTTTACGTCTTTTACAAGTAGCACGTTCACTGGCTAGATTTGCCATTTTTAAAAAATACCAATCACTTGGAATTCTAATTGTCATAAACTTCTTTCATGACATTATATTTAGCTTTATATCCGCTATCTGCAGCACGTTCTAAATTAGGTATAATTTTATCAGGTCGTTTTTTATATAAAGGAATTAAATCATTAAAAGAAAATTTAGGAAAATCTATTAATTCTTCACCTTTCATTACAGCATCGATTTTTTTAAAATCAGTTTCGTATAAATGACGACTACCTGCTTGTATATTTAATCTACCTAATTTACAATTAATATTTTTATTATTTAATAGGCAAGCTAAATAAAAAGATATAGCACTAAAATTAAAACTATCATACGGAGTTCCTAACCATATATCGTTACTTCTCATAGTAGCTGTAGTGTGAAGCCATAAAGTATCTCCTAATTCTCTTAAAAAGAATTGTAAAGATAAAGTACAAGGAATATCTTTACTTGATCTAGGATTCTCTCTCCATATATTTAAGACAGCTTGTCTAGTATCTCTATCTTGTTGTAAAATATCAAATACATATGGTAATTGATCAATGATCTTAGGACCATAAGCACCAAAAAAAGTTATACCATTATCACTAAATCTGGTTATAGCACCAGCATATTTACTTACTGTAGCTACATCATTCTTTCCATTTAACATCCATGCTGCTTCACCAAACATAAAATCGTAACTTAATTTTCTTTCTTTTAAAGTTATAATAGGATCATCCATATCTATAATCCAGCTATCGTTTAAAACTTCTGCTATTTTCATACCACGAGGTTTAGTGACAAATTCAGGAGTTTGATAAATCTCCCATATTTTTTTTCTATATTTATTATTTATTTGTTTCATAAGCCGCAACTTATACTCCTTTCTATTATTTTTTCTTTTACACTATCTAGATCATGACCTTCTTTAAACATATCATATCTTATAAAGTCATCTCTTAATTTTAATGGACTTAAACCATATAAAATATTTTTTCTATTTTCTAAACCGTGCCAGTAATTATCATATAATTCAATAACTTTATCAATATCATAATACTGTTCATGCCTTAGTTCTCTATTTTTTCTATGATTTTCTTTTACTCTATTAGTATCTTCAGGTGAACACCATACATATAAAGCACCTTCTTGTTTTAGTCTTTTAAATATCTCAGTTGGATCATAGCTAGGTCCTTCTCTATAAATATAAGAATAACATTGTTCACTAGGCCAATGTCTATCTATTAAAACTAATTTACCTTCATGTTTCTTTTTAATAGCTAATCTAGCAGAAGCTGTATGCCAAAGTTTCATATCTTTATGCACTCTTAAATGCATATAATATGAATCGTTAAATTCTTTTCTAATATGATTTATTAAAGTAGTTTTACCAACTCCATCGGGACCTTCAAATATTATGATTCTAGCAAGCATTTAAAAAATTCTTTAGTTCTTTCTTTAGTCCAAAATTTATTTTTAAGTATTTCGTTCTGACTACTTATTATTTCGTTTAATTCCCAATTGCTACCTTTTTCTATAATATTATGATTAATATTAATTCCTAATATTTTAGCTTCTTCAGGGTGTGCTAGTATAATACTTTTAGCATCGTAAGCCATTTTATATCTAACTCTCCACCAACCACTACCTTTCATAGTATGATAATGAGGAGGACTTATAATACCCCAAACTTTTCTATACTCTTGATAGAGTTCATGTTCTTTTAATCTAGGTTGTTTTTCTTTTACATTACCAAAAGTTTTAATTGGCCAATTAAAAGTTTGTTTCTTTAGCCAACTTTGTTTACTTACTAAACTAGCAAGTATCCAAGCTTTTTCTTTAATGTCAATTGGAGGAGGTTGACTATCAAATAGTCCTGCTTCAGGACTTTGTAAATAAGTATCAGTATAAGGTGATGGATCCCAATTAACTATTTCATTAGCTTTTAATCCTAGTTCTTCAAAGTTACCACCATCATATGCTGGTATTAAAAGTTTATGTGGCCACTTTTCAAAAGCAAAAGCATCTACAAAATCTTCTATTTCTTTTTTATAAGGTTGTGCTTCTTCCCAATACATCTTTCCTACTGGATTACCTGCTTTAGATAATTTTTTCCATATTCTCCAATGACCTCGACTAAATGTACCAAATCCAGAAACTGAATCTTTAGTTTGCCAATCGTCAATGGAGATAATAGCATCTGGTCTTTTAATTATGGTGTATGCTGCACCATACCAATATCTTGCTGAAAGACTATTTGGACCAAAAACATATACAATAACTTTATCATACATAGATACATCTTCACCAGGGATAATGGCTTTTTGAGTTACGTCATACCCTAGTTCTTTTAAAACTGTAGGAAGTATCTTAGCAGACGTTGCTATATTTAAAGGACTTCTTGCTGTACCAATTGTAAGAGCATTAAATCCTGTTATTAAAACTTTCATTCTTTTCTATTTCTTCTTCTATAACCCTTTCTATATTTGGTGCTTTCCAATCTTTAGGTTTAACTACATCAAATTTAGTTCCTCTTTTTTCAGACTTACTTTTACTTCTAATTTTTTTCATATTAGCTTTTTGTACTTCTTTCCAAGCTTTTTCAAATGGTAAATTAAATAACCAAGCTGTACCTAATGCAATATAAACTATATCAACTAATGCGTCAAGTGCACCTGCTGAATCTTTTTTAGTAATAGCATTAGTGTATTCTGCTAATTCTTCCATTAAAAAAGAAGTTCTAAAATTTACTAATTCGTTATCGTCAGGTATACCAACTTTTTCGTTCTTTTCAAACCCATATTTTTTATGAAAATTATCTATATCTTTTAATAAAGTATCACAATCTAAATGTTCAAACATATTTGAATCCGTCATAATAATAATTGTTGTTGATCAGGTTCCTTTCTAAAATCTATTGTTTGTAACTTTTCTTTAATTTCTATTTTATTTTCTATACTACTTTTAACTATCCTTGCTACATATTCCGCTACAGGTGGCATAACTCCTCTTGCGATTTGTGAACCAATAGTAGAAGCAGGTCCTTCCCATTTATAATCCACAGGATAACCAGCCATATATGCTAATTCTTTATGTCCAAATAATCTATCTTCTGTAGGATGTATATAAAATCCTCCTGCTATAACTGGTATATGAGCATTATTTTTTAATCTCCATTTCATAAATTGAGGTCGTCCTTTTACTCCTCCACGCATTCCTCCACGTTTCCAAGTTTCTGGTGGATTAAATCTTTCCCAAGTTACTCTCAAACTTTCTCCTTGCTTACAATGTTTTAAATAAGGTTTTTCATTTTCACCTAATTTCATTAAGTGACCAATATCTGATCCGTGTTCCTTTTTAAATTGACCTAATACTTCACCAGCAGTAGGTAAAGGTTGAAAGTTTAAAACATTTGGATTTAAATGATATTTAGTTGCAATGAAAAAAAATCTTTTACGACTATGATTTAAACCAGTAAAGCCTCCATCAATTAATAAATGATTTACTTGATAACCTAATTTATTTGCCTCTTTAGTTAATTCCATAATCATAGGTCTTCCACCATTAATTGAATAAACTCTAGGTACAGACTCAATCGCTATCGCTTTAGGTCTTAATTCTTTTAATAGATTAAAACTATTTCTCCAACAAGCTATACGAGGGTCGTTACGCCAAGCTTGTGCGCCTTTTTGAGTGCTTCCTAAATTAGACCAAGGAGCACATGGAGGATTACAATATACAAAATCAATTTTATCTTTAAATTTTTTTCTAGGCCATTCTTCTTCACCTTCATAAACTGGAATATCTGGAAAATTAGCTTGAAAAGTTTTTTTATATAATCCAGGTTTCATTTCAAAATGTGCTTGCACATTAAAATGTTTACTAACTCCAATAGTAAATCCACCTGCAAATATATAAGTTCCTAGTGCTTTCACAATAATGCGTAACTATACTTTGTTTGCGGCTGTAAAATAAACAAATTTTTACTTGTTCTGGATACAGCTACATAAAATACTCTATGTTCATCATCAGGTTCTTCCATTAGCTTTTTCCAAGTTTTAAAGGAAATGTCCGATATAACAACAACATTTTCACTTTCACCACCTTTCATTGTATGAATAGTAGATAACCTAATTCTTGCCTTATTCTTAAATATATCACCAGAATTAACTAAAGATTCAAACATTAATATATCTTCTGGATCAAGTCCAAATATAACTTCTTGCCAATCACCTTTAGCTAATAAACCTAAATTATCTCTTAAATAATTTAATGTAAATTTTTCATCTTTTTCTACATTATCTAGTTTTTTAAATCCTCTTTGTATTCCTGTCTTAGTTCTTAAACATTGATATAATTTTTTAAGTTCATCAAATACTATTTCTTGTCCACGATTTAATTTTAACCAAGCTCTTATTGCTATAACATATTTATTAGTTCTAAATTCTTGATATCCTTTTTCATAAAACCAACCCATTCTTTTACAATATGATTCTACATTATTTAATTGATAACCTGATCTTGCTAAAACTAACCATTCACCATCAGACATATCTACATCTTCTATTGAAATAATGTCAGTTATTGATCCTTCTTCATCTTTACATGTCCAATTTTTAAATTGTCTAAAAGAAATTCTATTAGCAATATCACAAGCAAGTTTATGCACAACTCTAGGTAATCTATAACTTTTATCTAATACCTTTATTTCTCCTTGAATATTTAAAAACTTTTTAACATCAGCACCAGCCCAAGGATAGATAGCTTGATCATCGTCACCTGCTATATATCTAAATTTACAATGTTCATTTAATTTATCAATTACTTTCCATTGTTTGGCTGTTAAATCTTGTGCTTCGTCTACAAATAATATATCTAAATGAGGAACATTTTTTTGTTCTATAAATAAATCTAACATATCAGTGAAATCTAATAACTTCTTTTCTCTTTTAAAATTAGCTAATGCTTTAGAAAAAAATAATTGTTCTTCCCAACTATGATCACATTCTAATTCTTGCCATACTTTCTTTAAATCTTTTTCGCTTGATCTAGCAACTTCATCGCAAAATAGTAATAGATCACCTTTTTTATTTCCAATTGTTAAACCTGAAGTATCCTCTTCTGATACTCCTGACATCTCTACTCTAACAAGTTCTGAAAATTCTTTTAATCGTTCACCTTTAAATACTTGACCTGAATTAACATTTAAAGTTCTATAACATAAACTATGTATAGTTCTAAAATAATCTAAATCATCTTCTGATAATTTAAATTTTTTAATTATTCTATTTCTTGCTTCTTTAATTGCTCTACGTGTAAATGAAAAATATCCAATCTTTAATGGATTATATCCTTCTGCAATTTTTTCTTCTAAAATATTTAATAGTGTAGTTGTTTTACCTGTTCCTGGACTTCCAAATATTTTAATTGTTTTGCTTGTCATATATCTTTCTAAGCACGTTATGTTGTTTTTGACTTAAAAGAATATGATTATCATACTTATCAAGTTTATCTATTACTGATTTACAAAAATCTAATTCCCATTCATTTAATTTAGTTGAATCCATTTCTTTTAAAAACTTAACTAGATTTTCATATTTCTTACCTTCTATTCTTAAAAGTAATTCTTTTGGTATTTCTTGAGGCGATACTGGTTCTACTCCTAATCTTTTCATATGAAAATATAACTCTTTACATAACTGCACATCTAATAAAGCATCGTGATAATCTTGAACACCTCTATGAAAGAAATGATTAAAACATTCTTGAAGTTTAGGAAATTTATAATCGTCATACTTACCTTCTAACTTCATTTGATTTTTTGCAGTCATCATAGTACAATGTATATTTTTAGGAATAAATAATTTCATCGCATATTTATTAAATTCTCTTTTAATAATTTGTAAATCAAAAGCTGTATTATGAGCAACTAAAGTATCAGCTCTTTCTAAATAACTTTGAAAAACCGATAAAACATATTCAGCTCTTACTCCTGTTTGATTTGCTAAATCAGTAGATATGCCATGTATCTTTTCTACTTCTTCAGGTATAGTAAAACCCTTATACTTAGGTTGTATTCTACAAGACATTTGTCCTATAACTTTTTCTTTATCATCACATACTTGAAAAGCTAAACTTACCATATGTGGTTGATCATCATGATCTGGATTTAAGTCTCTACGCCATAATCCATTAGTCTCTGTATCAAAAAATATAATCATACTCCCTTTCTAATATTAAATTGAACTCCTTTTACTTCTACTTTAGCATCTATTTTATTTTTTTCTCTGTCTTTTTCTAAAAATAAAACCGCTGCATTTATTTCATCAACTTCAGCAGCATAAGCATCATCATCAGGATCAATACTTCTGATAGCATGTGTTAATAAAATATTAATTGCTTGTTCTTTATTCATAAGCCTCCTTAGTTATTTTTGGTTGTTTAAATTCTTCATTTTGTTTATTAAAATTTTTAACTGACCAAGTATTTATAAACTTTCCTTTAACTTTTTTACCAGAATGTGAAGCTCCAAAATTTTTAAGTAAAGCTGTAACTTCTTGTAATTTAAATTCTTTAAATCTATGTCTATCTAAAAATTCCATAAAGTCATTTATTCTAAACTCTGTATACTCTTCTGATATAACTGCTTTACCTCTTAATAAGTCATCAAACTCTTCTGATGTAGTTGAACCAGTACAAAAAGTTTCTAATAAATTAAATAGTCTACCTTGATTACTACTATCTTCTGGTGCTTCTACATTTTCTACTCTAGACATTAAATCATTAACTGTTTCTGTCCATAATTTATCGCTTTGTTTAGGAATTAACATATCTAAATTTTCAAATACTACTTGTTTAAAATCTATAAAATTAAATATTTGTTTACTTTCGAGTGGACCAATCTTTTTCTCATTAAGTGTAATAAAATATTGTGGTGGATTGGTAAGTATTTTAGTTATACCATTTAATATAGGCATAATTCCATTATCACTTATACCAAATTCACAAGTTAAGCATTTAGTTCTTTTACAAAAAGAATTAATAGGTGAATCATTACATTTATAATTATAAGTTTTTTTATCTAAACTTTTAGAAACTTCTGTAAATTCTCTAGGCTTTAATGGTGGATCAATATACTTATCATTATATTCTTCTAAATAATCTTGCCAATCATCTTCATATCGTTTTCTTAAATAAACTCCAATATTAAATAATCCATTATTTCTACCACCTTGTGCTATAGGACCTTGAGATAATAAATCTTGTAAACAAGGAGGTCCTCCTGGTAATTTTTCTTCAATCTTATTTATTTTTTTAATAAAACTTAAATCAATATCATCTAAACTATCTACTGCAAATTTTTCTATCCATTGTATAAAATGTTCTGGACTTAATACTTTACCATCATATAAAGCATATCTATCTGTTTCTTTACCTCCAAAATATGGCATATTAAGCCAACTACCTACATCTTTTTCATCTAATAATTTAGTTTGCTGAGGTCTTAAATCATATTTAACAAATCCAAATGCTTTGACAATATCTTTTAATTTATCAATCATTGATTTGGCAGAGACAAATTTTTTAGTAAAAATAAATATGTGACCACCTCCGCTTTTAGTTCTACATATTATTAAATTTTTTTTAGCAAAATCTTTTGAAATTTTTTCTAAGTCAACACTATAATCGTCAACATCAAGACAACCCCATTTACATTTATTGTCTTCATTAATAGGAATGACACCTAGACTGCTTGTGCCGTCTAGGTGTTGTTTCCATAAATCATTTGTATAAGGCTCTCTAATGGTCTTCCCTATACCATCAACCTTTTCGCCTTTTTTACCAGTTATGGTAAATTTACCATAGGCTCGATTGAGGCCAGGAAAGACCTTATAGAAATCTTCAAACAACATAAATTAGAACGGTGGGTTCCCTGTGTCTTTAGATTCCTCATTACTAGTTTCAGTATCAATTGGTTCTGATGCTTTAACTTTACCAGTACTTACTGATTCAGCAAGTGTCTTAGCTTGGCTAAAGATAGATTCATTTGGTACTTGACCTATTTCTTCTATTTTATATTTAAACCAACTGCCTAAGTCGTTTTCAGCTTGAACAGTTGATAGATTAAATCTATATAAAAATGAAGGCGGTTCTTTCGCTTGACCTTTAACATTAATCTTTTTCATCTTTAAAAGTGTTAACCACTTTCTAGAAACTGAAAGATTGCTAGAAGTCATTGTAAGAACAGCGGGTTCATACGATTTATCTTTTTTAACTAAAACGAAATGTTCAGCTGTATCAACTATTTGATTTTCGCCTAACATTGACTTTTTAGTTTTAGGATCAGTTTTAGTACCATCAGGTTTCATATCGTGTACTGCTACAAGACCTCCACCTTTTTCTCTTGGTACCCATTCTACATAGGTTTTTCTAAAACCACATGGGATGATTTCTAAAGTATCAGGATACAATGTATTTGTAACTGTATTAAAAATCATACCTTCATCAGCTCCCTCAATGTATTTCTCATCTTTTTTCTTTCTTTGAGGTGATCCTGACTGAATGATAGCCAATCTAGGAATAGTAATATCGTCATTAGTGACGTTTTCTAAACCAAGACCAGCGGACTTTATAATCAAGTCTGCAGAAATTTCAGATGATAAATCTGTATTTTGCTTCTTGACTACTTCTTTATTGTCAGCCATTATTTTTTCTCCTTTCCTAATTTAACTCTTGCTATATTGGCTTCATAGACGTTGAAAAATTCTTCAGGTAATGTTTGACCTAAAGAATATCTGTCTTTAGCAAAAGCTTTGAGTGTTTGTGGATGCACGGTTGACTTTTCATCATAATCAATATTTTTAAATTCTTTATTTAAAACTTTGATTAAACGATCAGCTTCATCGTACTCTCCTTTAGCGAAACTTACTTTAACGTCATGTTTAATAATTTCGCTGTGTCCATTTTCCTCTAACCAGTTAAGAGCTTGTGATCTCTTTTCTTCTGATATAGAACAAAATATTTCTTCTTTAACAGAAATTTGACTACCATCTTCTAGTTCAAACTTCTTTAAACCAACTTGTGTCATAGCACCAGGTAGTTCATTTTCCTCTATCTCACGAATTTCAGCTTTTATTTGTTTAAGCTTTTCTTCCTGTTGATCGAGGTCTTTCTTCTTAGAAATAAGTTTATTACCAATTTGTGTAACGATTTTTAAGCCGCCATCTGTTGGTAAAGACTTTTTCTTTTCATGTTCTTCGACTGCATCGAAAATCCACGTTTCTTTCGACATTACTCATTCTCCTTTCTCAGATTATTATATAGATCAACTTCTACAGAATAGTAACAAGAATTTTCTCTATCCCATTTTAAAAATTTAACTCGACCATTATTTACTTCTGCAGCAATCATACTTGCTATGGCAATAGCCACAGGATCACCCATTGGTAATATAAAATCGTCATTAGTAAAATCTTTAAGCTTTGATCTTAATAACCTTACGACAGGAGCAGATGATAAAGTGACTTGTCTACCAGGTAGTAATAGTAAATTTAATTCACCAAAACGACCTGCTGCAAGAATGTTCACTTTAGGATTTTCTTGCGTTACATAAACTTTAGCCATTTATTCTCCTTTCTTATTTTTATTATTTACTTATATCGTAAGTCTATATATAAGTAAATTATTAAAAGAAAACAGAAAGATTTAAATGCAAGTCGAATTTATTAACGAAGATAATTTTATTAAATATAAGTTCAAAACTAAACCTTATAAACATCAATATGATGCCTTTTTAAAGTGTAAGGATAAAGAAGCTTATGCTTTGTTTATGGAACAAGGTACAGGTAAGTCTAAAGTTATTATAGATAATATCGCTTATCTTTATAGAAAAGGTAAAATTGATACAGCAATCATAGCAGCACCAAAAGGTGTCTATCGTAATTGGTTATCGTCAGAATTTAAAACTCATATGTCTGATGATGTAAAAGAACTAACTGACATTTGTGTTTGGTCTCCTAATGAAACTAAATCAAATGTAGAAATGTTAATTAATTTTTTAAAGCCATCACATAAACTAAAATTTTTTATTATTAACATAGAAGCCTTATCTACTGATAAGGGAAAAAATTATTTACATAGATTACTTAATACATCAGCATCTTTTTTCTGTATTGATGAAAGTACTACTATTAAACATCGTACAGCAAGAAGAACTAAATCAGTTTTAAAGTTAGGTCGTCTTGCTAAATTTAGAAGAATATTAACAGGGACTCCAGTGACCCAAGGTCCATTAGACTTATGGTCTCAAATTAATTTTTTAGATGAATACATACTTCAAAATAGTTTCTATGCATATCGTAATACTTATTGTGTTATGAGAAGACGTAGAACATCTACTCATAGTTTTGATGAAGTCGTTAGTTATCAAAGATTAGATCAATTACAAAATACTTTAGAACCTTATAGTTTTAGAGTTACTAAAGATGAATGTTTAGATTTACCAGCTAAAGTAAGGTTAAAACGAGAAATAGAGCTTAGTAAAGACCAGAAGGCCATATATCACACTTTAAGAAAACGTGCTATACTAGAACTAGAACGTGAAAAGTTAGTGTCTGCGCCTCTTATAATCACACGAATATTACGTTTACAGCAGATTTTATGTGGTTTTATTAAATATGACGATGGTACAGAAGAAGTTATACCTGGAACTAACCCTAGACTAGAAGAACTACTAAATGTGCTTGAAGAGACACAAGGTGGAGTAATTATTTGGGCTACTTTTGTAAGTAGTATTAAATTGATTAGAAATGAACTTGCTAAAAGATATGGTGCTAGTAAAGTGGCTACATACTATGGAGAGACAGAAGCTGAACATAGACAAGAGATAGTTGAGAAGTTTCAAAGTGGAGAGATTAAATATTTTATAGGTCAACCTAGAACTGGAGGTTATGGCTTAACTTTAACTAATGCTAAAACAGTTATCTATTTTAATAATACATATGATATGGAAGTTAGATTACAGTCGGAAGATAGAGCACATAGAATTGGTCAAAAAGATAAAGTTACATATATAGATATCGTTTGTCCTAAAACGATAGATGAAAAGATAATGGAAACTTTAAATAATAAAAAGAAACTAGCTGACGAAATAACAGGCGATAATTGGAAAGAATTATTTTCTCTTTAATATATCAGCACCTTTAAGTCCATAGATAGCAGAAACTACACCAATAAATAGAGCTTGGTACCAAAAAGGCATATTATTAAAATACTCAAAGAATTTTTCGACCTTGATCATAATTTCTGGATCATCAGAAAAGATAGACCATACTAATAACATAACAGGAGCAGACACCAAGATAAGCACGAACTCATCTTTCCATCCTTGATTATTATTATCCATTACAGCTTTTTGGTATTCTACTTCTCCACGTGCCATCTTTTCAGCATGCATTTTTTCTGCATCTGACATAAGCATTTTAGTTTGCTGTCTATTTTTAAGAACGTGTGCTCCTACTTTAAAAGCACCCATAATAACATTAGCCCACATATATATTTTCCTTATGCAACCACTGTGCTACATTAAAGCCTGGACAATTCTTTTTATTTTCTTGAACATCTCCGTGGCCTACGATAGATTTAATTTCATATTTACTTTGCATTAAATCTACTACGTTACTTAAACTTAAAAATTGCTCTAGTGTAAAATTATTTTCTGGTTTATTATCTTCTGATAAACCACCTATTAAACATATACCTATACTTCTAGAATTTACAGCAGGTGCGTGTGCTCCTTGATAATCTATTTTTCTACCTTCTTCTACAGTACCATTACGTCTAATAATAAAATGATAACCTATATCTTCCCAACCATTATCATCTACGTGCCACTTTCTTATTTCATCTTTACCAATATCCATAGATGGCTTAGTAGCAGCGCAATGAATAACTATTGTATCTGTCTTTTCTCTTATGACCATACGATTCCTTTTCGTTGCACTATTCTACACTTTTTTGTTTTTAAATCTACTAGAATTATCTCTATATTTTTACCTTTGATCCGCGGCACACGATTAATGTAAGTACCATCTTTGCGATAGTTTTGTGTTTTAACATCAAACATTCTTATTTCAAAGGTATGTGGATCAATAGCAACTAAGTCTACAGCAGATTGTGTTTGACATTGTTTAAAGACGTAATAATCTTTTTCTTGTAAAAAACATATAGCAAGATTTTCTGCGTAACAGCCTTTATTTTTTTGTATCACCTTTATCTTTTTCTCTAAATTGTTCTAAAACTCTTTTTTTAGTTGTAGTATCACTATCTATACTATCTAATATTTCATTTAAACCTGATCTAAATGCTTTTGTAGCTTCTGCTCCTCCAACAAAAGGTGCTTTAGCAATTGTTTCTAAAACAGGAAGTGTTGGAAGACCTGTTTCTTCTTCTAGTACTCCTCTTTGTGTTTGCGCAGTTCCACTTCCACCTACAGCTGCTACTGTACCAGTATATATTCGTTGTGTTGCTCCAGCATCATATAAATTAAAATAATCTAAAAACTTTTTATCATTTAACTGTGGCGCATATTTAAAAGCATAAGTATTTTTAAATTTTTCTAAAAAGAAATCGTAATCAAATAATTCTCTACCTAATTTAGTATCCATTTTATTTAAAAAATATAATGCACCTTTAATTAAAATATTTTCATGTGATAATGGTCCGTAAATCATTCGTGTTACTGTTTGTCTTACTCTATCAGCTTCTGCTGCAGTCATTTGTCCAGGTTTAATATATTTTTGAGGTTTTTGCATAAATTCTAAAGCAGCTGCTAATGTTTTCATATTTTTAACTTGTGCTTTTCCAAATAAATTTTCAAATACTTGTTGATTCCTTCCATTACTAAACCATTGAAATAATTTACCACCATCTAAAGTATCTTTCCCTAAAATACCTGATGTACTTTTAGTTTGATCAAATAATGTTTTCATAAAGTAACCTCTTATTTCGTTACCTTGTTCTTTTGAAATAGAACTAAAAAATTGATTAACTGCTCTTGGTGTTAATTTTGGATTACCAAATATCTGTTCTGAAATCATAAAAGGAGTTATCTGAGTTGCGTCCATTTTTTCTAATAAAGGCATAGTCCTTTGAGCTTTTACGTTTAAATCTAAATATTTTCTTTGTATTCTTTCTATTGCTCTTTTAACAGCAACTCCTCTAGTAAAATCTCTCATTTCACTTTCTGTAAAA
>Ga0208795_1000305_pt1 | contig 24761 bp, 9 predicted proteins | sample CB_VirMetaG_6_FD_184541 | JGI IMG/M metagenome (GOLD analysis project Ga0208795, IMG submission 184541) | Freshwater to marine saline gradient viral communities from Chesapeake Bay - CB_1508_2 Viral MetaG (SPAdes) (version 4) | ecosystem: Environmental > Aquatic > Marine > Coastal | place: USA... | reverse complement strand
AGTCCGTCTTTTCCAAGATAAGTTCCTGTACCGTTTCGTGATACCGTAAAATCACCTGTTCCGTCTTCTGGTAGTACGCTGTAAAGTTTACCCGTGCTATATGCGCACGGTAGTAAGGCTAAGGATGGATTCATAGGGCGTAAATTTCGTCTAGTTCTTGTTGCACAAATCTTAATTTAATTACTACTATGCCCCCATCTGCAACTATCCTGCTATTAAGGGCGATAATAGCAGGATCAAAAAAATTTACAAGTAAGGATTGTGTGTTGGTAAAGATAGCTTCTGATGCTTGTTCACTTGCAAGAGCATTATTAGCTGATGTTGCAGCATTAATTTCACTTATTAGAGCATTATCTTCAGCGTTTTCTGCTCCTAACCTTGCAGCCTCCGCATCATTCCGAGCCGATGCTGATAATGTAGCTTGTTCTGTAGACAGTGTTGCTGCTGCTTCTGCTTCTAATGCAGACTGGGCAGCACTTGTTGAAGAAGAATAAACTGTTGTAATTAATTTATCAAGCTGTTTATTTATGGAATTTAACATTTTTGTGTCTGAATCCCATCCTATTTGGTTATTTGCCATTATATTTATCTTAATTTTTTCATAATAAGATTTACTTTTTTCAACATTTCTCTAAAGAGTTTTTGCTTTATTGACAGTCCAACTTGTTGATTTCTATAACCCATATTAATTAATTTTATCAATTTAATAAATTTAACCTAGTAAATCATTTATTTTCTTAAATATTAAATCAACCTCTTCTCCACTTGAAACACTAACATTTTTTAAACTAGGACCATTATAATTTAATAAAATTGTTAAAGACATTCTATTATTGTTAATAGTAGTTGTACTTATGGTAGTAGTAGTTAGAGATGTGTTAAAACCTTCAATGATAATATTACTAACATTTACATAACTTTTTGAACCAAGTGTAATTGTATTTTCTTCAAGAGCAACTTTTACAGTATAATCATTTGGATCATTTTCACCAAAATACATAGTAATTGTGTTGCCTGTTTTCATCCAATCGCTTCAACCTATTTGCTTACGTGGGATTCCCATTTTTTTTATATTTTAATTTGATCAATAAACCTTTGTAAGCACAAAATTTTGTGATTGTATTTTATTAGCAACCTTTGCTAATCCCCACTCAGCAGTAATAGACAATGTGTTTATTACAGTGGTGTCAAAATTCGTATTAGATATTAATGCAAAATTAACACCATCAAGATTAGTGTTAGCATTTTGATTATATGAATATTGACCGTTGACAAATAATTCAGCCACTCCAGCTCCACCAATTTTTGTAATGGTAAAATCTATTAGTAGCTCAAAATATTTATTTGTTGTCAGTTTCATTTGAAAAATACCAGTATCTGAAATAGTGACACCGTTAGATTTTATCCTAATGTGTAGTGTTTCGTTATTTGCACAAGAAAGAGGTCCACATATTTTTGCTGTAAATGAATCTCCAACATTAAATCCATTAGCTGGTACAGTTAAACTTCCTACTCCAGTACCAATAAGTGAGGTTTCAACTGTAGTATTTGTTATAAGTGTTCCTAATGCTGTCTGTGCATATAACCCACCAGAAGGGCCTGGAGGACCAGGAGGGCCTGGAATAGGAGGACCAACTACATCTGATATAAGTTTATCTAAATTAAGCCACCCTTTGTATCCTTGACAAGGTTTACAAAGCTCTTGCCAAAAACCAGCTTTTATCCAGGTAGCCATTATCCTTGACCCTTATATTTAGAAACATTCTTCCCTTTTGGAGTGTTCGTGTTCTTAGCTTTGCCAGTTCGCTTCTTGCCAAAAACAATTTTACGAGAATCTCCGAGTTGTTTTACCTTTGCCATAGTTAAGCCTCATTAATTGAGAGTGTTACACCTCTCGAATCTAATTTAATTTTTCGAATATTCAATGGTTGTTGCATATAATCAGGTCTTCTTGATGCAATTAATCTTTCCTTGAGTATTCTGGTTACAGATACTGCATTGCCTTGATTGCCACCAAGTACGTGATATGAAGCTTTATCTTCTCCAATATATAAACCAACATGCCCCCCTGATTCTCTAGAAAACACCAATACATCTCCGAGCATAGGTTCTTTTACGGCTACACCAAAGTTTGCCCAGTTACGAGCCCACAAAGGATCTTTGACAACCTGTCTACCAGCTCTCTTCATGATTACCCCTATGTATAATCCACACCAAGGAATGTCATCATTGTTATATTGTTTCAATGAGAGCTCTTCTGCCCACGACATTATAACAGGATTGTTTTTTATCCCAACCACTTCTGTTGTACCATAAAGTTCAATTGCTTTAAGCAGGTGTCTAGGACTGTTTTCTAAAGCTAACCATTGATAATTTTTTGGGAGTATCATTCTAAGGATTGGTTATGATGTTCGTGTTTATTTGTAATTGTACTATAGGTGGTAAGAGACAATAGTGCTGCAATTAAACCTGCTTCTATTCCTAACAATAATGCTGCATCAGCATAGGATTTACCAACTTCCCAATCATTAACTATATGTGATAAATTGATAATGATATCAAATGAAAAAACCAGTGATAAAAATCTTCTTATTGAAATTTTATTATCTGAGCCAAGCCACATAGGTTCAATGTACTTGAATAATTTTATTAATTTTTCAGATAGTTTCATTTTAAAAAGAATGAATTGTAAATTTTTGAAAACTGATCAATTGCTATAATTAAACCAAACACAATACCTGTTGTCCAAGCAATTCTTTTTCTAAACTCTTCTTGTTTTTCTACTTTCGATTCAAGCTCTGTTACTTTTAATTTCATAGTTTTAATGTCTTCAATAAACCCCCCAGTTTTTGTAAGAGGGTTTCCTAGTATAGCATCTACTACTTGAGTTAACTTTCCATCAATAGATATCATTTTTTCCTCTAGGTCATACAATCGTTGATCCATACTTTTTAATTCTTTGTTAATTTGTTGCTGATATGCTTCAAGTGCCATATATGAATTAAGATTAGAACACTCTGTAACAAAAAAGCACACCCCAGTAGAGATGCGCTTTAATTTTTTAGTTTGAGAGTTAAGATTTTAGATCTTTTCTATAAGTAGTAAATTTAATAATTGTTAAACTAATCACCAAATAATTATAATTTTAATTAACTAGGTAGTTATTTAATCAATTTCAACAAATAAAAAACGTTAGAATTATTTTTTAGATTCTATCATTCGTATTTATAAAGTTAAAGATTCAGAGCTTAATTCTCAATAGATTAAATCTGATTCTATCGTATTCCGTAATTAGATTGCATTTGAATTCCTAAATCTTTTGCAAGCTCTGGATAAATCATTGGTAAATAACCAACCATTTGATTTGTAATAGGGAATGATCTGAAGAAATATTTTAAAACTTTAACATCTTCAACTTTCTCATCGTCACCAATAGTTATTCCATACAATTCATCAAGACCATTGAAGAATGATTTAAATCCATTATTCAATAATGACATTGCAGGGAATGGACCACTGCCCACTAGATTCAAAATAGATGTAGGGTTGTAGAAGTACATCAACTCATCCAATAACTTATCACCAAGCTTAGCTAAATATTTATGTCTATTTATTATCTCCTTGTCTTCATCATCTTCTGGAGCCATTGCTGGAATAATTAAAGCAGTCATTGTAATTAATGTAGTTAGTAAAATTAAGTCAATTGCCATTGCCTTAATATTTGAAAGGTACAGCTCAATAAACAACTCCTCTGTCATTTGAAGATATTCTCCAGTTTCTCTAAAGTGTTCCTCATTCTTCTTTTCAAAAGATTGTTTAATTATTTCCATCCCCTTCTCATTACCACTTATTAAACCCCAAAGTCCATCTAAACCTGAAGAAGCATTATCGTAAAGAAGTGATGTAATCATTCTCATTCTACCCCACTCATAAGCTTCTGATGCCGAATTGTATTTGAGATTCCCCAATCTAACATCTATCAATCTTGGAATCCAGTTCTTAAACACCATGAATGATTTACCAATAATATTCATGTTTATAGCTCTCAAGTCGTCTTCAGAAAGATTACCCATTGCATCTTTACTAAGTTGCTGAACTTTTCTTCTCACGTCAAGAACACTATCTGACATTCTATCTACTCCAGGTATTACAAATCTTCCATCATCAACTGTTGCAAGATTCATTACACCATTTTCTTTAACAATTTCTAAAACAGCTTTTTCAAAATTTTCATCAAAAGCTTTTCTATCTTCAGTTGTTCCTTCAAATCTGCCTTTATATTCAGGAAGTGATTTTAAATACTCTCTAGCGTTTAAAACTTTACCATCAATCACTATAGTGTTTTTTAGAAAAGCGTAGAAGTTTGCTGTTTGTACAGCTCTATCAGCACTCTTCATCAACACCATAATGAAGTCTTGCATTTGTTGATCTGTTATAACTCCTGTCGAAAGCTTCGAAGCAATCTCTCTATTGTAGTTATCTGTCAAAGGCATGAAGTATTCAAGAGCTTTGACGAACTTGGTTTTATCTTCTCCATTAAACTTATTGGCAAAGATTTGCAACTCAGCACTTATGAAATCAGTCTTAGTGAAATATTTTCCAGCATTAATTACAGATTGAGCAGTTCCACCAAAAAGGTTGGAAATAGAAGAACCAGCATTAAAACCTAAAGTTGCTAAACTGAAAGAGTTGTTAAGATTGTCAACAATCTTATTAAGAGTAATTTGCTTACCTTCAAGATTTTCTGGAAATAAGTTAATACCAATTTTCTCATTAATAGTTTTTCCCCAACCACCAAGCTTTAGTAAAACAGCATCGAATTGAGCATTGTCAACATATTTCTGACCATATATAATTGCTTTAATCATACTGTCAAGCAGCTCAACATTGCCAGTTGCTCCTGATGCTCCTATTGGATTATATTCTATTTCACCAAGATTATTAAGTTTAGAATTGTTAAATATAGAAGTTTGAATAGTTTTTTTATTCCTTTCAACCTTTGCAATAGCTCGCACCTGGTTTTCTATTTCTGTGAGATATTGATACCTATAAGCAGCTTCATTATAGAAAGCCATATTTCTAAACAAATCTTCACTAAAGTTACCATCTTTAAACTCTGTAGTAAAATAGATTGGTATAGTGTTCATTGGTTGACCTGTATCTGGATTAAGTTGTCCATATCCAATATCACCTTCATCAATAGAAATGCTTCTAAAGAATCTATCACCTAGAGATAATTTGTTTCCTGTAACAGCTGCTTCAATTAAACTACTTCTTACAAACGGTAGAAATACTCTAGCTTCAAGTTTAGAAATATATTTTAAATCAGCAAATTTATTATTTTGATCAATGATGTAATCGTAAAAAGCTTTTGCTGGAGCATTCTCTGATGCATTTAAAGTTTTCCACTCTTTAGTTTGCCATGTATCTTGCTTAGGATGTTTTCTAATAATATTTTTCAAATACCAACCTAACGATTGATCATTTTCAATATTATATTTCTTATCAGCATCTCTTTGTTCTTTTGCAACTTGAACAGCTGCTTCTTCAGGAGTAGCGTCTCTTAATTTGTTCTTTATGTATTCATACTGTTTCTCTTTTTCTTTTTGTAAATCTTCTCTAAGACCACCTAAGTCAACATTGTTTTTTATCCAATCTATGTCTCCATCTTTTATTGCTTTGCTTAACTCTTTAAAGAATTTAGGATCGTATTGATCTATCAATTCATTCTTGTCTTTCTTTTTGATAAAAGAAAATTGATCTTTTTGAGACAAACCTTTTGCTTTTGCCCAATTCAGGAAATCATCTTTAATCTCAAGAAGTTTAGCATTACCTTCTTCAGTTACAAAGGTTGCTCTACCAAGAGCTTTGTTTGCTTTTCTGTAAAGTAGTTGAACAGATTTAATCTGCAAACTTGATGTAGATGAAAACCAGCCATTAAATTTTGACACTAGCTTTTCTGGACTTAGAAAATTAAAGAATCCTTCTGGTTTAGCTAATGCGTTAGCTGTAAATTCTTGATTTATTTCTTTAAGTTCATCTAAATATTCATCAGAATCATCGGCAACTTTCAACAACTCTTCATACAGATCTTTATCATCTTTAACAATCTCTTTTAAACTTCTGTTAATATCTGTGTAAGTTCTGATAGCATACTCAGCATCGTCTATCTCACCTAAAAATTTACTAATAATAGGATTTGATTCAGCAGTATCAATGGAAGACCAATCTGTATCTTTATAGTCTTTTTCATACTTAGCAATAAGATTCTCAACCTTCTTGTTTAGAATTTTTACTTGAGAGAGTAAAGGTTTTACATCTCTTTGAATTTGAAGCTTTCTAATTGATGCATATAACGACTTCAAGTTGTCATTCTTCTCAAGTCTTTGATCAGGTGTAATTTTTTCAGTCCTGAACGTATCATACATATTATTCAATCTTTCAAGAAGCTTGTCTAATTTTTTACTCCCAGTTAATTCATCAGCTGTTGGTACAGGTAACAAATACATCTCATCATCTTCAATCTTTGTTACATCAACATCTCCTATTTTAATTGATGTAAGTTGAGGCTCTTCAATTATCTCACCAGTTTTACCCTTCTTACCTTTTGAGTATTTGGTAAGAATTGGAATCATTCTGGTTTCTTTGAAATCTTTTGCTTGAACACCATAATTAGTAGAAAGAATTTTTTTATACAGATTCATTTGAATATTCCAAGACTCAACTTTATACCAAGGAATGTCTATATAATTATCAATATTCAAATTCATAAACTTCCAATCCAAAATATTAACCTTGCCATCAGGTTCTATTGCTAAGAAGTCCATTGTACCACCAGTGTTCTTTCCGTCATAAACTTTAATCTCTGAAAGGAATCTAGTGTCTACTGGATAGGATACTAATCTTGCTTCAATGTGATCTCTTATAATTAGATAGATGTCTTGATCACCAGTAAATGATTGATGTGTATCATTTAACTTTTTCTCATCTCTAATTGATTTATCTTGAATAAAATATCCATTTTCATCAATGAACATTTTAAATGCTTGTTCGAAATCAGCATGTCCAGCTGTACCTTTTTCTCTTCTTAACTCGTCTAAGAATAAATCATAATCATCCTTTGGAAGATTGTTTGTTTTATTCCAAGCATCATAAGAACCTTTTGAAAAATCACTTACACGATTAGGAATTAATACATCGTCAATAAAATATCTTTCTTCCTCGTTACCATCCTTATCTTTTACTGTTCTGGTCTCTATTTTATCAGATGTACTTTTAAGTGAATCATATACAATTTCTTGTTTAGATTTTTGAAGAAATGAAGTATCTTCAGATTCTCTGATATCTTCTGCTGTACCAATGCTTTTTCCAGATATAATATCAATAACAGCTTGATCAAGGCCTGACTTTTGATAAAGAAGACTCTTGAACCAATCTACAATATCTTTCCACCAAGACTGAGCTTTTATAAGATTCTCTGGCTTCTCTGTAGTATTTTCTACACTTGATATAATCTTCTCGACTAATACCTTTGCAATAGCTTCTTCTTTGAGCTTGATTACGTCAGGTTTTCCATCCTTCTGATATAATGGGTCATTGCCATAAACTTTAAATACACTATCAAGCATTTGATATCCGTTGATCTCTTTTAAAAGTTTCTGATAGAGTTTAGGATTGGTTTGCTTGATAATAGCTACAGCAAAGTGCATAGCCTCTTCTGGAAGAGCCTGTGCTTCTTTGCCTTCTACAACAGATATAAGTTGCTGCATCACTTGAGCAACACCATTGGCATCATATTTTTTACCATTAACAACAATGTCCTTAACAATATTGATATTAACTCCCACCTTCTCTAGGAAGTCTTTAATTAACTTCAGAGTTTTTGGAGAAGCGTTAGAAGGTGATGTTACATCATCACGTTTCTGTAACATTTGACCTTCTGATTCTAGGTATTCTTCTCTAGGAACATTACCCTCATACTTATCCCATAGATAGTAAGAGATGTCTTCACCTCTGGATGTTACCAGTGATTTCCATTCGTTGAGATTCTTATTAGGACAAGTTGCCATTAACAGATTGATTTTAAAATGTTACCAATTTCTTCAGGGGAGTAGCCAATCACTTCCAACATTTTCGAATTGATTTTTGAGAAAGGATATATTTTTCCATTCTTCAAAGTCATTTCGCCCTCTGAAGGTACTATGTTTTTCTGAACACCTTGAGGTTGTTCTGATTCTGGAATGTAGAAATTTGCCATGTTTGCATAATGAATTCCTAAATATTCAGAAGCTCTAGATATACCGACATAAAGTAATGAGTGTTTTTCAGTTCCTATTTGTTTTCCACTTTGCATCAATTTGGATGTACTCCAAGAAGGTAAACTGTTTGCGTCAAAGAATACATTCTTTACAGTAGTTCCTTGAGACTTATGAATTGTAATAGCATGTCCAAAATCAATACCTTTTTCAACCCTCATATCTTTATCTATATTCTTATGTATTTCGTTTGAATATTTTTCCATTTTTTCAGATGAAGGGTTGTAAATATAATCTCCACCTAAATCGTGAGATGAGAAAAATCCTGATACTTTATCCTTTGCTTCATAATATCTAACCCAAGCTAATCCTTTTGATTTATTAGCAAGTGCGTAATCTTTTGCATCTTTTAATTGTTGCATAAGATTAGATATTGTTTTATTATTTTTATCAAAATCTTCTTCTGTTAAATTTGGAAAATCAAAAGAATCACTTCTTGATAACTGTATGTAATCTGTACTTGCCATTCCAGATACTCCACGCACTCCCAAATCTTCCAAAGTCTGTAACTTTTTTGAAGATGCTGTGATTTTGTAAATTGGTCCTGATTTTACAACACTCTGTATTGTGTATCTAATGCTGTTAGCAATGTTTGCTTTATCAACTTGTTTACTCGAATATCCAAGATACCCAACGACTACATCATTTGGAACCAGTTCACCAACTCTTCCCAGAACAGATCTAATTTTTTTATTGTATTCTTCTACACCTACATTTCTATAGTTTATCAGTACAGTTTCTTCTGGATCTTTTTCAAACTTATTTGCTACTTCTTCATTGAATTCAGAAGTAGGTAAATATTGAAGTTCTTCAGAAGGTTGTACTAAAGGTATCTTGTCATTGATGTTGTTTCTAACATTGACAAGCATATTCAAGATTGAATCACTACTGGTTCTTTTTACTTCTGTTAATAAAACTTGATCGTGCTCAGTAAATGCTTTTGAAACAAGTTTCTTTTTTGGGTTCTGAGAATCCACTTCTGGAATTTGCATAATGTCTCCCATGAAAATCACTTTGATTTTATTCTTGTCTATTATGCTTTTCAAAGCATCATAGTCTTTTGAATTAAGCATTGATACTTCATCAACTACAAATACGTTGTTTCGCAAACCCAATCGATCTGTTATTTTTCTTGTAAGAATTGCAGAAGTTGTATTTGTTACAGGATCATAAGCTTGATTCAAAGCAGACGCTACAGTCATTGGCATCATTCTGTTTCCAGTTTTCACTGTAGCAAAAGCAAGTTCAGCTGTAGCAGCATGTGTAGGAGCAAAGAAATTAAACGTTGAAGAATTCAAATATTTTTGAAGATATCCAATTACAGAAGTTTTTCCTGTTCCAGCAGCACCTTGTAAAGTGATGAACTTTGATGAAGGATCTGTAGCAAAATCAACGAGCTTTTCTAATGCCTGTCTCTGACCTTCTGTAAGTTCAAACTGTGTATCAATTGATTTACCTTTGTATGTGAATTTAGATTTTTTAATTAATGATTGCTCGTCAATTACAATTGGAGTTTCTGGAACAACTTGTTCTGTTACTACTGTAGGAGTTGTAGGTTGTTGACTCATTGATGTATTTGTTAATCTTTCATAATTTGTAGGACTTACAACATCAGTGGCTTGAGCTCTTCTAAAGGTGAGTGTAATTGTGTAGTTTTCAATAGTTTTTCCATTTGGAAGTTTTATTGGAGGGTACTTGATTGGTTTAGATGTAACATCTGGTGTAGCATGTACAAGTGTAAATCTTCCTTTCCCTTCTAAACCAAATGTGTAGATAGATCCATTTTTTGTCAACACTTCATTTGTAGGATTCAAACTTTTTAAATTACCAGGCGCATATCTAGAATCATAAGTGTTAGCAAATGTGACTCCTCCTTTGTTGTAATCCCATATACCTAATGCTGCATCATTTCCAAGAGTGTACACTACCACAGGATAATTTTTTGCAGACTTGTCTTCAGTTGTATCTCTGTGTGGATAAATGTATTCTCCCTCTAAGTAGATGTTAGCTATCACAGAATCGTAATTATTCATATCAATTCCTGTTCTCTGAAATATTTCATCCATGATTGGTCTCAGTACATTAACTGACGGTAGATCATTTCCTTTTTGATCTTTTCTATCATATCCATAATAAGTACCCCCATCAGCCGAATTGTTATTTATAGGAGAGAACATTCTAGGAACACCTGTATCAGGATTACCTCCACGTCTTCCCCATCTCAATCCATAATGAAACATCATGTTTGCGTTCTTCCCTTTGTTTTCTTTAAAGGTTTGATTCTCAGCTTGAGGACTTATCAAATTGATGTATTCTTCTGTTTTTTCTTTAGATAATTGTTGATCAGATTTATACACTCCGTAATCTGGAGAAACTGGTACAAATCCTACTGGTACAATAGGTTGATCTATTGCTTGTGGAGTTTGCATTACAGGTTGTTCTACAAATGGCTCAGGAGCAACTACTATTTCATTGTTTACAGCACCAATGATTGCGCTGTCTGATAGTTCTTGCTTTACTGTATATGTATTATTTGGAATCGAAGAAGGGAGTCCATCAACTTTGTAAATCTTAGCAATGTCTCCATCACCATAGAGGTTTACCATTTTGAAATAAACATTACCCTTATCATCTTCTAAAGGTGATCCTGAGAGATCTATTACTTTCTGATATCCAACTATTTCTGATTTTAAAAATACACCATTTTCTGCACCTTTATTAAAAGCATCTAATCCTATTGGATTATATTGTCCAGTAATATCAATCATTCTTTTAGCTATGTATTGATAACGCTTCACCTTCAAGAAACTCATATCAGAATTATTAAAGCTCTCATACTTTTTTGAAAGTCTTAAAACTTTACCATTTTCAAGAGTGGCTCCAAGTTCTTTTATTTTTGCAAAACCAGTTCTACCATAACCTATACCTTGATCAGCATCAACATACTTTGGAGAATAAAACGGTACAATCTTACTATCTGAGAAATTGGTTCTGAAAAAGATTCCATTCCTTGAGAAATCTTTAATTTTCTCAAATGAGTATTTTGAATTAATGATAGGTGTTAATATATCAGCTCTATCTTCTAAAGGAACAATCTTGTTAATTGAGATTCTTGTATCATAAGTTCCTTGTAGAAAACTTGCAAGTATCAAATTCTCATAGAACTTAGGCTCAAGAGCTTTAAGCTCTCTCATCATAGCAATATATCTATTTGTTGTTACTGCGTCTGTAGGCTTAGCTTTTAACGTAACTGTGACAGCACCATCTTCATATTCAGAAAATCTTGCTTCCAAACTTGATATCAATTCCATACCTGGGTATTTCTTTTGAATCTTATAAAGTTGGGAAGCAATGTTATTTTTACCAATTAGCAACTCATTAATTCTTTCTTTGGAAAACTTATCAGATTGAGTTTGTAATAAATAATCAATCATTGATGTCTTGATTTTTTTAATGATTCTATCAAAATCATCTAATGACATATATTCATCACTAGCAAAAGGTTTAATAACTTCGTCAATCACTTCATAAAATTGAGTTTCATTCAATTTAAATAATGAACTGAGAGATTTTACTTCTCTTACAATTAACTCTTTTTGTTTACCTATGAATGTTTGTTCAAAAACATCATTAATAGAAGATATTATATTTTCAGTCTCAGCAGTCTTAGTTCGCATAGCCTTTCTTAATACACCTTCAGTGCTTCTTACACGTGTAGTGTCGTAATTATATGCTTGGGAAAACTTAAAGTTGTACTGAGCCATTTTAGCAAGTCTCAAAAACTCAGAGAGAACTGCTTGCTGTTTAAGATTAAACTCTGGAGATTTTCTATCTGCATTGATATCAATAGATGCTAACAAATTTGCTTTTGACTTTTCAAAATCAACAAATCCTGTTTCAGGATTTATTGGAAAATCTTGGGATAAATCATATCCTGTTCCAGCTTCTACAGGATACATTGAGTATGCTATTTCTCCATTTGATTTAGAGAACAAAGACCTACTGTTTATCTTATCAAGATATTTAAGATAGTCAATAATAATAGGTTGATTTAAAAAGAATGGTGTTAATTCACCAGTACCAATTCGTTCCATAAACATTGCTGTACCAACCACAAGATCGCTTCTAAGTATCTTCATGATGTATGGATCTTTTGCAATGTCTACAAATGCTGTAGCATAACCAGATAATCTATCTGATATAAATAATGAATCATCATAAACTAAATTTCTTCCTGCAAGAGAGATCATTTTCTGACCATTCACTTCTATAGTATTGTGAGGAATAGCAAGTGACATATCTCCTAAGAATCCAGCATCATATTCATCTATATTATTTAATCTAGTTGGGTCAAGATGAGCATTGATTTTTTGAGCAATTGAGTGCCCAGTAATGTTTACAGCTGCTATACCCACCCACTTCTTACCAAGAAGGAATGCGTGACGCAATGATGTTAAATATGACTTTGATAGTAATTTATATTTGATAGATGATTCTTCGTCTTGTCTAGCTTTATTTAACTCACTTGCAACAGCAGGTAAACCAGCGTCACCGACAGGAGTCATTAATCTTTTAAAGTTCTCAGGAAGTGTTACAATATCTTGAAGTAATTCAAAATACCGATTCTCTAAAGATTTTTTATACATGTCATTAACGAAGTCATTTTTCATCACATCATAAATACTTTTAGTGGCTATTTTTTCAAATCTACCAGCAGATTTAGCCATTAATGTAGTTATGTAATCCAACGGTGACATATCTTTTTCGCTAGATCTATTAATCATTCTCCCAATTGTTTTTTCAAACTTTGCGTAGAAAGAAAATTGTTCTTCTCCCAAAGCTAGTTTCAAATCATAAGGTTCAAGTTCAGAAGCATTTTCTATTTCTTCGTAGACATCAAAAAATTCATACAATTGATCCATGAATTCTCTATCATTCAGAATTTGTTCGGCTTCTTTGCTTATAACATCATTAAAGACTTTATCATAAAACTCAATAGTGGATTGTTTACTCCCTTTATATTCTACAAGTTTAACATCGCCATTTACATCAACATAAACTGATTTAAGGTACATGTTGAGCTTATCAATATCAAAGTCAGATCCTGCTTTACTTACAATCTCAGAAGGAACTACAACAGTAGCACCCATTGACGGATGTAAGAATCCTTTGATTTTAAATATTTCTGTAGAAGATGCTGACTGGTGAGGAATACGAAATCCTATACCGAATAGAATTTTTTGATTCTCTTTTTTATTAAGATACTCAAGAACTTTTTCATCGCTCATACCTTTGAAATACTTTTTCCAAAAGTTTGGAATCATTATTTCCATATGACGTTCATTATCTTCGTCTTCATAAAACTTCAATGTATCACTTGAAAGCATTACGGTTTTCTTATTCTCATCAGAAAGAGCATTATACTCGTCTCTATTTATCTCTGCATATTTATTTTTTCCATTTGCATCTTTTCCAAGATTTCTAATAATTCTTCTTCCTTCATTTCTATTCTCCCATAATGTAACAGGAACTTGAACATGAGCTTTACCATTCATTGATGGTGAGATCAATGACTTGTTTATTAATGAATAAAGTACGCTTTGTATTTCTTCATAAGCAGAAGATGCTTCGAATGGCATTCTGAATTGACCATTCTCATCTAATCGTATTGTATCAATTACATTTTGAGATGCTTCTCTTCTTAAAAGTTCGTACTCAAGAGTTTCTGAAACTTTCTTATTATCTATAATTTCAAAACGATCACCTAAATCTTTGATACCTAGTTTGTTAAGAAACTCTTCGTATTGTAAATCGTGAAATTCATTATGAGTTTCTGTAATTTTTTTGTAGAGTTCTTCTGCACCAGGCATGACAGATTTGCCATTTTGAAACATATCCATAGATACGTTCTTCATTAATTGGCTACCTCTAGTTTGATTTTTACCTTCTTCATAACTATTCTCCACCTGGATACCATAAGTGCTCCAAGCAATTTCCTCAATAGTATTTTCACCAAATCCAGAAGAATTAAATGTACCATTACCATTGTATGTATTATGCGTAGATCTAGCACCTTCTTTCCTACCAGACTGATATACTACATATCCCACTTGATCTTCAAGCATTTGTATATATAAATCTTGTAAGTGGGTTTCTTCAATTGCTTTGAAGAATATAGGCATTTGAGAAAACTTATCAATTGTTCCTTCGATTCTATCCAAATTTGGTTTTGCTCCAGACACAATAGGTTTCAATACTTCTAAAACGTAATACGGTTCTTTTTTCTGAATTAGTTCTGCATCATGTTTCTCAAGAGCTTTGTTATCTTCACCATACTTATATACGAATTCTCCACTAGCACTCTTGATCTTAGAAAGCTTTTGTCTGGCGTATGCCATTTGCCATTGATACCAAGTTTCTGCTTCATTAGACCATTCGGCATTTTTTAACTTCACTTCTCTGAATGCACCTATTTGAATTATAGAAAAACCATCAGGTTCTTCATAACCTACTAATTCATCTATGTATTTAGATTTAGGTCGAGGGTCAGTAAGGGTTACTGTTTTTACAAATGATTTGAAATTATATCTAGTTAAATCTTCACCAGATAAAACAATATCATCAGTCACTTCATTATAATCCTTATTTAAATGCTCATTGAACTCTTCATAATCAAAAGTTTTTCTTCTTGGGGAAAGCCAAGATTTAATACGTTTTGTTTCATCAAGATTACCATTTTTTATTTTGAATTGATAAGGATCACCAAATATGAACTTATGAAGTTCTGTATTGGCAATCATATTATTCATATTGATGAATGACAATAAATTATTGTAATCATTATTTTGGATAGCACTTTTACTTAACTTCTTAGCATCTGCAAAGTCAGTATCTAAATTTGTAAACGCTACAGTGTCTTCCCCACTGACAAAAACTTCACCAGTAGATATTAAATTTTGATTAAGTTGTCCATTTAAATAAGCGACTGTATCGAGAATTGATGATTCTATCTCAGATTTGTTATTTTTTATGATTTCAGCAATTCTTGATTTAGCTGTTTTTTCAGAAAGTCTTTTATCAGAAATTACTTTTTCAATATTTTCTACTAATTCAGGACTCAATATTTCTTTAAAGAATCTAAGTTGAGTTGCTCTTTTATCTCCTACAGCTGCAAGTTTTTCTCTATTTTTCCAATCTAAAGCAAGGTTAATCTCATCCTCTAGGTAAGAATTCATAATTTCAAAAAACTCACTGTTTCCTATATCAGTGTTGACATCTTCAAACTTAATTACATTACCAATGTTATAAGTTCTTTCTGTAGAAGAATCTGCTGGAATTAAAATGTAATAATTCCCTTTAAGATTTTGATTTATCTCAAGACTGAATCTAGCACCTTCAGTTAAACTTCCAATTGTAGTTCCACCGTTATCATCGATAATACCATCTACAACACCTACTTTCAAAATCTTACCCTTGATTTTATCCCCATCTTCATTAAAGAATATTCCACCTTTTTTAATAAGTAAACTATTTTGAGAGTAAGGATCTTTTAACTCAGGACGTTTTTCTAAAAGTTCATCAATCGTATTTGATTCATTAAAATCTTCCTCAAATACAGATACAGCATTACTATCTGAATAATTACCAGTTCTTTTATTTTCTACATTGAATCTTGTTGTATCATGATCTGGATTTACAGAATTCACGTACATTGTTGCAAGTTTTATTACAGAACTATCTGCTTTTGTAAAGTTTTTAACACTTGCAATTTCTTTACTGCCGTATTGGTAAATTGAGTTAACTGCATCTATAAATTTATTTTGATCAGTAATTGACGTAGCGGGAAAATTGATTCCTATATTTTTTAGAAATGCTAATCTTTCTTCAGTTGTATTGGGTAATTTTTTAGGATAATTAGGATGTTCAGTATTGATAAAGTATTGCAACTTCTTTCTACTAATCATTGAATTAGCTTCAGTGGCAAGTGTCTTTAGATTAGAAAGCCAATTATATTTTTCAATATTAATTGCAGAAGCTCTGTCTGCTGGTTTACTAATTACATTAACACCATCTGTTGTAACATTTCTAGATTCAACAACTGAATCTGGTTTACTTTTATTAAATGCTTGTACAAATTGTATATATAGTTTCCAATCATCATCTTCAAAATTCTTGAAATCAAATAATTCTTCAGATTCCTCAGCTCCCATTTGACCTTTTAAAGATCTAACCATTCTATAATAGTTACCATCTTTTTTATACAACTCCATTAACTTCTTTGGAATATTCTTCAAAGAAGTGTTGGAAATGTTTGAAAGCAATGTTGCAAAAGTTCTGTTAAAGTTTGAAAGCACAGGAAGTCTAGCTGCTCCTTCTTTCAATATTGGTGCTCCTTCTTTCAATATTGGTAAACCATCCTTGCCTAATTTATTTGACTCAGCAGCAGGTGTTGTTGCTATTAAATACTTAACAGCAAACTTCATATTCTTTTTGAAATCTACCTCAAATGCTTCTGGAGAGTATAGTCTGTTATTTCCATTCTCGTCATTCACTGAAACAATTGAATTGACATCAATAGTTACTCCTATCGTCTTTAATGAATCAACACTTCTAAGAAATAACTCATTAAAATTAGCTTCACCTAGAAGTTCAAAGTTTCCATTATCTTTTGATTCATAAACACTTCTAATAAAGTTATAAACTTCTGAGCCTGTAACTCCTTTTAAATCAAATACTTTACTAACAGTGTCATCATTTTCTCTATTCAATAAATATCCAGATGTACTAATCACCATATCCTGAACAATATTCCAAGACTCATCTTCACTTAATGAATACCCACTAGGAAGAGTCATTACATTTCTATACTCAGGTTGTTCTGTTTTTATATAATCTGGAAGTACCGATTCTGCAAATCGACCAGCTTCAATAGATTCAAATAGTCCATCCTTTAAAGATGGCTTGTTTACAAAACTCTTAAAGAATTCAATGATCGACTTAAAGAATTTTTTGATTCTCTCAGTCAAAGATCTAGCTGGAAGTTTACCAAGTCTGAAGTCAGCAAAATCATCAGCTATTCTTTCTTTAGCTTGTCTATCTGTAGCATCAATGAAAGCAATTTGTTTTCCTGTCTCTCTGTCTAAGAAATAACCAGGCTTATCTTTAAACTCATCAAGAAGAGCTGTTCTCTCGTCTTGTGTAAGAAATCCTTTCCATATACCTTCAAAGATTTCATGATACTCAGTACCTCTTAAACCACTCTTAAAGAACTTAGCAACACCATTTTCAAAAACTCCCCAAGCTTTCTTAGTTTTAGTAACGCTCACTAAATTGTCAAGAATTTCAAAAGGTATATTTTTTACATTCTTAGCATGCCATTTTTTAAATTCTTCAATATCTCTACCAGATATTCTTTCAGAAGTTAATTCACCTTTAGCTACTACTCTTGTATCACTATATCCAGATTTGAAATTAGGCCTGCTTGGTGGCGGAGTTAATGGAGGTTCTTCAGTAGGAATAGTTTTCTTTTCTTCAACAGGTTTACCTTCTAGAGCTTCTGAAGCTGAAGGAGGAGCTGAAGATTGTTCTTCTAATTGAACCTTTAGAGCCTTACCAAGTTTAACTAGAATTTGGTATTTAAAAAATTCAACTATTGTATCTTCTTTTGAAGAATTTTCATTTAACGCTGGAATAGCAACTCTGTACTTATTTAAAGTTTCTTCTGTAATTGTGCTTAATAAATTTTCAAGAGATTTTTTATTTATTTTACCAACATCAGTGTCCTCAGAAAAATCAATAACAGCATTGAAGGATGATCCATCATAACTTGCTTCTGCTTTTACAACTTGTTTTGATATTTCAAAATCATTAATAGATCCGTCATTTAATGTAAAGCTTCCCAATTTCATTGTAGGAAGTGTTTCTTTAACTTCTGAAGGAGCATTTTCTTCTGACTTACCTTTAGGAGGTGCTACTGGTGGCTTTTGCTCTGCAACTTCTGGAGCTTTAAAGTTTGTATTTTTTTCACCTACAGAAAAGTTAATAAGTGTTGCATACTTACCTGCGTAATTGTAAGGAGAAGACTCTGATATTTTTGATACGTTTGTAACAAAAGGAATATCCTCTACTGATCTATTTTTTCCAGATATAAGATAAGATTGATAATTTGACCACTTTACATATGAAAGTTTATCATTATCAAAAACAAATTCGAAATACGGATCATTCTTATCCAATGTTTTCTTATTAGCAGAATGATAAGTTTCAGAAAGCACTTTAGTAATTTCTGATTCTCTTGAAGCAAATTCACTGATTTTATAAGAATTACTTCCAAGTTTTACTGACATGGAGTCAATATCAATCCACAATTGATTTGTAGACATTTCCTTTTCAGGTCTTGCGTAAATAAGTACAGACCTTAAATAAAGAAGTTTTTGTCTATCTAGTGTTACTTTTTTACCATTAGTAGCCTGAGATTCCATTTCAGTGATCATTGACTTAATCACTTCATATACAGTCTTGGCTTTTTTATTACCTAGAAGATTATTATTTAATACTTGTAAAAGATCATTACTCTGTAGATAAACCATTCCAGGTTTAGCATTCATGTTTTCACCACTGTGAGTAATTGGAGTACCTGTTGAAATTTTTAACAAGTTTGGTTCAGTATTAATTTGTGACTCGGTAGCAATAGTGTCACCCACTTTATTCTTTATATACTTACCATCCTTCTTTTCAGTGCGAATTGCAAAACCTTTAGATATTCTAAATGATGATGTAGGTAAATCCTTTGCAGTCATTGGAGAAATTTGCTTATCAGGATTACCCAATAACATTTCTCTCTGACTTTTCCAGATTTCCATATTCTTCAAGAACTCTTCCTTCTCGCCAGTTCTGAATCTATTACTATTATCACTATTGTATTCTTTTACTGTAGGACGTGTTTCAAATACAACTTTTCCAAGATCTACTTGTTGACCAACTTCTGCATCCTTACCTTCAGCATTTTTTATTCTATTACCATTTTGATCAATAAAGTATCTGTTTTTACCATCTACTTCTACATAAACCTGTGCTACAAATCCATCAATTAAATTATTGACATTTTCTTTTTGAGTTTCCCAATTAGCACCATAAGACAATTGTGCAATACCAGATAATCCAAGAGCTTCTTCTTGAATACTGGTAAATGTGATTGCTCTGAATTTATTTCTCTTTTTATTATTTCTTATTTTATTTAAGAATACTCGTGATCGAATAATATGAGGTGCTGGATTCTTTTCGTAATTTTTAAAATTAGGATCATCAGATGCACTACTGCTTGAATTAAAAAAGTCAGCAGCTTTTTTCAAAGGGCCAGTTTCTCCTGTATCAATTCGTGTATCAAATGGAATCTCTTCAACTTTTGGATCTCCTTTTTTATCAGCTATACTATCTTGTTGCTTATTGATTTCAGAACTTTGATTCTTTATATCATTTTCTGTTTGTTTTCTCTTTTCAATTTTTTCTAAGAATTCTTTTGAAAACTTATTGAATCTATTTATTACAGCTTTTGAAAATTTTTGATTACCTAAAGAGTTTACATATTCAAGTTTGTTAATACCTTCTTCTGGCTTTTCAACAACATCTCTAAAAGCAGGATAATTAAGAACATCATCTATAGATTGGTTCAATATATTTTCTAACTCTTGGGAAGTGTTATCTTCTTCACTAAGTTTATACTTATCAAATTGTTCAGGAGAAAAGAATGTAACACTTCCATCTGGAAGCTGCACCTCAAATTCACCACCTAACGTACTTGATAAAATACTAACTTTTGGAGCAAGTACAATCTTACCTTTTTCAAAAGTGATAGGTTCCATCAGCGAGTAACTTTTACCCACTTCAAGAGTTTTAGTAACTTTTTTTCGACCTTCTTTTTGTATTACATCAACATCTGCAATTTCTTCTTCTGGTCTTTGATAGTTTAAAGGATTGTTTTTTATACCATCGTACTCAGCAATAAACATTTTTCTTCTTAATGAAAGCTCTATAACATCATCAAGAGTGCCTTTAAGTTCATCTTTGATGTCTGATGTCACATCCATTGAGTTGATCAATGAGAGAGCCTCTTTAGTGGCTTCTGCATTAGGTGTACCAGTTTCAATAATGTCTTGAAGAATGGCTTGTGTATTAATTCCTGCTGATGTAAGTTTAGAATTTAACTGAGGTATTCTTACATCATAGTTTGAAATTTTAGTACCAGCATAAGCAAGTTGATCAATTATTAAAGGTGGGTATTTCCTCATTGGTTTACCATCAACTTCAATACTTTCACCAGCATATCTAAGATTCAATGATTGATAAATATCATTAAGATTATTTGCTGAGTTTTCAATACTGGTAATCCTTTTTTGGAAAGTAGTTACTGTATCATTGATATTAGCCATACCTTGTTCCTTAAGTTCAGCAAGACCACTCTCAGTCATACCAATTTGCTTAAGTTCTTTAAGGTCTTCAGTCACCATATCAAACCTACCATACTTGATTCTAGGTGCTAAGTAATTATGCATTTGATCATTAAAAAGATCACGCTCTTCTAACTTATCACCATTGATTATAGCATCTCTATGTTGTTGCTGTAAGACTACACCTCTGTTACCAGCATCTAATCTTTCTTGGAAAGCTTCTTTGAATGTTGGAGCATTATCCAACATATCTATAAAAGATTTTGTATTCTTTGCTAAAGCTTTATTATTACCGTAGGTTGATATAGCCTGCATACCGCCTCCAGTAATTCCACCAAGAATACCTCCTTCTATACCTTCTTTGGAAACTAACGCACCTACACCTTCACCATATTCATCTTTTCCAATCAATCCGTATAGAAAACCATCTACAAATAAATCAGCTTCACCATTCTCTCTACCTTTCTTGAAATAATTTTGAGTACCTGTTTGTAATCCATATTGTAGAATTTCTTGAGCTGATTCTTTTGGATCAAAAACATAAGCACCTGTTCTCTTAACTCCTTGGTAAATCTTTCCAAATTTTGTCTTTGGAATATTTACAGCACCATATTTTCCAGCAACATCTTTTGCAACTTCTTCAGTTTGCCCAAGTAAACTATTTGCAGCTTGTCTACTTGCATTATAATTCGATCCTATTAAATATGGCAACTGAGCATATTCAGTAATTGCAAGTAATGCCATGTTTCCCAAGAAGGAAGTTTTTCCAACTTCAGCAGCTTCTCTATCAATTTTAGAGAGTTCGTCACCAACAGGTTCAGATCCTGTTTGTCTTACGTATTCTGCAATTAGATTATCTCTATATTCTTTTGATGTTTGCAAAGCTTCAAAAGATGCTTCACCAGCAGATGAATATGCTGCTACAGCTGTACGTCTTGCACCATCACTAAATTTTGCAAATTGTAAAAATTGTTTATCAATATTTGCAATTTTTGAAGTTGTTCTAGATAAATCTGCAATAGAAGAAATTTGACTCTTTAAAATATCAGCAACTTCAGCATTCTTTCCAGCAGAGAATGCCCTAGATGTATTTCTAAGAAGAGGTGTAAATAATTTAAACCCTTGAGATGCTTCCGCAGCAACTGCTCCTTTTGCAGCAAGTCCTCCTAATTTTGTTCCAAGTTTAACAAGTCCTGCATTGGCAATATTACCACCAACCATTGCACCAACAGCAAATCCAGAATTCTTGATTAATTTATCAAACAAAAAGTTTGTTGTGAACCAGTTATCTGTGGAATACCATTCTGAATTTCTTTCAGCTGCTGTATAATAATTTGGAAGAAGTTCATTATCTACATAATTATTCCAATCATCTAAAGTGGTCATCACTTCATTTTGAAAAATATCAGAAAACTTACCTCCTGGAGATATTGCTTTTGCTACACCGTACAATGTTCCAAATCCACCAGCTACAGTAGTTGCAGCAAGGTTTGCGCCTTTCAATATACCATTGGCAGCTTGCTTATACCATTCTTGTCCTTGTGCTGCGAAGTCTTCGTAATCACCAATTACAGGATTAAAAACTTTGTATCTCTTATTTGCTTCAAGTTCCGCATTACTAACAAAAATTCCTTTCGAAGAAGTTGGTACAGCAGCAGCTCTTAGTTTACTGAAAACATCAGATTCTCCAGAAAGATCCGAAACTCCTCCACCACCTTGAGATGGAAAATTCATTTGTGGATTAGTTGCTGCGTTCAACTCAACATCTGTAAGTTTATAGCCTGTTGGTTTAATTATAGGTTGTAGATTTTTATCAAAATCAGCCATTCGGGAACTGTTTAAAGATTTTCAATAACTTTTTTTAACTCTGGACTAATACTTGATCTAAGGTACAACTCTTTCACTTGTTGATTATCCAATCTTGATATAAAGTTCAATGCCCCTGAAGCATCTAAAGATTCTGGATATTGATAAGGAATGACTCCAGCAGGTGTCACCAAGTTCAAAGTGAGATATTGTCTGTCAGGATTATTAAACTCTTGAGTTAAATCTGCTCCAATGTTATAGCTTACGTTTGGCATATCAATTCTATCGTAGCCAGAATCTATAATCTTCCCAGTTGGATTTGTTGAACCATTGAATTTTTCTTGTGTAGAAATTAAATTTTTGTAGGCTGAGCTTTGTTTTATATTAGATCCTGTTGGTAACATACCAACTTCTCTTGCATCAATTGGTATAACAACTTCTTCACCACCTTTTCTTACCATTAAATAATTATCATTATTTTGATCGATTAAGAAATATTGAAGAACATTTTTATCACTATTATCTCCTAACCAACCAAATGCTTTTTCTATATCATCTTGAGAAAGACTTTCCGCCCCACCTTTTATTCCAGATAAAAAACCACCTGAATACTTTTGAAGAAATGAAGATGTTAAATTTTCCATTTTATTTCTAGCAGCACCACCTTCAGTATTTGGTAAAAAAATCGGAGTTTCTTTAGCAAGAAATTGACCATTACCATTTGCCATTTCTGTTTCAACAGCTTCACCAAGAACATCATTAAAACCTTTAACTTTTCTTAGATAACTATTATTTTGTAAAAGAACACTCTGACTACCTCTTAACAGTTCTTCTTTTTGAGTGAGTGGAGCAGAAGATGAATATTCACTTCTAACGGTAATTCCTCCCATAGGAGATGCTTGAGTTTTATCAGATCTTGTTGTCTTGTCAAGATATCTTCTAACTTCTTCTGAACTAAATTGAACACCATCAACCGTTACAGGTTTTATATCTTGTGCTAATTCATTAAGTTCTGCATTGTATTTAATAATTTCTGGTGACGAAGTTCTAGCTTTTTCATAAACTTGTTGTTCGTATAATGATAATTTTCTAGCTTCCTTTTTTGATTTTATAGCTTGATTAATAACTGTTTTAAATTGTACAGGAATAATTTTATCAAATTCAGCAGCGTCACCTTCATTATAAAGTTTGATAGCATTTTCTAATTGATCTCTTGTAACATTGGGCCCTAACGAGCTAAGTACAGTTCGCATAGTGCTTTCATAAGATTCATTGTTTTGATTTATCTCTTTTAACAACGCACCTCTTTGATTATTTATTTTTGTGGATAGACCTCCATAGATTGAAGAATCAGGAGACATCATCCCATTATTCTTCATTTCAAGTTCACGATTTTCATTATTCATCTTGTTAGACTCAACATATTTTCTCCAAGTGAGCTGATCTTTATTTAGTTCGTATCTTGCAACACTTAATTGGTGATTAGCTAAGTCCATCCTGTAACTATTGATTGGATTTGTGAGCAAGTTACTTTTCTGCTTCTCCCAAGCGTGAGCACTTGCAAATTGTTCAATAGCTCCTTTCCTGTAGATGTAACCCTTTGCTGATTCTATATCATTAGCAATCATTTCTAACTCACTGCTCATTTGAGTTTTGATATTCATATTAGCATTCTCAAGAGCTTTTATACCTTCCTCAGCTTGAAGTTTTTTATTTTGATCAGAACTAGATAGTGCTATCACACCTTTTAATTCCTTAATGTATTTTTCATTTTGTTGAATTTGAGAACTAGCTTTTGCAGTGGCATACACACCAAGTTGTTCAGGGTCTTGAATACCTCTGAATTCATATCTACCATTAATATTTAGTTGCTCAAGTTCATCAGGAGATAAACTTGCTCTGAGTGCATTCTCAATCTTATTAGAGCTTACACTTTCTTTACTAATACGCTGCATTGCTTCTGCTGTCTGTTGACGATTTAAAGAACCATCTTCATTTCTTACATAAGGAATATCTTCTTCTGCTAAATCAGAATGAAGACTCTTCAACACTTCAAACCATTTCTTATCAACATCAAGATATTTTCTATATCTACCATTATAAGATTGTCCAACATTTGTATCATTTAACCATTTATCTGTTTGAGTTGAAAAATCATATTCATTCTGGATAGCAGACTCACCTTTTTGTCTAG
>Ga0208795_1000303_pt1 | contig 24996 bp, 43 predicted proteins | sample CB_VirMetaG_6_FD_184541 | JGI IMG/M metagenome (GOLD analysis project Ga0208795, IMG submission 184541) | Freshwater to marine saline gradient viral communities from Chesapeake Bay - CB_1508_2 Viral MetaG (SPAdes) (version 4) | ecosystem: Environmental > Aquatic > Marine > Coastal | place: USA... | reverse complement strand
AACACCAGTCAATATAATAGGTTTAGTAGAGGCAAGATGATAACTTTTGAAATAGTACCTTTACATGAGGTATTGGATTCTTTAAAAGCAAACTCCGCAACGCATCATAAAGACATAAAAGATAAAAGCCTTTATCCTACATATTTTATAGACTGGGCAACGTATGAAGATTTAAGCAGAAATGATTTAAGTTATGCCGTTATAGCAAAAAACGACAATCAAATAATTGCTTATTCTTGTTATAATTTAACCATTGATTTAAACAACGCAGCTTATAGTATAGGTTATAATGTCGCAATTTTCATAAAGAGAGAATTTAGAGGCAAGTTAGTTATTGAATTCTTGAAAGAATGTGATAAACTTCTTAAATCAAAGAATGTTCAGCAAGTCCTGTATACAGTCAGTGACATAAGAATAGGCAAAATCCTAGAAAAAGCTGGTTACAAAGCAAGTGTTATTACTTGGGGTAAGAAACTATAGGGTTGATATGTCAAAATTAAATATTATACGAACAAATTTAATCTCTTCGCTAAAACCGGATTTTAAAAATCAAGAATCTCTTTACGACCCATTAGGATTTATAGCGGAAGACGAAAAACCACAACAAGCCCCTGCATCGATGGGAAGCAGTTTAACTCCTGGTTACGTACAGCAAGCACCAATGAGTTATGATCAAATAAATGCGGCAAACTCAATAAATCAGCAGCAAAGATTTTTATCACCGACGGTTCAGCCGCAATTACCAGGCAGCCAAAATTTAATAAATCCTGGAGGTGTACAATCAGTATTAGGTCAAGGGCAAAATCAAGGTATCTTACAAGGTTATAGTGGCGATGGTTATTTATTCCCACAGTCGGCAGAAGGATACAGGCAGTTACAGAATAGCAATTATAGTAGTTATTGAGGTTGAAAATGTTTGGTCAGGGAATGGTAGCAAGTGCATTGGTAGAGGCGTTAAACCGACAGTATTTGGAAAATTTAGGGCAACAGGCTTATGACGAGCAAGCCCCTTCTTCTTTTGGGCGTAGTTTATTGCCGGTTCAGCCGCAATTACCAGGCAGCCAAAATTTAATAAATACAACTAACCAGCAGCAACGATTTATTAGTAATGGACAGCCTACAAATAATAATAGTTTAAATAGTTTATATAATAATCCCGATTATTTAAATTATTTAGCGCAAACTGAACAAAATAAATTATATAATTATTGAGGTTAATATGGTTCAAGCAATACCAGCGGTAATAGGTGCAGGAGCAGCTATTTACAGTGCTAACAAACAAAGTGCAGCGATGAAAAAAGCCCGCAATCAGTATGCGGCACAAGAGGCAGCTTCACAAGCACGTTTAGCACCATATCAACAAGTAGGTTTAGGCGCAAATAGACAGATACAGAATGATTTAGCTAATGGTACGTTAGGCGGGAGTTTTATGCCAACAGATTTAAGCAGTGATCCTGGCTATCAATTTAGATTAGCTCAAGCAGCACAAGCAAGAGACAGATTACAATCAGCAAGAGGCAATATATTTTCAGGGCAGGCTTTAAAAGAGGCTGATAGACAAACACAAGGGTTAGCAGCGCAAGAATACCAAGATGCTTATAACAGATGGCTACAAACGCAGCAAAATCGTTACAATATACTATCTGGACAACAAAGAGTTGGATTAGGAGCAGCTGGTGGTCAAAATGATTTATCCATGGATTTAGGTTTAATGACTGCTGCATCTACATTAGGTAGACAGCAATCAGAAAATCAAGGATTAGGAACGGTTGCAGGACTAGCATCTAGCGCATACACAAATTATTTAGATCAGAAAGAAGGCTTAACAGCTTATTAGAGGAATATATGGCAAATATTTTTAACGTTGGGCCAAGTATATTTGAATATATGAAAGGCCCTATGGAAATGGGCATTAAGAGGCAACGTGAGGCGCTAGAGCGTGAAGTATTAAAAGCGCAAGCGGAGCAGTATAGACAAAAAACTGAACTATTGAAAGACCCTAAATATAATCAATCACAATTGCCTTCGGTTTTACAAATTAATTATGCAATGAAAGATGCTTTAGCCAGAGGAGATACAGCAGAATATAATCGATTAGCTTGGCTTGCGAGAGCGGGAGCATATGGTATTAACTCCGCAGCGGCAGAAATGCCAGTTGATCAGGGTGCATCACAAGGTTATACGCCTCAAGTTCCAAATTACTTAACTGAGGCTCCTATATCTAGCCAAGAAGGTCAGCAACCTTCTCCTATAGCACAGCAACCACCAGTAATGACGGAGCCACAAGGAAGCTATAGTAAAACAATAGTACCTATGCCTACTGGATTAAATCCTATCGCACAACAATTAGCTGCAAATGCTGCCGCAAAAAAAGAAGCAGAAACACAAGCACAAAAAAATGTTGAATTAACGGAAGATCCTAAAATTGAAGCTGCTAAACTAAGAGCAAAATATATAGAAGAAGGATATCAACAATTACCAAAATTACAACGATCTTTGCAAACAAGAGAATTAAAAGCGGAGTTTTTGAATCCAAAAATAGATAGTATTTTGCAAAGAGCAAATAGCTTAACAACTGGTTGGACTGGCTCTTTAGCTGCAGCGATGCCGGGAACTCCTGCGTTTGATCTGAAGAAGGATATTGATACATTACTTGCAGCCTCTGGCTTTGATACATTGCAAGAAATGCGTGATAATTCACCGTTAGGAGGAGCTTTAGGAAATATAACAGAAAGGGAAATAGAGTATCTCCAAGCTTCTATGCAAAACTTAATAAATTCTCAAAGTAAAGAGCAATTTATAGCTAACTTAAAAGCATTTAAAGCCCAAAGAGAAAGATCTTTAGCCAATGTAAGAGCAGCATATGACGAAGATTATAAACGTTTTGGAGGTTCAAAAGATTCTTATTTGCCTGCGCCACAAACATTAAATAATACTACTCAATCTAGCAATATTCCAGCAGGCTGGAAAATAAAAAAATTAAAATAGGAAACTAATGCCTAAATATCAAATAACTTCGCCAGATGGGTCAATATATGAGGTAGATACTCCAGAAGGAGTTTCGGAAAACGAAGTTTTACAGCATTTTACACAATCAAACCAAGTATCACAAGAAACGTTACCAGAAACGCTACTAGAAACAACGCCGCAAGAAGCACAACAAAAAGTGCCTCAGGAAATACCACAGGAAACAACGTTATTAAGTAAACTAGCAAAAACAGGAACTGAGTTTTTACAAAATCAACAACAGCGCGGAAAGGATTTATATAATACAATAAATACAACGTCATTAACACCAATGAAGGGGCAACAAACACCTGGAGAAGCGGCATATCAAGTTGCTGGTGGCGCATTAGGAACGGTTGGAGATGTAGCAGGAGCAGCAGTAAAAGGACTAGGACAAGGTGCGTATTCTCTTTTAAGTCCAGAATCACAACAAACGATAGATAAATATGGCAACATCATAGAAGAAGCAATAGGGCCGTACGCTGAAAAATATTCACAAAATTTAGAAGCTTTTAATAGAGAGAATCCAAGAGCTGGACGCAATTTTCAAGCGACAAGAGAATTATTAAACTTAGCCCCTGTGAAAGTAGCTCCTAATTTATCTAAATCAGTAGCTATGGGAACAGTAAAAGGACTAACTAAGCCGATAACAGAGGCAGTAGATGCTTTAAACACAAAAACTATTTTACCAACTGGAACTGAATTAAAACAAGCTAGTTCTAAGTTATTTGATGCTGCGAGAGAAACTGGAACGCAATTTTCACCCATGTTAATTGATGAATTTGCAAATAAAAGCGCTTCTTTATTACCAAAAGGAAATATAGCAAAAAAAATTATACCTTTAGATGATGCTGACAACTTTATCAAAAGCTTAGAAGGTGTAAAAGGGCAGCGAATGACTTTAGACGACTTTGAAGCAATTGACAGGGATTTAGGAGCAAAAGCACATGCGGCGTTTCTAACTGATAGAAATTTATCAAGCAAATATTCAGAAATGCAAGCAAATTTAAGAGATTTGGTGCAAAATGAGAAGTTTATAGAAGGTGATGCAATAGGAATAGCAAAGCACAAAGAAGCAACAAAACTTTGGAGTATTGGCACTAGAATGAATGATATTCAGCGCATAATAGACGAGGCTGAGTATTTTGAAGTGCCTTCGACTGCTATAAAAACAGGCTTCAGAAGGATAGCAAAGAACGATAAACTATTGCGTGGTTACTCTAAAATAGAGCAAGAAGCAATTAAACGTGCAGCAAAAACAGGAAAACTAGAAGGTATATATAAAACTTTTGGAAGTAGATTAATGCCTATAGGTGCTGGAACTATTGGCGGAATACCAGGAGCAGCATTAGGCTATGGAATATCTTCTGCAGGACGGGCCGCAGCGGAATCTGTTAAAAAAGGCCAAGCCGGTAAAATAAATAAACAGCTAGCACAAAGAAGTGGATTAATAAGGACAGAAAAACGCATTTCTCTTGATAAAATTAAAAAAGCTATGAATTTAAGCCCAAAAGAAGCAAAAGAGGTGTTGAGACAATTAGAGGAGGATAATAAATGACAGCCGTATTAATGACGCCACCATTCTTACAATTCTTTGATGCTAATGGAGCACCTTTAGCAGGGGGTAAGATTTACACATACACAGCAACAGGAACATTTGCCACAGCAAAAGCAACCTATACAACAGCTGCCGGAGATGTAGAGCATCCAAATCCCGTTATATTAAATGCATCTGGAGTGCCTGCAACTGGTAACGGCTCTATTTGGCTTTCTGGAACTTATGACTTTGTAGTAAAAGATTCTAACGACGTAGAAATAGAGACAACGCTTAATGTTACGGCGTTTACAACAACATCTTCTTCGGCTACGGCATATTTTGAGTCATTTAGTGGAACAGGTGCGCAAACAGCATTTACAACATCTACGGATTTAGGCACTGATGAAAAAGCAATATATGTTTGGGTAGATGCAGGAGGGGGCAAAGGATACGATTTACAAGCTCCAACGGTTTATACAATTAACGGCACAACTTTAACATTCAGTTCAGCGCCTGCTAGCGGTACAAATAATATATATGTTTCTGCTCCTTCTTCTTTAGTTGGTGCAGCAAGTGCAGCGGCAGCAGACGCAGCAGCAAGCGCAGCAGCAGCCTTATCAAGTCAGAATGCAGCAGCAGCAAGTGAAGCAGCGGCAGCAACAAGCGCGGCGGCTTTAATTGGTACAAGCACAACAAGTTTATTGATAGAAGTAGCAAGCAAAACCTTTACAACACAAGCAGGCAAGCAATTTACTGCTGGTGATTTTGTATTGGCTTCCTCTGATGCAGACCCTACAAATTATATGCATGGTCAAGTAACAAGTTATTCTAGCACGACTCTAATAGTAGATATAACTAATATAGGTGGTTCTGGTACATATGCAGACTGGACAATACACATAAGCGGTACAAGGGGCGTAAAAGGGGATACAGGCTCTATAAGTGATTTATCGGGCGTAACAGGAGCTACACCAACATCAAGCGATAAATTAGTCTTTGTGGACGTTGACAACGGAAACGTTACAAGATCAGCAACTGTATTAAGTGTCGTGCAAACAGCGAGCAGCTTAATACAATTAAGTCAGCAAGTTATTAGCGCTGATGCTTTTATAGAGTTTGACAATACAATTATAACTAACTCATACACAAAATATCTTTTTATTTGGGAATCAGTGGTAACCGTATCGGCCGGAAACTCTTTTAACTTTTATATGTCAACAGATAATGGTTCTAGTTATTTATCAGCATACAAAAGCCATACACAAGCATGTAGATCAGGAGCTAACACTTACGCAGGTGTTGGAACAGTAACTACATTAATTCATTTAGGTCAAGGAGTGGAAGCTGATGGTTCGCATGGATTGTTAGTTTTATCAAATCCGGCCAATTCTAGTTTAGTAACTCAAATTTACGGTCTGACCACTAATGCATCAACTGGCACAACTTATGAAGGCGGTTCTGTTATTGGCAGTTCTGGCACAACAACAACAGCAGTAAATGCCGTGAAGTTTCAAGGATCGGGTGCATCTTTAACATCTGGTACAATAACAGCATATGGGATTTTATAATGAAAAAAGTTATTAATAATGAAGGTGTAGAAATAGAAGTATCAATAGATACACCAACTAAATTAATTAGTGGGAAAAGATACTTATTAACTGCGCAAGAAATACAAGAAGCTGTACAAAAAGATATAGAAGAAGCTGAACGAATACCTAAAAATAAAATTAAAGATAAAATAAAAGATCTGGAAAATGAAATAACAATTAGGCGTTTAAGAGAAGCAATCTTAGGAATAGACAAGGGTTGGTTAGCTAATCAAGAAAGTTTAATTATAACAGAAAGAAATAAATTATAGGGGTTATTATGGCTAAATTACTATCACAAACACTAGCAGCAGACGGCTCAACTAATGCAATTGTCTGGAAAGGCTCGGGAAAAGGAACGGTTATATTCTACGGCACTTTTGGCAGTGGAACAATCACAGGTCACGTATCTTCTGATAGCGGAACTACTTATGTGCCATTAAAAGACACTACATTAACCGCAATATCTACAAATGCAGCGGCAATGTTTAACTTTGAGATTAACGGCAATGAAGCCCCTAAAGCCAGCGATATTAGAGTAAGATTTACTTTAGCAAGCTCAACTAGCCCATCTTTGACAGTAGATGTATTTGACAATAGGTAAAATGTGGATGAATTTGATAAGCTACTGGATATACCTTTAGATATTGCCTTTGTTGGTGAACGGGGCAAGCCAGGATTATCTGCATATCAAGTTTGGCTAAAAGCTGGTAATAAAGGCTCAGTAAAGCAATTCTTAACATCTTTAAAAGGTAAAGATGGAGACTCTATAAAAGGAGATAAGGGAGATCCTGGTTTATCCGCATATGAAGTATGGAAAGCGCAAGGCAATGAAGGCACCGAAAAACAGTTTATAGCATCATTAAAAGGGCAGCCTGGCAAGGACGGCGTCACTACAACAATAATAAAAGAAGTTAAGGTTAAGCCGCTTAAAGGTGATAAAGGTGATAAAGGAGACACTGGTCAATCAGCTTATGAATTATGGCTAGAAAACAATGAAGGAACAGAAGAAGACTTTCTTAAAAGTTTAAAGGGGAAAGATGCCAGCACGCCTATTTATTCTGGTAACGCATATACTGAGCTTAAAGAGCAAAGTGACGTTTCTATTATTTCGCCGGCGGATCAGGATATTTTAAGGTACAATGCCACAACAAAAAAGTGGTATAATACAACACTAACTTCTAGTTCTACTTTTACCCGGACAGCATATCCATTCACAGCGCAAACAAGTATAACGATTAATCACAATCAAGGGTTTTATCCAAGTGTAACTGTTTTAGACTCAGATGGTTATAAAATAAATCCAGCAGGTGAACAACACATTAGTGTAAACGCATTTATTATTACTTTCACATCTTCAGCAACAGGCACTATTGTGTATGATGCAAACACATAAAAGAGGTTTTTATGACATTTAACGACGCAATATTGTCGAATTTCATAGATTTTCAAACAGATTTTACAGCTACAATGCAAGAGGCTCGTTTAGCATGGGACGCAGACGCTGGCACTCTCCAACTGGGTATGCCGGGTGGGAATGTAAGTTTGCAGATAGGCCAAGAGCATATTATAAGATGCAGAAATGTAACTGGATCTACTATAACTAATGGAAGTCTTGTTTATGTAACTGGCGCAAGTGGGAATAAGCCCACAATTGCCTTGGCTGATGCGGATACAGAAGCCACAGCAGATACAATTATAGGCATGGCTACAGAGGATATAAATAATAATTCTAACGGTTATGTTACAGAGCGTGGAATTGTACGAGATTTAGATACTAGCTCTTATGCGGAGGGAACAATATTATATTTATCCCAAACAGCAGGAGCTTACACAGACACAGCCCCTACACCCCCAGCCCATGTAGTAACTGCAGGGGTTGTGACAAGGCAGCACGCCACAGAAGGAGAAATTCTAGTATCAATCAATATAGGGGGAGACTTAGCAAGCCTACATGATGTTTTATTAACTTCTTTATCAAATAATGATATTTTGAGTTATGATTCTGGAAATTCTTATTGGAAGAATATAACACCTGCAACATTAATAAATAATTACTTATCGGGTGGTGACGGTATAAGTTATGCAAGCGGTGTGATATCTGCTGATATAAACACCACGAATTTAAAATTCACCACAGGCCAGATAAATACAATTCAAGATATTGGCACTGGCGCTTCGCCTACTTTTGTAACGGCGACTTTTTCTTCATTAACTGGCGTTGATGGGGATTTCTTAACAACAGACGCTGGCGGCAATTTAGGTTTAGCGCCCTTAAGCGCTAATGCTGTCACAGCCCTAACAGGTACTGCGAATCAAGTGCTTGTTAATGGTTTCACTGGCGTTGATTTACAAGGCAGTTTAACGCTAACACTACCACAGAGCATAGGCACAACGTCAGACGTTCTATTTAACAAAGTAACAACTGCTAACGTATCAGGTTACTATATAAAAAAATCCGACGGTTCGGAAGCTCAGATTTTATATTTAGATAATGACACCTCTAACAATCTATATATCAGCAGCACAGATATTGCAGGTAATATATATTTCCAAAATGCTTCAAGCCCTTTTAGTCATGGCTCTTTACTAGCTAATGGGAGCTGGATCTTTGGTGCTATTACCTCCAGCGGTGGAAAGGTTAATAGCCTAGCGACAACAGAGCAGCTACGTTTAAGTTATGATGCAAGTAATTATACCTCTTTTACTGTTAGTTCAGGCGGAGACTTAACGATTACGCCTAGTGGTGGTGATATTACTTTCTCGGCTAATATTGGTATAGGTACAGCTCCTGCAACAAATACACCGTTGGACATTGTCCAAAGTGTTGATGATTTGGGGATTGCCTTATTTAAAGCCGGTTCAGGACGTGGCGCAATTCATATGTCAGCAAGCGGACAAATGGTAATACAAGGCGTATCCGCAGGTTTTGATTATTATGTTAACACGTCAACCTTAGCAATGAGAATAAGTAGTGGTGGTAACGTTTCAGCAGGAATTAGCACAACTTCAGATGCAAGATTTCATGCTGTATCTGTAACAGAACAACTAAGGCTTGGTTATGACGCAAGTAATTATGCTGCATTTACTGTAAGTTCCGGTGGTGACTTAACTATAGCGCCAAGCGGTGGCGATATTACTCTCTCGGCTAATGTGGGGATTGGAGAGTCTAGCCCAGATAGACAACTGGTATCGGCTGGTACTGGGAGCCAAATTCAATTTAAAAAAACACCCGGATCTAATGATGGGGGATATTTAACGAGTAATGCAGATTATCAGGCTGTTATATCTGGGGGTGCTGAGTTTGATGGCACTAACTGGATTGCCAGAGCGACTGAAACAGGATTAATCCAGATAGCTTCGGGATTTATTAATTTCTATTGCAACACCAGCCAAACGGTGGGGAACACGGCCACATTAACAGAGCATATGCGCATTGCAGCCTCTGGCAACGTTGGTATTGGCACAAGCGCCCCTATCGCAGCGGCACATATCCGTGCAGGCGCAGACACTTTACCATCTTTGCTGATAGACCATGAATACAATAAAAATGGGGGGGGAGATTACACAAATGAACGGCGGGATTTATTCGTAGGCCCTTACCTTTCTATTGGCGGTGCGCGTTATGGAGCGGCAAACTATATAGGGATGAATGCTAACCTTACTTATTCCAGCGTAGCTGGCGCTACCAATAAATGGACTCCAGTTTACGCAGGAAGCGGAGCTACTCAATCTATGATATATTGGCTTGGTGGTGGTAGCGGGGATATGGGTATTTACACCAGAGCGCATGGAACTGATAACACAGCTCAACCATTATCAGCCTTCACTTCTGCTATATATATACAAGCTTCCTCAGGAAATGTTGGTATTGGTGACAGTAGCCCTGATTTTAGGATGGATTTTGGCTCTACGGGAGGGGCAAAAATATTAGCGGTATATTCTAACGGTTCGGGGGGTGATTTTTACGGTTTTGGTATATCCGCAGGTTTTCTGGATATTTATGCTGGAAATACTAAAGCTGTAACAGTGGCTAGCACAACAGGCAATGTTGCTATAACAGGCTCAATATCCAAAGGCTCAGGCTCGTTTGATATTCCACATCCAGACCCTGAGAAACAGAAGGACAACTGGCGTTTAAGGCATTATTTCGTAGAAAGTAACACGGCAGGTGATACGTTTTATAGATGGACAGTAAAGACCAAAAACGGAAAGGCGAAAATTAAATTACCTAGTTATTTTAAGTTTTTAAACACTAATGCTCAAGTTTGGATTTCTCCTGTTAAACACTTTGGTGTAGCTTATGGCGTGATTTTAAAAGATAAAGAAACTTTACGAATAGACAGTAATACCGATGGCGTGTATAATGTACTTGTGGTAGGCACAAGATGCGATGAGATAGCACAAAAAGATTTTGATAAATATGGAATCGAATATCAAACAGAGGTTGTAAATGCAGCTACACAATGATAATGGTGAATGGGTTTATAAATCTTACAATCCAGAAACTGGCCGTATAGTCATATGTTTAATGGAGCAATTTATAAAAGATTATGACGCTCGGTTTGGTACAAAATTCTTTTCAGAAAATATGCCCTTAAAATATATAGGAGATTAAACGATGACAATAACCATTGAGGCTGTTGAAGGTGATAATTCAAAAATAAAAGTAACAGAGACAAAGGTTAATGGAGGTACAACAACCACCGTTAAGATTTATGATAAAGATACTTATCTTGCAAATCAATATCAGGTTAAAGCTCAAGCTTTAAACGTTAAATCTTCAACGATTGAAGTGCAGGACGCTATTATTTCTAGCGCAAACGCAAATATTGCGGCAGTGGAAGCCTTATAATATGCTAAAAGTAAAAATAGGGTGGCGTGAAAGGTACGTGCGCAAAATTAATATACCCCCTACGATTGAAGAGGAATTAGTTGCGCCACCACCATCGCCAGAAGAAACTACTTTACAAGCTCGTATACATGATTTAATAAGTGACAAAGAAGTTACAGAAATATTTAACTGGGAAAATTTTATTAAAGATCAGGAAAAAAAGGAAAAACAAATATGATTCTAAAAGAAATTATTGACTCTATGCCTGCTTTAACGGAGCTAAAAGCTAACAAAGATATTCTAGTAAAAACATCTTTTGAAATATCATTACTAATAAAAAAAATAGACGGCATTTTAAAAACTTTTGAGGAATCAAGAAAAGAATTATTTGAAAAATACGGCGAGAAAAATCAAGATGGAAGTATTAATATACTTAAAGAAAATATTAGTATTTTAGAAAACGCATTAAAAGAAGTGCTGGAGGTAGATGTAAGCTTTGAATATACCCCTATAAAATTAAATGACTTAGGGGATATTAAAATTTCACCAGATGCACTTTATCGTTTATCCTGGTTAATCAAAGAATGAAACTGAAACCTGATAATCAAGAAGAATCAACGAAGCTTGCGGTCTTAGAAGTCAAGCTTGATAACCATTTGCAGGAATATAAAAAAGATTATTCCCTATTTAAAGAAAAGCAAGATTTTCATCATGAAACTAACCGCAAAGTACATACGGAAATAAATTTACTATCACAAAAGGTTGATAATATGGGCAGCGCACTTTTAAATAATACAAAGGTGTGCGATGAGTTGCGTGGAGTTTGTGAGCATTTAAAACTCACTATTGATACAGTTGGTTCGTTAGTAAAAGAATTAATTTCTGAAAAAGAAGTAACTAAATCAAATATATCAGTTTTAAGTAAGGCTATTGTCTGGATTATTGTAGTAGCAGGTGCTTGCGGGGGATTTATAAAATTTATGGGTTGGAAATGAATAAGAACTATATAACAAAACATTTTACAATTGCAGAATGTGAAAAATCAGCAATAGCAATCAGACATGGTATAAAAAATATACTACCGGCAGATTATTATGGTAATGCATTCAAGGTTTCTATAATGATCTTAGAGCCTTGCAGAGCGCATTTTAACACGCCTATTACACCCTCTTCTTGGTATAGATCGCCAGAACTAAATAAGTTAATTGGCAGCGGCTCTACAAGCCAGCATTTAACGGCCTCAGCGGTAGATTTTGAAATTGCTGGTAGAGACAACTTAGAAGTTGCTAAATACATACGTGACAATTTAGTTTACGATCAGTTAATATTAGAGTATTATAATGATGACGATCCATTCTCGGGTTGGGTACACTGCAGCTTTTCTGATAACAACAGAAAAGAAGTTAAGCGCTATAATGGAAAACAATATTTAACAGGATTAACGGGTTAAACATGGATTATTTCAAAGGTAAAAAAACATACGTAACTGGTGTAGTTGGCATAATAGGCGCAGTTGCATCTTATTTGACTGGTGATGTATCAATTGCAGACGCAGCACAGCTGGTGTTAACAGCCGTGCTAGGTATGACAGTTAGACATGGCATTAAGTAATTCCGTTGCCTTTCACTTTGTCTCGTAGATCTAAACGGATAGATAGCTCTCTACTAGCTAAAACAGCTCGTTCAAAGCCTCCTAATGTAGGATTTTCTTTGTAAATCTGTTTTTCGATCTCATCACGCCAAACGTCACGCTCAACGTCTCTAAGCATTTTGTCTAATTTGCGTTTAACTGCTTTGTTAATTATATTTGACATAACTCCCCCTTATCTTGTTGGCATTTGGCAAGGAATATAGCCGACAACAGAATCAAGTATTTCTTTGCGGATTTCGTCAATCGTGCAGCCTTCTTCTTTGTTTAAAATACTTAATAACAACATGCCCATAGTTTGAGGGACTCCAAAAACCGTATCTTGCTTGATATAATGCAATAAGTCCGTTTCAGTAATAGTTACATTTTCGTAAAAATCCTCATTCATAGTCTTGCTCCTTAATTGGTTCTTTAATTTCAAAATAGTATTTATGCAAAAAGTATTCTCTTATTTTCTCAAAGTATTCTTTACTTTCTATTGTAGAGAGTTTAGCCGTAGATTTGCCTTTTAAAAACATGCGTTTAAACATCTCATGAATAAAATCAACATTAATCCCAAAACGCAATGAATTTAAAGCATCCGTACCTAAATCAATAGGATTATCTTTATAATAGTCTAAACACTGGGCATATATTACGGACCATTGTGCACGATTTTGTTTGTTGCTACGCGTATTTACCGCTCTTTGTATTGTAAGTTTGATCTTTGGCGAATTGTCTTTTAAAAAATGTTTTTTTAACAACATCCATATAGCTATTATCTGGTTAGGATATTCGATAATGTACTCCTTCTTAAAATGAGCTTTTTGCTCTTTTAATTCAGGGGGTTGTATACCGTTTATCCACATAGCTAAATATCTATTAGCCTCACGCTCAAACCATTCAGGCGAAGTAAACGCACTTTCACCCTTTTGATGTTGTAAATTGTGTTCATCATGCGTTAGAGGCACGGCAGAATATTCTGGTTTTATTGCAACGCCTGCGCCACTAGCAACGCGCCTAACATGCGCAGCCTCGCATTTACCTTCGCCGTTAACAACTTCACTATACGCTCCTGATAAGCAAGACGGCCAGCATCTTAACCAATCAAGATATTCTGTATCAGTGCCTTTAATGCGTGCTTTTTCTATCAATGTCATTTTCCCAGCCATGCTTAAGTAATGTTTTAATCGTATCTTGCGCTAAAGTTTCTAAAATATGATGAGCTGCTGATATTTTTTTCTCTTTTGTCGTGTTGTTTATAAGGTTTACTTGGACAGTTAGCAGATAAAAGAAAGCATCACGAGTATTGCGGATTTCCACAATATCACACATTGTTTTCTCTAGTGCTGTTGTGACTTTTTTAAACCTTTCCGTTAAATCTTTTTGCATTTATTTCCACCCCAATTTAATCAGCGATTTCACTATATGTTCTGCTTGTTCCTCGATGAGTATTTGAGCAAATTCTAATTTCTCTTTTCTACAGACAGCACGTATTATCTCTATTTGTATAGCCGCTAACACGTTTAATAAATCATCAGATTTATCAAGCAGATTAAGTTTCAGTAATATTTCTGATACGATATCCGTCATAATATCAGTTTTTTCTTTTTTCATACAAAGCACCCTTTTAATCTTAATAATTTGTTTATTTTAGTTCCGTGTTCAGCGGCTAAATACTCAACCTCCAAAGGTTCGCCGCCGACACGTTCATTTTCTATTTCCTTTTTTAAGTCAACAAGCTCAGCAAAAAGCTCTGTTTTCTCTGGCACAACCACCCCCCCAGCATCCATCAACGCAAAGCACCATTTTATCAGTATATGAAGCATCACATAACAGCATAGATTATTGGTGTAAGCATATTTATCCACAACGGATACTTTGTTACTTAATTCTTGGTATAATCGTTTCTTGTAACTTTTTGGCAATCCACTAAAACAACTATCTACAAAATCATGACAAAGCTCTACTAACCTAATATACGTTTTTGTATATTTAGGCTCCGCCCTGATTATCACTAAGCAAGTCTTTTCCAGTAGTGCAGGTATAAGAGCGTCCTGCAGCCTGTGAATGTCTTTATACATAAACCCCCCTAAAAAGGAATTTCATCATTAAAATCAGGAGTTGGTGCGGTTGGATTATTGCCACCTTTATTTACCGCAAATAACGACAGAGTGATATTACCTTTATTATCAGGATTTGGAATACCAGCAGGATTAAATGATCTATCCAAAAGTATATACTGCCCTTTATCATTTTCCATTAAACTACCAACGTTTTTATAACGTTTTTTTGTTGCTCCGGACTTGTCTTTGTAAGTGTCCACTACGGCCACAATATCAAATTTTTTCATAATCACTCCTAAGTTCTAATTGATTGTTTTAAAATATTCATACGCACATCTTCGGGCAAGTTATCAAGACGCTTCATAAGCTCTGGATATGTTGAGTATACAGCTTCACTGGCAGTTTTATAATCTGCTTTAACCGTTAAGATGAATTCATGCTTAGTCCCATCCGGCTCTACCGTCCCGTTAATAACGTGTACAAAACCAAGTCTAGCACCTTTATCATTGTATTTGTAATACCGCACAGGCTCACCCCAAACTTCTTCTTCATGGATTAATGATGCTTTACCAGACGTGATTAGATCATGGCCAAACTTGCGCAAACCGTATCGCTCCATAAGTATCCGCCTGATTTCAGCATTTTCTTCAACAAAAATTTTATCTATGGTTATTAACTCTGGATTAGTTATTACCCAGCTTGCAACTCGCGTGCCATGCCAAGCAAAAACACCAAAACCGTCATTATATGATAGAGCAGGGCCAGAATCACAATGCAATCTGTTTTGACTATCAAACTTGATTACGTTTGGTTTTGCACAAATTATTGCGGCATTTTTAAATGGCAAGATCCAGCCACAATGCATTGCAGTTTCAAACAAACCATCCAAGGGCTTTGTGCACTCCAAGCCACAAACCTCTTGGAAATAATTATAAAACGACAACCAAGTAGCATCATGAGAGCCATGATAAATATTAAACCTTATATCTTTCCATGTTTTTTCAATATCCGCATTTTCAACCTGATACCAGACTTGATCCCAGACTTGATCCCAAACTTGCTCCCTGACTTGACCACTGATTTGACTATAAACTTGACCCCGGACTTGATTACTAATATGACCCCTGACTTGCCCTTCGACTTGCTCCACAACTTGACCCGCAACTTGCTTCAGGACTTGATCGCTAACTTGACGCCCGACCTGCTCCACAACTTGAAACCAGACTTGGCCCCTGACTTGCCCTTCGACTTGCTCCACAACTTGACCCGCAACTTGCTCCAGGACTTGATCGCTAACTTGCTCTTTAACCTGCTGCCTAATTTGATCCCTAACTTGATCCAAGACTTTATCCAAGACTTGACGCCCGACTTTACCCTTGACTGGATTTCTGACTTGATACCAGGCTTTACCCCTGACTTGATCCAAGACTTGACCCCCGACTTTACCCCTGACTTCATTCAAGACTTGATCCAGGACGTGAGCCCTGACTTGATTCGCGACTTGATCCCCGACTTGCTCCGAGACTTGACCACTGATTTGACCCCGGACTTGCTCCCCGACTTTACCCCAGACTTGACTCCTGACTTTACCCTTGACTTGCTCCCCGACTTTAACCCCGATTTGACCCTTGACTTGATTCCAGACTTGACCCCTGACTTGATCCCTGACTTGATTCAAGATTCGATCCATTATTTGATCCCCGATTTGACCCCAAACTTGATCCAAGACTTGACCACTGATTTGACTATAAACTTGATCCGAGACTTGATCCAAGACTTGATCCAGGACGTGAGCCCTGACTTGATTCGCGACTTGATCCCCGACTTGCTCCGAGACTTGATCCCCGACTTGCTCCCAAACTTGCTCCCTGACTTGACCACTGATTTGACTATAAACTTGACCCCGGACTTGATCCAAGACTTGCTCCGAGACTTGATCCAAGACTTGCTCCCAAACTTGCTCCCTGACTTGACCATTGATTTGACTATAAACTTGACCCCGGACTTGATCCAAGACTTGCTCGCTAAATATAGCTTGCAAGTAGATATAAGCGTATAACATAGATATAGGACTATCTACAAATATCTTGTATTCTGGCGCATCTAAGCCACCGCATTTATACATTAAGTCAATAGCAGTTGAAGCTTTTTTCTTATCGATGCTCTCCGTAGATAATCCTATTTTTAGCCACTTATCCCTGTATACACTTAATTGATTTTCTTGTTCTTTTGTAAGTTCGTTTATCATGTTTTTTGCTCCTTATTAATCCGCTACTCTTACGTATTCTTCTTCAAAATTATATTCATACTGATAAAATATTTCGTAAATCCCCGGTGTAATTTCTATGCCGTCATGCTCTTCATGCACTAAATTAACCGGTTCATTCACTACTAAAAACAATAATTTATTGTCATTGGCTGGCACTTCAAAAAGCTCAACTTTATCAACATCCCTAAAAGCGTGATAGTGATTGCGACTTTCACCTTGAGCCAGAACAAGCCCTTTTTCATCATGATAACCATAAGCCTCTCTATCAGCACTATTAAGTTTTTGCGTAACCTTGATTGCATCAGAAGGTAATTCTTTTACACGCAAAATAGAAATATCACCTTGATATGCTAAATCTTTCATTTTCTTCATTTTTTATTCTCCTTTTAGTAATTTTATTCTTAATTCTAACTCTTGTATTTTTGGCAATAGCTCAGCTAAAATCATATGAGCTAAATCTACCTTTTTTTTATTCATCAAAAACGTATGCGTATATTCCATTATTGATTCTCCTTTTTAAACATAGCCACTAAAGCCCTAAACTTTGCTTCTAAGCTGCGATGCATCCTAACCTTGATCTCAACCATACCAAGAGCTTTTTGACGCTGCCTGTAAAGCTTTGATGCCTTTAATTGACTTTTGCTTGTTTTACTCATGTTAACCTCATTAATTATTCTGATAATATATAACGCCGTTATATGTATGTCAAATTATTTTTTAAATTAATTCAATATGCGTGCCATGATAAGCAATCCGTAGGGTTGGCTTATCCGAACTACCAAGATCAATTAAGCGTGTATATCTGGATAATTTCATTTTTAACCACATATCAGATCCTATGGGATCACCTTGTGCATCAAGTGGGCGCTCAATCATATACTTTTGATCGCACGCTCTATCTATACCCCTAGATCCCAAAACCTGCCCTTCATCATTAGCCTGGACAAGTAGCACGCACCAAATATTATGCTTTTTGCAAACTCTATGAATCCAGTTAGCTACATCCTCTAAGTGTTGTGCTTGGCTTTGGTTCCTTTGCAGGCCAGTGACTAGCTGGTAATAATCAAGGATGAATCCCTCAATTTTATTTTTGTATACGTGCTTTTCGATAAGCGCTTTTAATTTATCAAAGTCAATAGCTGGCTCATTTTCAAAAATTACATAATTTTTCACGGTAACAGTTTCTTTAGCTATTTTTTCCAAAATAGTTTGTGGTTGTTTGCGTGTAAAAGCCTCGGTTGGTAACCCTAGTCTTTGGCCTAACATCCTACTAGCAACTTCTCTACTACCCATCTCAGCACAAATAAAGGCGTGCTTGTTTTTATTGTCGCAAAGGGAGTTACTAATTGTTGTGGCTAGCATTGTTTTACCACACTTAGATTTTGCAATAAAAGAGTAAACCCTTCCTTTTTGCAAGCCCCCATCCATAGCGCAATCAAGTAATTTAAGGCCAGTAGGTGCGCCAATCTTTTCAACCCCTGTTTTTGCTTGCTCGTATAATTCCGCAAATTCTTGGCTTAGGGTTTTAGAATTATCCAAAGATACAGATGAGATAATGCTAGTAGAGCCGCCAAGTATCCCTGATGCTATATCAAGACAATTTTTTTCAGTGGTTAAGTCAGCCAACGTCTTTTCACAAAGTAGTTTTAATTGCCTTCTTTGGTGTAGATCAACCAAGGTTTTAACATTATCCCTTAAAAATATAGGATTTGCAGAGCTGGAACATATGTCAATAAAATGATCCTTAACCTCTTGTTTGTCGGTTGAGATTATATTTTCAAAACGATGAAATAATTTAACCTTGGATATACCGCCGTTCTCAAAGTATTCTGCTTTGATGCATGTAAACAATCTTGCGTTAACAGGGCAGTCAAAAATATCAGCTGTAAGAGTATCAATGACCAGTGGAAAAAGAGAATCATTGTTAATGATTGACCCTAAGATAGACCGTTCTAACTTGTGATTAATTAACTCCATACAATGCCTCTTTTCTTTTTTGTTCATCTTGCCAGCTTGGTAAACTTACATTCGATGATTTTTTTGTTTCTTTTGTTTCAAAGACACTAGTCCAATTGTTAATTACCGATTGTTGTAATAACTTTATTGGGCAGTTTCCTTTTTTTCGTAATTCATCAATTTTTATTATTACCAGTTGCTTGGCTTTATTCGTTGCAGGTTTTTTCTTTTTTATTCTCATTTCAAGATAAGCATTCCATTCATTAATTGGTAACCAATCAGGCAGTAAAAGTTTACTGCCGTTTTTGGCATTTTCTTTTACTTTATCTTCTTTATCTTCTTTATCTTCTTTATCTATTTCCATATCGTGTGGTGATATATCATATGATGTATCATATGATATATCATATGATGTATCATATGACGTATCATTTGACGTATCATTTGACGTATCGTGTGGTGATAGGTGTAAATTTGTTACACCGATAAAAGTGTAAACATTTGACGTAAATTTGTTACCTTTTATTCTCTTTTTTTCTCTAATAATAAATCCGTTTTTTTGCAACTCGTTTAATCCATGTTGAACGGGATTAATAGTCAAGCTTGTTAGTTGTGATAAAGTTGTGATTGATGGATATGTAGGTTTTTTGTCACGGAAGAATTGAGATAGAACTAGTCCTACTAATTTTGCTTTATAGCTTAATTCCGATTCTGTAATATTATTACGCCATTCGATAATATTCATTTTTCTAACCCTCCGCTTAATAACAACTCTAATGCGGCTGGTAAAACCTCTGATATGTGTTTCCAGGTCTCAACTTGCTTATCTTTAATAATAGGTATTTCTGTCATAATTCCTCCAACGACAAAGGTTAAACGACTTTTAAAACGGGCGGGCGGTGTCGTTGGAACCGCCCTTTTCACCTGGTTAATTAGGCCAAGCTAGCCCAGAACAAAACAGAGAGTCTATTCAACACTCTATTTATTTTTAGCATTGCTTTTTAAATTTATCAAATTATAATTGGGATCTTTTGTATAGTTCACGTGGCGTTAGGCATTAAGTTGTCTAACGCTATTTTTTTCTACACGGTTTGCCCAATTATCTATTTTGACTTCTTCTAGCTCTATTTCTGGCTCTGGCTGGCTGCATCTTTTATATAGCACCTGGGCCACTTTAATACTGTGGCTGGCCGAGTAGATTATACTAGCAAACAGGCCAGTTTTAAAAGCTACTGAATCATCGCCGTCACCCCTCGCAATTGCAACCGTCATGCCTGCAATATTTGTAAGAGAGCCGACTAGTAGCATAGTGGGCCAGAGAAGGCCGTCATTTTTATTTGCCATTTTATTTACTCCTGAAAATGTTAATATCGTATCTTGGTAGCTTGCGCCTGAAAATTTTAAACAAACGCAGTTTTAGTATTTTTAGCATAATTACCCCCTATTTACGTTTAACAACATCTACCTTTATATTATACACAGCCTCTACAAGTTTACGCTTGAGCTTGCTTATAGCTGTATCAACTCCTTTGCAATCAACATAACGTATTTACCAACTGCAATCTTGATCTTTACGCTCTAAAAATTTAAAATCTAAAACTACTTTGCAAATTTTTATATTGTTAAAGTGTATCAAAAATTCTGGATGCACATCAATTTCTCGCGCATGTCCAGCCTTTTCCATTAACTTTAGGACCGAGTAGTATTCAGCCTCAAATTTTGAGTCAAAAGTTATGCCGTCAATTTTAACTTTTTTTGCATTGTATTTATTTCTGTTGCGCATTTTTCACTGCCTCAAAAGAGTCCAATAACTTAACATAGGTAGATAGTAGGATTGACTGTTTATTGGCCGCCCACTTAGAAACAGTTGCTTGCGAAATTTTTGCGTGTTCGCAGACCTGTTGAACTGTTAAGCCAGCCCCTTTAACAAGATTTTGAAATTGTTCACCCGTTAATATATCCATAATTCCCTCTATTCGATTGATATAATATATTATATTACATAAGTAACTTTACAAGTCAACAAAAATTTTGTAGAATAATAAAAAAAACAAGTTGACAACAACAATAGCACTTGGTATAATGGCGTTATAACATTAAAGAGGTACGAAAATGATATTAATTTATACTAAAAAAGATGATTTTGCTAAATTTGAGTATACCAGCCGCAAGCAGGCGATCAAAGGTATTGTTGATTATTATACTGACTGTGAAGAGCCGTTTTTACCTTATATAGAGCAGATAATATTAGAGCGCAACGGAGCTGAGATATACGCAAATGACGAGCAACTATATCAATTTAACCAGGCATTGCATGATGCGTTTTTTGATAGGTTGCGTGCTATTAAAGAAGGTAAGTTGTGTGATATAGAATACATGGCTGAATGTATAGCAAGATAACAAGGAGTTAGAACAATGATAATACAATACACAGAGTTAAAAAAAAGAATGCTACGCAGGGAGCTGCGCAATCAAATGGCAAAGGCAGCAAATAGCATATTCATTGAAGCCGAGCTAGGACGGAAATTAGCGGCATTAGTGGAGTTGATGGACAAAAAAGACAGGGGGGAGCATGGTAACGGCGTATTTAGGATTGATAGCCCTAGCGATAGTATCTAGGATATATTACACTTTTAAAATGTTAAATTAAGGAGGATTTATGATTAGTGATAGAGTTGAGTTAATTTTAGGGATTGTGGGGTGCGGTGGCACTCTATTAGCAACGTTATATTATGTATGGAGCTGGCTATGAATTCAAATAATATATTTATTGCACTGGTGGCGTTGTTATTGGTTGCTTTGCTATGGCAGACCTCTTCAATTAAAGATGATTGTGACAAAATAGGTATATTCGATGTCCGATGATCTACAATATTATGATTATTATTACAATACGGGAACTTACAACGAAAGAGGAAATAAGATGATGGATGACAATGTTAAATTAGAGCTACAAAAAAAACTAGAAAAAAAACACGTGAAACAGCGTAGAATAGCAGGCGTGTCATTGAATTATATAGAGGCGTGGCATGCAATCGATGAGGCAAATAAGATATTTGGTTTCGATGGCTGGAGCCGGGAAACTATCTATAATAAGGAGGTCTGCCGCTATGAATGCAAAATCGGCAAAGGAGACTGGATAAAAATTGGTTTTAAGGTTGGTTACGAGGCAAAAGTTTTAATCCGTGTTGGTGATGTAGTTAGAGAGGGCACTGGCACAGGTAGCGGCATATCCATAGACCTATATGATGCTATTGAGGGGGCAGCCAAAGAGGCTGAATCTGATGCTATGAAGCGTGCATTAATGACGTTTGGATATAGATTCGGGCTGGCTCTATATGATAAGAGTAATGCAAATGTGATTGAGGAGGGAGTTGGGGCCACTATTTTAATAACAGATGAGCAAGCAGAATGCATAAAAGAGGCGGTAACGGCAACAAGCAAGAGCCTGGCTGATATCTGCAAGGCATATAATATAAGTGCGCTGAATCAATTACCAGCCTCAAAATATGAAGGCTTGATGAAAAGATTAATCCAATTGAATCTAGGGGGCGCAAATGCAAATACATAATATTGAACAAGGTACGCCAGAATGGTTTGCGCTCCGCAGGGGCGTAGCAACGGCGAGTAATTTTGACAGGGTTGTAACATCCACGGGCAAAGAGAGCGCGCAACTAGCAGGTTATGCATTGCAATTAGCTAGCCAGTTATTATCAGATCAAGATGATGAGATGTACACCAATGCGGATATGGAACGTGGCATCATATTAGAGGCTGAAGCTAGGCAAGTGTATCAAGAGACTATGCCTGCAGATGTTACGCAAGCTGGTTTTATCACTAATTATGGACATGGTTATTCGCCAGATGGCCTTATCGGCGATGATGGGTTGATAGAAATAAAATGCCCTAAACAAAACACGCATACAAAATACCTATATCAGGGTAAAGTGCCGTCTGATTATTATGCTCAAGTGCAGGGGGGATTGTATATTACTGGCCGGAGTTGGTGCGATTTTATTAGCTACCATCCTAATTTCGGAGAGCGTAAGTTATTCATCTTTAGATCTTATAGAGATGAGGAGTTCATAGGAGCCCTTGCAAAAAACTTAGAAAAATTAGCAAAACAACGTGACGATATTGTCAAAAAAATAAGGGGCTGAATATGATAGATCTAAAAAAGACTGATATCCAAAAAAAAATATACCCTGCGCATGATCGGAAATATGCAAAACGTGATTATCACCCATGGACGCAAGGAGAGGAGGCGCTTTTGATGTACTTGATTGATACATTAAAACTAACGCACCGCAAAGCCGCCGATAGACTACAACGCAGCTATAGCGTTATTGTGCGTAAACGAGGGGAATTATTAAGCAGGAGTAAGAATCAATGAAAACAGTAGAAGACATACAATACGAGATTGCAGAGCGTTATAGCATCATGACTGAAAACAATGCAACGCCACAAGAGATACTCAAAGAGATACAAACAGAGCGTAGAAGGCATATTAACGCCCTGAAAAATCAAGGCTTAAGCCTAGGGCAGGCAGCCGCAAAGGTTATAGATATAGAGCGACTGGTTGCTAAAGAAATAAGTGGCTTTACAATTAAATAAGATTATATATATTGATTGAGCTATTTGAATAAAAAAGCCTCCTGCTGTACTTGGAGAGACTCAGGAGGCTGTAACAAATAGTTGATCTAAAAATACCACAAGATCACAATAAGTCAAGTCTTTCCAAAAAAAAACGCATTAGCGACAAAACACTGGTTGCGCCCTGTTACCGCAAGGTTAAACAAAAGGAGCTGAGACTTAGATCAGCAGGTGTGAGAAAAGGGAGTAAAAAGAGATGGCACTTGAGATAGTGACTATCAGTACATACAGTTGCTATGTTAGGCTGTATGTGCCCCCGCAGGAGAGACTGCAAGTGATAAGGAGTACCGGCCTGTTGCCTTATCGATACTTGCATAACTAGATATGACGAGATGAAGCAATTCGTATTGTGATATTTTTGCCCTTTGCTATAGGATTATTGTATCTTGTAGCAGGGGGTTAAGAATATAACTCTAATCAGCGCAAACGTTTGTGATAATAAGGCAGAAAACAGTTGTAAAATATTTCTTTATAACTATAATGTTGTTACAAACAAGTGCCTGAAAAGAGAGAGAAGGGTAGCGATGCAAGACGCTACCCTCCTTTTTTACCTCCAAGTTTCGTATGTTTTATCAATTGCATCAATTACACTTTGTCTGGCTGGAAATAATCCTTTATCCCACCTGGTTATAGTGCGTTGACTAACACCGGCTAGTTTGGCTATTGTTGCTTTCCAGTGATAACCAAATAGTGTTTTTGCTTTATCTTGCCAAGTCATCAATACCCCCTACAATATCGTTTGCTTTTTCATACTTATTAAAAATATTTAACAGGTTTTCAAGCTCGCTTTTTGTAACACTGAATCGCCATTCTTCATTGCGAACGCTCAAGATATAGCCTATTTGATCGTAGTACTCTATAGATACATGAGTATGTAGATCATTGTGATTTTTGTAAGATGTTGTTAGTGTAAGTTCTGTCATATTTTATTCTTTGTTTAGTTGTTATATCGCCATTATAATTAACAGTGTCTAAGAAGTCAAGACATAAAAGACAATTATTTTAAAATAATTTTATTTGCATGTATTAAAAATGCGTGATAATATATGTATGTTAATGATAAATAAGGGTAATTTGTGAGATATCTTTTATTGCCGATTAAAGCAACACTATACACGTTATATGTATTATTAGTAGTAGCAAGCATACTAGGCGTATCAATATATCTGTTAATATCAATATTAGAGTGGTTGGCATGAAGTTCGAAACACGAGGAAGGCCCGAAGCAATACCTAAAGTATTGGCTAAAAGAGACAAGCTAATAGCAATGGCTAAAGAGGGTGCAAGTAAGTGCGAGCTATATGTAGAGATGGGTATAACAAAAGGTTGTGCTAGCAGATGGTGTAACGAAAACGATGACAGATACCAGCCAGAATTTGTATACCTTATACAAGAATTAACAGTTTTATCACAAGCTTGGTGGGAGAGGTTAGGGAAGGATTGCCTTAACTGGGATAAGTTTC
>Ga0208795_1000302_pt1 | contig 25004 bp, 31 predicted proteins | sample CB_VirMetaG_6_FD_184541 | JGI IMG/M metagenome (GOLD analysis project Ga0208795, IMG submission 184541) | Freshwater to marine saline gradient viral communities from Chesapeake Bay - CB_1508_2 Viral MetaG (SPAdes) (version 4) | ecosystem: Environmental > Aquatic > Marine > Coastal | place: USA... | reverse complement strand
ATTTGATAGTCTGCAAAATCATCATTTTCCAAAGAAGTATCAAAAGCCGAATTAGTTAAAATATTAGCGTCTTTATTTTTTGTAATATCTTCACTTTGTAATACATTTTCGTTGCTTGAATAACTTGTAACTGCACTTTGTGAAACTAAATTCCTTTTGCTTAAAACCTCATCTTTTACCGATACATCTGAAATTGGATAGTCATCCGTTATACTCTCCCAAAAGTCAACAGTAATTTCAGTAACATTGTAGTTATTATCGTTTCTTTTTAGTGATAACGGTTGACCTTTTATTGTTCCGTAAAAAGGATGCGTTATTTCCCACGCTCTTGAATCATCAGCTGAATTTTCAAACTCATTTGATTGTGTAATACAGTCATCGCCTTGGAAATAAAATGTCAATGGGTATTTATTTCCTTTTGGTTTTTTACGGTCAACAAAAGTACCAGAAACATCAATAAAATCAAAAGCACTTGAATTGTAATCTTTTGATTTTTCGCTATCTTTCCATAATGGAAAATACTCTTTTCCGTCGCCTGTTTTTATTGAAAACTTTATGTTTTCTAAATCATCTTTCCATCCCATTATTTTAAATATTTTTTGAATTGAAATTCTGCTTGTTTTTTGTAAAAGTCATTTATTTTCTTAAAGGTCATAAGCCCTGCTTCACTCATGAAGTTAGTTTGCTTTATTTTTGATTTAACCTTTCTTCTTGACATCATTAAAGGTATTATTTTCATAGAAACCTTTCCTTTTGAATTAGAAAATTTCTTTGTTTTAAATAACATATTTCCTTTTGATGTATTTCCAAAGAAAGGCAAATTTAATTTATTAGACATATATGCTCTAGCTACAAACTTACTTTTTCGTGTTCCTTTTCTTTTACTACGACCACTAATAACTTTGTTTTTATCATAATAGTTTTCTCTTCTAACTTTACCTAATAAATTATTACTACCCCTAGCACCTTTTAAATACCTAGCTCCATCATCTATAACACCGCCTTTCTCTTGTTTCTCTAAACCTTTTGAATATGCATCTGAAACATTATCAAGTTTTATTAATCCTATTGTAGATGTCATAGAATTGACATTAAATCCTGTGGCTTTTTTTATTAATAAACTTCTTTTTAATAAAGATGGTTGTTTTACAGATTTAAAGTTTTTTTTAGCACTTATTAATACAGTTTTGCTTTTCATATCAAAAGTACAATCATTTAAAGTATTTCTAACGGCACTTGGAAAAGCCGATTTATGCAACTTTTCCAATTTAGCCGATAAAGCAATACTAGCATCTGTATTTACATCTAATTTCATAGTTTAACCTATTACAAAGTCCATTTTTTAGCAACTTCTCCAGAAGTAAAATAATAGTTTCCATTCAAAGCGAAAATATTACCAATTACACCGTTATAATTTCCTAAATCTGTCACAGTTCCACCCGTTAAAGAATACTTCTTAAAAGAACCACCAATTAAGCTATATAAATCTGTATTCTTTATCACAACATTTGTAGTTTTAATAAATCCAGACTCTAAACTAACTAAACTTGTGTACAGTAATTGATTTAAAAACTCATCAAAAGAATATAATTCCAACTCATAATCATTTACTGTTGAGCCTCCTGTATTTGTAACATAAACCGTTTGACCATCACAATAAAAATAAGGATTAAAATCACTTCCTACTGGAATAGAACCACCGACAACACTAACTAAAGTAGCAGTACCAAAATCATTAATTGGAAATGAGTAAAACTTGTATGTTATGTTTGTTGGGTCATAAACCACACACAACACTTTACCCTTAATTACAAACATTTCATTTACAATTAAAGCCCCATCACCAGCCAAAACACGAATAACATTTTCTAAATATCCAATGCTAGGGTAATCAGTTAAAATGTTGCCGTTTTCTTGATAATAAACATCAGCACTATCATTAAATGACAAAGGCTGCCCCATAACAGTAAAAACCTCATTCATTGTATTTAATAACGTCAAAGAATAGACTCTTACCGTTCCACTATCAATAACTACAATAACCTCATCACTTGCATTAAATCCTGTTTGACTTGTCAAATTATAAGTTGTACCACCAATTCCAACAAATGTATAAACTGTTCCACTTACATAATTATCAGTAGGTCTAGCAAAAAATACATATTTGTTTGGCAAAATATCCAAATCAAAAGGAACGCTCCATTGGCTTGATGTAAGCGTCAAAACCTGCTCAATATCATTGTAGCCATTAGCAAATTTCTTTAAAGCATCTATTAATTGATATTGAGTTTCATCATTATCTTCTGTGTCTGTTGGGCTTGTTTTTGTTGATGATAATAGTTTATATATATTCATTAAAACATCACCATATATTTCACGAACTACTGGAGTGCCATCCAAAACATCAGTTTCATTTTGAATATTTGCACCAAATGGATATTTTATATCCTCATCCTTTACAATTGCTTGATTTCCTAAAACTTTCATCTTTTTTTAAATTTTATAATTGAATTGTTTCAATTGTTATTTTAATATTTTGATTTCCAGGTTGAATTTCTCTTATTCCTATCTGTATTTGAGAATTATTAATTATTTTGTAAACTGGACATCCAATATCATTATCTAATGCGATATTACCAATACTTGACACACTTAATCTTACAAAGTAATTAGTATTTGCTAAACTATTAGTAAATGTAACATCAATAAATGACTCATTTGAACCGGTTGATGCTATTGCAGATAAAACATCACCACCAACGGCTAAAGTTCCAATAGTTCCACCAACATCTAATCCAGAAAACCAACCTATGTTTTTAACAGGACTTGCACCAATTCCATCAATAATTGCTTTGTCCTCTAAACTTAATAATCCATTTTGTGATGGAGTAGCCAAATAATCATCACTATCAGCACCATTTACACGCCTTGCAAAAACAGTTTTATTTGTTAATGGAGTAGTTGCAACAGTATCAACTGTACCAGCATTTTCTTGCGTTTGGTTAGCTTTTTTCAAATATAAAAACTCTGAAACAGCTAAATCTAAATTTACCATATCAACTAATCTAACTATTGTTACAGTAGATGCATTTTTGATTAATCTTACATACTCATTAGCCTTGAAATTTCCAATAAATGAAACTACAAACTGACTGTTATCACTTCCTTTTATTTCAGTTTCAGTTGATTTGTCAATCATAACCTTACAAACAATTTGCTCATTTGTAAGCATAGAACCCAATTTTACAGGAACATTTAATACTCCAGAAGTACTGGTAATATTTAATACAAAGTCATTTTTTGAAGCCAATGCCCTAACAGCATCAATTGTTTGGAATCCATTTGCCTCACTATCTGGAAGTCCATTATGTGAAATTCCATAAAGTCGCATACACTTGTCAAAAAACTCATGAATATCGCCCTTTGTTTGCTCATTTACAGCAGTACCATTTCCAGAACCATCATTGTTTTTTATTCTCCCATCTGGGAAGTTAATCGGATCCGAATTATCTATATTCGGCTGTAATAATTTATTTCTCATGTCTTATATTTTAAACAAAATTAATGAAAATGAACGCAACACAGTGTGCTGGTTTTAATTTTAATACTAATTCTTTAAATTCCACCATTCTATTTGATGGCACATTTGCAACTTCTCCCAAATTCTCACCACCTATAAAAAATGTGGCCCAAAGATTGTCAATTCCTACTGTATAATTTTCGTTAATATAAGGATAGTTTGCAATAACATCAAAATTCAAACTTCCATGCTGTGTACCAATTCCATGCTGAACATTATTTGAATGTTGTGTACTACCCAAACTCAATGCTACAATATCCGCAGGTGTTTTATATGGAATTGTATTCTCGTGTACATAAACATCAAATCCAGCTAACTGTAACTGGCTTTGTATGAAACTCGGATGTTGTCTAGCCTTAATATTACTAGGATATGCCATTTTTCTTAAAATAGCTTGTTTTCTTTGTTCTAATGGTACATTTAAATTTGTTGTTAGTCCAAGTCGATATTCCCATAAAGTTACATCATTTGACTCAAAATTGTTGCTATTTGGATTTGTTCCGTCAATAGTCAATTTACCATCTTCAACAACACGAATAAAACTTCTATTTATAGCTTGATGCAATAAATTAAAAGTTCCGTTTTTCTTCATGTAAAAAGCTCTACCAGTTGGATACAATTTAGTAATCAAATCATCAAATATAACCGATAAACTATCACTCTTTGCAGGGTATCTGTGAGGCGTTCTAATTCCATGCGGTGTGCCTAATCCATGCATGGTGCTTTTTTCTGTTACTTCATACATATTTTTTAAATTAAAAAGTTACATTTCTTAAATATGGAATATTACCCAAAGTAAATACATACGATAATTCAGTGACTCCATCAACTTGCATCACAAATCCCGTAAAGAAATTTGCACTCTCTAAAACATCAGTTGAAACACTTTGAAGCCTCGCACTATACAAAATATCATTCTTATTTCGTGCCAAATCAGCACCAGAAATATAAGGTCTAATATCTCTTAAATGTGCTTTCATATTGTTAATAATTGCGTTTTGTACTGAAATTGAACTATCGCTTAATCCAGTTATTTGCACATCAACTGGTACTGTAGTAATTGCTAAAGTTTCTACATTCGCTTGTATTGGTCGCCTGCCTCTTTCATTTAATGGCTTTGTATCATCTGGGTCGAACTCTATAACTTCCAAAACATCATCCAATAATTGACTGCTTGGTGTTCCGTTTCCATCTGTACTATCGTCAACAGTAGCCTCAACATAAACATCAACAGTACCAGCTTCTCCATCTCTAACATAAGGATAAACTTTTCGTACTCCTTGCGCATCTGCGGACCACAAACGATAATCTGTTTTTGCCCCTCCTTGAGGTTCTAATTGAATTGCATCTAAAATTAACTGTCTATAAACTTCAATATTTTCAGATGCTTTTGGTTGTTCTAAAATAGTAGTAATTGTAACTACATTTTCAACTCCCAATACTGGCTCTGTGATTGTCAATTCATCATCAATATTTAAATCATAATCTAAACCGCCTTTTATTGAACGTATTTCAATTATATCGGACGTTCCTGTCAAAGTATATTCTGAATCTAAAACAAACACTTGACCTGGATTTTTAGAATCTTCATTTGATTTAAAAGTAAGTCCAGCACGTAAAACAGAACCTGCAACCCCAATTACTTCGGCTTCAAATATTCCAATTGTAGCAGGATTTGGATATCTACCTAAATAAATTAATCCTAATTGTTCTAAAGTGCCTCCATTTTCAGCAGTATCGGCTGTATCTGGGAATATGTTATTTTGAACATCTGACAAATAAAGATAAACCAGTTTAAATTGAGCAGCCAAAACAGTATCAAACGCATTTAAAACTGTTTTCAATTCTGTGCTACTCAAATTTAATTTACTCTTTAAGTCGTTTGCTAAAGCATCTTGTAATTCTTGTATAGTTGGTATTGCTCTCATTAAATTACTTTATTAATTATTAATTCTTTTTTTGCGTTGTCATAAACTAACTGTAAAACTCTTTCTTGTTGGTTCGTTTTCTCTGAAAATTTAATCTCAATTACTACGTTATTTGTGCCATCAAAATAAACATTTTCAGTAAAGTTTATAACATTTTTTAGATAGGCTAAATCATTTTTTACAGATTGTTCAATTGCTAGTCTACCCGCACTATTCAAAACAACGCTATCCAAAACTCTTTCAGTTGTAGAGTTAAGTTGTTGGTTTTTACTTGTATGCCAAATCAAACTATTTGCCCAATAATCACTCCTTAACTCTCCCTCAATTTCATTGCCCGTTGTAACTGCTTCATAATTTCCACCAAACAAAGCTAAATAAAATTGATTATAAAGCACCTCGGTCAACTGTATATCATCTTTTGACAAATACAATTGACCTCCGTCACCATTTTCAAATAAAAGTATATCTTTTGTGTTCATAATTAAAACCCTCCTTGTGTTGTTGTTACTTTTGGTGTAATTCCACCACCTCCAAAATCAGAAGTTATATTTCCTACATTGTTATTTCGGTCATTAATGTTTATTCCAATATTTCCATTAACTCCTATATTTTGCATATTTTCACTTTGCTTTTGCTCTGGTGCAGGGATTAAATCCAAACTTTGTCTAATTTCGCCTATTTTAGCAGCTCCGGCACTTGCCAAATCACCAAGTCCAGGAATATTAGACAATAGCTCTAAAAGTTGCTGTATTGGCATTAAAATAGCATCTAGTATAACGACTCCTATTCTTTTAATCCCTCCAATTATTCCATCAGATTGAAAAGCTTTTACTATACTATCCCAATGAGTTCTAAAAGACTGAATTAAAGAAATAATCAATCCTAATGGTCCTAAAAATATACTTAATGCAGCACCCCATTCATTCCATTTTGCAATAATTAATGCTACAAATCCAATTAATGCTACAACACCTGCAATTATTAATCCTATTGGGTTTGCATACATTGCAGCATTCCATAGCCATTGAGCCACAGTGACCGCTTTTGTAATTGCTGAAAAAGCACCTAAAATTCCATTATAAGCAATTATACCGTATTTTGCGATTGATGTTACTATTGTAAAACCTTTTATAATCCCACTCAAAGCTAATAATCCAATACCAACATAAGCAATAGTTTTTGTTAATTTTGGGTTTTTACTTATCCATTCTGTAAAACCTGTAATAATTGGAGTGATAACATCTATTAAAGTTGATAATATCGGAGCTACTTGTGTACCAATTGTGATACTCAGAGCTGCCATATTGTTTTCAGCTAATTGTGTTCTACTAGCAGTCGTATCAAGTTGTTTTGAAAATGCACCAGTCAAAGCATCTGTTCCGCTTTGCATATCGTTTAAAGTAGCCACATAAGCATCATTATTTGCCCCCAACAAACCAGTTACAGCAGAACTAGCCTCAACGCTTGACCATGCTTTTGCTAAATTAATACCCATTGATTTACCCGCTTTATTTACAGCATCAAATGCACCAACCAGACTACCCTCTTTTGCGATTAATTCCTTTTCACTTGTAACTCCTAATTTCTTGAAAATTTTAGTCATTTCAGCAGTAGGCTTTTGAAGTGCAACAATTGACGCTTTTATTTGATTTTGTGCCTGACTTGCAGGAGCACCAGTTACAGTTAATGCAGCAGTTGCAGCTTGAAAATCCGCTAATTTAACCCCTGCACTTTGAATAACAGCTGCATTTGCTCCAAATGCTTGTGATAAATCAGCCATATTCGTTTTACCAGCTTTTACTGTTTTAAAAAGTAAATTAGCTATCTCATCAGAACTTAATCCCTCACTTGCAAAAGCATTCATTGCAGACGTTAGAATATTGGTCGCTTCACTAGTAGTGGATAAACCCGCCTTTGCTAATTTTGCAGAAGTTTCTAACGCATTCATGGCATCTTTTGCAGGAATACCCGCCGAACGAATATCATATAAAGAACTCGTCAACTCCTCAATTGGAACTGGTAATGTTTTTGAAAGTTTTAATACCTCTTTACCCATTTTATCCATGTCCTCTGTACTAGTATCAATTAATGTACTAACATTTGACATTGATTTTTCAAATCCACTAGCACTATTTATGGCTAATCCAAACCCTCCAACAATAGCACCACCAGCAATAGCCATATTACCCGCTATTTTATTGGCTTTTTTATTAAAACGGTCGATAGCCGCAATACTTGTATTACTGAATTTATCAACTCCTCCAGTCATTTTGCTTACAACACTACTAAATTTATCTATTGCAGTAAATACCGTAGGTATTCTCATTGTTGTTGCCATATTATTTTTTCTTTTTTAATTAAAAAACCCTTAAAAGCTACTAAAACTTTTAAGGGTTAATAACTTACCTTTTTTTATTCATACTTTCAGATATTTCCTTTGCTTCATAATACCAAAACATCAATCCCTGAAAGTCTAAATCATCACAATATAATTTCTTGAATTCTTGTGGTGACCATTTGTAATACCTATTGACGCTTTTTATAACAATGTTGTAAAACTGTTTTAAATTTCCGTTTTCTGGTATTGGCCACCTTACATAAAAACTGTTGAAATTTGTTGAATAACTGTATAATCAAACTTACCAAACTTATTTAAATATGCTGGTGTTGCTAAATTTGCCAAGTGTGCTATACATTTTTGCATATACTCCATTGAATCTTTTTGAACATTTAACCCCTTTGACAAAGCAATATGGTCTTTTGGAAAAATACGAGTTTTAAAACTAACCTCACTCATTGTAACATCTTTATTATCATTTAACAAAGGTATTTTTAATGTGTAAATTGGCTCATAATCGCTATTGAATTTCAGCAATCCACTTTGTAATGCAATTAAAGCAATATTTAACTCATCTTTGACCTCGTTTTCCTCCTTTTCAATCAATGAATGATGATTATAAAATGCAGTCAATTCTTGAATTGCAAGTTCTTCGCTAATAATGTTTTTTTCTTCTTTTTTCATTGTGTATTAAATTAAATTTTCTCTAAAATACCACTTCCACTAACCTTTAAGGTCATTTGTGCTGTATTAGTATCTGGTTGTAAATCCCCAACTACCGTTCCAGTTCCTTTCCATATCGTACCAGAAACATGCGTAAAAGTCCAAACTCCCTCGTCTGGATGACCTGCTAATTTTGGTAAATTATCAAACTCATTACCACTTATTGGATCAACTGCGACTGGTCCTTCTGCACTCCAACGAACTCTATTTTTTTGATAAATAGCCGTTCCCTGTCCTGTGATTTGACTAGCATCGTCATTTACTCTTAATCCTCCAGAATCTAAAGTAAAACTTTCATTTGCTTTTGGTGCAAATCTAAACTCTCCCAATGTATGCTGACATACAATTTCAAGAATATCACCTCCTATATAATTCGCCATTTTTTATAATGTTTTTTAATTATTAAAATCCTGCCTCTACATCAGTACTCTCAATCCTAGCAATTCCAGTTCTTTTGTATCTAAAGAAAGTTTCAAATCTATTCGGATTTGTAGCACTAATTTGAACCAACAAACTATCCTTACTAAAATTAGGGTCGTTAATCAAGGCTTTTTCAGCTAAACTGTTAAATAAATCAATTACAACTGCTTTCCATTCTTTTGGCTTTATAGCTCCAGAAACCGTTACAATTTGACTATCTGAAACCAAAGTTTTATCTTTTAGTCTTAACGTTTCCAATGTTCTATAAGCATCTGAAACATTCCAATCTAAATTTAAGTTTCTAGCGTAAGAATATTGCAAAGGAACTTCTCCATCTGGATGATAAGTTGTAACCAAGTCTTGAATTTTGTAAGCTCCATTTTCTAACATTACAGTTGAACAACCATTTTTAACTAGTAAATCACGATTGTTATAATCTGCCATATCACCAATATTACCGCTTGTAGGAATTGGCATATCTGGATAAGCTTTGTTATTTACGTCCAAATGAGGTGAATCCTGCATTATTCTAGCAAATAAGGATACAACATTGGCAACCGCTTCATAAGTGAATCCTAACGAAGCAGGAGCAGGGCAAAGCACATTTGTAACTTGTGAAACTCTTGAAGCATTATCTGTTATTGTAATTAAGTCATCTTTATCACTTAAAACACTTCCAAAGAAAGCCATAAAAGGTTTAAATAATAAACCTGCATATCTACCCGTTGGATTGTCAGCATCCGGAACACCATTAAAAGCTTCAAAAGCACTCAATTGTGCAGTTCCGTAAGGATTTGTTACAATTGTGTACCAGTCATCCCCAAATTGGCTAAATGAATCAGCTAAATCAACTGCACCCGCTCCATCTGTTGAATCTGTTTGTGAGTAACTCATTCCTGCTGATACACTTCCAAAGTCAACTGATATTGTTATTTCAGCACTTGTAGCGCCCTCCCATTTAGAAGTAAATGTAACTACTCCTAATGTATTGAGAGCACTTACTGGACTTCCTAAAACACCATTTACAGCATCTTTAATTTTACCAGCTACAACCGTTGCAGTATCACCAATAACTACTGAAAATGAATAATTCTGAAAATCAATTCCAGTTCTACCATTGACAACTAATGTATGAGTTGCGTTTGCTGTTGCAGTTCCTGTCACAGTCCATTCTCTCGTGGTTGCCGTTGCTCCTACATCTGAAATTTGAGGAAATACAATCGTTGGAATACCACCAACACCATCACCACTAATAGGGCGTAAAATTCTCATCTGTGCATGAATCGGAGAACCATATCCATATAATTCAGCAGCCTCTTGTGCAGATGTAACCTCTCTTTTTGTTACAGTTAATCCAGATAGATTGGCGGCTGTACTAGCCTCTCCAAATACTGCAATAATTTGAGGTAAATTTTGAGTTTCATTTGAGAAAAAACCCTTTTTTATTTTGTAACCGCTAACTCGAGATATTCTCTCTAATCCTACGGCTGTCGAAATTGTTGCCATAATTTTATTATGTATTAAAAATTAGTTTTTGTCCTTTATCCGTATCGGATAATTTTATTTGAGTATCATTACCAGTAAATTCTAAAACGTTATCCATTTCTTGATTTTCCATTATTCTAACTGAAAGTGTAATTCTTGCCATTCTTATAAATGTACCATCTTGATTACTTTCATTTGCATCAAAAGCAATTCCAGTTACATAAACACCACCAATTAAACCAAATCCAGTATCTAAAGTTTTATATATTACACATGATAAAATGTACTTGCAAAATCCTACATATAAATTCAGTTTGTTTCGTGAACCTAAATCACCGCTTAAATCAGCAGTTTCAAAAGAACGTCCATAAACATCTACGTAATACGTTGTATTGCCTTGTGAATCTCTTTGTGTGAACTCCGAATAAGAAATATTATTACAACTTACATTAACCATTAAATCCTCACTCTTATCGTAAGGATTTGTTCTTTCTAAAAATACACCTAAATCATCCGTTAATGATTGTATGTTTATTTGATTTGTCAATTCTAAAAGCAAAATTGAAGCTATCTTTTGACCTACTAAATCAAAACCTTGAATCGGTATTACTTCGTTTATTAATGCCATTTATTTATTATTTAAAATCACTTAAAATACAAACTATTAATCCTAATGTTTCATCTGGGAATGTTTCTCGAATTATGTAGGTTCTAATATTACCCGTTGAATCTGGATAAGAAACTTTATGATTTAAAAGACTTACTTCGTTATTTGAATTTCTAACTGGATATGAATTTTCAACTAAAATATTCTCATCAAAAGAAATATGAACATTTTTACTATTTATTGGTAAACCATCAGAATCAAAATTTATAAAATGCTTTGAAGCGTATCCAGTCATTGCAAGTGTATTAACACCATTTGGAGTGGTGATGGTTATATTAACCTCAAATCCTCCACTCGTTACATATCGCTTTGAATCTCGCCTTGCTAAATCTAAAATACGCCCCATTACACTTATTTTTTATTTTGAACCTTTTACAGGTTTTTCTTCTTTAACCTCTTTTGCAGGTTTTTCATCTTCTACTAATTCAACGAAACCAGCTTTTGCCAATTCTGAAGCATTACCGTCTAATTGAACCTCATCTACAACATCACCATATTTAGCAATATTATTTCCTTTTAATTGATGTGCAATTACTTTAATTTCATATTTTGCCATTTTCTTAAATTTTAAATGTTATGCTAAAACTTGCATTGTGTAAATCTTGTCAATCGTAAAAGGCACAACCAAAGGAGCAGAAGTCAATTCTAACCCACTTGATAAAGTCTTTTTGTCTGAAAAAGAACGAATCAAATAATTTGCCTCAACAATTCCAGGAGCATCAACAGTTACACCGTTTATGCTTGTTTCTGTTAATGTTGGTAAAGCTCCAAATACTGTCTTACCTTGAAAATCAGATGGTAAAACAATTACTTTATTACTGTCTAAATAATATTGAGTAACATCACTAGAATCAGTATATTTTTCATTGTAAGTCCAAAGATTTACAGTAAAATCACCAGCAGCTACTTGACCTTGAAAAGCCATTCCAGTAGCTTCTGAAAACTGTGGCATATCAATTTTTAAACGGTCAATTCTTCTAAAGTCTGAACTTTCTTTTACTTGATCAGCTTCCATAAAAGCATTAAAAGCAGCAGAACGCATGATAACATTAATATCTGAACCGTTTGAGTTACCCTCATCACGTAAGAAAGTCATCGCTAAAGCTAAATCATCTAATGGCTTTGCAGTTGTTGGAGCAGACCATAATTGACCACCTGTTTTAACAACAATTGAACCCGCTTTTCTTCTGTAATTGATGTTATCACCATTTACAAGGGTAACAATACCTGTTTGAAGTACATCAGCTTGTTGTTTACGGATTGCTCTTTCGATTTTCTTACGGCTAGTTGTCATTCCTTTAACTGCTCTTTGCGTGATTAAACGATTAATATTTCTATTATTCATTACACCATTTGCAATTGCATTCATGTACACAGTATCACGTTGGAAAAAATACTCCTCTTTAAAATAAGGTGGAATATATTTGTGTTCCGTCATTTTAGTAGCTTTGTTAGGATTTCCCTCTGTAAATCTCATAACATCAACGGCGATTAGATCGTTGTCTCTCTCTACTTCTACATCAATTTCTAATGATGGAGTTGTTTCCTCTGGAAAAAAACCACCAAAACCAGCTCTTACTGGTATATCTTCTTGAAAACTTCCTACAACCTTTGATGTCAAGGCTGCTGTATGGTCTATAATATTTATTGCCATGATTAATTGTCGAATTGTGAATTTTCAGTTACGTTTCTTAAAACAAAACCTAAATCAGTTAAAAAATCTTTTAAACATTTTCCAGTTGTTCCAACTACTGTATCTAACGTTACAGTTGCAGGTAATTGAAGTAAATTTACATCAATATCACCGCAAATAGCATAGTTGACATCAGCAGTTCCATCATCAGCTAAAGTAATTGAATCAGTTTTTAAAACTCCAATTACATTTGCTAAAGTTGCTCCCGCAATTGCTGGTATAATTTGTCCTGCTGACGCTGTATTTCTTAATACCAAAAAGCCATCCGAAAACGTTGCTTCTGCTCCTGTATCATTTAAAAACGTTGCAGTTTGATATCTATTTCCATACATGAAAATATTATCAATTGAATAGTCTACTGTACTCTGATTTCTAGTAGCACTTCTTTGTGTTGCATTTATAGGCATATCTATTTATTTAAAAATTAAACGCTTCTGTCAATTCTTTAGATTTTGCATCTTCATTGTCAAGTCCAGTTGCAGCATCTACAACTACTTCTTTTTGACTGTCATTTTTCAATGCTTCTAAATTTCCTTTTTGTCCCATTTTTACTAAGAACATTTGTGTATCAGTTGAACTGATTTCCTTTCCACTTGCAATACCTGCGTTTACAGCTTCCATGTCTGTATTTGCGTGTACCATCCAAGCTGAAACTCTGCTTTGTTCAGCTTGTACACCCTCTTGATATATCTCTGAAAAGATAGTAGGGTGTTCATTCTTAAGACTTTCTTTTGTCATCTTTTTTGAATTTGAATTAATATTAATATTTGAATTTTTTAAACTTTTTGAATCCGATAAAACCATATCTACAACCTCATCAAAACTTGCAATTCCATCGATAAAAGTGCCTATTGCATCTTTTGAAAAAACAGTATGTCCGTTGTCGAAATTTGTACCAACTAATTGAGGTCTGTTTGTGCTTACTAAATTGATGAAATTTTCATTGATAGGATCTAATAACTCACTAACTAACAAATCATAATTATCATTATTTAATGCCTCTTCAAATGCTTTGTTTTTCATTGTTGATTTTGAAGCATAAACCGTAATATGCTTTACACCGTCTGGACTTTCTGAATTTGATTTATATCCGTCAAAACTTATCATTGTTCCAACGCTTCCAACTATATTCATTGCATCTTCTGAAAATATCTTTGTTGATGCACTTGCAATTCCGTAAGCAGCACTTCCAGCCATTCCTCCCTTTGGAATCAATGTGTAAACTGGAATCTTTTGCTTAATCTCATTTATTGTGTCTACCATAACTTGAACTGCACCGCTTGAACCACCTCCAGAATCATTTAATATCACAAAACCTTTCATTCTATGGTCTTTTGACATTTTAAGCATTGTATTTGATATTTGAGCAGTTCCATAACTTGACATTCCACCATTCCTAGTAATTGGACCATTCAAATTAATTAATCCAATTGCATCAAACTCATCTTTATTTTCTAGTTGACCTGGTTGCCATTCATTACCAAAGGCTCTATCTATAATCCTAGTTTCACTTGTAATCATGTGAATAGAATTCAATTTAACTTCTGGAATATCTAAAGCCACACCATTTTGAATATTCTTTAAAATACTTGACAATGATAAAAAAGAGTGAGAATCAACACACCAAGGAGTGCCATATATCTCTTTTGCTAAACGATAATTCATATATTTTTTATGTTTTTGTATTAAACAAAAAAAGCACCAACCATAATTAAATGGATGATGCTATTTTTTAAAATAATACTGGTTTTTTAGTTTCATTTCATTTTGTAATGTGCATCTTCACACATCTTTTTAAACGATTGCTCCTACAAATATATAAAAATTTTAATTAAACAAGTTTTTATTTTAAAATATTACTTAAAACCAATTAAATATGTACTCAAATAAACCAAACCTTGTCTTTAAACTTCCTATACAAAACAATCAATATAATTATAATTATTATAAACCAAAAGAAGTACCATTTTACACTCATGCTTTCTTCTTTGTCGGTATTCTTAACCTTACTATCAATCAAAATACCGCTTTCAAAGTTTAAATTCTCATTCTCTTTTATTTCAGTTTTGTTGACTTGTTGCTTATCTTCTTTTTTTTTAGTAGAAATGTTTGACTTTTTATTTTTAGTGGTTAAAACGGCATTTGTGTACCTCTTACCGTTTACAATCATTTCTTTGTTTGGATCAACTGGGGTTATAGTAACCTCATTTTCTGTTGTAGTTTCATTTGTGTTAGTTTCTACAACTTCTTTTTTTTCTTGAGTTTCTACAACTTCCTTTTCTTTTACAATTTCTAAATCTTCTTTGATTTCTACTTTTGTTTTTTCAGATTCTACTTTTCGAGAACCGCACGACCATATTGCCGACGCTAGCAAAATGGTTAATAGTATTTTTTTCATGGCATTATTAGGGATTGAATTACTTTTACATTTTCTGTAGCACCTAAAAAACTATTGTTTTGATTCCTTTCAATTGTGTGTTTAAAATCAATTGGCAAACCAATGATATTTACACCTATTCTAAAATAGATAACATTTACTGTTGTTCTTAATTTTTTTCTCATGTTATTTTATTTATTGTTTAGTCAAAGGTATAAAAAAAACCGTTTGAATTAACAAACGGTTTTTTAAAGATTTCGTTCTTTTTAACGGAATTATACTGCCATTCTTAATGGAGTAGTATTCATTTGTATAACTTTTACGGTTACTTTTTAGTTACTCTACGTTGAATCTCGTTTATGCAGTCAAAACCAGTCGACCCCTTTATTTCGTATTTACGAACACTTATCATTTCACTTTACACGTTTTGCGTGGTGGAGTCGGAGGGAATCGAACCCTCGTCCAAACACTACTTGATAAAACATCAATCAAATAACTTTAGCAAATATATAAAATTATTTTGAATTTGGTAATTTATTGTATCTATCTTTTGAAGCGTACATAATATATTCTTTAATTGCATCAAAACAAGGGCATTCTTTTATTCTCTCCCAACTTGCAATAATTCCATCTTTATTTTGGTCTGGACTAAAATCTCTATGACCGACAACACCTAAACTTTTAGTTATGTCTTTTCCGTTGTCTTTTAGCCACTTTATCGCTTTTTGAATACATTTTTGTATTGATTGCTTTTGTGCGTCTGTACGTGTATCTTTTCCTTTCCAAATTGGCTTTTTAACTGTACCTACGTTTTCAACTCCACCAACGTAACAAATGTGAATAGTTTTATCATTATTGCTTTTCACTCCATTTGTGTACAATTCTAAATTTAACTTACTTTCGTCTGTTGTGTAACCATTTGTTTCTGAATTAGAATATAAATAATAAATTGTTCCGTCTGTATCAACTATCATGTGATAGCCTTTTGAACTCCATTTTAAAGTATTTTTCCAAAATGATTGCATTGATGCAACGTTTCCAAAACCTGCTGAACAATGAATTACAATATTGTTTGTTTGTGCTGCTCTACTCATCTTCATTATTATTTAATTGTACATTTTCATTTTTCTTTTGTGTACGATACAAGCTAAATCCACCCGTTGCCAAAAATCCCATAAAGACAAATTCTTTAACATCAAATTCGGGTTTGAAAATAGGAATAAAAGCGTAAACAGTGGCTACCAAAAAAGAGCTAAATGTCATCATTCTTTTTTGCGACCAATTGCCTTTGCTTTTTAATGTATCATTTATTATTTTCATAATCCTTTAAATATATATTTAACTAATATCACTAAAACTGCACTTACCACTATCGCAGTAAACCATGCAAACTGCTTGAAATAAATTTTCATCTTCTCTATTTCTTTCTCCATTTCAGTAGTTCTCTTACTGTTTTCTTTGAATCTTTCTACTAGTCCAATGTCTCCAAAAGGATTACCAAGTAATGCTTCTGAAATCTTATTTACATTAGCTTCAATTCTTTCATTACTTTGTTTTAAGTAATTATAATGATTTTCTAATCTCTCTAATCTCATCGCATTTTTTTTTACTTCTTCTTCTATTTGCATCTTTTATAGACTGTTACAGTTAATACTAAAATTATAGTAGTTATCATTAAATATTTTATATAAAGTTCATAATTTAAAAAACAACCTATAATATTCAATAAATTTATAACATTCAATCCATATACAGAATTTCTGCTTAAAATATTTTTTTTGTATCTCTCTTTTATAATTGAATTTCCAACTATTGAAAACCCAAATACATTAGAAAATATAATCAAAATATGGTAGTTTTCCAAATCAATTAACAAAAAAAATAGTATTACCACTAATACAATTAACGGATAATACTCCTTTAATATATTTACTAACTTCTTCAATTATTTTTTTGGTTTAGTGTTTATAAATCCTCCTCCACCTATTGAATGTGAAACTTTTTCAACTTCTTCTACGGTTTCCATATAAGCTAAAAACTCATTTACTCTGTCAATTGTTTCCTCTGAAAATGTTCCTTCTAAAATTATTACTGTTGATGTCATTTTTTTTATTTTTTATTTATTAATTATTAATTATTATTGCTAAAATTCCCCCTAAAAAAGTAAAAATAAAGTCTAATAAACTCCATTTATTTGTTACTAATTTATCAAATATTTCTTTCCCAATTGCAATTATAAAAGAAGCTAATGAAACAATGATAATTGATATTTCATATTTTAAAATTATATCAGCAGTCATATACATAAATGAAAAGTGTGCTACTTTATCAACGTTGTTTGCCAATAATGAATGAATGGCTTTAAACCACTCAGGTAGTAAGTCTATTAATTTTTCTTGCATTATTTTGTTATTATTAAATTTTTCATGTAAATTGAGTTGCTTACATCTGCTGGTTGAATTGTAAAGAAAAACCAGTTATCAACTGTTGTGTCGAAATCATTAGAGGTGTACACACTTGAAAATGTGTCCGTAAAACTCCCCGCTAAATTAAAATAACCTTTTATTTTCCCACCTATAAAATCAACAATTCTTTCGGCTCTAAAATATCTATCACCTGAACCAGCTGAAAAAGCTATTGTAGCAAAAACTTTGTTATTAGTTGATGTATCAACTGTTGAAGTTGTATTAAACCTTATTCTAGCTAATGAAGTTCCTGTTAATGTTCCATTACTTACACAAGTAAAGTCATCAATTGAAATTCTATCCGTTGTTGAAAAAGTATCAGCTGGTACAAACCAAGTATATAAAACAGTTTCTGCAGTAGTACCCGTTACTGGGGCGGTTGGTGTGATTACTTTTAATAATCTACTGTTAAAATTATCATCTACCCATTTCTTTTGAACGTATGCATTATTTGTGTAGTATGGTGAATAATCACTAAAACCAACTATACCAACAAATGTTGGTAAGTCTGAATATACCTCTATAAAGTCAGTTACTGGTGAAATTGAGCTTTTATTTACTCCATCAACTCTATAAACACCAGTTCTGTCATCATTAGAATCATATCCAATTTTTATATAAGGATTATTATCTAAGTCATTAAAAGTTATATTCTTTTGTTCCATTTCCTCATAAGCAACAGTTCCCCCACCTACTCCAAATTGTACTGTTTCATCAGTAGTTAAATTATCAGTATTGATAATAACACCAAAACCGTCTACGTTAGTTCTTGAAGATATTTTTACACCAGTTTCTAAAAACTGAGTAAATGAACGTCTAATTATTACGCCTAAATTTGTGGCTAATTCACTAAACCAAGTTTCTAATGTGTTGTAAAGATTTAGTTGTTTTGTTCCGCTTTCAATAAGTCGTTCAGAACCGCTATAAAAAGTTCCGTCAGGGTATAATTGTAATTCGCTTTTGTTACTTGCACCGTCGCTATAAGTAGCTTCTAAACTATCTGCATCAATCTTTATACTAACGTTACCGCCATCAAACTCAGCTAACGGATCAACTTCTAAAACATCTTTTAATCCTTGTAGCGTGCCTAAGCCACCAGAAATATTTATCCAATCACCACCAACACCTGGCTCACTATTTGTTCCTGTTGCATTTTGCCACGTGGCACCGTTATAATTAACACTTTCATTTACCTTGTATCGCTTTTTTGAATCCCAATTTGGAGTCCTATTCCTTAATGTGCTATTTTGAATTGCCATTATATATGTTTTTTAAAATAATTATTTTCCTTTGTGTGTTCTAATTGGTACTAAAACAATATCATAAATTTCAATATTACCATTCAATGGTGTAACCTCAATATCACCACCATTTGCAATAAACGTAGTACCCGTAAAATAACTTAAATCAATATCGAATCTTTGTTCGTTATTAGACCCTTTTGAAAACAAAATTGTTTCTTGACTAATAACATTCAAAGCACCACCAATATTTATAGCAACATCAGCATATCCATTTCCAACATTCATTTTAGCTTTAAATCTTAATGATAATGTAAATGCATCACCATTATTTATAGCCATTAATTTTTTAGTTGTATTGTTCCAAAATTCAATTACCCCATCCGGTAGTTGTGTTGTAATTCTTGTTACAGTACCCGTTAATATTTTACCAGTTACCCCTTCAGAAATTGTCAAAGGAGAACCAACCGTATAAGTTGTATCTGTTATTTGCTCCCATCCAGTTTGATTATCTACGTATGACCTTTGAGCATATATTTGTTTGTTTTCGGGGTCTATATTCGAATAATCGCTTTCTCCTGATAACCTTTCTTTAATATTTAAATTATTTATTCTAACATTTGAACCACTTTCATAATTTATATTTATTGCACCGTCATCTATGAATTCTATATAACTACCTGATGAATTACCTTTAATTCTTTTATTTCCATTTAAATTATCAAACTCAATATCTCCAATTACAGGATTACCAATATCAGTACCATTAATGGGAATAAAATCTATTAAATCATTAATTGAAATTTTAATCCAATCAGTAAGCAAAGATGGAATAGAATTGCTACCCGTAATATTTTGGTAAACAACATCATTATAAACAACAACAGCATTTACTTTATATCGTTGCTTTTCACTCCATTCGGGAGCATCATTTATTAATTTACTTCGTTGTGTTGCCATCTTGTACTTCTGGTTTTGGTATTAACTTATCCTCCTCTTGTTTCTTTTGGAAATTCTCATTCCAATCGCCCATGTTCAAATTTTCAGTTGCTTGTTCTCTTGTGATTAAATCATTTTTCAACATTTCAACAATCGCTTTAACTTCTTTTACTGGGTCAATATGTGGCATATTCTTACCTATAAATCGACAATTTTTATAACTATCAGTTATCATATAGTTGTCAGATTTTAAAGCCTCAATAAATCCGTTTGCTTGAATTTTATTTGATAAAACTTGAAACTCCAACCACAATGCATAAATCGGTTTATAAAAATCTTCTGCTATTTTCTTACGGTCAATATCAACAATGTACCCCCAACCATTTATAGCAGCTCTACTCGCTGAATAATTACTATTGTATTGTTGCATTGCAACCTCTGGAGGCATTCCAATTGATGCACAAATTCCACTAAAAACAGCCTTGTAAAAAATCTCAAAATCATTTCCACCCTCACTTTGATAAGGCTTCAATTTTGCCCCATTAGGCATATTAAAAGTTTGATTTGATGTTGTTTCTGTAATTCTATTTGCTAATCCATCAGCCAAAACTTGGGGAGTATCCGTTGTTTCGTTTAATTCCGTTAACCTTAATTTACGATTTGCAATTTGTTTTAATGGATCTTCGCCCGTAGAATTCTCATCGTGTTCAATTGTGAATACAATATTCGCTCCCTGTTCAGCTTTTGAAACTGAAGCCTCTGTATACCTATCTAGTTTATTAATCTTCTCTAATATGTGAGATATACGGCTAATTCCTCTTGTGTGGTCGATACGGTGTTTTGTTCCGTAAACCATCCAAGCTAAAGTTCGATTTGTTTTTTCTCCTTTAGCTAAAATTCTTTCAACTTTTGTCGTATTATCAGCACCTTTAATATTCACAAAATAGCTAATGTGTTCACCTCTTGAATTAAATTCAATACCGTTTTGCTCATAATTGCCTCTAGCATCAACATCATCTAATAAATTAGAATATTCCATTGATGGAGTGCAAACATGTTGACCGTCTATAACCTGAACATTAACCCCAAAATTATCTATTCTACAAACTACCAAACAATCACCACCCAAAAAAGCAGTACTAAAACATTCTAAAGCTAATTCATGTAAATTTTTTTGTCGTGAATAATCAGAATATTTCGAATTTGCATAAATTGAAAATCGAGCTTCTGTATTTTTAGGAAATGAGGATAAATCTTGATTTATGCCCTCTAATTGCAGCACCGTTTTATTAGGTTCGCTTTGAAGTTTTAAACCAGAACCAATTACCCATTTAAAATAACGACCAGTTATAATATTGATACTGTCAATTTTCATTTCAGCATCATAAGCTCTTAATCTAATTCGCTTATAATCTGGCATGTTTTTAACTACAACACCTAACTCTCCAGGTGTTTTTTCTCCATCCCATCGCTTTGTTATGATAGGATAAGCAATGCCATATTCTGGCTCACTTGTGTATGTTTTATTTTGAGGAACATTTTTACTTTCTTCACTACCAAACAAAACATTAATTATTTTTTGTACTTTACTCATATCATTATAGATTACCACTTCTTAATACTGAACATCTACCATTGTATCTGTTTACTAATCTTTGTTTTGCTTTTTCAAGAGCCATAATACCCGCTTCAACATCTTTTAGACTTCTATATCGTGTTCTCACTTTCATTTGACCGTCATCTAATTGATACTCGTCAAGGTCAGAAGTACCAACCGCATCTAATAACTTCAACTCCATTGCTTCAATCAAATTATTATAGCCTCTTATCCTATCTAATATGGATGTTTTCGTTTCAATATACTGCGATATTGTATAAAATTGGTCGTTCATATAGTATATTTTTTTGAATTTTATACTACAAATGTAAAAAAAAAATCCCTTGAAATTACTTCCAAAGGATTTTTAATCTAACAAACAAAAAAATAAAATATTATAAGTACTTATCTAAACAGTTCAAATGTAATAAATTATTTTTAATTATAAACAACCAAGTTTCGTTAATTCCTCAATAAGTCTTTTTTTTTCATCACTATCTTTTTGTTTGTTTATGTAATTAAAACACCATTGTAATATATTATTAAAATCACTTTCTTTCAAAGAAAATGCTTTTTCAATTGATTCTTCTATAATACTTTCATATATACTATTTGGCATTTCAAGTTTAATTGAATCAATTATTTGTGTTTTAGCTGTTAAAACAATTCTTCTTCTTTCTTTTCTTATTCTTTCTTTACTCATCATTCTTATTTTTAATTAATTACCATCAACAATATTTACAAAATCCTCCCAAGTCAACTTACTATACTTGCTATCAATACGTCTTAAAATATCAATGTATATTTCTCGTGCTGCTAATGTATAAACACTAGTATCAAAAAAGTGATTCTTTACATGACTGTTTTTTTTCTTCCAAGCAAAACCAACCTCAACACCATCTTTCATAACTGGAACCCGATGCTCTCCCTCAAAATGACTAAAGTAACTACGCATAGTATAATAACCTCCCTCTGGTTGTGGAAAATTCATAAATCCAACTGGTTGAAAACCATCCATTCCTTTTTTAAGTTTCATGTTAGATGCTAAAATATCTTTCAATTGATTAGTTTGAAGTACATACAATTGCCCTACCAACTCCCTACTCCTTGAAATTACTGGAGTATCTTTTGATAGTTTTCTATATTCTCCCTCCTCATATCCCTTAACTCCAACTACATAAGTATGGTCTATTGATTTAATAAAAGTATAAGCTAATCTAGTAAAGAAACCCGTATCAATTACAGTCAAATCAATATTGTATCCATCTCCACTTTCTCCAATAAAAGTCCTATCAATTAATTTTCTTAACTCATCCCAAACACTATTCTTAACTCCAAAATTATAGGTCCACAATTCCCTATCCAAGTCTTTTTGTTTTTCTCGTTTAGTTTTATGCCTTGACCTCTCAAATGTTCCAATGCTTCCATGCTCAATTGCATAAGTAGTACCGCCAGAAGTATGTGCAATAACCTCCCAATCCAATCTAACATCCTCTAAATCGTTGTCCATGATACCACCTAAATCGCATGACAAAGTAATTATAACTACTTTTCCATTTCCATCATTCTCAATCGTTTTGTCTGGAACAATTCCAACACCATATCCTCGAGTATTGTTCATTAACTCATGTACTCGTATAGTTTTTCCTTTTTCTTCCCACACATCAGCTAATTGAGTGTTTATAAATACTTTTAATTTACCCTCATCAATAACACCATCTGGAGGACAAGCATCAAGCCATTGCCTTACAAGTCCAATCCAATTAACAAATCCAGGAGGCAATATCAAAGCATTTACTTTGAAACTTCTATAATTTGGAAATTTAGGTTTTACAGTTGGAATAAACTTCCCTTTTAAATTTAAATCATAACGTTGACGATCATAAATTTTGCCTCCACATTCTTGACATTCATAATGTACGCTTTCTTCAATCAATTCTTTATTATCGTCAAGCTCCCATTTTATGCCAGCATAAACCCCCTCATCTTTTTTTATCCTCCATAAAATAGGAATATAATTTTTACAATGAGGACAATGCCAATTCCAATAACTCTTATCCCCATCATTCCAAACATCTTCAATATTGCTTTGACCTTTTATTGTTGGAGTTGAAAAGTAACCTATTTTTTTAGTACTATCATAAGACTTTGTACGAGCCTCAACTAACGCCCTAATTGAACCCTCTTTTTTATCGTTTCTAGGTGCATCATCAAACTCATCAGCAAACACATACTTAATTGAATAAAATCTTAACTTACTAGGATTATAAGCTATTGAAGTTAAAGAACCACCAGCAAACTCTTTCTTACTATCAGTATCACCAGACTTTTGATTTTTCTTTTTCATTACAGATGGCCTAATCAAATTACCTAATCCTGAATTTTGAATTACTGGGTCCAATCTATCTCGAATAGTATCTTTAACTAAAGTTTCATTTCCAGATAAGAACATTATATTACTCGGGTACTCCGATATAAAATAACAAATTCCATTGATAACAACGGAAGTAGTAAGTCCAGATTGTGAACATTTTAAAACACCAAATAAAGCGGTTGGATTTTCTGGTGAATAGCAATCTATAATCTCACGATTGTAAGGTGAAACATCATAATTGAAAAGTCCTGCAAAGTTTGATTCAGCACTTGTTAAATAGATATTTTCTTCGGACCAATCGCTAGGCTTTTTTTTGATAACTCGAAATGAAAATGAATCATCTATTATCTTATGTAATGATTTTCTAAATAAGTCTTTTATCATAGTTTATTATTTTCGGCTCTACCGTCGAGACCATGTTAATCGAACCCAATGAGAATAAGGGTTTCTAAAAACTCACTACTTTTTGGTTTCTTGGTACTCATCAATAGCATTATCAATCTCAATTCTAGTGTTTTCTTTTGCATTATCAATCAATTTCGATAACAATAACCTTTGCTGTGTAGTGATTTCAGCTAAATCCTTACGTGTTCCACCAAATCTATCTACAGAAATACGAGCCATATTGTCCAATCCAACATCAAAACTTTTAAAAATAGTCTGTACTGTTAACACTATCACTCGATTAACCAACTCAACTGGCAAAAGGTTTCCAGCCCTTTTCTCCAACTCCATTTTTTTAAGTTCGCTTTCACGTTCTCGGAGTTCCATTGTAGCCGTTCTAGTCCTTAAATCAATACTAGCAAATTCCTTTTGAGTCTTTGTCAAACTAGGCTCAACACTTCTAACTCTTTCTTTTTTTTGCGTAGTTTCCTTTTTAGACTCTTTTTTATCATCAATTTTTGTAGAATTAAAAGCCATTTGTTTATCAAAAAACAACTTATTGGTAGCGTTTTCAGTATCAATTTTTCCATTTGTCCCTTTGATTATATTGCCCCTTTGAGCGTTCTTTTTAACGGTATCATAGCTTATACTCATTGACTCCGAAAACTCTTTCATGCTTAATATTGCCATATTTTTTTTATTTGTCCCCAACAAATATACAAACATTGGGACAAATTAAGGGACAAATCCAAAAAAACGTCTATGTGTGTACAAAAGCGAGTGCGGAACATAT
>Ga0208795_1000298_pt1 | contig 25069 bp, 30 predicted proteins | sample CB_VirMetaG_6_FD_184541 | JGI IMG/M metagenome (GOLD analysis project Ga0208795, IMG submission 184541) | Freshwater to marine saline gradient viral communities from Chesapeake Bay - CB_1508_2 Viral MetaG (SPAdes) (version 4) | ecosystem: Environmental > Aquatic > Marine > Coastal | place: USA... | reverse complement strand
ATTTGACTACCCTTATACACATTAGACTTATCAAAGAAATCCACCTTACAAGTTTTACAAAATCCACCGCTAACCGCCGCACCACCGCACTGAGCCATAGCGGTGCCTACGAAACCCTGTTGCTTCGCCCACGGACTGCTACGACCCTGTTTCCACGCCACCGCACCCCTACACCTATTGGCGTCCTCGGCATCAAATATAGGTTTGTCCCGACTAATGGATTCCCATACCTGCCTCATCAAGGGTTGGGTTAAGGTTTCGCCTGTGTGGTCGGGACGGGGGTCGGCTTCGCCCACCTTATAGGTTTTGATGGTGTGGATTCTAACCGCCCCTGCTTCAAAATCCGCCTTACACGCATAACGACCCTTATAATGAGCCACGCCGTCCTCCTTTGTGTTGGTAATATATTGGATACAATCCTCCTTATTGATACGCTCGCGGGTGCCTGAAACCTTACCCTTAGAAGACTTTTTGGGTTTAGCCTTTTCAAGGCTGGACTCCTTCAACAAGTCCAATTGCTGGATTAGATATGGAATATATTTTGCTGGCACCTGCCAATTCAAGTGGGCTTTACCTCTGATACTCGGTTTTAACCCCCACTGGTTACCTTCAACATCAACTTCAACCTTCAAGGATTCTTCAAACAACTCGTTTGCCCTTGCCTCCAGTTTTTCGGCCTCGCTACGAGCGGCAAGTGCTGCCTCAAACTGGGTGTGTTGCTGGGTGAAGACCGCTCCAATTAGAAACTCGGGCGTGGTCTCGTCAAAGGCTTCAACCGCTGCCTTAACCGCTGGGTCAAAGTCGGGTGCGTTGGACTTCAACCACTCCAACTGCTGGGCGGGGGTCTGGACGGCAGCCATACTGGTCGGGTTGCGTTTAGTTGCTGGACTCGCTGGACTGCTGGGTTGCGTTTGGTTGCTGGGTTTGCTGGGTTGCGTTTGGTTGCTTGGTTGCTCTTGTTTGCTTTTGATATCTACTCTCAACCAAAAATCAATGTTAAAATACCGCGTTAGATTACAGCACTTAACGCGGCACACCCCACCACCACCACGTTAAGTGCTGTAATCTAATGCGGTATTTTAACATTGAAAGTTTTTTGAAATCAACCTCAATACTACACAAACCTACCGCAGCGACTAAACGCAACCTCAATACTACACAAACCTACCGCAGCGACTAAACGCAACCGATGACCACCGACCCCCTTACCCTCGTCAATCTGGCGTGTCTCAAACACACTGGGTGTCTGCTGCCCGTGAGTTGTAACGGGTCACCCGAGTGGAGTTACGAGTTGGTGGATGGTAAAAAGAAAGGCAAATATAATCCTTACAAATCAACTCTTCTACGTAATCCGTTTGTTACCGCATACGATACCCACCCGATAGAGCAACAGATAAAAAGGTCTATGATTGTTGGAGAGATAAAAGAGATATTCAAACCTGATATACGATACATAGATATACTGATGGCGTTGGGTGGTCGTCCGTCCGATGATAATCCAATCCCGTTGGACGAGAGAAGGGAGCTTCGTATGATAGGGATAAACTATCTTTTATGGTTAATGGATGACTCTGGTGTAACAACAGAGGGGATGAGACCTTTAGCAAAGATTATAGACGCTATCCACACAGGTGATTATCGTTATGACGGCAGTGAAACCAATTTCAATTCAGTCGTTTTGAATACCTTAATCTTTCAAAACCAAGACAGACTCCCTAAAACATTCCAGTTGTTGAGAAAGAAAAACAATCCAAGTAAAATCAAAGAAAAAGTTCTAAAAGCACACAATAGATTACACAAGAAAGCAGTGGTTAGAAGGCAACGAGAGGCAATGGGAGCGTCTTGCCTCAATCAAGGGGTTACCACTATAGATTTACACATTAGAAAAGACTATAGAAGTCAATCTGTTTTAGAATTATATACTTACTCAACGAATATGTCATATCCAAAGGTTAAAAAAGACGATTGGTGGTGTTGGTTCTATCTATACTTTAATTGTCAAGACTATTGCGTCCTTACACTACCCGAGGTTCATCAAAAGCGTTCAAACACCAAAGTCAATTGGTGGGGAGAAGTGAAAAAACAGAGTGGGCTTTATAGTCCGCCCGCTCATCAAGTTATAAAATCAGGTTATGAAAAAAGGTTAATGGAGTCAATCCTCAAGCAATAAATCATCTTCACTATCACTTTCTAAATCTGGTTCAATACATTCTTCTATAATAATTTTTTTTACCCGAGTTTTATCTTTTTTATTTATAGAGATATTGGCGGCTGTCACCAACATCTCAAACATAGTTATAAGGTCAGGGTTTTCTTTAAGTAATAAGTTTCTTATTAATTCTAACTCAATTATATTTTTAACATCCAACTTCTCATTCATCCTTTATCTATAATAGATATTATTTTCAGGGTCTTTGCTTCTACTTTGAGAAACATACCTTAACTTCCTATTAAACTTAGTAGGTTTTGATATTTTCATCCAATCCCATATCGTATATTTATCTTTATAGGTGTCACCCTGAGACTTATGGATAGTGATAGCATAACCACTATAAAATAACTCCCAAACTTCTCTTCTACTTAACTTAATATTTTTATCCTCAAAACATAGTGATATAGTTTCTTTATCATATCCAATAACACTCCACATCTCATTCTTATATATATCCATAACTTTACAAGATTTACAAGCAATCATAGGTGTCCCAATTGTAAAATATAACTCTTCTGTTTGTCCGTCATCTTCAAAATTAATACCTTCATCACCTTCTGTCTCAATAGATAAACGACTCGCACCATAACCTTTCAAGATATTATTAAACCTATCTATAACCGATTTACGAGTTTTATTTAGATAACATAGATTTATATTAGTCATAGGTGAGTTTGTAACTACTTTGAATCTTTCTGGATGTAAAGACCAATCATCCCATAAGATATTGCCCTTCATACCATTACGAAAGTTATAATTTAAGTTAATCTGTTGAAAGTTAGATAATTCTTTTATTAGATACGCTCCACCAATATTTCTACATTCTTCGCCGACTGGTGGTAACTGCCTTTTAATATCTCCGCATAATATAAACTTAATACGGGGAGCACGATGTTTAATCGCCAATAAGATACTCCAAAAGTAACCATTAATCATACTAACTTCATCAATCAACATATAATCAACACAAGGTTTGAAATATGATTTACCATCACCACCTTTTGAATAACCACCGATGATAGAGGCACACTTTGTCTCAAAATATCCAACTTCATCTTCTTCTATTTCTTCTTCATCAAACTCCAAAACTGGGATACCTAAACCTTTGTTAAGAGTTTTACCACCTATGCGATTAGTCGCTTTATTTGTAGGTGCTAACTTTATACAGAAGCAAGGATGACTATTTCTCCAATCTTCTAAATCCCCGTTTGGATTAAAAGAGGTTAGTTTTTTGATTAGTTTTACCCACCTATATAGTTTTTTATTTTCATCAAATACCCCACTAATATAATTCGCTAACTCACTTTTACCAACCCCCGCCTCACCATTAATCATAGCACCACCACCTGTATTAATTAGATTGAAGATAGCCTTCGCCCCTCCTGTTAAACTCCACGCCTTGTTAATAGTTATAACATCCCTCCAAGTGTTAGATTTATATCTAACGCTCTTCTGAGTATTAGGAGACTTTTTAGCATACCAATCCTCTTTATTAATATCTTTTTCTTTAACGCTCCAAATATTTTGATTCTCATATAGATTTAAACAGAAGTTATCAATCTCCTCAGTTGTCCTTTCTATATCTTGAATATATAAAGCATCAGTCCTCGTCATTACAATAGGACACCTCCCAAAGACTACCTTATAATCCAAATAGAGTTTATATAATTTCTCATTAATACTATCCATAACTTGTAAGCGAATAGGTTGCCCCGTTTGGATATAATTTTGATAGATAGGCGAGGCTAATAATCTAACTGGTTTATTATCACCAAATCTATAATTTCTATTCCACTCCGTGTTTTTATCTAAATTGCTAACGATACAACCCGTGTAAAACGCACGAGTTAAAGTGGTGTTACATTCAGTCTCCATAATTTTATAGTTAGTGATTTTATCTTGTTTTTTCAAAGACCCAATAAAGTTATTGACTATATTCTTTGATGAAAACATACCATAGGTCTCATCATCAGCCTCTTGACACCTTTCAACAAACTTCTCAAAATAGTTACCCTCTTTGGTTCTAACAGGTTTTATGATAAACTTAATATCAACCTTATCCAATACATTACGAAGAAATACTCCGTGATATAATACTAACCCTTTGACACCTCTCAAAGGATATTCATCAACCTTCTCAATAACCAGATAAAACGCATTAGGGGTAAAATTACCTCTGTAATATTCAAACTGACAGATACCATCATAAACCCCCCATCCAACATCACATTCACGAAGTGCGTTAGTATATGCCCTCTTTAAATCAATACTAAACAGATTAGTTGTTGGATTTTCTTCTACTACACGATTATCTGCTTTTATCTCACCATCAAAGAAAGCACGTTTGGTGTTTGAGTTAAGCATACTATAAATCTTTTTATCTTTATATTCTTGCTTGAATATCTCGTTTGCTATCGCCGATGAAGTTGGTAACTTTCTTAAATTAAGTTCTGGAAAGGTTCCAAATAGATAAGGTAATCCATCAACCATATCACCTGTTAAATTATCAGGATTACGCAGACGACTAAATAATCTTGTTTTACCATAACAGACATTATCTATTTGATGAGGAGACATCCCACCCATATTGGATGGAGTAACTCCAAAGTTATGTTTGATATAGGATACTATACCATTAAGAGTTCTTGGTTGTAAATAATAAGATTTAGGTTCATTCTTCAAAAAGTCTTGGGGTAAAGGTGGAGGATTATCTTTATAATATCTATACGACTTTTCTTCAATCCAATTGTCAATATCATTCGCATCCATAGTTGGAGGCTTACCCATTAAGTCATACAAATCCAATCTTTTATTTTTGATATTGTTTTTAACTTTGAAATAAGGAGAGATATAAAACTGATTTTGATTATTAGCGATAAACTCATCCATAGCCTGTTTATAGTTAGACTCAACCCTTTCTTGTTCTAAATCTAATGCTTCTTCATATTCTTCTTCTGTTTTATAATCTTCGCGATAGATTATATCTGCCTTTTCTTTTAGTGGTGGTAAGGGACTATCTGGTTTTTGATTATTACACATCCCCATATCTTTGAAATCATCAACCTTATATTTTGTCATAGTAAGAGCAACCGATATTTTTAGATTAGGGTCTTGGACGAAGTAAGCGTGATTATTTACCACCTTTACAACGATAGACCTTAAATCTAATTTCTTTTTATCTGTGTAATCTTTTGATAGTTTGCCGTGATTATAAGATAAATAATAGTGTCCGTCATAATCAATAACATAACACGAAACACCAGCCCACATAGACCACCTAATGATATCCATAACACTCATAGAGTTATAGATTTCTTCTTCACTCCATTCTTGTTGTTTTAATTCTATTATTTCAACATTAAATAACTCATCTTCAAAACTATCTAAGTCTATGACTGCTTTTTGAGAGTTTAAACCTAACTTCTCTAAATTATATTCTCTTTGATATTGGATAACCCAGTTTTTAAACTGAGGTGGCTCCGCCAGAGATAGCGTCTTAATTGTTTTAAAATCTTTTGCCTTTTTAATATAACCTTTAACCTTTCCGAAGTTTTGATAGATATACTGAAAAGCACACGACGCATCTTCACCTGTTTCTAACTTCAATAGACTTTCTCTATCAGGTTCAAAATATTTAGTGTCATCATAAACCAACGCATCGGGCGCTCGTTTGAAAACTCTCTCCATACCAAAACCTGATGTGGATATATTTTGATTACCTCTTCTCATATTAACTATCTGAAAAGTGTTGTTTCCGTTTCTTATAATACGCCTCCAATCTTGACCTTCTTTGATTTTGATAGGTGGCGAGTTTTCTTCTTCTTCTACCAGAAAATTAACATCGTGGGATATACCCTGATTGATAGCGTCTTCAACCATATTGCGTAATGATTGTCTAATTGTTTGAGTTATATTTTGCCCTTGACTTATGGAAATCGTAAAAGGTTCTCTACCAATGATAGGTAAATACATATCTTTTTCACGCCCATCACTGAAATCTCTAACTTTAAATATACCACCTATATCTGGTAATATTGTTATTAATGCCCCCGCCATATATTTATATTATTATAATAATTTTTTAAATAGTTTTTGTTTATTTAACAAATAAATAAAATAAAAAAATCAATTTTAAAAAACCGCGTTAGATTACAGCACATAACTAAACCAAATCTTTAATAGGTTTATCAGGTGGAATTAAATCTTCATCAGGAGGAGTTGATTTAGTCTTTTTAATAATTTTTTGTTTATCTTCTTCTTCTTCACTTTCTATATTATTATTATTATCGGGAGGCGGTTTTCTCTCACACATACAGATAGAGCAGTTATCGTTACAACCAACTCTAAACTTACAATAGCAACGAGACTTAAATATAACCACAAGGAGTCCTGAAATACCGCCAAGGATTAAACCAGTCGCACCCGCTAACTCATTAATATTAAAACTTTGTAATAGTCCTTCACTCATATATATTATGGTTTGAAATTATCCTCATCAAAAACCTTAAGCGTTTTAATTGGTATAAGATAATGAGGCAAGTGATTAGTCCCCGTAAGTTTAATATCCCAGTCGCAATCATCCTTATCTACTTTAATATATAATGTTTTATCATTAAATACAAAAAAGAAATATACATCGTAACCTGTTTCAATTTTCATAAGTGCCTCAGTTAATTTACCACAGGTTATGATAGTTGTATCAAACTGAGTGCTATTAATTCTTCGTCCTTTAACTTCAACAATTGTTTTTTGAATATCATCCTTAAAATCCAAGATATCATAAATATCATCACTACGCTTAAAATCACCAGAGAAGGCTGAGTTGATTTTTGGTAACAATTCATCCTCTATCTTTCTACCTATATCCCAAGTTACTTTATTAAATCCACTCATTCTTTTAATATTAGAAAGAGAAAAATATCGTTTTTTAAACTCAGACAGCCAAGTTAAAATATCATATAGCATATATATATATGAGCGAATATTCTAAATTAACCAAAAAACAACTTTTAGATATTATAACTGAATTACAAGAAGAAAAATCCCAATTTCAAGAAAAACAAGAAAACGACTGCGGTGCTGTCGTGCTCTTAAAAAAACAAGTTAATGATTTAAAAGAAGAGATAAAAGATATCAAACAGAAACAATATGAAAAAGATATGAATAGATTTTGTTATTAGCAACGGGTATTAGTCCATAAAGTTATAACTATCGCCCAATATATTTGGACTATTGACTTCTAACTGATTGAAGTTTTTAAACATCATCTTATGGTCGGGTAAAGTTGTATCTACATAAAGAAACTGATAAGGTCTATCAAATACATATCTTAAAACATCATAAAACTCTTTCTTAGGTATAAGTATAACTTCATCAAAGATAGTATCTAACTCTTTTTTATTTTTATTTTCAAAGAAGATAAGGTGTGAAGCCGTCCTCCTTATCTTTGGGTCTATCTTATTATAAGTTTGTGAAGTTGCTATTATTGAGACGCTTCCACCTTTACCTGCTAAGTGTCTGCGATTAAAGAAAACCTTATGTAATAGATTCTCTAATTGTGCTTTACCTTTTCCCCTCATATCTGCTATCACATCATCCAATATAAACAAAACCTTTTCACTACTTTCTTTAATTTCTGCTAAAACTGAGGTTAAGTTTTCAAGAGTTAGTTCTTCAAACTTTTGGTCGTCTGGTAATAATTCAAAAGGATTATTCTCCATAGTTAAAACTGATGGACTAAAAAGATAAACTCTATCAAACTTGCGATTAAAGTTTTTATTGGCTTTAGTGGTTAAGTTTAATAACAGATTCGTTTTACCGCTACGGGGTTTGCCTATAACTAACATAGCAAATCCACCCTGCTGAGGTAAAGGTTTTGGTATAGTTTCATCATATCCATCGCAGGTAAAGGCAAACTTACTAACTACTATCTTATCGTTTGGCTCACTTTCACGAATATTAGTTTTAGATAATTTCTCCATAATATATACTATATATTTAATTATAGCAATATTATTATGCGAATCTATATTTTAACCTTGGGAGAGGTGGAGGGGGTGGTTGGTAATAATCTTCTTCTTCTTCTTCACTACTATCTTCAATCAATTCAACTGGTTTAAGTTTTTGTGGTGGTGTGGGGTCAGTCTGTTGGTGGTGTGGTGGTGGTGCTGACCCATAATAATAATAATTATTAACTGGTTGAGGTTGCGGCGCCGCGGGCATCGGTTGTGGGTGCCACTGATAATAGTTATGAGGTATATTTTGATTGAAAGGTATCCCGTGATTTACTGGTTGATAAACTGGATGATTAACTGGTTGAGGGCGTGGTATCTCTTCTTTAACTTTAATACCGCGAGGACGACCTCTTGTGCGAGGGGCAGGTTTATTCTCTTCTACAACTTCTACAACTTCTTCTACAACTTCTTCAGTCTCTTCCTTTTTCTTTTTAAGATTCTCCAACCTTTTTGCTCTTGCTTTCTCAAAAGCGGCTTTCTGTGCTGCTGTGCGAGGTTTCTTTTCTCTAACTGGTTTTAACTCGGGCGTGGGCACCGCTGCTTCTACTCTTTCAATAATCTTTTCTTCAATCTCCTTTTCAATCCCTTCCATATTCTTCTATAACTTCAATAAATATTATTTTTTAACTATTTTAACTTACTTTAATTCTTCCTTATTGAAGAAACTATCAAAGGTTTTTTTATCTTTACCGAGGTTTTTGTAATTATCAATTATCCCTTGTGAATCACCAATTTGACTAATAGACTTACCATCCATTATATCGCAGTGGATAAAGGGTGTGGGATAATATAAGTAATTGATTAACTTATTCTTAGATAGAAAAATATCTATATGACAATATTTCTTTTTTGATTGTAAGATATTATTTAACAACTCACTTGTTTTCTCCCAGTTTGGATAATAGATTGCGAATGTCTGCGTCCAACGATATTTATCATAATCTATTTTATTAACTCCATCATCAAAAACTATATCGTTATTTTTTTGAAACTCTTTATCTTTAGCCCACGAGGTTGGATGTCTAATAGTCCCAGCCAATAAACATATATCTTTTATAGACTTATTATCAAAATCTCTAACCTTAAAACTATCATCCTCACAAACAACAACATCATCAATTTTATTATCCACGATATATTTCATTATGGCTATATGAGACGCAAAACAACTCATAGTTGCTTTCTTAAGTTTTTCACTGGTGTTATATCTAAAGTTAAACTTATCTTCAAAATCTTTTTCAGGAGTTATAGATTTAAACCATTCATAATCATAATTCAATAACTTTCTTCTCTTTTCACCAACTGGGGTCTCCATAGATAATACTATAATCTTAGGAGGTTTCTTTTGACGAAAGTCTTTGAGGACTAACTGCTTAAATCCACTCTTTTTGATTTGTATCTTAAATAAGTCTGGAAACTCTTTTTGTAATTCTTGAATATTATAATCTCTTTCTCTATTTTCTAACACCCCAATCCCACCAACTGGATTACCATATTTCTGTTTAGCGTGAAGATAATTAAGTCTAACCACTCCACCATCAGCGAGATAATGACGGATAGACCTCTCAAAATCATCAATACAATATTCGTTACCTGTTGTCAATAACATATTTTTTTTTATATTAATAACTCCAAACAAAACTCCAATACAAAAACGATAATCATAAGTTATAGTGTTTTTCATAAAATAATGGTTTTCAACTGGATATAACCCCCAAAGGTTTTTTTTATGTTTTTCACATTCTTTGAATGCTAACTCTATCTCTATTTTTAAATCTAACTCATCGTCAGCCCAACAACTATCCTCCCACTCACGAGGATTTTTCATTCTAACTTTTTCAATATCATCATCCATATAAACTACTTTTTGACCTTCTTCATAATATTCTTGAAATATGAAGTTCTGTGCCGATTTCTTACCTAATTTAGCGATAATAATATTATACTCGGGATAGGCTTGTTTATATTCATCAAACTGATTTTTATCTGCTACAAAAATATCTATTATATCTTTTGGGATATTATTGTTCTCTAATGTTGCGAGAGTTTTTTCTCCTAACTGTTTAACTCTATTATATGACGCTATTGCGATTCTATAATCCATTCTATAACTTACAAAATAAAATATTTCTATATTATAAACTTATAATGGATAAAGGGTTTAGTAGTGCGACTCTCACTAAGAAAGATAAAGTTGTAACTAAAAAGTTTAGGTCAAAGAAAGAATATGAGAATGAGTTATTGGTTTATAAGAAGAAGTTATCTTATACTCCTAAACTAATATCTTACGATGATAAAAATAGAGTTATCAAAATATCTTATGAGTGTTGTAAAACTCTCAGTCAAATACCTGTGAAAGATAGAGTTAAATATTATCCTAAACTAAAAGAGTTATATAATAGATTTAAAAAAGACACGGGTTATTATCATAATGATTTTTGGAGTCGTAATATAGTAGTTAATGAGAAGACTGGTAAAATAACAATCATAGATTTTGGTAATATAGTTAAAACAAAAAAAGAAAGGCAGGTTCTCAAGGCGAGGACTGATTTTTTAAAACGGATTGGTATAAACTCTTAAAAAATATAAGTTATATTATTATGGTTAAAGTCACCTATAAGGGAGAGACACGGGATATCCCAAAACAATATTTACCCGATACGTTAAAAGGTAAAGATAGAGAAAAACAAATCAAATCAATCTTTGAGGGTAAAGAGAGACCTGAGACAAAAGTTAAAGGTCGTAAAAGTAGTTGGACGATTAAGTTTGATGAGAAATATGGTAAAGAGTTAGACGCTATGAAAGGCAAGCGTAGTAAAAGAAATATTGCTAAAGTAACTGGGATACCCTTCAAAGCGATTGATGAAGTTTATAAAAAGGGTGAGGGTGCTTATTATAGTTCAGGTAGTCGTCCAAATCAAACACCATCCAGTTGGGCTCGGGGGAGAATCTATGCTTATATAATGGGAGGTAAATTAGTTAGAAATAGAGATAAAGATATAACTGAAAAATATAATGTAAAGTTTAAGATACCTGTCAAGGACTAAGGTTGCTAAACGCTTACCTACAGAGAAATAATATAACTATTATTATTATGTGTAAAGGTAAAATAAAAGTTAAAATAAGTAAGAGTGAAAAAAAAGATAAAAAGTTAAAAGCAGTCTTTACTTATCCCTGTGGTAAAACTAAAACCACGCACTTTGGTGCGGAGGGGATGAGTGACTATACAATCCATAAAGATAAAGATAGAAGAGAGCGTTATAGAAAGCGTCATAAAAAAGATTTAGATACAAAAGATTTTACACGGAGCGGTTATCTTAGTTATTACATACTTTGGGGTGATAGTCCTAACTTACAGACTGCTATAAAAGATTATAAGAAGAGGTTTAACTTGGATTGATACTTTATAAATCTTCTATTTGTTCTTTGTAGTCATCCCTTTGCTTGAGAAATCCTCTAATCCTTTTTGCGTATTCTTCTAATGTATGGATAACATCCTCAGGGTTCATCAAAGCCTCACCATCCAACTCATCCTTTTGGTCGTCGGTTAGAAGACCCCCAAACAACTCCTTCAACTTTTTGTTTTCTTCTTTTAACTTTTGGTTTTCTCTCTTCATAATATCAATAGCGGTTTGTGAGTTTTCTAACTCCTCCAACTCCCTTTTCTTTTTGATGATTTCATCCCTTTCTTTGATTGCCCTTTCAAGACCCAGTGGATGTCCGTCGTTTTGATATTCTGTAAAGTAATAGGCGAAAGTGTCTGATATCCTGTCGTGATAACCTTTCAAAATATTTTCACGACACATCCACGTAATATATTGGTGTCTCACCCACTGGTTAAAACTCATACACATCCCTAAGTCTTCAAAGGTCTTTTCAACCGATTGTCCTGTCTCCCTTGCTTCATCCTCCAAAGTCTTCATATTCTCATTGAAGAGTGGTGTCTCAACCAACAACCCCAAACGCTCCAATGCCTCAGGGGTGTAAGTCGTCATAAAGTATTTGGTGCCTTTCGGTTTCTTAGCGTCAGGCGGAAAGCAGTAGTGAGTCACTCCTTCTGTCATTCTTTTTTTTCTCTATTATATTCTATATTATACCCTTGTTTTTAAATATATTTTGTTTGATTAACAAAGTTTCAACTTTAGAATACCGCGTTACATTACAGCACTTCCCACCCTTAAGGGGGGGTGGTGCGTGAATTAATAGATTATTTTATATAAGTTATATATTATGGCGAGTATCACAGGATTACAATCTGGCGACTTTACAGATATTGATGTAACTTATTCTATCGCAATTAACGGAGATATAGGGCAGACAGGTCAAGTTTTAGGGAGTGATGGAAATAACACGTTATGGATAAACGGCTCTTCTATTGATAGAGAAGATTTAACTGCCGCAGATACAACTATAACTATATCGGGTGATGGGACTTATGACGGACAGGTAGCAAGAACTATCAAAACAAATAAAGTCCCTAACGCAATAACTTTCGCGACGGATGGGACTGGTAGCAGAACAGGGACTTTTGATGGGTCTTCTGCGATAACCATAGATAATAGAGATACAGATACAACTTATCAAGCAGGAGACGGGATAGAGTTTAACCCTTTTACAACTCCTGAGAGCATAGTCGCCAACACGGATAATACAACTATCATCAATACTGGTGGTGCTGGTAATAAATTATCAGTTTTAAAAGTCCCTAATACTTTAACTTTTACTGGTTATACTTCGGGGACTTTTGATGGGTCTTCTTCTTTAAATATTAACTTAGTAAATACAGAATACACCGCAGGTAATGGGATACAAATATCAGGGAGTAATCAAATACAAACAAAAACCGATAATATAACTATTAGAGATAGTGGAGGTGGGAGTGGTAATAATTTAGAAGTTATTAAAGTCCCTAATACTTTAACTTTTACTGGTTATACTTCGGGGACTTTTGATGGGTCTTCTTCTTTAAATATTAACTTAGTGGATACAAATACAACTTATTCTGCTGGGTCTAATTTAAGTCTCGTAGGAACAACTTTTAATTTAAATAAAGCATTAACTGGGATAGATAGTTTAACTTTTACCTCAACTCCTTCGGGGGGTGGGGCGACGGCTTTAGTTGGTAATAACTATCCTGCCGCAGGATATCAAACTCCTATGACTTATTTTAATTTATTAAGTAGCACTAATCTAATTAGTCCTTATTTTCTCCACGATGTTTATGACCCTTCAAGTGCCGTAGGGAGTAGTTTATCCACAACTTATACCGCACTATTTTCTTCTAACTTAAAGAATAGTTTTACCGCACAATCAACGAGTTGTTGTATAGAGTTATTTTTATATAATTATGGTTATACTGGTAATAGAATATTATATCTCCAATTAGGAGATAACACAGGGACTGAATGGAGTGTAGGAACTTCGGGTGGAGGTTATGGGACTGGAACAAGAAGCACAGATAGAAACTCCCTTTACACGGATGAGACAGATAGGGCGTATGTTACACAAATATGGTATTTACAAGGATTATCAGTTGGAACAACTTACACAATTAACCCTATGGCTAAAACTTCTTCAACTCTTAACTTTATTTATGCGGGAGGTAATTATCCAGCGTGTATCCTACGGGGTTATTATATTTAATTTTTTATATATTATTAAGTTATATGAAAAAAAACTATTGGAGTGTTTATCTGTTTAATAAAGAGATAACGGATGAAGATAAAGATATAGTTAAAATAATGAAGTTTGACACTATGAACTCTATGAGTGAAGTCATAGGAGAAAAACCTTCTGTATTATCTAACTATTTTCACGGATTAATAAAACCTCGTGGGATTTTAAAATATTGTATTATTTATCAATCTATTTGTTTATAAAACAATTTAAAAATATATTTCGTAGTATATATAGAATAATATGAATACACGATTTATCTGTAAAGTATGCGTTGGACAGGGTGATAACCTGCTAGAACTCCACTCGGGCGAATATAAAACTTTGAAGGAGATTGCTGATGCTTTAAGTCTAAGTTATCAGCAGGTAGCCGATATATCTGTTGGAAGATATAAGAAGTTTAGACAAGGTGGTTTTAAATATCAACCACAGGTCTCTATTCAAAAAATATCTATTAATGTATAAAGTATGGATAGATTTGAATATAGGAAACCCCGACCTGATATCCCAATATTACCACAATCAGCAATATATAGGACACAGGCAGTTAAACCTTTTATAGTCCCTAAGGGTAGAAAGGGTCGCAAACCAAGAGGTCAAAAATTAAAACCACGAGTTTCACAACTGCCTCAGCAGTTTAATAAAATCCACGAAGAAGCAGCAAGAAATAAAGAAAGAGATAGAGCAGAAAGAGAAAGGATTGATGCTATTAGAGAAAGGGATGAAGCAAGGCGGGAAAGGAGTGAAAGGTTACAAATAGAAGATAGAAGATACGCCGCCCGAGTTATAATTGACGCAAGGGAAAGAGCAGCAGAAAGAGATTTTAGAAATCAGCAGTTAAGACTATTAAGACAACAGGTAGGCGGGCGACCCCCTAATATTGAAGTTAGACCAGTTATAAACTTACCGCAAGGTCAGGGGGCTGCGGTCGTTGGAGATTATAGACAAGGAAGAGAAGAAGCAAGAAGATTCGCGGCGTTTAGAGAACAAGTCCAAGCAGATATAAGAAGGGGGTTAGGTGGATTACAAGAAGAAATAGTTAGAATAGGTCAAGGGGCAAGAGGAGAATTAACTGCCGAACAAAGAGGTCGGTTAATAGCAGATAGACAAATAAGAGAAGTTGAAGCAAGAACAGAGGCAGAATTAGATAGAAGAAGGAGAGAAGCACAAGAAGCAAGGGAAGAAAGAGATAGAGCGCTGGAGCGCTTAGCAGAAAGGATAGACCCTAACGACCCCGAATATCAAGCACAACTTGAAAGAGATAGAGAAGAAGCAATCCAAAGAGCAAGGGACGAAGAAGGGTTAAGAGCGGCACAAGCACAAAGAGAGTTATTACTACAAACCCAACAAAGACAAAGGGAGATAGAAGAGGAGGCAGAAAGAAGGATAAGAGAAGCACAACAACAACGCCGAACGGCAGGAGAACAAGAATTAACCGAGCAGTTATTTGAAACACAGAGGAGAAGAAACGAGGCGGAAGATAGAGCAGAAGCAAACCGAATTAGAGCAGAGGAATTAGAAAGACATAATGAAACTTTAAGACAACAACGAGATAGCACAAGGATAGCACCTTTACGCGATGGGTCGCAATTTCTAACACAAGAGGATAGGGATGATGAAATAGCAGAAAGATTTAGCGAACAATATAGACAAATCGTTTTACGCCAAGCAACAGCACAACAAAGACAAGACCCAGCGTTTTTAGAGAGGTTAGAAGAGTTTCAAGATAGAGTTGAAGAAGAATACAAATATCCAACCGCACAAGAAGGAGAAGTTATACCCGAAGAAGATAGAGTTTTTTATATTAACCCCTTTAGACCTGAAAACGAAGAGTTTTTAAGAAGACAACTCGCTATCTCAAGATTAGGGCGGGGTGTTGAAGGGAGAAGGATGTTTGAAGTAGGGACAAGGTATGGAATAGAAAGTGCTGGTGGAGTTGTAGGGAGTGACGAAAGTAGATATACAGAAACCGCCTCCACTTATGAATATACAGAAGAACAAATCCAAGCAGAATTAGATAGGATAAGACAGGAAGAAAGAGATAGACTTAGACAACAAATCGGAAGAGGACAACCAGCCGCAGAGGTAGATTTAAGAGGATTTAGTAGTGATGAAGAAGAAATAGATTTAGGATTAGGTCAAGCAAGTCGCTCTTTAACTGAAAGTCAAGTTGAAAGGGATTTAAGGCAATTACAACCACAAGTGGATTTAAGTTTGGAGTTTGATGAAGAAGAAATAGAAAGAGCAGCAAGAGGAGAGCCAAGGAGAGAAACACCAAGAGAACAAGCACAAAGACAAGCGTTAGAAAGACAATCAAGTCAAGAAAGAGTTAAAAGAGTTTTAACAGAACCCGAACCCGAGATTGATGAGAGTTTAGAAAGTTTAGAAAGCGAACAAGATAACTGGGAGTTAGTTTCAAGTAATTTTGAAGCAGGTAATCAAACACAATTTCACCTCAAAGGAAAACCACACAAGTTAAATCCACAACTTTCACACTTTACTTTCAGGGATGATGAAGGATGGGTCGGGAAAGGTCAAACTCAAGGGAGATTTAAAGGTGAAGATTTAGTAATCGTTAATGTTAATCCAAAGGATGGTAATGTAAAGGTTAGGAAAAAAGACGCTATGCGTGAAGGTGTAACACAACAAAGAAAGGATGTTGAAGGTAATATCCAATTTAGATATTTACAGAACTTAATAGACCAAGGTGAAATTAATCTTCAAGAGATAGACCATAACTTACAACCAATTCAGCAAGAGCGTGGTGTTGTAGGTAGAGCGGCAGAAGCAGTTGGAGGAGCAGTGATGACTGCGGGGGGTGTTATGGGTAACGCCGCTCTCGGAGCAGCAAGAGGTGTTGGTGGTGCGGTTTATGATAGATTACCTACCGCAGGTCAAGTTGGTGAAGCAGTAGGAAGAGGAGCAGTAGCAGTTGGGTCGGGATTAGTAGGTGTAGGTAGAGGAGTTTATCAAGCAGCAACTTCTCCAGTTGTAGGACAACAAACAGGGGGGACTTTGGGTTTTGACGCAGAAGGAAGAAGGATAGTAGGTTTAGGGCAAGTTGAGGATGTAGAAGATTAAAATAATAAAGTTAAAGTTATTTTTAAATCTATTTAAAGTTATAAATATGCCGAGTAAAGACCCAAAGATTCAAAAAGCGTATAAGGATGGAGTTATAACCAAAGGTCAATATGAGAAGTTAAGTGATGGGTTATTGTTAGGAATTATTAAGAAAAAGGGGGGAAAATCTTCTCCTATGAAAGAAACCCGAAAAAAGGTGGGAAAACAAGCACACCAAAAAGGTCGTCCAAAGAAGGGGTCAAAGGTTGAGATTAAGTGAATACTTAATCAATCCAAGGATGAAGTAGTCTGAAGTGAGGTTGAATATTAAAAATAATATCTATAAATAATATTATGGATTTAGATACAACTGAACTTGAAACTCTTATGGGAAAGTTAAGGGATGAATACGCTAAGAAAGCCGTTGAACCAATTGAAAGTTTTTCTCAGGATGATACATTAGAAATTGATGCGACTGATGAGAGAATGAATTATATGTTTGTTAAATCCGAAGATATACACAAAAAAGTTTTTCTTAAAAAAGAATATTTAGATATAGATAAAATTGATTATGGGGTTATCGTAAATAAAGAAGATACAGGAGATAATCATACCGCAGGATTAGGTAAGTTAGATAAAACTTTACCAGCAAGTTTTTTTAAAGTTAAATCAGTTGATGAAGGCACAGAATATTATATGAGAAAAAATCCAGATTTACCTGAGGGGGTCGCAGAGATAATGGCTCGTTATACCTTTGGAGAAAAACTATCTATAAAACAAAAACCTAAGAAAGATAAACAGAAAAAACCTGAAACTTTAGAAGTTAAAACAGGTAAGTTTCAAGTAGATTTTTCTTAATTCTATTATATATAGATGTTTAGCGCCACGCGAGCAGCAACCAGTTTAAGACAACATAATATATCTCAGCAAACTCCTATCAGGATACAGGGTTTTGGAGGTCACTTCAAAGATACACCACCAACTTATATAACTGAAACTAAACAAGATAACAAGATAGAGAGAAAAGAAAAACCAAAGTGTCCTAAGGGTCATAAAGTTTGTCGCTGTGGGCGCAGTAAAAAGAAAAAAACTGAAGTTAAAAAGAGTTTAAGATAAAATAAAAAATATTAATATCTATTATAAACGATGAGTATAAGAGTAGGATTAGGTGAAGGAGCAAATCTTATGCGATATAGGTCAGCGGTTGATAATGTTGCTAACAATCTACCAAACTTAGGAAAGACTTTAACAAGTCATCAAGTTGTCCCACCAGTAAGAGCAATAACATCAAATAGACCACTCGTAGATATAGGTAAAGTTGTATTATCTTCTACGGGTGGAAATCCAGCAAGGATAGCAGATAGAGCGTTTGGAATTGCTAACACCACTATGAAAATATCCCCTTACGATAAAAAAAGATTAGTTAGAACAGGTTTGAGTATGGTTTCACCTGCGGCAGGAAGTATCGCGTCGCTATTGTAAGTATAAAGTATTTTTTTTAAATATCTATTTTTTATCTATCTTATAATAATATATATGAGGTTAGGAACAAAAACTAAAAAGGCACTTTCTATTGGTAAAAAAGGTTTAATTGTAGCAGGAGCCGTTGGAGGTCTTATTGGGTTAGGTCATAAAGCAACCCATAAAGTAGAAGAAAAGGTTGAAGATACAAAAGCAAAAGTTGATGCTGGAAAAATAATCGCAGGGGCGGTTGTTGATGCGGGAAAGGTTGCGGTAACAGACGCGAAATCAAATCCTTTAAAAGCAAAAGCGGCAATAGACACTGCGAAAGTTAAGGTTGGAGGGATAGCGGCGGCAGCAAAGATAGACCCCATAGGAACTGCCGATACTATTGAGTTTTCTAAAAATCCAACCGCAGATAGAAAAGTAGCAGATAAAAGGTATGGAACTCCTGACGAAGGTGGGACAGGGAGAATAGTAGATAGAGGTGGATATTCTTCTACTGGTGGAGGTGGAGATATAAGAGTATGCGATAGAAAGTATCAAGGGGTTAAAAATAAGAACCAAAGGAGAAAGTGTAAAAACAGAGTAAAAGCAGGAGGTATGCCTTAATATAATTTTATAAGATATATATATTATGAGCGATAGACAATTAGCACTCCAAAGAGGTTTTCAAGCGTTAGAGGATGATATAGGTAGATTGGGAAGAAGTTTTAGAGCATCAAGAGCAGGAAGGAGACCAAGAAATCGTCCAAGAGTTAGAGGTAGTTGGAGAGACCAAGGTAAAGGTGATTGTTTTACAAGAACAAATAAAAACGGGGGTCGTTATGTAGTTTGTGAGGGTAGTAAAGGTCAAAGTGGTGTTTATCAGCCAAGAGGTAGCCGTGATGATAGAGGTGACCCTGATATGAAAGGTAGAGATAAAACTGAAGCCATTAAAGATAACCGAACAGTCGTTAGAAAATATGATGATGAAGGTAGAATCAATCAAGAAGTTGGAACTCAAAACTATTTTATCCCTATTGGTGAAGAGAATGGAATAGTTTATTTACAACAAGGGATTAACGAACAAGGTAATGTTTTTGGTGGGTCGCAGTTTGCGAAATTAAGTGATTTTAATAAAGCCGATTTAATAGCAGTCCCCAAAGATAAGTTTAACGCCCAATATAGAGTCCATAGAGGAATAGAAAATCCAAGAGATAAATATGATGGTCTGCTCGCTAATAGATATGAATTAGCAGGGGTTAATGAAAGGGGGCAATCACTCCGCCTTAACGATATTGACCCAAGTTTTAGAGAAAGAAGGAATGTTGAAGAACTAATTGGTGAAACAAGAGCCGCTGGTGGAGGTAGAGCAGGTTTAAGACAAGTATTATCCTCAAGGAGACAAAGAAGAGGGAGAGAAGAGTTTAGACAAGAATTACTGAGAACCCAAAGAGACCCGAGAGTTTTAAGAGCGTTAGGTTTAGACCCTGACGCAGGGTTTCGCGAAAGGATACAATTTAGAGCAGATTTAGATAGAGCAAGAAGAAGAAGAAGAGGTGAAGAAGATTAATAAATATCTAAGTTATATTAAATATGACCGCAGGAAGTAAAATAGGTTTTCAGCCACACCCAATAGCACCAAGTGATATAGAACAATATAGAGAATATAATAACACACAATTAACCTCTATGAGGAATATTTTTTTTAATCAGTCAAGGTCAAATATAGATTTTAAATCTATGGTTAAGTTATATAATGAACGAAACCGAAACAGACGCAAGTAGGATATTATTCATTAATAGTGCTGATACACAGATTAACTCTTTGGATAAATCTAAAACGACTGATTATACTTTTATACCTGAAGAAGGAATAGTTATACCAAGGCATCACGCTATTCTTTTATCTTTACATCATACACAGATACCTTATAGTTTTTATAACTTTCAAAATAATAGAAATAACAAAATTGATTTTGTTTTAACTGCGGCGGGAGTTACAGGTAGTTTTGGAATACTACCAGCGAATAAATACTCTATCTCTTTACCAGAGGCAAATTATAACGCAGCGAGTTTATTGAATAAGATAAAAGAGTTATTGGAGGCACATCCTAATTGGGGTGGTGGGACTATCAATATAAGGTTTAATAGAGATACTTTAAAATATGAGTGGAATTATAGAGGAGTAGGTGGGGCGGCAAGATTAACTTTTTTGATCGCGAGTGGGGATAATGCTCTTATAAATTGTAGGAATGAAATAGGTTTTAATGATAATAAGTGGATTAATGGGGATGCGACTCAGGATATTTGGTTTGAGGATGCTGGTGTAGGTGTAGGTCAGAGAGCAGGTAGTAGTGACGCGAATAATAACCAATCAGTTTTATTTACATCAGCAACTGCGAATCAGGATGAGTATTGGAACGGCGATGAGGGGTTATTAAATAGATTTTCAGTTGTTGATGTTTTATCTTCTATTAGGAGTTTATATATTAGAACTAATTTAACAACGAGTAGTGTTTTAGATAGTAGTGTTGGAGGAGGTTTTAGTAGTATATTAGCCAGAGTCCCTATTGATGTTAGGAGTGGTGGAATTATAACTATATCTCCAAGTGATGGGTCAGTCCATAAGTTATTATTAAAGATTAAAGAAATATCAAAGATTGATGTTAGATTGACAGACCAAAAAAATAGAGTTATAGATTTGAATGGTTTGGATTGGGACTTATCTTTACAATTTGATTTTATTGAAGTTAAAGAATTAAAAGTGCCGAAAGATAAAAGATTAGAAATTGAAGAAAAGAAATATCAAGCGTGGAAGACTAAAACAGAAAAATCAAAATAAAATAATAAAATTAACTCTATATTATATAATATGAGGTTAGGAACAAAGGTTGCTCGTAAAGGTAATTTGGGAATTAAGAACGCTCAAAGAAATCTAAAACTTGCTGAAAAGAAAAATCACGAACTCCATACTACCGCACATAATGTTGCGGATATCGCTAATAATATTGCTCTCGGTGCTGGAACCATCGCTGGAATAAGTGCCGCGACTGGTATCGGTGCTCCCGTTGGTGCTGCCGCAGGAGCGGTTGCTGGTGTAGCAAAAGGTGTTGGAACTATTGCTGGGAATGTTGAAAAGATAACAGGAAAACTTGACACTATCGGGTCAAAAGTTAAGAATGTAGGTAGAGCATTAGGTTTTTGATTAATATAATTAAAAAGGTTTTTTAAAATTATATCTATTAAGTATATAATGAGAAACGCAAAACAAGATATTGATTATTATCACCGAAAGTTTAAAATAAATCTTTCAGGTCGCTCTACAGATGGAGTATATCGTTTTCAGTTAAATCCACCTAATGAAACCGCTAATAGTAATAATTATAATCAGTGTTTGGTTAAGATAAGTAAATTATTTTTACATAACCAGATGAATACGGCAGCACCCGCTGGATTAGGTCTTGGGGTGGGTTTTAGTGATTTATGGGTTGGAGTGGCTGGTTTTATTCAAACTCAGGGTATTCACATAACAACTAATATAGGGACTAATAACTCACATCACCTTAATGATTTAGGTCACGAAACCAGAGCGGGTTATAGTATTTTAATGCCTAATTTATGTAGTGATGGGTCTTATCCTTACGCACTTGGGGGGGCAATTGATGGTCTTGTAGGTCAAAGTTTAACGGAGTTAGAAAGAGGCCCCGCTAACGCTGACAGACGTAATGTTTATAAAGGTAAAATATGGGAGTATAAAGATGATAGGGCAATTGAAGACGCAGGGGTTATTTGCGGTAACCCTTTTGGTAAAGAATTAATTATTGAAACACGCTCTCCTCACGATGGTGTTGGTGGTGCGAGGGGGACGGGTGAATTACTTGTATTACAGGATATATCTGGTGGGGTTGGGTCTGTTAATAATTCAATTGGTATTGAGTTAGAGATTTTGATGTTACCTAATTCAACTCCTATGGATAGATAAGAAATAAATTAAGATTTTTAAGTTTGTTTTTTTGAAAAAAGATATTGTATTAAGTTATAAAATATAATGTCTGTTGAAAGAGTCCTCCCTAAAACTATTGATTACACCGATGTTTTGCCTCTTGCCGTAGAAAGTAAGAGTCGTCGTAGAACTTTTTTTCCGAATAATGGAGCAACCTTCTCCACAACTGGAAACAATATTATCCGTATTGATTTATCGGCAGATGCCCTACTTGATACTCAGCACTCTTATCTCCGCTTTACTCTCAGCACGCCAGCAGGTGCTGCTAACACTTGCGGGATTGACCCTGCGGGGGGTCACGCTTTTATCTCCAGACTGAGGGTGGAGCAAAGTGGAACAATTTTAGAAGATATACAGGCATACAATAAGTTAATCGGTGCTATTATCCTACCTTGTCAGGCGAGTGATGAATATAGCGAACTCCGCACTCTAACTGAGGGGCAACACGCTAAATATGCTGATACTATCGGCACTGACCCTGTCCCTGTTGCTCGTGCTGCTGCCGCTGGTGCTGGTTTTGTTGAAGCAGGTTTAGAAAGTTTAGGTCTTGTAACTAATGGGATAGACCAAATTGCTGGTGGTGGTCGGCGTGACTTCTGTATCCCGCTTATGTCAGGACTCCTTAACTGCGAGAAGTTAGTCCCTCTTATGCTTATGTCCGCACCTCTAACCATAGAGTTAGAACTTGCCCCTGCCGCAGAAGCGACTTCATTCGGTGCTGGTGCTGCTGCTCCCACTCACAATATTTCAGATGTCCGTTATGTTGCTAACCTTGTTGAAGTTGGTAGTGAAGTAGGTCAGCAACTTCGTATGCTTCAGGAGATGTCGGGTGGAGTCCTAACTCTAACAGGTCAAACTTACCGCCACTTCTCAGGTCAGACAGCCGCAGGTGCTACTCAGAACACGATTAATGTCCCTGCCCGTGTTAAATCTATGAAGTCTATCTTCTTTAATATGGCTGGGCAGAACGCCGCTGGTGGAACTGGGCCGAGTGCGGCGAATTATGATGTAGGAACGGGAGGTCATAATAATGTTGATGCTTTTCAGTTTAAGATTGGGTCTGTAACTTATCCACCAACCCCTGTTAGATGCGGTTTTGGAACACAGGAAGCAGTGGCGGCAGGAACTTGTAATGTAGTCGCAGCGGAAACGATTATGGAACTGGAGAAGGCGTGGGGTAATGTAGGGTCTCGCTTTGGTCTTGGGTCAAAGGCAAAGGCGATGGCGTTTTATCGCTCCCCTGCTACCCGTGCCGTCCCCGTCGCCGCTGGTGGTCAGGCTGCCGCCGTCCCCGCCGCAGCAAATGCTGAGCGTTATGCTCCCTTTGGGATGGATATGGAGGCGTTTCAGCGTGTAGCAATTGAGTCAGGAGTTAATACCGCAGACCGAGCACTCCCTATCTCCCTTATCTTGGAACACGGCGGTGCGAATGCCGTCCAGTCTAATATTGATATCTATGTTTTAGCGGATGCTCTCTTCTATATTAACGCAGACGGGTCTATGTCTGTTTCTGTTTAAGTATAATTCTTTTTTATCTTTATTTAAACTTTTAACTCATAACAAAAAATATGAGTGTTATCATTGAGGATGATTTATTTTATAATAGAGAAGTTAAAAACAATCCGTTATATAAACCTATCGTAATAGGCGAGTTAGATAGAAAACAATATTTAAGTTTTAAAGAAAAATATAATTTAACTTGGAAGATATATTTATATATTAAAGTAGAACCCGATAATTGGATTGTAAATAAAGAACTCACTTGGATTAATAAAGATTATAAACATCCCTTCGGGGATATTTATGTCATTACTCGTAAATATAATATTGTTAAATAAACAAATTATTTAAAGATTATAGTCGTTATTATAATATAAAATAATGGGCGATATTGGTATTACTATCCTTCTTGGTGAAGAGGCAGAAAATATAATAAATAATGGAAAAGGGACTTTGATGTTTCCCAGTGAATATAGAGAATTAAAAACCAGTGAGGTTAAAAATTGGAATCAAATCCGTAGGGATTATGAGTTAGGTAATTATGGTCGTTGGAGGATATTCGTTGAGACTAATCCAACCGATATTAAACAGAATAAAAAAGTCCAATATGAGACCCCTCACTTTGTAGATAAAGATTGGGAGGGTGCTTATCAGGGTGGAGAAGATACTTGGTTTCGTTGGGTAAGTAATCATCCATATGGCGAGGTGTATATCGTGAATAAAACTATATGGGGTAATGCGTAGATTTAGTTAAGTGCTGTAATTTAACGCGGTAGAAAAAAATTGATTTTTGCTTTTGAGTAGATATCAAAAGCAAATAAGTATGGGGCGTGGTATTCACTCAAAGGGACTCCGCAAAACGCAACGGGCGATGGCGAGTGGTAAAATCTATGGGACGACTATGGTAGAGAATGGAAAGCGAGTGACCCCTCGTGATGTTAAGGCGAGGCGTGAAAGAAATATTGATGTTGCCTTGAATGGGAAGATACTTAAACTGGCGGAGTTTCAATCACAAAGGGTGAAGTGGTTATCCACCACTGACGCTCAAAGAAAGGCACGATATGAGGAAATAGGTATTTTCAGGGCAGTTGAAGACCAAGAAAGCGTTATCACTGGGATTTTGGCGGAGTTAGAGGAAGAGGCTAATAAGGAGTGTTA
>Ga0208795_1000294_pt1 | contig 25201 bp, 28 predicted proteins | sample CB_VirMetaG_6_FD_184541 | JGI IMG/M metagenome (GOLD analysis project Ga0208795, IMG submission 184541) | Freshwater to marine saline gradient viral communities from Chesapeake Bay - CB_1508_2 Viral MetaG (SPAdes) (version 4) | ecosystem: Environmental > Aquatic > Marine > Coastal | place: USA... | reverse complement strand
ATATTCGTGAGATTTTTTAAGTTCTGAAATGTTAGAGGCACATAGAATCATATTACCCATCCTAACTGAATTGGTCATTCCACCTAAAGCGTCTTCTACATTAACATCAATAATTTCAGTGTGTTGTTCTATAGCGCGTAACTCTTCTTGATCGAATAACTCCGTGCAAACCAACGTTTGGTCGTTATTTAACGCAAAAATACTGCAATCTAAATGGTAAAGGTATTCATCGGTCATTGCAACTTTGATAATATTCATATCAAAATTTTCTTCCATCCACTCGTAAGTTTTGATGTTAGAACGAATACCATAACCCCCGATATAAACATTATCGTAAAGGTATTTAATGTCGGCTTCACCCTCCCACTTGTAAGGAGAAATATGAGTTTTATAACCCATTTGATTAAAAAACTTTTGACCAACTAATTCTTCACCTTTTCTAGGATCTGAAGTAAAATTAGATAATAAAATATGGTTTTCGTCTTTAATATGAGGCAATTGTAAACCTAAATTAGCTACATAAACCTGATCTTGAAAATTGCCTTCAGCAGGCAACAAATATACTAAAGATTGACCAGCCATAAAGTTATACAAGTCCATAAATTGCTTGTATGCTTTAGGTCTGTTAATTTGGAGTTCTTCATCGCTTAATTCCTGCATCCAGATATTATTTGGATCTGAGGTGGATAGCGAAAACGGAAAATTCATTACATAACTTTGTAAGTGTAACTGAGATGGAGTTTCTTTCATTTGTATAACGTTTAATTTAATTACACGTATACATATATTAGATACCTAGGTAAGTAATAGAACTAGTAAGTTTTTAGTAAAGTAAATAACTTAGAATAAATAGAACTTGAATTACTTGGACCACTACCCCATTCTGCTTCAACTGTTAAAGTATTATCTATTGTAGTATCAAAAGTTGTATTATTAATATCACTAAAAATCTCAGTTACAACATCACCTGAAGAATCTGTTCTGAATTGTATTGTACCTGCAGTTGCTATTTCAGCAGTTCCAGTTCCACCAATTTCTCTAATAGAGAAATCAATATCCATTCTCCATCTTTTATCGCCAGTAATCCCAGGCATAGATATTACTCCAGTGTCTGCTAAAACTACACTGTCAGATTTAATTGTAATTTGAAGTGTTTTATTATTTTCAGCATTTACTACTCCTGAAAAAGTAGCTTGATATGCATCTCCTTTAGTAAAGCCATTAGCGGGAACCGATAGTGTTCCAACTCCTCCTCCAATTAAACTACCTGAAACATGGGTGCTACCTGATATAGGTGATGATGAACCTGTTTGATTAAATAACCCATAATTAAATGGAAAATAACCTGGGAGGGATGAGACTGGAATTTCTATGTTTCTATTATTAGAATCTCCAATCCAAATATAATTTTCAGTTAAACCAGCTGATAATTTCCCAAAAGAACCAGTAGGTGCGGTGAATGATGAACCACTTTCTACCAATAACATACCACCAACTGATACTTCTAAGTTACCATTTACATTTGAAATAAGAGCAGATGGGTCTCCTGGTGTATCTGATTCAATTGAAATAGAACCCGATTGTAGATACAATTCTGAAAATGGTTTATCTATACTACCTAATGTAGCACCTCGTGGGGTTAAAGGTACAATGTCTCCTGATACTGTAATACCTGAAGAAGTAACAGGTAAATTGGCATTTAAAATGTCTTGTGCGGTTGCTTGAGTAGTAACTCCCCCTTGAACAAAAGGTAAAAGTTCAGTTCCATCTAAGGTTGTTGCTACTGGTAATCCTGATATTGGTAAATTTGGCATTATGTTGTAATTATAATTTTATCTCCTGTTTCTTGTAACAAGTCAAATAAATCTTCTTGTAGTAAAAATCCTTCTTCTACTGGTGGGGTGGGTGTAGTTCTATGAGGGCCTTTATTTTGATAAATAATCCAACTTTGGCGAGCTTGATTTAACTCGTAAATATATTGATTATAATATTTCACCTGCTCGTTGAGAGGTAAAAGACGTATCTCATTTAATTGTTGGAATTGGGGCCAAGAAAGTTCCTCAAATATATTCATCACCAAAAACCGCTAAAGTTAGACTTAAGGCCTAACAATTTAGCATATCTTGGTAAACGACAACTCCAGTATGAAGCTTTAGTTTTGTCCTTTTTATTAGCACAATCATGACGCTTAGCAAACGCTTGTCTTGCCTTTGGATTATTGATTTTAGCCTTTAAACCGCCTGAGCCAAAACGTACTGTTTTAATTTTCTTGGTTTTAGGATCTTTAACATATACCTTATAAGCTTTACCTCCTGAAGAGTCGCGCATGGGTTTACCAATTTTCTTTTTAGCTTCTTCGTATATAGTTTGAATTTGATCTTCGGTTAGATGTCCTCTATATCCTTTAACTACGTTTCTAGGATTTGACATATCAAGAGCTGTGTTAAGGAAGCCTAATCTTTTATCGATTACTTGCTTCATTAATTCTAATGTTTCTTTGTCAAACTCGTCTTCAACTGCAGCTAAAAATTCTTCAGTTTCAAGTTCATTAAGTTCAATAGGAAAATCTAAAGGTACTTTAACACCTTCTATAATTGCGAAATGACCAAGATCTGTTTCAGTTAATACTTCTAAATCATCACCTTGCACCTCTAATATACCACGTGTGTATAAAGCGCGGGCTTCAGCCCATAAGTTGAAGTACTTTTCAGAACCCGCGCGGTACACGTGCTCCGTAAGAGGTCTGTTGTTATCCAAATGAAATTTTAAACCTTCAGACAATATCTCCTTTGGTGCTAAATTTTCATTTAGTACCACTGGCTTAGAGCCACTACAAGTTCCACATCCACAGCTACACATATATTATAAATATCATTTAACTTGTTTAACTTCCAAACCTATTTTGTCACTATCGTGACCAGGACTGTTTTTAGATTTTAAAGCTACTCTAAATATACCAGGTGGAATTTCAATATATCCTTCTTCAAGTGAAGATGGATTTAATTTATACTTAACATAAATTACACCAACGTATTTATTAAATGCTTCACTAAAATTAAATTTAGTATTTAACTCTTTAATTATAGCTTTTTCTAAAGCAATTCTTGCCCTTCTTCCTTCGTAATCTAATTTAGGGAATTCAGGATGATTATCGTAGAACTCTTGTAATTGAGACTGTAATTCAGATGAACCAAATTCTTCTACTAATCTTAAAGCACCTTCAGTTACTGAACTGGATGAAATGATGTCAACTACACGTTGGAGATCGTCTGAGAGTTTATCTCCGTGTAGGTTAGCTAATTTTTCTAGGTCAGGTAATTTAACTGTGTTACCTGCTCCTTTAGATGTTTTAGCACTAATTTCTACATCTTTACCATCAATTGTTAAAATATAATCAATTAATGGGTAATTACCTGCTTTAGGGAAGAATACTTCTGTAGCTCCCTTGTCCTCACCATATACTAAGGCACCTAAAGGTTCGCCTAAATTTTTAAGTAATTCGTTGTAAAATCTATTATTAGAGAATACTTGGTCGATTACTTCTTGTGATGGTTTATCTTTATTAGTTACTAAATAAAGAAGAACAGCGCGTTCACCGTCATCTAATTTTTTGTTATTTTTGATACCATTAGACATTTCGCTTCTAAGGGTATCTAAACCAATTTTTTTATCTAGAGTAACACCTAATTGTTGTGGTTTTAATTCGTAATATTCACCACTAGTTCTATCAGGTTTAAATGTAATAGTTACATTTCCTTTTTTAAAATTACCTTGTCTGCCGTGTCTTCTTTCTCCGTATTTACCTGTATCTTCTAATTTATCTACTAGAATAGCACGTGCATCATCGTAAATAACAATATTATTAGCCGATGCAGGTTGGATTTGGTCTTGGGAAATACCTAATAAACTAATAAGATCTTGAGAAATAGCTTTAGCTTCATCGCTTAAAGCTTCGTATGGTAATTTTTTCAATTCGGTTAAATCTACATCAACCCCTAAATCTACTAATAAATTTTCAAGTAACAAAATATCCTGATCATTTTTCATATCAGGATATCCTTTTGGAAACTTCCAAGCAAATTTTTTAAAAAATAAATCAAAAACGTCCATTATGCTTCTTCTGTTTCAGTTTCTTCAGCTGATACTTCTACTTCTTCTCCACCAGTGGCTGCACCACCACCTTCTTCACCTGGGAATTCACCTCCACTACCTGTAGAGAATTCAGCTGGTTCTTGTGGTCCCATAATATTAGGTGAACCATATCTTAACATACGAGCAATAGCTTGAGTAGCGTTTTCTTCTTCATTTAAGTTAAGAAGGTAGTATCTTTTACCTTCAACTTCAGCTACCCAACTTCTTTGATTAAATACCAAATAAAAGTTTTCACCGTTTTTAAGGTTGATACGGAATGTAGTTGGTTTTGGAGCTACCCAGTCAATCGAAGCTAAGAATACGTCAAATTGTGGACCGAGTAGGTCTACAATTACATCTTTTAGTTCTGGGAATTTGGTGAGCTCGTCATATTTTTCTGCAGTAATATCAACGAGCTTCTTTTCACCATAAACCGTTTTAACTAAAAGTTTAATCTTTTCTCTTAGTTCTGATTTGGTCATTATTTAGCTTTTAATTGTTTAGCTAATTTTTCGGCTATACTTGGTTCTTCAACACCTACATTATCTAAAGCACCTGACATATCAATAACATCTACCGTAGCATCGATTTCTGGTTCTTTTGTTTCGAAATCAAGGTAGTGTTTAGCGGATTCAATAGCTTCTCTAGCATTAATAATTTTGGCTTGCCACCAATGTGGGAAGTCAACTTCACCCATACCTTCAAATTCGTCTACCATTTGGTAAAGTTCCATTGCATACTTTCCAATGCGATATAAGTCGCCTTTAAGCATATGTGGTTCGTTGTCTTGATGGCCTAGATCTAGATCTTCGTCTATATCCATTTTATCAGCGATGTAATTTTCATAATCTTCAATGAAATCATCTACTGAGTAATCAGCATAAGTATCAGCACCATTTAAACGAATATCATTTGCTAAAGAAGATTTGTAAGCACTTACCATTTCTTTGGGTTCGTCTTGAAGCTTAAAGAATGCTTGAGACATTACCTTTTTTAAATCAGAGCTTTCTTCTTTTAACTCAATTCCTCTACCTTTTAAGATATCGGCTTTGGTCACTTTACCATCACCTGTTAAGTCAGGAAATTCTTTTTTTTCTGGGATTGGTTGGCTTAAGGCAGCTTTAACCATTTCTCTAAGTTTGTTTTGTTCCATGTCTTGTTCAGCTAATTTTTTGGCTAGATTGGTTGCACGACCATACATTACTTTCTCAGCGTCAGCACCATACTTTTTAACTAAGTTGCGCTTGTTTTTCTTCATACTCATGATGATATCCTCACGCTTAGAGAGTTCAGCTTTTGAAAGTTTTTTTTCGTTGAGCATTTTATTTTTTATTTCATTAAATCCAAAACATCGTTACCTGTTTCTTCTTCGTAATGCTTTACTATATCCATATAGTCGACCTGCTCTCCAGTCTCATTACTAAAAAAACGAGGTCCATCCATGTAAAAATCAACCGTATAATATTTAGAATACCATTCTTTGGGTAGTGGATCTAAAGCTTTGGATGAGTCTAACTCATGTAATTTACCTTCAGCTAAATATTTTTTTAAGTCGAAGTTGTCCATTTTAGTTTATTTTTTGTCTTCAGCAATAGATGCTTTACGATATTCTGTTACGAGTTTTTTCATATCGCCTAAAGCTTTACGAGCACGTCCGTGTGCTGCTTTAGATGATTTAGCGTGTTCTGTTGAAAACTCAGCCCACAATTCGGCCATTTGCTTATAAATTTCGTTTGATTCCATGTTATATAAATTTTATTTTAAACCTGCTAATTTTTTCATTCTTGATACTTCTTCAAGCTCTAACTGTGCTTCTTTATCTAAGTTAGCTGCCTCATCTCCTTCTTCAATACCTGCTGGGTTTGGAGCATCACCTGCTACTACGAAGTCACGAGTAAAGAAAGTAATTGTATTACCAACTTGAGTGATGAATTTTTGGTCACCGAACTCTTCAGCTTGTGCTCTTAAAGTTTCAAGTGAATCAAGAATTTTTCTTGTATCTTTTGGAAGAGAAGATAATGAAACGATTTTCTTGTCGATTACAATTGAATCATTTGCAGATTCAACTTCTTCATCGTCAGCAGACATATCAGTGTCTTCAACTTCGTCTTCAACATCAACGTCTACATCTACTTCTTCAGTTTCTTCCTCTTCGGCTTCAGTTACTTCTTCGGCTTCAGCCATATATGGATCTACTTCTGTGCCCATGATGCGAGCAAGAATCTGATCTGTGCTTTCAGTTTCTTCATCTTGGTTTTCAGCTACAAAAGCAGCTTTGATCATTTCTTTTAATTCAGATTTTTTCATTGCAATGAGTTTGAATATATGTTATAAATATTATGATTTTTTTGAATGATACGTTCCTTTTTTATACTTTGCGGGTTTTGTGTTAGAAACGAATTGTTTACCTTTACGAGATGCAGCTGCTTTTTTACGTGACGTAGCTGCTCTTTCGGCTTTAGTTAAAGATTGTGCTTTTTTTCTTGGTAAACAACGAGTTGTTGCATCACCTTTTTTCATTGTTCCACAAGGGCCAGTAATATTACCTTGAGTATCAATGCGCACCCAGTCCTCTTTTTTGAACCAGTCGCGCAATGACTCATTGATAATTTCCTGTAAACGTTCTTGTGTTATCATCCTTCCATTTGCCCTTTACATACCTTAACGGCGCGACCTGAAAGGTAAGCAGATGATTTTTCACCAGCTGCCATTCTTTTTTTGATATATGCTTTACCTTTTGGGCAAAGTTCTTCATTTAGGTTTTCACCTAATTTTTTTGTCTCGTCAATATCTTGAACAATTTTCATTAAGATTTTGTTCATTACATCTGGAGTTAAGCCTGGGGTTTTACCACCTGGGAATTCAGGATCATCTTTTAAGTATTTTGAGTAACCCTCTTCTTCTCTAATCTCGTATTCATCTGAAGCGAATACTTTAGCATAAGCGTCTTCGATTGCTTTTTTTAGAAAATCTTGAGCATCTCTTGTGTTTTTCTGCTTTGAAATTTGAGCAGCTAAACGACGAGCCATATTATCAATTTTATCTTTGGTAACAACGAGTTTACCTTCATCTAAATCTCCAGATGGAATTAAAGTCTCATAATCGTCCATTGATAATACACCTCTTAATTTTACGGTTTCAATAGCACGCTCTGCTATATCATGTAAATCAAGGTCACTACTAGCGTCTTCTCTAGCAAATTCAAGTAAACGGATAAATAAAGGAACGTCTACAGCAATGATGTCTGGGATATCTTTTGATACATCTACATCAGCTTCTTCTAAACCACGTTCACGACGTAATGTTTCTTCATCGTGATCCATTTGATCTTTAGTCATTTGAGCTAAAAATGCTGCTTTAGGGTTTTCGGGTAGTGTATCGATTTCACCTTTTTTAAATTTTTCAAGGTAATAAGCTTTAGCTTGATCGTCTAAAGACATCATTTCTTCTAAAGGTTTAGAGAAGAATTCTTGTATTTGTTTTAAGTCTTCCATTATGATACGTCAAATTCAGAATCTTCAGCTTTAATACCTTGAGCTTCTAATGCTTTAAAGATTTCTGGGAGGTTATTATATTCAAATTCAATATCGATTCCTAATGAAGATAGGAAATCTTGTACTTCTTTACTAGAACGAAGTTTTTCGTCCCAGTTTTCACTACCTTTATTATAGATATAAGCTCCGTAAAATTTAGTAGTACCCTCTACAAAAGCAAAATCAATTTTTTCAATATCGGAACCTTCAGCTTCATTTAAAGATTCTTCTATACCTAATTCAGCATGTAATACTTCCATAAAAGGATCAAATAAATGAGATCCGTATTCACTTTTAAGAATAATAGCTACTGCTTTAGCAAAATCTTCGTAATGCATTGAATCGTCGATAGCAAGAATAGCATCGTCAATAGCTTTAGCAGCTTGAGCTGCTACGCTTTCAGTAAGCCCAGCTTCTTTAAAATATTGGTTTTTAAACCATTTAGTAGTATCGAAGTTTGACATGATATAGTTTATTTATAAATATCGTTATTTTTTAAGGGATTCAAGATAAGTAATAGTTTCTTCAATATTTTTGGTAGCTAATTCTTTATTTACCCCACCTTTCCATTTTTGAACTTCACCTGCTTCTGAGATATATGATGAATTGGATTCGTTAAGAGAATCAGTTAGCCAATCCTGATAATATTGTTGTAATTCTACAATAGCAGCATTATCCAATTCTTTTTTCCAATCTTCAAACAAGCCTTTGTGTTGAAGTTTCATTTCAAATTTAGCTTGACAATCGTAACAACGTCTAAATACTTTATATGTAGGAGGATCTAAACGTTTTTTCATTACGTTACCACAAGAAGAACAAAATAAAGGCATAACAGCCTCTTTTGCTTTATCTAAACGTGTAATGTTTTGTTTAATACCATCTTTAATAGTCCACTCACGACCATTTTCAGTCCAAACATCACCTTCGTTACGAACTGTTTGTTGTTTAGTATAACCAACCCCATCTGTAGTACGGTTACCTGAATTTCCTGAGATTACATTACGTAAACGTTGAACATCTTTTTGTTGGAATTGTTTTTTTAAAACTGATTCTTTACTCATAAACCTAAATCTTGTAACTGTTTAATTGTGTTGTCTGCTGAGGTGTGGAATATACCAATTCCTCCTGCAGCGTTCCAAGCATCAATTGTATCTTTTCTATCGTCAATTAAAATTGTATTAGGGCGAGCAAATTTTGCTTTGTTTTTAGCAGAAGCAAAATACATTTTACGCATATTAGGTAAGCGCTGGCCCCATTCTGTTTTACCTTGCATTGATTGGTTATATTCAGGAGAATATCTTTGATCTTCAGGAGCGTCAAAGTTTACCGAAGGAGCTGTTAAAACATATGGCTTATATTGTTTGATATAATCCCAATATTTTTTCCCGTCCGGCATCCAATCTAATCCGGCCCAATATTCTTTTTCAGACATACCTTTTTCTTTAAGGCTGTCTCTAAATATTTTCCAAAATTCTTTTTTGCCTTGAGCATCAGCATGGTGTGTAGTCATGCCAGTCAAATCTTTGTAACCCTTATCAAAATCGGCTAATACACCGTCCATATCAGAGAAGATATAGTATTTTTTAGGTTTCTTCTCTTGTTCTTCAAACATAGGTAAACCGATATTTTTTGTTCTTTTAGCCCACAAATCAAGAATTTCTTTTCTTTCTTCTGAAGTGATGGGTTGTTTATCTAAATAATCATCAATTACATCGATAAACGGTTTTTTAGACTTTTTAGCTTTAAAATATAGACCCTGTAGCATAGCATCTACTTCTTTAGCTAATTTAAAATAATCAGCTTTTGAAAGTAAATCTGAATCTATCATTTTACGAAGCATAGAATCGTCTGGTAATTGTTTACCAGAACGAACATTTAGACCATCTTGAGTTAAATGCTCAAGTTCGTGTCTAATAACATCTTTTAAATCAAATGATACAGTTTGCCAATCTGGATTTTTAGGGATATTAAAGTGAACTGAAAGTAAAGGGGTGATTTCATCTCCTTCATCATCATATCCAGCGTTTGCTCCTCCATCTACTGTATAAAGATCTTCTGTATATGTAGCTTGAACATAAAAATCAAATTCAAAATCGTTAGAAACGATATCTGGATCTTCATCTTCAGGACCTACTGTGAATGTCTCGTCTACTACTTTTCGACTAACATCGTATCCGTCTTTAATAATCCCAAAAGCTAAACGAGAAAGCTCGTTAACAAATTTATCGTAGCGACCTTCATTTAGTTGTTCTTCACCTAAACGAGCTAATTCGTAAGCAAAAGCATTTAAACCAAATGGATCTTTTACTTTACCTTCTTGTAAGCTATCAGTCCAATTTCTAAAAGCAATATTACCTTCCTCGTATGCTTCTCTTTCAATACCCTCTAAATGGTCATCTTCTGTAGTATTAGTAGTAACAATGTTACCTAATCTATCTTCTACATTTTGAATGTGATGAATCATTTCATGCGCATAAGAACGCACAATATCTTTGGGATGACGCCCTTGAGTATAAAGAACGATGAGTTGCTCGTTTGGATCGTAGTATGCGGTTTTACCGAAGAAATCTTGTGAATTTTCTACGTCACTATCTATAACTTTTAAAGCAGGAGCTGGGTCAATATTGTACCCCTTACTACGCATGTAATTAGTTAACTCGGCACATTTAGATAAAATATCAGTTGTGTTACTATGAGCCATATGCTCGCTAACAATAGATTTATTTACTAAATTGTAGATTTCTTCTTTTTCGTTATCAGGGACTTCATCTGGGAGGAAGGTGAAAAATGTTTCTTTATCTCCTTTTTTAAGTGCTTTACGCGCGTTTGTACCACTTACATTAGGATCAGATGTTTTAATTACTCTAACTTTTAAGTTAGGATATTTTTCTTCAACTCCTTTAGTTCGTTGAGTAATATCTTTTATATCGTCCTCTCTACCTTCACGATATCCAATTACAAAATATACTTCTTCAGTAGGATGTTCCTTAGCATAACGCATAATATCCCCAATTGGGGCTACTGAAGGTACTGGTTCAACTTTAGGACCTAAAACTTCTTTATAGATATCCCAAATGGCTAAAGCTTCTTCTTGTTCAATACCATCTCTAATACCACCACCTACATAGATCATTAATTTATCTATTTCAGGCATATCTTTTAAAGCGGTCTTAGCAATATTAAAGTGACCCTTAATAGGTGGTTTAAAACCACCCCCATAAATAGCGGTGACTTTTCTTGCATCTTCTTTAAGAATACTATCAACAAGTTCTTGAACTAATTGCTTCATGAAGCTAGGAATGACTTTAATTTTTGTTGTGCTTCTTCAGCACTTACTATCTGTTGAACTGCTTGAGTAACGTTTTCTTTATCCATTAAATCACGTATCTCTTGTTCTAATTTTTCTTTTTGAGCTAATGATCTAGCTTTAGCCTTTTCATCTTTAGGTTTTGTATCTGTAGGAATGAAAGGTGTAATGTATTGATCTATAATGTCTTCTAGGTCTCTAGAATTAGCTAATTTTTTATCTTTAGTAGTAGCTACGAAGTTATTACCAAATAAATCTAAATACGGAACAAAGTTTTTCGTTACGTTTGCCCATGTTTGCATTACAATACTAGGCATTAAGCTACGATCTTCACCTCCTGAACGTTCGAATCTATCTTGGTTTTTACTTAATGATTTTTCTAATGAAGAATAAACATAAACCATAAACACTTCGTACCCTGCTGCTTCTAACTTTTCTTTGAGTTGTTTAGTTTTATTATACGAAGCAGCTGTACCATCAATTACAATGTTTTCTCTGTTTTCAACATCTGTATCTAATCTTTGTTGGTATGATTTTTGAGCAGCTTGCATTGCTTGAGCTGCTTTACTTCTACCTTCAGCATCAGCTTTTTTAAGATCTAGAGATACACCCATGTTTTTTAGGTTAGCTATAAAGTCATCATCAATATTTAAGACTTTTAATCCTAAACCTGATAGAGTATCTCCAACTACAGATGATTTTCCAGCACCAGGGGCACCGGCTAGAATGACAGCTTTGGGGGCACCTTGTGCCTCTCTAAGTAATTGTACCAATGATATCATAAACGCGCGTTTACAATAAATATTATAGTTTTCTCTTAGCTGTTGTTCTAAACTCAGTAAATACTGGTTTGTGTTTTGGGTTCTCTAAATCGAATAATTTTTTAACGGTCTTAAAGATATCAAGATTTTCTTCTGGGGTACGAGATGATTCATAAATTTCCCATCCTTTACCTTGCATAAATCCATCTTTAGGACCACGTTTAGATGATTTAAGCCACAACACTGCTGTGTGGTCAACCGTTTTACCATAACACTCTTCGTAACACTTAGCGTAAACAGCTGTTTGTAAATCGTATGTTGTTTGCAAATGATTTGATGTTTTAAAATCAATAACCCATAACTCGTTATCGATCTCGCAAACCATATCACAAGTTCCCGCTACTCTAAGTTCATCTGAAAACAAATGGACTTCCGTTTCGATCAACTTAGGGTCATAAGTTTCCCAAAAGTCTACGAAACGGAGGAACATTTGCCATACATCTGGGTTGTATGATGGGTTTCCGAGCGAGTTTAAAAAGTTTAGTTCTTTACCATTTAGGTAATCTTCAATCATTTCGTGTACTTGAGTACCTTCTTCACCTGCTTTTTTAACAATGTAATCAGCTGAGGTACCCATTTTCTTTAACCAATCTTCAAAATGTTTTCCTTTAGGGTAAGCACTTAAAACATAAGTTACAGATGGATAGTATTGCCCATTTCGTCTATAGTAGCGCGAATCAGGCATTGTAATTTGTTTAGCATCGTCAGAAACTTCTAGGATTCTGTTATAGGAATGCTTGATATTCCTTTTACTCATACTAGTTCTAATTTTTTAGCCATTAAGTCGTATTGACTTAAAGGCAATGTCTTTTGAATAAGGTTAGTAACAGCTTTAAAGCCCATCTCAGATGGGTCTTTTTCTTCTAAGTCTACTAAATATACTTCCTTACCTTCATTCATTAACTGTTCACAAAACTTAACGGCATCATTTTGAGCGTCCTTATCTAAAGCTATATATATTTTTTGCACCTGTGAGGTAACAATTTTTTTCATTAATTCTCTTTGGATGTGTTTACCTAAAAGCGGAATAGCATTTCGTTTTACAGCCAAAGCATCAAACATCCCCTCAACCAAAATTAAAGGAGAAGACCAATTGATAAACAATTCAAATGGCACCATATCCTTACTCATTGGGGGATTTTTATATTTTACTGGGGAGTGAGGGTTAAAATTACGAGCAACGAAATAATTTAGCGTTCCTTCGTGGGAATACGACGGTATAATGATCATATAGTCGTAGACACCGCCATCGCAATAACCTACATTGTAGCGCAGTATATCCGCTTTAGTTACGCCACGTTTTTTTAGGTAAGCTAGTGCTTGTCTACCTTTAATATCACTTTTTGTAATTTCAAGTAGCGATTTAAATTCTTTGGGTAAATCAATTGATTCGATTTTTCTTACGTTTGCTACGTAATTGTCGTTTGAGATGTGTTTTCTAATCTCAAGAATTTTTTCTTCAGGTGCTTTGGCTTGTTTAAGTAAAGTAGCTAGGTTTGTTCCTTTCTTGTTACAAACCCAACAATGCCAAGGATTACCCTTTACTGAATCGTCAAAGTTGATTTCAAGTTTAGGTTTAGTATGATGGCAAAACGGACAGTGGTATGCCTGATTTCCTCTAGCGGTAGGTTTACCTGCTCCTAGAACGGAGTTTACTATGTTTACTAATAAATGATTTACCATATTGGTAAATGTAATAACCTATTTTTGTATATCAAAGTCTTTTCGATAAAATTTTCCGAGAATATTATCATTAAAAAACTCATCTGGTTTTTCTAATACTTGATATATAAATAAATGTTTCGTTTCCTCGTAAGTTAATAACTTTTTTGAAGGAGAGCACGCTAAAATTTCGCGTTTAAAGTTTTCTTTGGGTTCTGATTTAACTAAATCCAAAAGTTCTTTATTCGAACCCCAATAAGTTTTCCAATCTGATTCTTTAATTACTTGTTTGTATGAGGGTTTACGACCTGATTGACCTTCATACATGGCTAAATCTTTTTTAGTTAATTTAGCTTTACGAGTAAATTGAAGTACTTTTTTACCCATATAAGCTTTACCACTAGGGATATGAGTAATTCTATAAATAAAACCAAAAGTTAAAGGAGGGAAATCCTCAACCGAGGTCATTTCCTCGCCTTGATATAACCAATTCATAAATTAGGATTTAATTAAATAAGAAGCTACTAAATAAGTACCGGTTATAGGTAACTGGTCTAGTGCTTCTGAAGCTGATAATGGAGTATCAAAGAATGCTACATTAGAGCTATTAAAAGGAATAAACTCACCCTCAGTTGATAAATAACTTCTAAAATTATTAGATATTGTGTATTTTATTTCGGTAGCCATAATTTATAAATTTTAATATTATCTTGCAGGATAACTATGGAAGGCAATAATACCATCATTATATGAATATCTTATTTTTAAAATACCTCCTGCTTCTAAGTATTGGCCTGTATCTGCGTTTCCTGGTAATGACCAGTCTGGGATGTATGTAAGGTTTCCAGCTTGTGTTTTTTGTTCAAATTTATAACCCCCTCCGCTACCAACTCCAGTAGTTAAACAAGTATAAGTTACAGCAGCATTGTAAGGAGTAGCACTAAAATGTAGGAATCTACCACCATTTCCGGAGGTAGATGTAGAAGTATTAGCTCCAGGGAATATTATATCACATTCAAAATCCTTAGTATAGCTAGCTGCAGAAAAACCAAATCTAATACCTGAAGTGTTATTAGATCCATATACTACAAGAGTACCACCATTAATCTCATCTAAAGTTGGACTAGAACCACCCGTAATAATAGTTGGAGAGGCTTCAGTACCTGTAATGGTTGTTTTCAAAACTCCACTTGTATTAGAAGTACCTGAGCTACCCGAGGTACCAGATGAACCATTATTTCCTGAAGTACCAGATGAACCTGGGTTACCCGAAGTACCTGATGAGCCATTATTTCCTGAAGTACCTGATGAGCCATTATTTCCACTAGTACCCGAAGTACCAGATGAACCAGCATCCCCTGAAGTACCAGATGAACCAGGAACACCTGAGGCACCTGAGGTACCTGAAGTACCAGTAGATGCTAAAATTGAAGCTTCAACATCTGAGATTGTTCCTAATTCAAGGTTACCTTGAATATTAATATCAGTAGAAGTAGTACCATTTAAAGCATCTACAATTTGGGTAATTTGAGACGCTTGAATGGTTTGTCCGGTTTCTATGCCTGATGTACTTAGTGTAGCCATATTATCTATCTATGTTTATAAATATACTAGTATCTGTGGTTCTTGAAAGAGGATAAGGTTGAGATAACTTACCTACAGCTAATAAGTTTTGTTGTTCATCATATAACCCAACTGTAGTTACGTAGGGTTGGAAATAACTACCAGTTACAAAATCATATACAGTTCCATCTGTAGAACCTGAGATGATTGAAGGGTTTTGGGAAAAATTAAATTCGCTTTCTCTAATAGTAGCTTTATACTGTGTTTCGTAAATAGTATGAGAACTAGAGAATGAACAAGTTATATCAGTAGTAGTTAAGAAATCATCTACAATACCTGTACCTGATCCCCCACCACCTCCATAAAGTGAACCACCATAAACACCCCCTCCATAAAGTGAACCAATACTAGAAGAAACAGTAAATGTTAAAATACCATGTTGGTATATAACATTGCCAACTACTTCACTTCCTGAAATAAGATTTCCATTACCATCATCAGTTATATTATAAGCACTTCCACTAAATACTAAATTAACAGAATTAGGTTGAATTAAATCTCCATATAAACGTGAAGGGATTGAAAGCACAGCAATTTCGGCCCCGGATTGAGTGGGGAATGATCTAGACTGAGTTAGTGTAGTTTGAAGATAATTGTAATACCTACCTTGAGAATTTGAAGAACCTAAAAGTACATCTCCCGAAGTATCAACTCCAGGAAATAAACTAGCAGTATAAGGTTCACCACCTATTTCTGATGTTAGATAGTTTGAATAGTATAATTCTTTAATTGAATTATAAACTAATACTTGATATTCGGATGTGTTTAATCCTGTAGTAGATTTATCTGTAAGGAAATCTTCATTAATTCCTTTAAATATATCTATTTGAACATCACTATCAGTAAATTCAGAATAAGCAAAAGTAAAACCTTTGTTTACCTCAAATGGGGTAACAATTACATCAGAAGATAAAAATTGCTTGAATGCGCTCATTCATTTTAGAAATCTAGCTTAACGCGAATTAATGCTTCTTTAGTAAAATCTTTTTGTAGTGGACGAGAAAGTTTAGCTACTGCTAATAATTCACTGTTATCATTGTATAAACCTACGGTTGTAATGTATGTTGTAGGATTATTAATAAATGAACTATACAATACTTCACCAGTTGAACCCGAAATAAATGATGGGTTTTCTGAATAGTTGTATTCTGAGCTTCTAGGTCTTACAAAGATAAAATCTGAAGAGATAGTCTCTTGAGAATTTAATCTAAATGAACCTGGATCTGCAGCTGAACCTGAGATTGCATCATATAATACAACGTTGTTATCACCATCATTATATGAACTTCTTTGGGCAGGAACTAAACTAATAGTTTGGTCTAGAGCATTAGGGTTAAGTAACAAAGTAGCAATATCAGGTAAGAATAAACCAAATGAACCTGAAGAAACTGAGTAACCATTGATACCATCTGTTCCGGAACCTGAATATACAGTACCCGCTGAACCTGATACAATCTGGAATACTCTACCAGCATCATTGAATTGTACTGAGGTAACTACTTGAGAGTTATCTGTAAGAGAAACTGTACCACCTGAACCTGAGAGTACTAGAGTTAAAGAACCTGGGAATAAAGATTCTTTATAACGGTTTCTATCAATTGAAATAGCCCAGAAATCTGAAGCTGTAATACCACCATATGAAAATGATGAATTTTCGTCTCCTAAAACTAATGTTCTATACTGACCATAAATAGTAGAGGTATATGATTTACCTGTTACTGAGGTATTATATAAAACTGATCCGTACCCACTTTCATTACCATAAGCAATTGCAAATTGAATATCAGCATCAGTTTCAGTTAAAGGATCTAATTGGTAAATATTTAAATAATAATTACCAGCTGATGATAATTCTTGTGTTGACGATGTATAAAATCCGGTAAGGGTAGGTGAACCACCTGTCCATAAACCAGCTGTAATACTATCAGCTGATATTACAAAATCGTCTGCTTCTAATCTTTTAAATGACATATCTTATGTTTTAGGATACTCTAACTACTTGAACTGGAATTTGGATTCTTGCACCACTATCTCTACCTACTACGGTTAAGGTAGCATATAAAGTACTGTTAGAACCAAATAATGTATTAACAGTAGTTGCTCTTAAGTTAATAGTAGTACCAACAACTGTTTTAGATACACTGGTACCTACAGTGGTAGTAGCATTAAGAGCAGCTGCTTGTGGGGTATTAATACCTACACCATCAAATGTTGACATTGTTCTAACATCCGAAATAGTAGCTGTATAACCAGAAGTTTCTGATTGGTTACCACCTAAGTAGTTTAATGTTTGAGGTGTAATAGCTAATGAAGCACCTTGTTTAATTACAATTGCGTTGTAACCCAAATCAAGAATAGGCATTCTAGCAGTACCACGTGGTAAAGTAGTAAGCTTATACTTCATGATTTGAGTTTCTTGAGGAAATGCTTCTAATAATGGCATATTGTCAATTGCTTGACCATAGTAAGCGGATCCAGAAGGATGAGTTGGATTATAAAGTGTATAATCAATCTCATCATCTGCTAGAGCAAATTGTGTAATTCTAAATGAACCATCATTTTGAGCTAACAGCTGGCGACCTTTAGTGGTCAAAATAGCATCAACTGTTACTACTGTATTATTTAAATATCCCATTGGTAAATGTTATGTTTAGTTATAAATATATATTTTTTTAAGATGTTGTAGTATTTGATCCGAAGGTTCGTGTAATGTAATCAAAATGTTGTTCTATCACACTGGTGGGTGTTAAAGTTGTCATACCACTTCTACCTACTCCACTCATAGTAGCATCTACAAATATCATCAGATTATCATTAACTTGAGCTTTCCATATCAAGAAGCCAACAGTTCCACCTGATCCTCCAAGTGTAAAAATAGTTGAACTTATAAGGTTTTGGACATTGTCTTCTAGTTGTATGTATCTACTGCTAAATGAAGAAATTACTTCGCTAATTTTCCAAACTCCTCTAGATTTTAAAGGATCTATATATTCCCCATTTGAATTTCTTCGTGAATAATAATTACTTGTTCCTGTCCATGGAGTTAATTCTCCTTGTAGGGTACCTGGCATGTTTTTATAAAATGTTATATACCATTCATCTCCTTCAGCTATACTTTCACTAATTGTAGTATAAATAAAATCCCCAGTAACAGCAGTACTACTTGTAGTTTCAAACCCAGCAGATGTTGTAGTAACTAAATAAGCTTCATCATTTGTCTCTTCCATAGCAATCCAAGAACTAGGACGAACTAAAGTACTAGAAGGAGTAGCTACAGCTGGGAGAGCAAATGTAGATAAAGAAGGAACACTAAATCCATACCCTGCTACTCTAGCATCTACTGCATTTTGAGAAGTAGTTGTATATTGATATATATTTGGGGTTGAATTTAAAGGAAATGCTTTCTTTAAAGTATCAGCAAATCCTTCTTGTACTACTGTTTGTATTTCTACTGCATCACGATCAGACCCAGCTAATAAATTTTGTCTTAATTGTACCCCACCCCCATCATATATTTCAGGATAAGTACCACCACCCCAATCAAATTCAGTAATAATATTGTCTCTTCTTTCAATAGGTTGATTTTCACCACCAAATGGGTTTAAGATACTTGAAGCTGAGTTGTAAGTATATGTTGAAATGTTTTTAGAACCACTATAACGTGGGATAATACTTCTATTAGAATAATAGTTAAAATCTTGAAGTTGAGCTCTAGTAGCAGTACCTGCAATAAGTTGATCTTGGTTTACGGCTTGAATGGCATTATCTGAGTAGTCTATATCCATGTATAAGGTACTTGTTTCAGTAATGTTAACATTTCCATATAAAACATCACAATCCGTACCATAAAACTTTGCCGTAAGGTAAGGTTCAAATAATGTTAAAGCAGGAGCAGCATTATTAGCTGAGTAGCTACCAGAAGGGGACATAGTCCATTCGGCATTATCAATATTACCAGTTCCCGATCCTGGGTATAATGCTACTTGAACATATAAATTTTCCCCAGCATAAGGGATAATTTGTCCTGTTAGTTCTTTACCTACATCAAATCCAGAAAAGTAAGATCCGGTAGCAATTATACCTCTTACATCACTAACAAGACGTATACTTCCTATAGTTACTATACTAGAAGTTACAGCAATCCTATAGTTTTGGACAACATTTGAAGAAATAGGAATATCAATTTTTCCTGTAATATTATTTAATATAGATAAATTATCTGTATTAACATTCCAGTTAGTAATAGTATCATACCCATCACCCCCCATAGTAATGGTAAAACTACTTTTATCTAAATCTAATCCCCAATCAGCTTTAAAATTATCAGCAGAAGATGTAACTGAAGTGGTTGTTACCGCATATTGGTAATAATCTTGATATTCTGTAATACCAACTATTGGGTAGTTAACAGGGTTAGTTTTATCACTATACTTAATTCTTAAGTTAGATAAAGAAGATAATGACAAAGAATTATCAATACCATTAGCATCAACCTTAGCTATCCTAACGTATTTAATTCCTGAAGTATATTCTGATCCTGGGGTTGCCATAGATTAATTTTTAAAATGGGGATATTACGACTGGTCCTCCTGGGGATACAGGATCAGTTAATGCTCCAGCATCCCAATATAAATAACATTGTCCTGCAAGAGGTGTATTATAGAAATTTAAAAAGTTGTTTGCTTGTATATCATCATTTTCTGAAAAAACAGACATAGTATAGTAAGCTGCTTCATCTCCACCTTTTAAGAATACTTGGAAACAATATGGATCTAAACTTTGAGTAGTTACTGTTAAAGCTGATCCACTGTATTCTCCATCAATAAATTCTTTAGCTGATGAAAATGTTTTAGAAACGTATCCTAAAGGTGTAGTTATAACTTCGTTATAACTCTGTGTTACGTTAACTATATCTGTGGTAGTATAACCAAAACTATTTGCAAAATCAACTGTAAGTGTAGGAGTAGCACCAGCTGCACTACCAGTTACGGATTCAATTGGGTATGAAGTATAAGCATCTGAAGATGTATATTCTCTTAAAAGATCATCATTCATACCAGGTAAACTACCTATAGAACCACTATATTCAGGGCGAGTCCAAGATGTTTTAGGTTGAGGATATTTTTGTCTTTCTAATATTGTAGGTTTAATTACAATACCAGATGCAAGACTTGTTCTAGTAGGAACAAAATCCTTAATCATTTTGAACATAGAATTATCAAAGAACTTGATAAGTCTTATGTAATCATATACGTCATAATTTTTAGTATATTTATCAAAATATTCTTTTCTTAAAGCATCTAAGGCTGGGTATGAAGTAGCTGATGAAGAAATTAATCTAGGATCACCAATATAGTCCCCAATATTAAAGTATCCAATTTGTGATATAATATCATCATTTACTTCATTTTGGGGAGAAAATGCTACCTCTAAAAGATTTAAATTATTAGTATAATTTTGAGTTAATGGGGTAGTTTGTTGAATTGATATTAAATTAGATAAAGTATCTCCTGAAGGAAGGACTAATTCAGTGGGTCTAATTTTATCATTATTTCTATTTTTTATACCCACAGCAGGTGAATCATAGAAAGTATAATTCCTATTAGATACAAAACTACCATTATTAATTGTAAAATCAGAATCAGAAGCAAATGATTGGGTTATATAACTTCCCGATACTTTAGGATGAACAGATGCTGATCCTGTATATAGTTCCCCACCTAAAGTAGCTCTAAATGCTAATTGACTATATGAACCGTTTACGCCATTACCTTCTGTTGATTGAGGGTTCATTACGTAATCCTCAAAAACACTATATGAAATAGGAGTACTTAAATATCTAATTTCTTGATATGAACCACTAAATGCAGAATAACCATTTACATCGTTATGGTTATTTGAAGGGAAATAAGAATTAACTCCGCTTAGATATGAATTAGGATCTTCACTTATTGAAGAAGTACCTACGAATCCAATTTGAGATCCATCAGATCCTGAATATATATTGTTTCCAGCAAATAAGTTAAAATTATTAGCATCACGAGTAATAGCTACAGACCACCACCCACCATCATAAAATGGAAGATAAATACTAGCTGAAGAGTTAGGGTAATTCTGCCAATCAGGAACAAACTTTAAAGTAGCATATTGATTATAAGGATCAGCAATAGAACCACTGTATGAACCCGAAGTATATCCTGAACCTGTATATTCTAATACAGCATAAGTATTTGAATCTAAACTCCATAATACTTGATTAGGAAAATCTATACCAGATTGTAAATCAGGAGCTTTAAATCTAAATTCTAAAGTAGCAGGAACATCATCTTCGGAAGTCCAATTTGGATTAAGTACCCATTCAGACTCTACAAATCCATTATTTTCGGTTTGGTATTCGTAATTAAATTCCTCTCTCCATAAATCCCAATCATTACTATTATCTTTATCTTTACCTCCAAATTCATTTATTTGGAGAATAGTATCAGGTACTCCATAAATGTTTAATAAAGCTCTTAAACCAGCTACTGTACCTTTTTTCTTAACAAGATATGGTAAATTGTGATATAAACGTTTGTAAATACGTTTATTAACATCATCTAATGGTACAATTTCATCTGATGCTGAAATAGGAGAGGTAATATATTCTATACCCGAATTAGCAGGGACTGGTAAAGATGAGGTTATATTAGGAACAGGGAATGCACTACCTTCTGCTGTGGAACCAACAAAAGCAGTATATAAATCATTAACACTATAGTTATTTTGGTAGATTTTTAAACCAAAGGATTTTAAAGCATCTGCTACTAAATCTTTAGAAATACCAAAATCTAATCTGTTATCAGCATTATATCTATTAGTTAAGTCTTTAGTGTATATCCAAATATTATCAAAAGACTGTCCTATCATGTTTATGAAAGTTTCATAAGGTTGATTAGACGAATCTTCTCTAAGATAAGATGGTATAGTATTAATTATCCAATTTTGATTACTTAAATCATATTCAGACGCACTTATAGATTGGGTAGCATACCAATTAGTAACTAAAGTGTTAGAAGAAGGGTATAAAGTATAAGGTGGGGTTGAATTGGTTTTAGGATAAGTGTTGCTTCCAGATTCAAAATATAAATAATATTCGTATCCATCGAATTTGGATGTAATATCATTCATTAAATTTTGATAGTAAGTTGCAGTACCTGTAATAGAATTGTTAGAAGGGCCTATGTTTAAAGTATCATTTAATGAAGCTGAGTAGGTTTCAAGCAATTGAACTTTGTAAAGGAAATTATCTAATCTAGACTGTGCTGAAGAGAAATTAACAAAATTCTCAAAGTTAGAATAATCAACATTTATTTCAATACCTTGTTCTTCAAATAAAGATTGTATCTGTTGAAATGATCCTGAAAGGGTACTAAAATTTAAAGTATTGTAAGTAACATATTCTGTAGAATTGTTAACTTGATCTTTAAGAGGAATGTTATAATTAGGACCTTTTAAAGTAGTTAAATCAACATTAGATATAATTTGATCTACTATATTAATATTATATCCTATAGGTTGAGCTGCCTCTTCAACAAACCAACAATTAGTTGCTACATTTACATCAGATGGAAGTGGTTCGTATAATTTAATTAATAAGTCTCCATTTAAAGTACCTAAATTAATACACAATAATAAATTGTTTTCTCCTAAATTTAGATAAAAATCATAAACTACAGAAGAAGAATTAAGTTGTTCTAAGTATGAATTAGCAGAAATAATAATACTATCTGTAGGGATATCATTACTTCTTAAACGTAATTCTGTTCTATCTGAAGATATTTCTTGGATTACATAAGTGGTAGCATAAGATGAATCTAATATATTTCTAAAAAAGTTATAGTATATATTATATTGACCTGTAGTACTTACATATCTTAAAGTATTTTGTTCGGGAAGAAGGGTAATTTGAGATGATTCGTTGTTAGTAGAACCACTTGCTACTACACCTAAACCCGTATCCGGAAGTTGATAATCTGTAAAATTGTAATCTTGGTAAACAAGTCTACCATTTAAATCATAAGCAAAAAATTCTACAGTATCCTTATATGGGATAAAAGTAGAAGGGAAATAATTGCCATTTAAATTATTTAAATCGCTAGGGGAATACTCCTGGTAGGTAGAAACCTCTTGAGTTAAAGGAGTAATTATTATTTCTTTATTTAAAGCCATGTTTTAAAGTTAATTTCTTCGTTCTTTTCTTGCTTTTCTACGTTCTTCTCTTCTCTTTCTACGTTCTTCCTTTTTAGTTAATTCTTCTTGAGGAGAACTAATATTTGAACTTATGTCTACTGAGAATTCACTTGGAATTTCCAAATTAGGAATCTCAGGTAGAGGTGGCAAGTTTAAATTTGCAGTATCTAAAACATCAGCTATAGTATTAATAGCATCGTTTCTAGATTCAAGTAATTGTCTTCTTAAATCAGTAATTTCTTCTTGTAAAGCTACTATTTCTTCTAATTGTTGTTGTTGACCAATATATGCTGAACTTTGTTCTACTAAGTATTGATGTGAATTAACAATTCCTTCTTTAGGGATTTGATAAAATAATTCATTATAATATTGAAAAAATTCATCAATAGTGGGTAAAACAGGAGTTTCAATTTGAGGAGTTACCCCAAACTGGGTAAAAGAAGTATCAATATTATTGTTATATCTTCTTTTTTCGAATTCTAATCTATATAAATCTATAGGATTACTCATCCGTTAACTATTTTAAAGTAATATTCGTCATCATAAATTGTAGTACTACCTGCTGCAGTTACCTTAATTAGGATTTTATAATACCTTTCAGGTTCAAACCCATTCATATATAAATCAAAATAACTAGAAGTAGCATCAGCACTTAATCTAGTATAGTCGTTATCAAATCCAACTACATATTCATTTGTATCTAAATCTTTAACAGCATACCACGCTGAACCTGAAGGAAGGTAATGTTGGGTAGTATATAAAGAACCAGTTTGATATACACGAGCTGGGTATTTTTCTCTTACATTAAGTCTAAATCTGTTAAAACTTTCTGAGTAAAATATTCCTGGGTTTTCAGCTAATGAAATATAAAGGTTTTGTTGGTCTAATACTTCAATCCCAGAAGAACCTGTAGACCAAGATGAATCATCCCATCTAAATTCTAAACATGGAGGATAAATAGTATTAGTGTCAACACTATAATATTGCATTACAGGCTGAACCATTTTATTAGGATTAAATTCAGCGTTATCTTCCCATTTTAAAATAAATCCTTGATTAGGGATAGCTGAGCTTGTCCAAGCTTGAAAAATAGTATCTACATTAATATTTAAATCTTTATCACTTCTAGGACCAAAAGATGAAGTAATAAGCATACTATCAGTACCATCTGATGAAGTAAACCAAGCACCTCCTCCTACAGGAGCATATGCTGTATTAAATGATCCGGTAACATATTGAATAGTACCAATAGGCCATGCATTACCATCTACAAAGAAAGGAGATAACCAACATGCTCCATCTGTAGTTAAAGGTTGATCTAAATAAGTACCTGTACCCTGATTCCAGTTTATAGTTCCATTAGATGCTACTGCTACAGGATATATTTCTAAAATTGAAGATTCTACAATGCCTTGAGCTGTGGCTATAAAAGATTTTAGATACGTTTCAAAATTAGTACTACCTATTGTGTTGTTAATAACATCAGTAATTTCATCGTCATCAAATTTAATAAGAGTTCTTGCTACTGTAGGTAAACTATCAATAGCAAAATTTAAATTTGAAATTTGATTAATAGGGTCAATACCCGTATTCATTGACGGGAACATTGAATACAGTGTAGTATCTTTATAGGGAAAAATTTTATATACAGCCATAATATTATTTAAATGGGTCTCTAGCCCTATCTATTAATTCCTGAGATGTTAAACTATCTATATAAGTATTTTTAGGAGTATAAGGTTGAGTAGTTGGGAATGCTTTAATTTCATTTCCAACTTTAGAAGTATACCCTTTATTAAATTTTGAATTTTGGGTATCTAGGTTACTACCTTTTCCTTCATTGTATCTTGATAAAATATCCATAATTATAGAGGTACTACTTTTCCTTTAATATC
>Ga0208795_1000291_pt1 | contig 25369 bp, 21 predicted proteins | sample CB_VirMetaG_6_FD_184541 | JGI IMG/M metagenome (GOLD analysis project Ga0208795, IMG submission 184541) | Freshwater to marine saline gradient viral communities from Chesapeake Bay - CB_1508_2 Viral MetaG (SPAdes) (version 4) | ecosystem: Environmental > Aquatic > Marine > Coastal | place: USA... | reverse complement strand
AGGTTGGGGGTCTTGCTGTTGCTGTCCTTGCTGTCCTTGCTGTCCTTGCTGTTGTGCTGGGTCTTGTGGTATGATAGGAGGAGGCGGAGGAGGTTGGATAGGAGCAACAGGCAGGGGATTTTTGCTGAATGTCTGGGATAAAATCTGCTTGCTTGCTTCATATCTCGCAACATCTTTCTTACTGATAGATGAGTAGATTGCGTTGGTAAGATTATCTGCCATAAGCATAACTGTTGCGTATCCTTCTGCCGAACCTTTGCGGAAGCGTTCATACGCCTCTCTGTCCGCTCCTGCCTGTCGTCCAGTAGGAAAAGAGTTGAATGCCCCCAAGTAGAGTTGTGCTGTCTGTTTTAATAGTTGAATGAGGGGCAGGAGATAGGTGGTATTCACGCCGTTCGCAAAATCGCTTGATGCCCTAATTTGCGGTGCGTAGAGTTGAATGTAATTCACCAGTTCATTATAGGTCGCAATAATATCAACCACCTTGAAATAATCTGTGCTTAAACTAATCAAACGGGCATCTTGGATAAGGCGTGAAGGTGATTGTCCTATATTCAAAAGTGCTTGGATTTGCGAGTAAATATCGGTCTTGAAACCGAGCAGTTGTGAGAGTTTATTCACGAACGACCCAATCTTGAATGAAACGCCAACATCAGCAGGAGACGGGGGCATCTCACTCTGCTCGTAGAGGTTCGCCTGTCTCACCTCATTTTGATAGACCTGCTTGTTAAATCGTGCGTCTGCGGTGTTGAGTTGCGTCCGCTCTGCCTCTCTACTTAACCCCTGTCTGTTTTTCTTGTCGCTTTGCTGTGCGATTGGGTGAGCGTCCAAAAGTTTCTTCAATCTATCCATCTTTATATATTGCTAAAATATTATTATTTTTGGTTTGCTCCAAGAAAATAATAATAATAGTTTTATGCTTTGCTCCTACTCAAAAAAGTCCTTCTCGGCAACCTTACCTTCTTTGGACTTCTCAACTGCCTCTTCTTCTTTCTTTCGGTCAATCACCGCTTTTTGCTCTTCGGCACGCTTTTTAATAATTTCACTCAACGCCTCTTCTTGTGTCGGTTCAGCGTTTCGCTTTTTCCAAAACTTCAACCATTCAGGGAGAAAATACCACATTTTACTTTGATTATATAATCTAAATAGATAAAAAATAATCTTTAATTTTACGGGTTTTTCATAACAACAACCATTAAAGGTTTTATATATCCTACTTTTGTTTCGTCATCAATACTTCCATCATCTTTTCCAAACCTAAATCCTTTTGCTCCCTTACGAAGAAATCGTATCTCACAATTAGGGTTATTATAAATACATTCGTGAAAATATTTTGTGTGTGTAGATGCTGGTAATAGGAAAACTGCTGTTAGATTTTTGGTATGAAACGCCTTATCCACAAACTTTCCAATCTTACCATCAAATAAGGGGTGAATATATGCGATTTCACCAGTCCAATCTTGCTTCAAAGCATCTATCTCCTTTGTATAATATTTTGGTAGAAGGTGATTGTCATCACTCGCACAAATATCAATAGTGAAAGCAAACTCTTTTGACAAATCTTTCCAAATGTCAGGTGGAGTGCGGAGATATTCCATTTTTTTAGAGCAGGAAAAGGACAAAGTATTCTTTGCTATATTCTCTTTCATATCTATATAATCTAAATAGATATAAAATAATCTATCTCAACGCTCTATTCACCAAAGTTTTAATGAGAATATAAACAGCAATATCAGCAACAGAAGGAAAAACATAATAGAATACACCACTAACGATTTTCAGCAACATTTTCCTTTATAATAGGAGCGGAATAAAAGGGGCGACGCTTGACGCTACATTCCCGAGGTCGCTCCAAAAGTCGCCTCCCGACTGTCCTGCCCCACGATAAGTTGCCTTGGCGTCTTTGAGTGCCTGTTTGTAGGGGATATTGTGTGCCTTGGCGTATGCCTTGGCGTGTTCTATCCATTTTGAAGCAGGACGCTTTCCACCAGCAGGAGAAGCATTCACAGCAGGGTTGGCGGAGGCGAGGTCTTTGACAAGAGCGTCAGTTGCCTCAATTTCGTCTAAACTCTCGCTGTTTCCTGCCTCACCCATACCAACGCTACGCATTCTGGGTTTCGTGCCGACTGCCTTGGTTGCCTTACGAGGTTTCTTCAATTTACTCATACCCCGTTCAACCTTTTCGTAGTCCTTGCCCTGACGATAGGTCTCGTAGTTCTTGCTACGCTTCGCATAATCGTTCATAAACGCCTTGGTGAGAGGGACACCATTACAGGGCATATTCTTCTTGCTGGTAAGACAGCAGTAGTCGTTCGCCTTGACGATAAACTTGGGTTTGGTCTGTGCCTTGCCTCCGCTCACACCATCACCAGTCATATAGGGTTGATTGACATTACTGCGTTGCTGTAAGGCGACCAACTCGGCACTATTACCGCCAACGGGGCGTTCAAAATCACGACCGCCAGACATTCCTGCGTTCTGTGGGCGGTTGAAAGGGGGAATACCATCATTCGCAATATTTCCGCCCTTATAGAGTTGCTGTTTGCCTGACAGAACACGAGTATTCTTTGCCCTTCCCATTCCGCTAAAAATATCACCCATAGCGTCCGCCATATCCATATTTTTCTCTAATGATAAAGCACCGCCCGACATTCCCTCGCCCTTCTTGCCCGAAAAGATGCTCGCAACTTTTCCTGCGGTGTCGGCGACCTTGCCGACCTTTTCCACAACAGGCATCACTTTTTCAAGCGTGTCATTTACCTTATTAATTCCGCTTTCAAGAAAATCGCCGACCTTTTTAACAGCATTATCCATACCTGCTAATAAATCATCAACGAACGACCCTCCTGACATTCCAAAACCGCTGACGAAGGGTTCAAGGTAAGACATATCTGCCTGTCCGCCTGACAACCCGAGACCCAGCAACAAGGGAGCAAAGGGGGCAATCTGCGAGGCGAAATTGCCGAGGTCTCCCAAGAAGTCGCCACCAGACAGACCTGCCCCGTGGAGTGCCTTCAACTCGGCAAAAATCTTCCTGCCTACTTTCTCTCTGTTCTTCTTTGCTCCACCACTCAAACCCTTACCATACTTGTCGTAGAGTTTCATACCTGTTTCAATATGAGGGGCGACTGCCGAAGCAACCTGACCGACCTTGCTAATTCCGTCCAAAAGGTCATCAAAGAACCCACAACCCACCAAAGCACGACCGACTGCCTTTGTCTTATCAACAGAACTGCTATTCCTACCAAGACCAAGCAAAGGCAGAAAGGGGGCAACCTGCGAAGCAACATTTCCCAAGTCGCTCCAAAAGTCGCCACCTGACAACCCCATTCCTGAAATATTCTCGTTGTATCCGCCAGACAACCCGTATCCGTGAAACATACCTGTTGAGTTCAAGTCAGGGTTGAGGACGGCAGGTTCAGCATCAACAATTTCATCACCGCCAGACAGACCCATTCCACAACGGCACTCACCACGAGCAGGGCAACGGCACGCCATTCCACCACTTTCACCAGCACCTAAAAATGGTGCGACTGCCTGTGCGACCTGACCTACGGGTCGCATAACAGACATAAACCCATCAGCAAAGTCGCTCCAAAAGTCGCCACCTTCCAACTGAAAATCACCTTGACGCAAGGCATCACCTCGCACCTGACCGCCGTAAAGCGGAGTTTGAGATGCTTGATATGCGTCGTTTCGCAAGTTTGCTACATCATATCCTCGCTGTTTGTTCGCTATTGCGACATTATACGGGGTTAAGTAAGAACTCATTTTTATAATATTACAATAGAAAAAAAATGGGCGACCCCTGCCCTAATGTTCCTTAATGTATTAATCCTCTTATATATTGCGTCGGCAAGTCGGGCATTTCGGTCTTGTATTGACTGGTGCGTTGTCCTCCAAGTGCGTAAAGCACCCCTTACAGAGGATATGTCCGCAAGGTGTTAAATGAAAGGTGTCCTTGGTTGTCAAATCAATACAGATAGGACAAGTGTAGGTCTCATTCAATCGGTTCGCCATCTCCCAAAGTCCCTCGGTGATGTGAGGTGGAAACTCTGCTGGGCGTTGAAGGCGACCATTCACACGAGCAAACAATCCGCCGATTGCTCCTGCCTCCTCTGCTCCTCTGCCGTGTAGTTCATAAACCTTCGCCCAAGCAAACGCCTTCTGCTTCTTGACTGCCTCCATTTGTGCGTGAGTGTAAGTTCGGTTCTCCATATTGACTTCTTTGAGTTGAATGACACTTAAAGATTGAATGAAAATCCAAATCAATTTTTTTTGGAAATCGTGGATTTTCAATTTCACATAAAATCAAAAAAAAAATATGATGATGCGTGGATTTTCCTCTATTTTGAAAAAAAATTGATTTGGTTTTTCATTCATTCTTTAAGTATCAGCGAACTCAAAGAAGTAGAACACAGACAGAATGGAAAGCATTATGAAGAATGTTGGAATGTGCCTTGACCTTGGCGAAAATGGAACGGCGACTGCTTACGGCGAGTGGGACTTGGAACGCAAGCAGAGTTTCATTCAAAGCATCTTGGGCGGAGTTGGTATGAATGCGATTGTGCGTGAAGATGGTGGGTTTGGCGGTGTGCGTCGTATGTGTGCCGAGTGCTGTATGTGTGGTGCGACCTACGAAGGATACGGACACAACGCTCAACCGATTTATGACGCTCGTTGCTGTGATGATTGTAATGCTCTTGTGATTATTGGTCGCTTGAACCTGTGTGAAAAGGGTGATGACATCTACGAGCATATCCACAAAACAATTGAAAAGTTCCCATCTCAAAAGCATTTCATTTGGACTGCTTTGAAGAAAAAGGTCAAGAGTTTCAGCAAGCGAGGGGGGAGCGGTGCGACCTTGGATTTCAATCCAGTCAAAGTTGTCGCCGAAGCGAACAAAAAAAGACAAAGAGACGAGGCAGAGAGATTGCGAAGACAAAAGGAGTGTGAAGAGAGGACTGCGAAATTGCGTGAGGAGCGTGAGCGTTTGGAGAGAATTGAAGCGGAACGCAAGGCACAGGACGAGGAAGACAAGAAAAAGCGTGAAGAGGATTTTGAGCGTCGCTTGAAAGCACTTGAAATCAAGGAGCAAGCACGCAAGGAAGAGGAGAAGCGTGAGAAGGAACGCAAGGCAAAAGAAGCAGAGGCACGCAAGGCGAAGAAGGAGGCAGAGAAGGCAGAGAAGCAGAAGAAGTTTGAAGGCAAGCGTAAGTAAGGGGTAAGATTATTTGTGTGTGGAACTAACACTTTTTTTTTCTATTGTTATTACAAAATGGATATTGCGGAAACAAAACAAGGAATAGACGAGGCAATTCGTAAGTTTGTCGCTGTCTTAAAATTAGATAATTCGCCAGTCATTCAACTCGGCACATCTTCATTCAAGACCCAACAATTTTTTAGTGATTATGACCTCCTATCGCCCGTAAGCAATAGAAATCTCTCGGCACAGAGGATTTGTGCTGAACTCAAACGCATCTTGAAATCGGTCGCTGATATGGACGACATCTGGTTTATTGAATTAAAAATCCAGAACAAAGATGGGAGCAAGGAGAAGTTTTTTCCACAGGACATCTCGCCCCTTGATTGCGACAAGGTGGATAAAGCAGTCAAAGTAATTGATTATATCAAAATTGACGCTGTCATCTACATACGGGATACGAATAAATTAACTGAACTCTCCATTATTTACGCCTTTCAAGATGTTCCTGCTGACGAAATCCTCATCAAAACAATCAGCGAGGATTATAAACATTACTGGTCGGTAGGAAATCCATACAAGGCACTCAAAAGGTTATTTAGTGTCTATCGCTTGGAGGGCAACAAAGAGAGAATGGTTGAACTTTCTTCCCTATTTAATAGTGAAACGGGCAAACTCTATTCGCTGTCAAGCAATCTCAAAGCAGTCAAACTCATCTTGGAAAGTGGCGTATCTGGGAAAAATCTTGGTGAGAAAGTTCGGGTCAATCTTGAAGATGTAAGCAAAACAATCGGCAAACCTTTACGCACCGAGCGGGAAGTTGATAAGGCAATCAAAGAATTAGACGCTCAAATCAAAAAGCAGACGCAGGTCTGGTTGAAATCGCATAAATCAGTTCTGCCGTAGATTTTTTTATGTTGGTTTATATTATATAGATTATTATAATATGAACGAGTTTAATCTTGCGAATATTGGTCGTCCTCTTGCGAAAATTACAGGTGGAGCATTAGACAAACGCTTAATAAGTGTCGCACCGCAAGGTGAGGTCAATTCCAAAACTGACAAAACTTTTAATTGCTTGACCTTGCCCGAGGACGCAAAGTTTCAGGTTGTTCCTGACACGAAAAAGGAAAGGGATATTCTGTATATAACTGGACCATCAGGGTCGGGTAAGACCACCTTCACCGCTGGTTATTTGGAGCAATACAAGAAGAAATATCCAAAGAACCCCATTTACATTTTTTCCGCACTCAAAGAGGACGAGACCCTTGATAAAATCAGCGGTGTCAAACGCATCAAAATCGGTGCGAACTTGATTAGCGACCCATTAGAGATTGATGACTTGAAGGATAGTTGCTGTGTTTTTGATGATATTGATGTAATCAGCGATAAAAAGCACCGAGAAGCAGTTTATAAAGTCTTGAACTCTATTCTTGAAACTGGTAGGCATACCAAGACCTCCTGTATCAATACCAACCATCTTCCCACTAACAAAGGTGAAACACGCAGGATTTTAAATGAAAGTCATATTGTCGTTTATTTTCCGCATTCTGGTTCTGTTAGGGGTGTGAATTATCTCCTGACTGAATATGTGGGAATATCCAAGCAGGAAATCGCAGATATTAAAAAACTGCCTACCCGTTGGTGCTGTATTTTCAAGAATTATCCGCAAATTATTATGACTGAAAAGAGTATGTGGTTTGTGGGTGGTGAGGGTGAAGAGGATTAGACGCTTACGCCTCCTTCTGGTATATCTACGACATCAATACTTACGGGTTCTTCTTGTATGTCGTTAATCCTTATTTCTTGAAACTCTTTCTCTCCCAGAGGTTTTACCCTCATTATAACATTTTCGTCCGCATTCGCTTCCTCACCGCCAAGTGCGTCAATATCAGGGTCATACGCAATCCCTAACTCTTGTGCTACTTTTATCTTATCCAACACCTTTCGTGTTGAATAAGGGTCTTCCTTTGCTACTTCAATATGCGTCAATCCATTACAGACGCTCGGTTTGCTTACGCCTTCCTCACTTTTATATTGTTTGTTGTATTCTTCAATAATGTCTTCATCAATCAACGGGGCAATATCAAACAGATTTTTCAGGTCAGTTTTTATCAACCCCAGCATATCCTTTGGATTGGTTCGCATATCTCGGTGGAGCGATAATTCTATCTGGATTTTCTTGAAGATTTGAGAGAATTGAAGCGAGCATATTCGGTGTCCTTCTGCCCTCTTTTGTAGTTGGAAATAACTGTCAATACTCTTGATGACGCTCACGAAGATTGACCCTACCGAGAGAATGATATACATATCGTCGCTTTGGATATTCATACCAGTCGCCAGTCCAATTGCCGACGACAGGACAATCACAGGGATATTGATGATGTTGCTTCTAAACTGATACTTCTTATACGAGAGATTGTGAAGAATGCTATAACTCTCTGCTTGCTCGCCTTGTTCTTTCAATAATTTTTCAAGTTCAGGCACATATGCGATTTCTTTGACAGGCATTTTTATATTAGGTGAATATTTTAATTTCGCCGAAAGGTGGATTTCTTTAATTGATTTAATACGAGGTGGGGTAGGTGGAGGTAGGTGAAGTAGGTGAGGTAGGTGAGGTAGGGTGAAGCGTTTGACAAAAGTCCGCCATTCTCCAAAACCCCAAAAACGAACAATAGAATAGGATTGCTATTCACCCCACCCCACCCCACCTACCTCACCTACTTCACCTACTTCACCCCACCTACTATAAGTTATAAAATACTAAAATAACGGGATTTATAAAAAAATTGAATTGGTTTGATAATATGTATGTATAAAACAACTTAAAGCAAAATTATTATATTTTAGTAATATATAACTCAAAGATGTCCGCCGAAATCGCCATTCCAGTCAAACCCAAGTATCCTTCCCAAACGCCCGAGCATCAACATAAATACTACACAAAGTTCTACGCCAAGTGTCAGGAACAAGGCACGCAAATCTGCCCTGTATGCTTCGGGAATTACACCTACTTCAATAAGTCGCATCATAACAAGTCAGCACACCATCAACGGGCAGTCGCATACCAGCAATATCAGCAAGCACAAGGGCAATCCACCACCGCCAATTAATCGCCGAAAACGCCGAATATTTAGGAAAAATCTAAAATCCCAAAATCTCACATTTTAGATTTTTCATTCAAGCATTTAGGAAAAAAATTGATTTGTTTTTATGTAAAAATCTACTTAAAGCAGGACATTCATTTAGGCGATTTGATTATTCCAAAACATTTAATTCCAAAAGAACTTAAAGAATTATTATCTTATATAAGTATATAACAACTAAAATGTGTGCCTCTGCCTCCGCTTCCGCTTCTACTGCCGAAATCGTCCTGATGGACGGACTGCTGACTGACATCAAGCAGACCTCAAACCACTACACGCTTCCCAAAAGCAATATCAAGGTGCTTGAAACTGTAAGCAACGCCTTTGAGGTATTGATGGAAGGGACACCTTGTCGCCTCTTCGTTGATGTTGATGGCGAGATGAGTGATGACACCGACGAAGCAACCTTCAACAAGATTGTCGCTGAATGTCAGGAAAAGTTCTGCGGTGATGACCGCATAATTGGTGTCAGGAACTCCTCGCACTTTCAAGCATTAAAGTTTAATGTCAAGCGTGAAAATGGGAAGGTGGTGAGAATTAGGAAGAGTGTCAAAAAAATTAGTTTCACCCTAATATATAACAAAGTGTTTCCAACCTGTCATATGATTAAAGATTATGTGGTTCAAAACACCCTGCCTGAACTCCAAGCAATCCTCGGTGATACGATTGAAATCAATACTGAAAACAAAGAGAATACGCTCAACCTTGACACGCAAGTTTATCGTGTGAATGGAAAAGTGAGGGCGGTGAATGCCTACAAATATGAAGAGCAACCTGAACGCATCAGCAAAATTGTCAAGGGGTCTATCCTTGATAATGTGATACAGCATATTCCGCAGGGTTGCGAAAAAATTGAACCTGTTGCCCCTGCCCCCAGACCTGCGAGACCAGTCAAGCAAGAAGCACACGCTTCCCAAGCACCAGAACCAGAACCAGAACAAGCACCAGCAGAAGACAGCAACCTCGCCGAACAACTATTCAAGGGTCTCGCTCAAAAGCGGTTCGCCAGTTATGACGACTGGTTGAAGATGCTGATTGTCGTGCGTCAAGAAAACTGGGACTACAAGATGTTTGATAAGATTTGCGAGGAACGCAGACAAGGCACGAAATATGACAAAAACAACAACAAATCCATATTTGAAGGCATCAAGTTCCGCAAGGAAGGGGGTCTAACCCAAGCGACCCTGTGGAACTGGTTGAAACAAGACAACAAACCCCTATTTGAAGCACTCCAAAAGCAACGCAGGGACTTCTATAAGCAACTGGATATGGGTGTTGCGGATATTGAATACGCCAAGATGTTCTACTCGGTTCGCCCTGATAAATACTTTTATAGCGAGCAAACGCTCTGGTGGGAGATAAGGGAGAACAATCGGTATTACAACACAGGCAAACAAATCCCAATCGGTATTACGAATGTGATTAGCGAAGTCCTGCGTGAAATTATTGAAGACCAACGCAAAAATCTCAACCCTCTTGATGAGAAAACAAAGGACAGAAGTGCGACACTTTTGAAAGAATATCGCCGACTTGGCGACCGCAAACCCCTTGAAAATATCGCCAGTTTCCTACCGAAATTGTGCTTTGTTGAGAAGGAGCAACTGGACGCAAAAATGGACGCAAATACCAACCTCCTTGCGTTTAATGATTGCGTGTATGACCTCCAAACCAATCAATACCGCCAAATCCTACCAAGCGACTATATCAGCAAGACCACTCGCTACAATATGGGTGATAGGAAGAGCAATCCAGAACAACGCAAGAAAGTCCAAGCGATTATTGAAAGCATCTTCCCTGACTTACCCTTGCGTGAATACTGGTTGAAATGCTCGGCGTTGTCCTTCTTCACGAACCGATTTGAGATGCTCTATATCTTGACAGGGTCAGGAGGCAACGGCAAGGGCATATTGACCTCCTACTTGAAAGCAGGTGGCGGTGATTATGTATTGACTGCCGAACAGACATTCTTGACGAGCATCACAAAGGGCGGTCAAGCGTCGCCCTGCCTTGCGTCAGCGGACGGCGTGAGAATTGTCCTTGTAAGCGAACCTGATAATGGTGAGAAAAATTGCTATATGAATGTTGAGTTCGTCAAGGCACTCACAGGCAGAGATGAAATCTCGGCGAGGTTTCTGTTTGCGAATAACAAGGTGTTTGAACCTCGCTTCACAGTTCTAATGTCCTGTAATAACAAACCAGAAATCAGGAAACTTGATAGGGGTCTCTTACGCAGATTGAGTATCCACCCCTTCCTGTGTTCGTTCAAGAGCAACCCAGACCCTTCAAAAAAATATGAAAAGAAGGGCGACAGCACCCTCAAAGACCTAAAATACGACCAAGCGTTTATCAAGGAGTTTATGCTTTATATGATTGAAATCGCTCACGCCAACAAGGACGCAAAGGATATTGAAATGCCTGAAACTGCGAAGGAGGCAGTTGAAGAATATGTTGCTGACAACAACCATTTTAAAGCGTGGTTTGATACACACTTCAAGTCGGTTCAAGAACCCACGACAGGCGACAAGAAAGAATTACCGAAATGGAGGGCAGAACATACATACAGCACAGGCGACCTCTTGAAGAAGTTTAATCAAACAGAACACAGGATTTCAGCACAACAACTATTAAATGCTTTGAAATATAATGAGATTACACTCCACAGCAAAGGCGGTCAAAAGTGGGTGAAGTATTATGAATACACCGAAGATGTAGAAGAAGAAATCCCAGAAGAAGATTTGGAATGCGATAATTAGATTATTTGCGGTAAAACTGGATTATTTATTATATTTAGGTAATATATAATCTAAAATGTGTTCGGTTGCTATTCAACAAAAAGAGGCGTTCAATCGTGATTATGAATATGGACGCAACGCAGAAGACAGCATTCTCACTACGCTCCGCAGGTATTTCGCAGACGACACAATCGTCAAGGCAGAGGATAAATATAGCAGGTATGATTATAACAGCACAGGAGGCACGAAATATGAACTCAAAACACGCAGATTGAAACGCAACAGGTTCGCAACAACTATGCTCCCACTTGGAAAACTCTTGGCGGAAAATCCAACAGGTAATATTTTTTTATTCAAGTTTGATGATGGATTATTTTATATCACCTACGACAAGGAAACATTTAGCACTTTCACGATTGCCCCCTACTGCCGTCAAGACCGCCTCGGTTATGACACAGAACAGGATTACATTTTTATTCCTGTTAATCTACTCACCCAAATAATCTAATCGTCAAAACGCACATAAAAATAATCTTGGTTTATATTATAGAAAGAATAATATGAACTCATTTGAGAATAATCTTGCCGAGAGATTTAGCGACGCAAATATTTCGCAATCGTCGCAGAAACTCTATTTTAGTAATTTGCGAAAACTGAATGGTGGGTCGCCACTCACCGATTTTAAGTTTTTGGAGAAACCCGAGACAATCGCCGAGAGATTGAAGGATTACGCACCGACCACGCAACGCAACTTTTATATTGCGATTGTGTCGGCGTTGAACCTTGGCGGAACGCAACCCAAGCACAAGAAGTTATACACCAAATATTACGATATGATGCTTACAAAAAATAAGGAAGTGAAAGAAATCAAGCACGACCCCGAGACCCTGCCGAAGTGGGACGAAATCACCGAGAAACGCAACACGCTCGGTAATCAGGTGGTCGCATTCGCCGACGCAAAGCAACTCACACCACCGCAATATGAAACCCTATTGAAGTGGGTTGTCGTGTCGCTTTACACGCTTCAAGCACCCCGTCGTAATGGAGATTACCTGAACTGCTATATTGTGGATAAGAACTCGCCCCAGTTGCCCGAAGACCGCAACTATATCACGCTCAAAGACCCACAGGAGTTCGTGTTCCACAAATATAAAACTGATAAGAAGTATGGAACGCAAACCGAGGCAGTTGAACCTGAATTGAAGCGTGTGCTACAAATCTACTACAAGCATCACCCTCTTCTTGTCAAGGGTCGCTTACCGAAAGAAAGTCCTGCTGTGAAGTTCCTTGTGTATGCCGACGGCGAACCAGTATCGCAACTAAACGCAATCACTCGCATTTTGAACTCGGCACTTGGAAAAGGAACGGGCAGTAGCAAATTGCGACACGCTTACCTGACTGACAAGTATGGAAAACTCACGCAGGAACAAGCAGACGACGCTGAAAAAATGGGACACAGCGTCGCACAACAAAAGGAATACATTTACACGAAATAATTATATTCGCATATAATAAATAATGCCTTACGAAATACGCAAAGTGGAGAAAGGTTGGAAGGTCTTTACGAAAGGAACAGACCGCTCCCACAGCAACGACCCTCTCCCTCTTAAACGAGCAAAAGAGCAACTTAAAGCGTTATATGCGAATGCCGACGACGAAGAGAAGATGAAAGGTGGTATGATTGGCGGTTTTGATGACCGAGATTGGGATAAACTATTTGGATTGTATGGCGGAGCAGACGAAGACGCCGACGGCGACGAACAAGCGAAAGCAGACGCAGAAGCGATTATCCGCCTTGAAGATGAGAAGGCGTTTGATGTAGAAGAAGCAACTGGCGAACCTGAATATTTAAAACAGGCGAAAGCATTTGCGAAGAAGGCAGGATATAAAGATTATGCCGACCTGCGTCTTGCTGATGACGGGAAGCATAAACTCGTCCTGCGAGGCGTGAAGTTCGGCAGTATCAACAACAACGACTACATTATTTACAAACAGCATTTCAAAAGTATTGCCGAAAAGAAACGCAAACAATATTTAGCGAGGGCAACTAAAATCAAGGGCGACTGGGCGAAAAATAAATACTCGCCGAACTCGCTCGCCATCAATATTCTCTGGGACGGGAGTTCCAAGAAGGGCGGTATGGACGGAGAAGATGAACTGGATAGACAAATGGCAGAACACAAAAAGGAATGGGACTTACTAAAATTAAAAAATTATGATGATAGATACAAAGCAATCGCAGAAGACATAAAACAAACAAAATTGCTACAACTTAATCCTACACAACAGCAGTTAGTTAGGGACGGCACTTATATATTTCCACGAGACATATTAAGACAGATTGGAGATGAAACAGAAGCAAGATTTAGAGCAGAACATACACCAGAACGACTTGCCGAATATGAAGAATTAAAAAGAAAATATCCCGACCAGCGTGGGTCAGGATATAGCGGAGGGGCAGTCCCCCTCAACAAGAAACTCTACGAACAAGCGAAAGCAGAAGTATATCCACGATATAAAAAACCGAGTGCTTACAGGAGCGGAGCAGTCGTTAAGCGATACAAAGAACTCGGCGGTAAGTTCAAGGACAACGGCGGACGACCACTTGCCCGTTGGTTCAAGGAGGAGTGGAAAGATGTCGGTAATCAGGAATATCCAGTATATCGCCCAACCAAGCGTATCTCAAAGGATACACCCCTTACACCACAGGAAATAGACCCTGAAAATCTCCGCCTTCAAATCACCGAAAAGCAGAAAATCAAAGGTGAAAGCAATCTCTCGCCATTCAAGGAACGAAAGGTTGGCGGTCGCCTCGCACAGACCGACGCAGAAGAACTAAAAGAGGCGAAGCAAATATTAAATAAGGTCGCAGGTGAAGGCAATCCAAAAGTGAAAGAAATTAGCGAGACACCTATGGGTGATGATAATATTCGCAAATACCTACCAAATGCGAAAATCTTGAAATACAGCGAACTCGCAGATATTCAAGACATCACGCAACTTCTACCGCAACCCAAGTCATACTTTTTCTTGCTTTACGAACACGCCCCTAACAACGGGCACTGGTGTTCTGTTAATCGGTATATCAATAACGGCAAAGATACGATTGCGTTTTTCTGCTCTTACGGCAGTAAGATAGATGGTCCTCTCTACTGGAACTCCCAAGGACGCAACCAAGAGTTAGGGCAAGAACGACCCTATCTCTCGCAACTTCTACGCAAAGCACAACAAGCAGGAAAAAATATTGAATACAACAAGGTTCAATATCAGTCAAAGAAGTCGCCAGTTGCGACCTGTGGGGCATTTGCGGTTCTCTGGATAAAAGCAAACCTACGAGAGAATATGTCGCTTCAAGATTTTCACGATTGGATTGCGGAAATCAAGAGTGAAACAGGTCTGTCGTATGATGCGATTGCGTCCAACGCAATCAGTCAAAGGACTTTTTAAAAGTAGGTGAGGTAGGTGAGGTAGGGTGAGGCGTTTGACAAAAGTCCGCCAACTTCCAAACCCACCAAAACGAACAATAGGATAGGATTGCTATTCACCTCACCCCACCCCACCTACCTCACCTACTTTCTACCTCTCCTGAAAACGACCACCGTGAAAAACAATATTATTTAAATTATGCTCCCGCAAGGCATCTTTGCCGAAATAATAAATAGGCGATAATAGAAACTGCTTACCCTGTTCCCACCCGAAGGGGTGCTGGGATTGTCGCACTTCTGGTGTTTTCTTTGCCCTGCGACCAAATAGACCATACAAAGGGTCGCCTGTCGCATACACCCGATAATTATCAAGCACAGTATTACTTAAATCGCCCTGCTGGATTGCTGGGTTATAAGTCCTTGCCTTCAATATCAAACCTCTCTTCAACCACTCGTCTATAATGACACCGCCGAGAGAATGACCTGTTGCGTAATAATAGTAATGTGTGGGTAAATAATCTTGCTGAAAATACTCTAATATACCTGTGTCTTTCAAGTATCGTTGGGTAGTGGAAATCTTGTCTAAAACCACAGGCAACCACGCTTGAAAATCCTGAAAGTCGGCAGTCCCACGAACCGATACTACAATTACAGGATAATCATCTTTTTTGAAGAACTTTAATGTAGGGGTCTGTTTTAGCAAACTAAACCCATCAATACTTCCCGTGTAGTTGTCCGCATACGAAGCACCCGCCATCTCATACAATACACTCTTATCGGGCAATTGTAGATTTGGGTCGGTGGTATTCACATCAACACTCATTTTTTTTATATATAGATAGAGAAATAAAAAATCTTATATATATCTATATATAAAATAGAAAAATGTCTATTTCAAGCAGTATAGACCAGAATAACCCTAATGCCGATTACAAGGGCAAGTTCTATCCTGACCTTATTCCTTGGGAACACCCCGACGCACAGCAGAACCTCGGGGAAGTTCTCGCAACAGGCAATTCGGCACTCAATCCAACGACAGGAATACCGCAGTCAGCGACCGACTTTGATAATTTAGGTTGTGTAAGTATTGAAACTGGAAAAGTGTATCAGGGGAACAACCTCGCACTACAAATAGGAGAAGCGGGAGACACTCTACAAATCAAAGGAGCAACGGCAAAAGGGTCGCTACTTGTTGGGAATGGCGTGAATACAGAAGAACTTGTAGTATTACCAGCAGGGAATAACGGGCAGGTTCTTATTATTGACGACACACAACCTCTCGGCGTGAGGTGGGGCGGTGAAGCAGGTGATATTAACTCAATCACAGCAGGAAATAATATAAATATAACAGGACCAACGGCGAACCCTATTGTTGAACTTCAATCACCCCTTACCTCTAATTTAAATATGGGTGGTATTTCCCTTGTTGATAGTGTTGCTTCGGTGGGAACAGCAGGACAAGTATTATCAGCAGGAGCAGGAGGACTTACATTATGGACTACAATAGCGACACCAGCAACAGAAGACCTCGCTACTACATTACTCGCTGGTAATTCAGCAGGAGCAACTGATATTGATTTAAATGATAATACATTATTGAGATGTGCTGAAATAACAAGCACGGGCGACCTAATGTTGAACCCAGTAGGAAGTATAGACGCAAATGGAAAAACACTTAATATGACGAATGGAGAAATCCACAATTGTCCGCTTATTCATTCACAAAACAACAACGATATAGATGTAGAAGCAAAAGGAACTGGAAATGTTGTATTAAAAACGGCAAATACAGATAGATTAACAATCAACGATACTGGTGAATGGGAAATAAGTGGAGGCGTTGGAACAGCGGGAGAAGTTCTATTAAGTAATGGCGTAGGGTCTTCTCCAAGTTGGGGTTCTGTTCCTGTTCCTGCGAATGTATTTAACAATATAGTTTATTTTGGAAACGCTACTGCTACAACCCCCTTGAAACTTTATTATTTAGATAGTGTTGGGGACTGGGTATTAGCGGATAATACAAACTCACAGGGAAAATTACTCGCATTCGCAGTTGGAACGGATAGTAGTGTCGCTGGTATGTGGATTGCTTCTAATACAGGAAATATCCCTATTGTTGTCGCAGACGGAGATATAGGAGGTGCTGTTTTTGTAAGTTCCGTCGCAGGTGAAATTACTGGAATACAACCCGCAGGACAAGATTTAAGTTTGGTTAGACAGGTTGGATATAAAATATCGGCGACAGAAATTAAGTTTTTTCTATATCCTATATATATAACACCAATAGGAATGAACGGATACGGAATAGCAACGCAAATCGGGGGGACTTCCTCTACAATTACAGACACAAATCAATATACTCTCCTTGCTTGGACGGCACTTTCAGGCACGAGAACTTTTACTATTTCAGTCGCAGGTCTTTTTGATATTTTAATGGTCGGCGGTGGTGGTGGTGGTGGTAGTGGTGCGGGTTATGGTGGTGAAGGTGGTGGTGGTGGTGGTGCGGGTCAAGTATTAATTAATACTCTATATTTACCAGTAGGAACTTATGATATAAATGTTGGAGCAGGTGGAGCAGAAGGCGTAGCAGGTGGTATTGTTTTTGGCGGTTCAAGTGGTTTTAATTTACAACCCGTAGGTTCAGCAGGAACACTAAAATATGAAGCATTAGGCGGGGTTTGTGGTGGTTCAAGTTGGAGTGGAGGAAAACAGGGTTATAATGCTGGTGGGGCATCTTATAGAGGTGGTTATGGTGGAAATCCAGCAATTCAGTCATTCGGTATTTATGGTTCTGCTGGTGGGTCTTCAAATGGGTCAGGCAATAATGGAGGCGGAGGGGGTGCTGGTGGTGCTGGTTCTCAACGAACTATTACTAATCCGCCTACGGCAACGGCAGGTGGAGGTGGTGTAGGTATTACTACTACTTTTACAGGTGTTTCTACATCTTTCGGTGTAGGTGGGTGTGCTGGTGGTAATTCTGGAAGTGTTCCCTCCGCTCCTTCTGCGAATACTGGAAGCGGTGGAGCAGGTGCGATAGGAGCAGGTTCAGCACAAGCAGGAGCAAGTGGGTATATGGCAGTAAGGTTCAGGATTTAGAACAAATTACATAAAAAATAAAATCTTCATATATATCAAATCAAAGATTTAGTATGTCCGTAGGCAGTATTATTAATCAAGCAACGGGTAAGATATATGATGATTTAGTCCCGCAAGGAGGCGGTATTCCGCTCGCAAAAGGTCAAATTATAACAGCACTCGCAGGAGGGGAAGAAACAGCGTTCCCAGATGTGCCACCAGCGGACGGAAGTGTTCTATCTTACGACAGCAACACAGCAACAGGATTGAGGTATATCGCAAACCCAGCAGGTATTCCGCTTGATTATCAGCAACTCATATCAGCAAACCCAGCAAACGCCACAGCAATCGTTCCAGCACCAGCACAAAACAATTATGTTCTTACAAGTGATAATACATTAGGGGCAGGGTCAGCGGGTCTCGCTTGGAAACCTCTCGCTGGTCCAGCGGGAACAATCACTACAATAGCACCGCTTCAAGATTTAGAACCAGTCGCAGGGACGAATGAACTCTCAATCGCATTTACAGCAGTCAAGGGTGAAATCCCCGCAGGAAACGGCACAGCAAAAACAGGGGCATTAGTCCCAGCACCACCACAAGATAAATATGTTCTTACAAGCGACGCAACAACAGCAACAGGATTAAAGTGGTCGCCACCCACAGGAGCAAGTGGTATTATTGACGCAACTGCCCCCCTTGTAGATGACGCAGGTGTAGGCACGAATACAATCAGTATTAATTTTTCTGCGAGTGTTGGTGAAATCCCTTACGGCAACGGGACAGCAAAAACAGGGGCATTAACAAATGTGCCGACAGCAGGGCAAATATTAGGGATTGCTGGTGGTGTTCCTGCTTGGATAAACGCAGGAGGTTCAGGCACAATCACAGCACTCGCACCGCTTACAGAGTTCGCCGACGGAAACGCAAGTAAGGTCGCTGTTAATTTTACAGGCAAAGGAGACCTGATTGTAGGAGGTGGAGTTCAAGTTGGAGGAAACCCAGTAGCAGGGGTTATTCTACCAGCAGGAGCGAATGATATGGTATTGACTGCTAATTCAGCAACAGCGTCAGGATTAGAATGGAAAGCGTCGGGTTCAGGTTCTTCCGCAATCATATTTAGGAATAGCGTTGATGATACGCCTCTTACAATAACAGCACCTCTTACCGCAAATGATACTTGCGTCATAACGGCGGATAGAACATATCATACTTATAATCAACAGGTAAAAAACACTCCTTCTACTACGGGAGCAAATGTCTCCGCTCTCGCAAACCAAATAACATTTTTCACTTGGACTGCTCCTTCTAATATCCTGATTACTTCATTCGTGGCGAATGTCTATATAGTAGCAAACGCACAATTTCCAGAGCAATTAACAGATGACGGCGTTTGTGATTTATGCGACGCAGGAGGAACGACTACTTTACTTGGGAGCGACCCTTCAAATTGGGGTATAATACAGAGTGGAAATGTTGCTTTTAATTCAATAGCAGGTAATACATATCAAGTAGTTTCAGGAACTACATATACATTTATTTTTAACATAACTAACATTCAAGGAACAAATCCGTCTGTGGATTTAATTGATACGGGTGGTGGTAATTTTAGTGGAAATATAACTATAAATGGAACTGATTACGCAGGTCTTCCAGCAACATTTACCCTTACTCCTCCTGCGAAGTTTAGAATAACAAACGATTTAACTGGGAAAACCTCTGCTACTTGTGAAAGTTTTAGTTCCCAAAGTTTCGTAGCAAGTGAAGATTTACAAAGTTGGGTTGCGACAGGAGGTATAAATGGTGGTGTTGCTTTTGTTCCATAATGAATTAAGGGAGTATTTTAGCAAAATTATTATCTTCACATTAATTATAAACAAAGTCAAAATGTCTCTTTCTTCTGCGTCTTCTTATAGCGTCGCTGGAACTGCGATAAAACAGCACGGCGTTCTTACATTCGTGGCAGGACAGACTGCTACTGTTCCTTGTGCCTCTATCGTTGCTACTGATAAAGTAGTTCTGCGTGTCGCTACAATCACCGCACGAGCGAACCCTGATTTAGGTCTTGATAATCAATTCACAGTTGCTATTACTGCTGGAACAGGATTTACTGCTGTTGGTCTTGATGCTACTTATGCTGGAACTGTTGAATACTGTGTTCTTGCTTGCGGTCTCCCTGCTGTGAATGTTGCCTCTGCTTAAAGTTTTAGGTGAAGTAGGTGAGGTAGGGTGAGGCATTTCGCCATCTATTTCCATTTCTCAATCTCATACTTATCGCATATATGGATAAGTATGACATTCACCCCACCCCACCCCACCTACTCCACCTACCCACGCCTCAATTTTGGATTATTACTGCCCGTATTTAGATTATTCCAGTATATAATGTATAAAATGAGTAATAATATAACCAAATTACACTATTATTCGTAATAATAATATTATTTTTCCTGTATTAATGTATTTTTATTAGATTATTCCAGTATTATTTAGATTATTACACGCCAACGGGTCGCACAAGATTATTTACACAACTATTTAGGCGATTTTCATCATTATTTTATATAAGTATAAGGTATAGAAACAATATGACGCAACCAACGCAGGTATATTACGATTTAGATGTCGTGAATACGATTACACCATCTCTTACTACATCACAAACGGCACAACCTAACCGCCTTACCTTTACCGAGGTGAGAAGCAGTCCTATCCTTGACAACCCCAGCGACTACTTCCTTTCTATCATTCGGTTTAGTTTAGACACCGCAGGAAGTATGCCCTTATTTATTCCCCAGATTGAATTACAGAATGCCGTTGGTCCTTCCCCTTGGAACAATACTGTCTATTATGTGAGTTTGGAGTATAACCCTCCCCTCGCTCCTGCTGACCGATTGATTTCAAAGAAGCGTGTTATTTATGTCCCCCAATCAAATATTTATGACCCTCCTGCTGTCGTCCCTGCTACGCTTAATGAAGCAACCGAACCCTACTACTGGGTGAATAACATTCAGGCGTTTATCTGTATGATTAACGAGGCACTCAAAGATGCTTATGCTGATATTATCGCACAGGCACTCGCACACCTCCCCGCCCCCATCACCCTCCCTGCGACTTGGATTGCTGGTAATGAACCCTATTTGCTTTGGGACGCTCAAAGGGCAATCGCAACGCTGGTCGCACAGGCAGACCTCTTCACCCAAGATTGTTTAGGGGTCGGTTCGGCAGTCGGTTTCGTCTATTTTAACAACCCCCTATTTACCCTCTTTTCGTCCTTCCAGTCAATCCACAACTATACCTTTGAACCTAACCCTGTGAGTGTGAATGATGGCGAGGCGAACTATTTGATTAAGGTATTTAACAAAAAAGGAGGGGTAGGCAACAATTATGTAGCGACTAATGCGACTGCTGGACCGCCTTATGATGCCCTTTATATGGAACAACCATATAGCACAGGTGCGACCCTCTGCCCTATTCAGTCGCTCGTCTTTACGACTACCCTCTTACCCGTTCTCCCCCAGTTGATAGGTATTCCCAGAATATTAAGCAATAATAATGGTTCGGTAGGACAGAATGATAATTTAAGCAACGAAATTACCGACCTCGTGGTTAATTTAACAAACGGAACTGAATACTTCCCGAATGTGCTTTACTTGCCTACTGCCGAATATCGCCTGATAGACCTTCAATCCAATTCCCCACTTTACGGCATTCAAATTAGCGTGGCGTGGAAAGATGTGTATGGCATTTACCACGACTTTTATCTTCAATATGGTTGCTCTTGCTCCTTGAAAATTATGTTCCGTAAGAAAGACCAAGGAGTTTATTGATTTTAGGCATAATCTAATATTTTTTTATCTTTGTTATAATTATAAACGAAGATAAAATGGCGTCCGCTGATTTTGAGAAGGTTTGCGTCCAAGACGATTTGCTACTGACTACCGACAAGGTTCGTTATGCCGTCTTTAAGGGTGCTCAAAATATTACCCCGTCCCAGTATGAGGCGATTTCCAAATCCACCTCTTCCATCACTTTTAATATCCAGTTGCCGAGTGAAAGCACAGTATTTAGTCGCCGTGTTATGGTGGAGACAGAGATGTCTATCACCTTTAAGGCGACCCCTACCGCTGATATGCCTGTCGGTCAGGCAGTCGTTAATTTAGGATACGCTTCTGCCCTTGGTCCATTCCCTTTCCATTCTTGTTGCTCTACTATTCAGGCGACCATCAACAACAATACTGTCTCGCAGAACCAGCGTGATATTATGTTCCAGTTGCTTCGCTTCGGCGACCGCCGTGAAGTTGCCCGCTACAACAACGCTACTCCTACCCAGTATGATAGTTATTGGTCTTACACCGACGCTCTTGGTGCGAACAACAACCCCAACTCCGCTTGGAACGACTGCGAGTTAGACCAAGATTTCCAACCCAGAGGTTCATTTGTCATCACCTCTATTGCTGGTAATACGCCCAAGGCGAACGGTGCTGACCTTGCCGAGAGAACGATTGTCATCACCTTTAAGACCCGAGAACCTCTTATGTTGTCTCCTTTTATCTGGTGCGACCCAGAGAGCAACAACGCTGGTATGTATGGCGTCCAGACCCTCAACTTTGTCTTCAACTTGGGTTCTGCTAATCGTGCTGTTCGTCTCGCCAACGGACCAACGGGAACTGCTACTGCTACTGTTGCTAATCCTTGGTTCTCTATCGGCACTCAACCCTACATTTCAAGCGTCGTGTCTTCCCAGTTGCTTATGCTCTTCTTGACCCGCCAACCCTCCAACTTGGTCTCTGCTCGTAATGTTCTGCCATTTGCCGAGTATCCTCGGTATTTGACCTCTGTCTCACAGGCAATCGCCAACGGTTCTTCTGCGGAGCAGAACTTCCAGAGTATCCAGTTGAACTCTGTGCCTGACAAACTGATTATCGTTGCCCGTAAGGTGCTTGCTTCCCAGACACCCGCCGACGCTGATGCCTTCCTTCCCATCAGGAAGATTACTATCAACTTCAACAACAAGGCAGGTCTTCTCTCGGGTGCTACTATGTGGGACTTGTGGCGTATGTCTGTTGAGAGTGGTTCTAATCAAACTTGGGCGGAATACAGCGGTCGTGCTTACAAGTCCTCGCAGGTAGGACCAGCGTCCGCTACTGCTCTTCCGCAGGTTCTCCCCCTTTGCGGTTCGGTTCTCGCCTTGGAGTTTGGTCGCCATATTGAACTTGATGATGTGTATGCTTCTGGTTCTATCGGTGCTTTCCAACTTCAATTCAAGGTTGAGTTGGAGAACCATACGGGTCTCAATATCGGTGCGAACGAGTATGAACTTGTGCTGATTACTATGAACTCGGGTGTGTTCGCAATTGAGCGTGGAACTTCCCAGACCTACACCGCCATCTTGTCTCGTGCTGATGTGCTTGCTGTGTCTTCTCGTCCCCAGTATTCCAAATCTGGTCTTGCCCGTATCGTCGGTGGTGCGGTTGAAGACAAGGTTAAGATGCTTGCTCGTCCTTTGATGGACGCTGTTGGTATGGGTTCGTCTGGCGGTGGTCTCTCTGGCGGTGGTGTCAGCGGTGGCGGTGCTTCGGGCGGTAAGATGGCGAAGCATCTTGGTATGTAATTGATTTAGGGCGTTTCACCAGAGGTGATTGTAAGTCCCGTTTTTAGTAAGTCCTCCACCACCCCTAATGAAAAAAATCTTAACTGGTTTTACCGAGGTAGTTCAGCGGAAGAACGACGCACTCATAATGCGTAGGTCAGGCGGTTCAAACCCCCTCCTCGGTAAGTAATAAAATAAAAAGAAGGTCTTACCCTGCCTTCTCTTTATTTGTGCGTGTTTAATACTCTACCTTCTTCTCTGTGAAGAATGTCCTATGCGAAACAAGGACGACACCTGCTTCTTGTGCTTGGAGTTCATCTTCCTCGGTGGGTTTGTCCCAGTTGTTTAGGACAACATACAGGTCTTCCATAATCCGCTTGGCGAAGAACTCGCCGAAGATTTCGGTGATGTGTTCCTTGTTGGGTGCGAGAATGTTCCTGCGAAAACTGCTCCAATCCCAGTCAAGAAAGGGGATAAGTTTCAATAGCATAGCGATTTTGGCGAAGAACTCCTTGTTGATTTGTGTAGGAATATTAACTGTCTGGATTTGGACGACCATACTTTCATCTCCACAGCACCCCATATGAAAGAAGGGGATTTGGATTTTTCCATTTTTGACCCCACACTCTCCACGGTGCTTTGGGGCGTTGAACTTGACGGCAGGGGGGGCAACAAGAGTGGTATGCGTGAAAGGCACATTACCAAAACCTTCAAGATACATAGTTCCTTGCGAGATAGACATACGATACGATTGCGTTGAATGACTGCTATAAGTAGATTAATACTCAAAACAAATCAATTTTTTTTGAAATGTGTGAAAAATAGCATTTCATCATATTTTTTGAGTGTGGGGGTAGGTGAGGTAGGTGAGGTAGGTGAGGTGGGGTGGGGTGAATAGCAATCCTATCCTATTGTTCGGTTTGGTGGGTTTGGAGATTGGCGGACTTTTGTCAAACGCTTCACCCTACCCCACCTACCTCACCTACTTCACCTCCCTTTTGTTGCCTTCGGCAAAATTAAAATCTTGGCGTAATATAGAAAAGAATGCCTGTCAAACTTCCCCGCCCTCCTATCAAACCTGTCGTGGATTTAGCAAAAAGGGTGTTGCCCGTTCTGTGTCCCAACCCTAATGTTTCGCTTACATTACCACCTAAAATTACTTTCGGTTGTCGTTGAGTGAAGATTAAGGTGTTTTTTTCTCCATCTTGTTTAAGTGATTAGACAAAATGGAGGGTGCTGTTGCCTATTATGAAGTTTCAAAACTACATTCCCGTATTAAGCAATTAGAGGAAGAAAATGCTGAATTGAAAAAAAAATTAGAGACATCTACCGCTGAACGACTGGGATTTCGCTCTGTCTCTTTTGGTTCTCCCTGTATGGAAGACCCTGTTTCTTCGCCTACCTGTGTGCCTCGTGGTGCTGTGTGGAAACCTCACCCCAACCCTAATTGGCGTGTAGAAGGGATTTGATTGCTTGGAGTTGCTGTTGTAGTTTGAGATTTTCGTTGCGTAGTGCTTGGTTCTCCGCTTCCAGCGTCTCAACCTGTCTGCCGACTGCGTCGCTCACGCTGTCGCTTATGCCGATTGGTTTGTCCTCTGGGAACACCTCCTCCTTGGTGAAGTTCGCCTGAACGAGTGCGAAGAGTTGTGCCTTGCCCTCATCATCATCAAGGTCAAGAAGGTCATCAATCGCAAAATATTTGGGGATAAGTTCGCAAACTCTCCTGTCATATTCCTCGCCAAATGCCTTGCCAACCTTTTCAATCTTTCTCCAAAGATTATCCAGTTCATTTTTGAAGTGGAATGCTCTGTCGTTGTCCTGTTTCTCCTCCTCTTCGGCACAATCGCTACAATCGCACTCGCAGTAGCGACAGGAATGTTCGTCGCAATTACCCGCCCATTCTTCTTCATTCTTGAATTGGTGTCCGCAGTTGTCGCAGGAGTATTCCTCGCAGTCCTCGCAAATATATCCCTTACCTTCTTTGTGTTCGCCTCCTGTATAGCAATAACGCTCACACTCCTCGCAGGTGGCGTATTGTTCCTTCTTTGTCTGTGTAGTCATTATATAATCGTCGTTGTGCTTGTATCGCTGTCTATTATATAATGTGATTAAAACATTTCAATTTTTTTCAAAAACAATTGAAATCCTAATATCTTACTTTTTTTCAAAAGTTTTCTAAAAGTTTTTTTGTGATATGC
>Ga0208795_1000289_pt1 | contig 25456 bp, 28 predicted proteins | sample CB_VirMetaG_6_FD_184541 | JGI IMG/M metagenome (GOLD analysis project Ga0208795, IMG submission 184541) | Freshwater to marine saline gradient viral communities from Chesapeake Bay - CB_1508_2 Viral MetaG (SPAdes) (version 4) | ecosystem: Environmental > Aquatic > Marine > Coastal | place: USA... | reverse complement strand
TAAGGCTGCTTGTATTTGAAGGGAATTGTTGTTCGCCATTGCGGTAATTAGCCCCCCTTGTAGATATATTAAATCCTGTTTCGTGGGAATACTCTCTAATGAAGCATTTAATAATTCTTGTATATCTGCTTTTTGCTCCTGATTTGATAGGTTGTTAATCATTTGTAAATCGGTTGCGGTAGGGATTGACTTTTGTATATTCGCTAACTCAAGCAACACACCTTCCTTCAAGGCATTTAATCCGCTATTATTTGAATTACCAATAGTATCTAATTGACGGCGGAGATTATCCAAGTCTGTCTTATTCACCATATCACCTAATATTTGCTGATTAGAAAGCAAAATAGCCTCACCTGTTCCTTGCTGTAATCCATATTCTACAAAATCTACTTGTGCGTATTTCCCCATTAATTTTCTTACATAGGGTAAAAAGATAGCAGCGGGAACACCGAGTGCGAACTTTTTCCTAATATCCTCTTTTATGGTAGGGAATGCCTGAATAACAAACTCCAGTTGGTCTGGGCTTAATGCGATTGCGATATTACCAGCATTTGTGCTGTCAGTAATTTCTAACAATTTGGAGCGAACAGTTCCACGAAGTCCCTCTGTGTCGGCTATAACCTCTGTGGAAGATCGTGTGTCTGGTAGAACACTTGGGGATTGTCCCGTAGCAGCATAGATTTTATTAGCATTGTAATTCTTTTGGTTATTGGAAGACATTAGTCTCAAGGAGGATAGATACTGTTGGCGATATTTGGCTGCGTCGTTTGGATTTTTGAGTGGCGGGTTCATTATATGATATGTAAAGATAAAAAATTTATATATGATATTTATTTTGAAGGTTAAATATTAGCCTAAACCCCTTCAATACTTACCCCTGCTTCCTTTGCTTCTGCCTCCTCTGCTACAGCCTCCTCTGCTAATAACTCTTCAGCCTTAACTCTGGCAGTTTCCTCAATTAGGAGGGCATTCTTCTCCTTCCAAGCCGCAAGATAGTCTTCGCATTTTTGTCTTTCTTCGTCTGTTGAGAGGTCTTTGACTTCCGTATCATTTTCCATAACAAACTGTTTTTCAGGACAAAAATCCTCATTTAAAAGGTTCTCCAAGACAATATCGTTGAATGTGTCTAAAATTTCCTTCTCCCAATCTACGGTAAGGGTATTGATATAAAGGTTCATAATATAGTTGAATTTCGCCTTCTTATTGGGGTTTAGTGTGCTAAATCTTGACATTAGATTTATACCCATTTTAGAGCAAGTTATCAGTCTAAGTCGTTCAACAGTATCTCCCTTGAAATCGTCTAAAGTAATCTTCGGCATTCTATATTATTAACGAAGATTTTAAATTTTTAAAATTCTACTAAATGGCGGGGTTAATTTTAAAGGGTTATTAGGTTCGGGTAGCCGTGTTTTTGGAAGTTTAGAATGAAGAGGGTATAACTTGGCTATTTTAGGCTAAAATGGCTAAAATATGGAGGTGTTCCAAGAGTATTTTGCCTACCCTGTTTTACAACTACCCATTAACGGTAGTGGGTAGAGTAGATTTCACCCTATGCGAAAAGTCTTGAGGAGGTTTAGTATTTTAGCCATTTTAGCCAAGTTAAACCCCTTTTGTAATTAAAAATTGAAAAGCAAACTACCCGAACTACCCAACCTAATAACCCTTCATAATTAACTATTAGTCCTCGTCCTCCTCAACCTCAGGTTTCAATCGCCACCCTTTTAGTTCTAAATTGTTCTTACCCTTGTAGCACCAAGATTTATATAACTTGTTCGTCATAAAGAAGTTGCTTACAACACCAGTAGCCTTGTATTCCTTTTGTTTTGACTTCGGTAGTTCATAAAATTCCTGCGACTTGAGTATAACCCCTGCGATTTTAGAAAGCGTCCAATTCTCGTCATTAGCATTCCCCTTACTATCCTTATAAATGGTAGCATTCTCCTCACAGCGTTTTTCAAAGAGGGTTGTGAATATGTTATGAATATCATAAGAGTTTTGTAGATAAGCAAGGGAGCGTTCTTTAACGCTGTCGGGTTTGTAGAAATCAACATTATAACCTTGCTCCTTCACCAAGAAGAGGTTTTGTAGTAAAATATTCAACATAGTATTTTTATGGATTGCTGACATTTTTAATTGGTCTTTCAACCCAGCGTCTAAGGGGTAGATATGGTTTGTAGCGTCCCAAGAAGCCTGTTCGCCCGTGAATAAGGCACAGAACAAAATATCATTAATTCGTTCAGCGTCAGCGTCAATAGGGGCTTCACTGAATGGGGGTTTAGCATTACATTCCATAACACTTGTTCCGCATAATCTAACAGTTGATTTTGAACTATACAACATACGGGCAGAAGTAGTCCCACCACCAGTTAAGTCTTTAATAACATTATTGTTAAGCGGAGCGTCTTTCTGGGGTTCTTTTGAGACAATGTAGCGTTTCTTATCCAATTTTGCGATTTCAGGGTTAGCGGCAGAAGACACCTTGTTCTTTTGGTTCTCGCTGAAAATGGTAGGACTTACGCTCACAAAATAACTTCCAAACACCTTTTCAAGGAATTCGTTGGTTAGACCCTTGCCGTTTCTACCAGCCCCATTAAACACAAAGAATTTCTCAATTGCCCTACCCGACATTCCTGTAGAAATAATCTTGAAGAAATAATTTCTCAATTCCTCGTCAGGGAAGATTTGTTTATATGTATCCATTATCAAGGCATAAGAAGCATTATAATCCTCCCTATTTAATATCTGCTTACAAGTAGGGTAAGGGTCAATAACATTAAACCCTTCTAAGAATGGGGTGAAGTTATACCCGCAAGAATAGGTAATGAAATCGTCAAACTGATAGGGGCGGAAGCATTCGTTAGCAATATCAATCACACCATTTTCACAGCCAAACAAGTCGTCCTTAGCGTCAAACTCAAGAGTATAATTCGCCATTAAAGTTTTTGCTACACACACACAAGCCGACATACCAGTCGCACATTTGAGGTTAATAATCCTTTCCGTCATTACTTTAGTAGTCTTCTTCCAAAAATTATAATTACAATCTTCCTCTTCACCAGTCTCAAAAACCTTCTCTTGATAGAGGAGATCCCACTTCTCCATAATGCCTCTCCAATATTCGGGAACACTATACATAATAGCCATTTTTAGGGGGGCGTCGCTTTTCTCCCACCTATCACCATTCCAACCATACCATTCCCCCTTACTGCCGTCGGTTTTATCAACAGAATAAATAAAATGGTCTGCCCTAATCAACTTAATTGTCTCAACAATACCACAATCGCCATTATCAATTCCAAATTTTATCAAGGCTATATCAGCCATTAATGCTTCATTAGGCTTGTCGTCCTCTTCCACATTATTTATAAACTCACTAATATCGTGAAAATCTTCAATCTCCTTTGCTTCCAATCCCATATTAAAACCAGTATCCTCGGTGATTACTTGGGTAGCAAGAGCAATAACAGCCTCTAAACCCCCCTCAAATTTATCAACATTCTCCTTCAATAATTTAAGCCCGTCATACTCATAAATACCCACCTTCAAGGGGGAACTTAATGTAGGGTGGTTCATTAAGGTTGTTTCGTTCATAAAATGGGAAATTACAGCCCCTATAATGCGGGTTTCGTATTCTTGAAGATATAGAGCATAGAATGAGCCAATATAATTTTTATTGTTTTTAGTTTTTCCGTCCTTCAAGTGTCTCGCACATTCATATAGAGTATGGTTAAATTTTTTAGTGTTTGTAGCAATATCAATTAATTCATTCGTAAATGCGGTTATAAATAAATTGGGTTGAAGCGAACTGATTTTCTCTTCATAACACCAGCCTTGAAAAGTTCCAAAGAAGCATAATCGTAGCATTAGGCTCTTGATTTTTTTAGGGGAAATGTCATAAAACGAGCCTAACTCCGCCCTTTGTTTTTTAGGGTCGGCTACATAAAGATCAATCATAGGGCAGGGAATGGGAGGAGTTTGGCTCTTACAAAGATTTTGAATGATTTTAATTTGAGCGGAACAGAGGTCAATATCATAATAGAGGTCTTTTATTAGAGTGTTGCGGGTTCGCTTACCCATAGAAGTCACACCCATAGATTTTGTAGGGAAAGACCTACCCCATTCGTGAGCGGGTTTTTTATAATGACATATTACACCACCAAGTTTATTATCATATTTCTTAAGATATTGTTGGAGTTGTTCTCGTTCATTCGTATATAATGAGGCAACCAACAACTGGGTATAGGTAGGGTTTTCGCCCCATTTTGTTAAAAGACAATCGCTTTTAAGTAATGCCTTAATCCTTTGTTTCGGGAGGTATTCTAAAAGGTCTAAATTATGAAGGACTGAGCGGGTTTTATCAATAGACAACGAAATACTGGGGAGGGTTGGGGGGGCTATCATTCTTGTTATATATACTACCAATATTATATTTAAATGGTTATTAATCTAATTGTTAATTTTAGATTAAAATTATATTTTATCTCAATTTTATTTTTAATTCGTAATTAAGAATAAAAAAAGGAAGCCTTTTTCCTAAATGTTTTGAATTGTTTTTAAATCTTTTGAATTGTTTTTAAATGTTTTCAAGGGTAGTGTAGCATTTATCCATTAGTGTAGCCTCAAACCAATCCTTTATATCGTCAAAATACTCTTTTGGGAGACCATTTATTAAATTTTTAATAGCAACAATATCCGCCGTCCATTCTTTGAATTGCTTCAACTCCTCTTCAGTGGGAGGTGTTTTAGAATGGCGAAGTCGGTTGGTTCTCTGGTAGGCGGCTTTTAGTTCAGGGTTGGCTTGATAACGAGCCTTAATATAAATTCTCATATACGCATTTCTCTTCAATCTCTTTGTTTCGGCGGCGGGTTCAATGTCAGTCATATTTATATATATAATGATATAATTCTATCTTTAAATCGTTATTAGTTATATGCTTAAGTTCATTTCAATTTTTTTATTTCAATTTTATTTTTAAGTGTGGTTTATTAATACAAAGGCTTCAACCCCTCAACACAATCCAGCACTTTATCCTTATTAATTTCTTCCTCAAAATAAAATTTAGCCCCTTCAATTTCCATATAATTTCTTGAAGGCAAGTCAATAAATATTTTAGCGAAATTTCTACTCACAATCCCGCATATCTCCACAAAAGCCTTCATATTCTGTGGCTTAATCGTCCTACCTGAACTCATATCATATACATTGCCCTTGTCTTTCCACATATATAATTTCGTTTTGTTCTTGAGGTAATACAGGTAATGAGCCTCATTCGCTTTCTGCTCGTGTGTAGTAAGGGGCATTTTGATTTCAATTTATATTGGTTATTTGTTAGTTAATTATGTTTCAATCATATCACTTTTTCCGTCTCAATTTTTTTTAAATCGTAATTAAAAAGCGAGGGCATAAAATTTATATTTAAAAAAATGATTTAAAAAACCACGAAACAAAAAAAGCAAATTAAATTAAATTATAAAAACACAAGCACACAGCACACAAGCACACACACATTTATTCACTATCACTCTCCTCTTCCTCTTCCTCACTGTCCTCTTCCTCACCATAACAATTTTCGCAAAGATAAAATCCAATATCATCATCATAATCATACTTATCTTGTAAAATATTTATTTTTGTCTTACACTCCTCGCAATAGATACATTCCTCTTCCTCACTGTCCTCTTGTTCTACCCAACCTTCATTTTCGTCCCACATTACCTTAATGCCTTTATCGTCATATTCAATAGTTCCGTGTGGTGGGAATTGTAATGCTGGTAATTCCTCCTCTTTCTTAGTGAAATCCATATTAGACATTCTTATTAATTTAATTATTAGTTTATTAGTTGTATGTCTTATTCTCTGTGACGATTTTCCGTCTCAATTTTTTTTTAAAATACTTTAAAAATTGGAGGACATTAAAATTTATATTTAAAAAAATGATTTAAAAAACCACCTTGAAGAATACTAATGGAAACAATGTTAAAAAATCAAGGGTCATTAGCAGAATTATATTTGGAACAAAGGAAGCGAATTAAATTGGAGAAGAACAGAGCAGAAAAAGCACGAAACAAAAAACCAACTTTAATTAAATTATAAAACACAAGCACACATTTATTAACACCCAATACCACTCCCCACAACACATAATTTTCTAATATCTTCTCTCCGTTTTAAACTATCCTTACAATAATCCAAGTAATAGCCTTCATTAAGACTTCCCTTACGCACCATATCACTCAAAATATCATAAGACGCAGTCATTAAATCGTCATACTTGGCGAGTAGCAACGGGAATATCGCCTTATTGGGTTTTTCCACTTGAAGGGCAATAAAAACAAGTTTATTTGTTTTTACTTGGTTCATAGTGTTCTCAAACATTTTAATACCCAGAACTCGGTTCATAGTGTTCTCGCAGTCAAAATCAAGTTGAAGTCCAATAATATCTTCGTCTATTTCTCCAATACGCTTTTTAATAGCCATTTGAAATTCACTCATTTCTTATTAATTTAATTATTAGTTTTATTAGTTGTATGTCTTATTCTCTGTGACGAAAAAGTATCTCAATTTTATTTTTAATTCGTAATTAAATTAAAATGTGTTGGGCTAAAAAGCAATTGAATTAATTAAAAAGAATTAAATTAATTAAATTATAAAACACAAACACATACACACACACACACATTTATTGATTTGAAAGAAACCAAAATACATTATCGTCAAAACCATTTTTATCATATCTATCATATTTATCCTGCTCTGCTTCTTCTCGCTTACCACATTCATAACAAAATTTACCTCCACCATTATCTTCACCGCAGAATTCGCACCAGTGACCCGTATAATTGATACACTCATAAGCGTTAAACTGGCGTCCCAATGTAATCTGGGAAAGGAAAGTATTAGTGAAATCCATATTAGACATTCTTAGTAATAATTAATTATTAGTTTTATTAGTTGTATATCATATTCTCTGTGACGAAAAAGTATCTCAATTTTTTTTTTATAATTGTGTTTTAGCTGGTTACTAAAAATTTATAAAAAAGCAATTGAATTAATTAAAAAGAATTAAATTAAATTAAATTATAAAACACAAACACACACACATTTATTCACTATCACTCTCCTCTTCCTCTTCACAATCACTACATACTTCGTTTTCACCATTAAAGCATTGGCGACAACTTACAAGAGGTCTCCCGCAGTCAAAGCAACCGTCTTCCTCTTCCCACTCGTCCTCAATATTTTCTTGGTCGCCTGATATTTCAACAAGTTCTACTCTATAAAAACTATCAGTCCCAATCGCACTTTCAAACGCTAATCTTCCGTCGGCAATATTGTCCCATTCTGTTTTCCAATCAGCCCCTTCATATAATTCTTCCCTATTTGCCTTCCCCCAATATACTTTAACCACCCAACTAATAGCTTCGTTTGACATTTTCAATTATAATAGTTAATCTCGTTTAGTCTTTAAGTCTGTTCTATGTTAGTTAATTATGTTTCAACCATATCACTTTTTCTATCTCAATTTTATTTTTAATTCGTAATTAAATTAAAATGTGTTGGGCTAAAAAGCAATTTAATTAATTAAAAAGAATTAAATTAATTAAATTATAATCCACACACACACACACACATTTTCTACATTAAATGAACTACCATACCCCTCACATTATAAGATAAACTAAACGGAACATAATCCTCGTTGAAGGGGTGATACTTCTGTAGTTCCTCCTCTGTATCTCTAAAACCCCCTTTTTGATTTACAATTTCATAAATCTTATTAGTTAATTCGGTTAGTGTCTTCGTTAATTCTTTTTTAGTCATATTGGGTTGAGGTTTATATGAAGGGGGGAATAACCCTTGTATTTGCTCTTGTAATGCCTTCAACTCTACAATAAATTTATCATTCTTTTCTGTTAGGGTCGTGTATTCCTCTTCACCTCCGCTACTTACCTCCTCTTCCTCTTCAATAATCAATTTTCTAACAGTCTTCTTCTTAATCACACGCTTCTTTTTAATTACAGCCTTGACCGCCTGATTAATGTCATTAGAAGCCATTTCGTTCAATTCTGCCCCCTCCTTTGCCTCCTCCTTTGCTAATTTTTTTTGTTCCCTCGCCAGTTTAATTTCCTTGTTTTTTAATTTTTTTTCCTCTTTGGCGAGTTTAATATCATTTTCCTTTTTCTTTAATCGGGTTTTACAACATTCATTACATTCAAAAGGTAGATTTGATTTTCCAGTCAATAGCAAAGACAATTTACCATTATTATCAACAATTGTATTATACGCTTCTCCGTAATAGGGATAAATATTAAATTTCTTCTCCTTACAGCACACACAAGTTTTCTCTGGTTCTAAAAAGCAAATACCCGCTGCGAATTCGGGTTCTCTCTGCTTTCTGTTTCTAAAACAAGAAGTTAATACCTGTTGAATAGCATACCATTTATGTTGTTTTTCCTTCACCACTACACCCGAACACTTGGTTTGGTAGGTGATTTGACACAACTCACTAGCATAATGGCGGTGTTTATTCTTTGTCTGCGTAACGGTCTCACATTTTTCACACTTAAAATATTCCTTGCTCTGGAGTTTCTGCTGTAGGTTCATATGCGTTTGTCTTGGAGCAGGGGCTGCTCTCGTGATTGCCCGATAGACTTGAGTGTTATTTATTTCTTTTTTCATATTATACAAGGTTTTCAAGTCATTCATAAGCAGAAGATAATTCCCCTCAGTATTTTTACCTCCATTACACACCTCTTCAATGGTCTCCATTAATCCAGTTAATAACTCAATAAATTTATTCTTCTCCACAGGGGTAGTTTTCATTCCAGCAATAGTAGTTTCCATTATAATAGTTAATCTCGTTTAGTCTTTAAGTCTGTTCTATGTTAGTTAATTATGTTTCAACCATATCATTTTTTTTATCTCAATTTTTTTTAAATCGTAATTAAATGGCGAGGACATAAAATAAAATTGAAACAAAGAGTTAAAGAGAAAACAATATAATACAATATAAAACAATATGCCTGATTATCAAAAAGGAAGAGTTTATAGAATTGACGGCGGAGGTCTTACCTATGTAGGTTCAACTTGCGAGACATTATGTAGGAGATTAACAACTCATAGAGACCAGATTAAACACGGGCAAAATATATCCTCAAAGGAGGTATTAAGTTATCCAGACGCAGTTATTACCCTTGTAGAATTATATCCTTGTGGCTCAAAGGAAGAACTCATAATGCGAGAGCGTTATTGGTATGACATTATCCCTTGTGTAAATAAACATAGACCCTTTCAAAGCAAAGAAGAGAGAAGCGAATACGATATAGCGAGGGGCAAAGCATATCGTATTACCCATAAGGAACAAGTCAAACTATATAATAAAAAATACAAAGACGCTCATAGGGAGGAAATTAATCAAAAAGCAAGAGAAGCCCGACAACAGAAGAAATTAGACAAGATTAATTAATTTAGAAATAAAATATTCCATTACTATATAATGCCTCCAAAACAAAAACAGCCACAACCACATACAATGATTAATTACTATACTCACTTGCCTAAGGAATTGCTACCAGTTGTGGATAATCCAAACGAACATTTACACGGGTTTAAACTGCCCTTTAGGGCTTGTGTTGTAGCACCTTCTGGTTCTGGAAAAACAAACTGGTTATTGAATTTTTTAGCATTAGCCTCTCAAGGGAAGGGGACTTTTGGAACAATCACAATTATAACTCGCAACAAAGACGAGCCTCTATACCAATATTTAGAGAGCAAAAACGACCAAATTATCATTAAGGAAGGGTTAGGGAATTTACCTCAATTGGATAAGTTTGATAAGAAGATTAATAACCTTGTTGTTCTGGACGATTTAGTTTTATCCAAAGACCTCTCTTCAGTGGAGAATTATTATATTCGGGCAAGAAAGTTGAATTGTTCTGTTATTTTTATATCACAGTCTTATTTCAAAATCCCAAAAATTATTAGAAACAATTGCTCTTATATGATTTTATTAAAATTAAGCGGCAATAGAGAGGTCAATATGATTTTAAGCGAATTCGGGTTGGGAGTTACGAAAGAGCAATTGCTGAATATGTATGAGTTTGCGACCGCCGAAAAGTTTAGCCCCTTAATTATTGATTTAGAAGCAGACCCTAATAATAGATTTAGGAAAGGTTTTACCGAATTATTAGACAAGGATATATTTATAGAATAGGCAGGTTAATAATTTTATTATATTGGTGTATAATATAATATAATGTCAGCCGAATTACCACCTACAGAAATTGTGCCTATATTCAACCCAGCTTTCTTCTTGGGGGCAGCAGATCCCTTCACAAAAGAGGTTGCCGACAGTTTATACTTACAATACCCTATAGGGCAAGGAACAGAAATAATCCCCGACTTAGTTGTGTCAGGGGGACTACAAGCCAATAATAATATTATAATGACTGGAACTCCAGCGGTGAATTATATTGAATTCCCAGACACAACTAAACAATATACCTCTTCAGCGGGTGCTGGTATAAATATTACCGACACAAACACAGACGCCACTTATTATCCCGTTTTTGTAGATAATACTGGGACAGGAATAACCCTACGAGCAGACCAGACGGCAACCCCATTTTCTATCAACCCTAACAATGGGAGTTTTAATTTATCAAATACTATAAAACTTACCCAGACACAAGTTGCCGTGGGAAAAACCGCTGGACTAACGGCTCAATCGTCAGGTGCTGTTGCTATTGGTCTTCTGGCGGGAAGTGATACTCAAGGGATAGGTTCTGTTGCGATTGGGAGTGAGGCTGGACGATATACTCAAGACGAGAAGTCTATTGCGATAGGGTTTGCTGCTGGAAAGGATATTCAAGGGAGGCAGTCTTTGGCTATTGGGGTTTTGACGGGAACAACTAATCAAAACGATTTTGCTGTTGCTATTGGGTCTGCGGCGGGAAATGATACTCAATCGGTAAAAGCTGTTGCTATTGGAGATAATGCGGGAAGAACTACTCAGGGGATAAGTTCTGTTGCGATTGGGGCTGAGGCGGGACGATACGCTCAAGACGATTATGCTGTTGCTATTGGAGATTTAGCGGGTCAATATATTCAATCGGCTAACTCTGTGGCTATGGGTAGGTTCGCAGGTCAATTTAATCAACAAACCAATAGCGTTGCGATTGGAAATAGTGCTGGAATGGGGTCAGCAACATTAGGAGATTATCAAGGGGCTTACTCTATTGCGATTGGGAATTTAGCGGGAGCGACTACTCAATCGGCAAGTGCTGTTGCTATTGGAAGAGAGGCGGGGAAAACTACTCAGGGGGCTAATTGCGTTGCTATTGGAAGAGAGGCGGGAGTAAATTCTCAAATTGATAATGCTGTTGCTATAGGTTATCAGGCGGGAGCAACTAATCAAAAATTAAGTGCTGTAGCTGTTGGGTATGAGGCGGGGAGATCTAATCAGGGGGGAAGTGCTGTAGCTATGGGTTATCTGGCGGGAACAACTTCTCAAATTGATAATGCTATTGCTATTGGAAGAGAGGCGGGGAGAACTAATCAAAAATCAAGTGCTGTTGCTATTGGAAGAGACGCGGGGAGAACTACTCAGGGGACAAATTCTGTTGCTATAGGGATTACTTCGGGATTTTTTAATCAAGACGATCAGGCTGTGGCTCTTGGTGATAGTGCGGGAAGAGAAACTCAAGGGAAATTTTGTGTTGCTATTGGAAAAGAGGCGGCACGATATAATCAACAAACCAATAGCATTGCGATTGGAAATAGTGCTGGAAAGGGGTCAGCAGCAGTAGGAGATTTTCAAGGGTCTAACTCTGTTGCGATTGGGACTTTAACGGGAATGACTACTCAAGCAGCAGGTGCTATTGCTATTGGAAACGAAGCAGGAAAAACTACTCAAGGGCCTAACTCTGTTGCTATTGGAAGTAGTGCGGGAGGTGATACTCAAAAGGCAAGTTCTGTTTCTATTGGTAATCTTGCTGGAACGACTTCTCAAGACGAGTGGAGCGTGGCGATTGGTAGGTTAGCGGCAAATGATACTCAAGGGAAATATAGTGTTGCTCTTGGAAACGAAGCAGGAAGATATACTCAAAAACCCAATTGTGTTGCTATTGGAAACCAAGCAGGAAGCACTAATCAAGCAGATTTTGCTGTTGCTATTGGGTGGAGGGCTGGAATAGGCTCAGCAGCAGTAGGAAATTTTCAAGGGGACAGTGCCGTTGCGATTGGTAAAGGTGCTGGGGGGTTTTATCAAGGGGCGAATTCTGTTGCGATTGGTTCTGGTGCTGGTGCGACTTCTCTTGGGAGTAATGCTATCTCTATTGGTTATAATGCGTCGTTCGCAAGTCAATCACCAAATTCAATCTGCTTAAATGCGGCGGGAACAGGTGTTAATTGTAATCAGGTGGGTTGCTTTATTCGCCCTATGAGAGGTGTCGCTTTAGGACTTGGTGTTGGTGTTGTTTATTACAATACAACTACTTTTGAATTACAATACTCTACTACTTAAACCGCTAATATATTATCTCCCCTTATATAAATGAACTGGACGGAAGACATTGAACTTTTATTAACCTATATTTTTGAAAACAGTGTGATTATGAATGAATTACACAAGAAGCGTTTTCTCTTCTTCAAGGGGCAATTAAAATATTACCGCATTCCTATCATTATTTTATCTGGGTTCAACTCCGTTTTATCAGTAGGGTTAAGCAAATTCGTCAATCAAGATTTAGTGAGTGTTATCACTTGTTTAGTAAGCCTTGTCTGTGGAATTGTAGGCTCTATTGAATTGTTTTTATCAATCCAAAGCAATATGGAGAACGAATTGAATGTCTCAAAGGAATATTACTTGTTAGCAATAGATATTCAAAAGGTATTAATATTAGCAAGGGATAATAGACCCCCTAATGCGAAGGAAATATTGGAGGAGAAGTTTCAGCAATATCACAAACTGTTTGAGGCTTCACAAATTATAGATAAAAAAATAAAAGATAGACTTGCTCCTCTTCCAAGAGATTATATGACAAGAGACGCATTAGGGAGTTCTTCCGCCAGTTATACCCCCATTTCTACACCGAAACTATCTGTAGAAAATTTTGAAATGGAAAGGGTAGTGGTTAGTGTTTAGTTGGCGGTGTTAATGTTAAAGGGTTATTAGGTTTGCTAAAATGGCTAAAATACTAAACCTCCCTAAAACCTTTCGCATAAGGTGAAATCTACTCTACCCACTACCGTTAATGGGTAGTTGTGAAACTGGGTAGGCAAAATACTTTTGGAACACCTCCATATTTTAGCCATTTTAGCCAACTGCCCTTTAGTAGAAAATTAAAATCTCAATTAATATAAATGATTGAAATTTTAGAAGTAATCAATTCGCCCAGAGCAAACAAACGGTTTAGAGTAATGATTAATCAAGACGGCAAAGTGAAGCATTTTGACTTTGGTTTAGACACTGGTCGCACATATATAGACCACGCAGACGACGCAAAGAGAGAGGCATATTGGAAGAGGCATTTAGGAAACCCTAAAGAAGAAGAATTAATAACCCATTTAGTCCCAAGTCCTGCCTTATTCAGTGCTGCCCTCCTTTGGGGGGACAGCGAGGACATTACAGAAAATATAGTAGCATTACAGAAGTTATTTAATAACCTAAATTAGCACAAAATCTACCCCAAATATTCTCCAATAGCATTTCTCGCTCTCCGTAGTTTTGCTTTTTCTGCTCTTGCTTCTGCTCTTAATTCTGCTTCTCTTTCTAATCTTGCTAACTCCGCTGCTCTTAATGCTGCTAACTCCGCTCGTGTCAATGGAACTTCGTCGTAACGGAGAGGAGGTGTCCCCCCCCGTGAAGCAACCCTAATATGTCGCACTCGCCCTCCTTGATCTGCGACAGGAGCAACCCTACCAAAAACAATCCCCCTACCTGTTGTCTCTGCTTGTCTTGTCTCGTCTTCGTCTTCGTCTTCGTCTTCGTCTTCGTCTTCGTCTTCGTCTTCGTCTTCGTCTTCGTCTTCGTCTTCGTCTTCGTCTTCCTCTGCTGCTCTTGCTGCTCTTGCTGCTCTTGCTGCTGCTGCTGCTGCTACCGCTGCTCTTACTCTACTTTCCCACGCTTCCCTCATTTCTCTCTCTTGTTCCCGTCTTCTGGCGTCAAAATACGCCTGACCCGATAATGGCGTCCCTTCTCTACTTATTCTCCTCCCTCCACTTATTATTCTCGTTCCTCCACTTCTTATTGTGGTAGGTTGGGTAGGTGGAAATGTCTCCAATATTTCAGGTATTTCAGGTATTAATATTTCAGGTAATATATTAAAATATTCAAAATTCTCGTCCCGTTCCTCCTGTGTAAATAGTGCGCCCTCAGCGGTCTCTATTGGAGTGGCTGTAGCGATACGAAGATTAGGGTCGTTTAACTCACCTTCAGTAAGTAGCCGTGCCTGTATCACTCGTGGGGTGGCTTCGTATCTGCCTACTCCTGCGTGGAATAACTCAGTCATTCTTAATATCTGTTCCATAGATAACTCCTCAGGAGCAACAGCATTACTGCTACTACTACCAACCCCCCTACCACTATTAGTTAGTTTTTTGCTAAAAGCCCGATTACCTACATAAACCTTACTACTTCTACTACTCATTATATATATAGGTGATATATAAAATAATTATTCCTTCTTGATATATGTTGTTGCTTGAGCCATAGAACTACCCATAGCCTCAAGGTCGTCAGCCATAGCCTTATTCGTCTCAATGGTGTCAGCGTATTTATTGGAAAGATAAGAATGTCTAAATATATTAACACTGGTTTTGCTCCCGAACATTTTACAAAATCGTTGGTTCATTTTTACAGAACTCAATTTACTCCCGTTTGTATCAAAGAAGAGGAAATCGGTAGGATTAACCTTAATCCATTTAGTCAAAATAGCCTTTAATTCCTTACCAATAGGCTCTGTCTGTTCGCCGTAGAATTTAGCGGTTTTATAGTTATTAAAATGGAAACCAGTCTTATCTAAAAAGTTATCAACGGATTTATCAATATTTTTAATCTTAAATTCAGTCCAGTCCTTGCTTCTTCTTGGGCGAGATAATAAGCCACTTGCTACAGAAAGCAATACGAAATTTTGGATATTTTGTAAGTCACTTGCGGATCTATTGTCCTTCTTATACAAAAGTTCAGCGTCCCTCTTTAGCGAGTTCCACACCGTTTCAATATCTGCCTTAGACTTCCAACCTCCTTCTTGACTATCAGTCTTTTCTTGTTTAGATATTTCGCTCTTGTAAGAGGATATATCACCAAGCATTAAATCACGATATTTTTTATTATCTGTAATGATAACAAGGGAGGATAAAATACTCTTGCGTTTGTTAGCGGGAATATCATTTATGAACTCAATAATCTTGTCAGTATTATCAAAGTCTTTAGGGTCAATATCCTCTTTACCGAATACTTTCTTATATAGGTTCTTCAAAATGGAATGATAGGTAGTAATGGAAGAAGCAGATAAGTTGGGGCGTTTTTGCTTAATATAATCTTTCAAGTCAAAAGGCATTCTATAATATTAAACAATATTTTAATTATTTCGCTAAATAATTAATTATATACTTTAGCGAAATTAGTATTTAGAAAATTTTAATCTGTATATAATATAGAATGTCTAATTACGATATGGATTGCGGGGGAAACCTCATTCGCCTTGACGGAACTGACCTGTTGAAGATTGGAAAGGAGAATATTGCTAATGACCTCTTGTTTGGTCTGCCGTTGGAAGACCCTATTATTGGAAGTCTCCAAGGTTATTTCAAGACTGAAATTGAAAAGACGGGGCAATATTGCGTGTATGACGCTCACGATAAGCACGACACAATGATTAAATATGAGATTAAGAGCCGTCGCTGTAAGCACGACCAGTATCCAACCACAATTATCCCAGTTCATAAGACCAAAGTCCAGCATACAACCTTGAAGTTTGTATTTCATTTCACTACGGGATTGTATTTCATTACTTATGATAAGTTCCTCTTTGAAACATTTAATGTTAAGAGCGTAGGAGCATATAGAAAGCAAGGGCAATATACCTATGAGCCACACTATGAGATACCAATTGGGCTGCTGACCCCGATTATTATCTAAAAGTTAAGCATATCATTAATAATCCTCTTAATAATGATATAATAATGCGAATATTAAGGATAATATTAATATATAGACCATATTATGGGGTTAAAGGGTTAATTATAAATTTATAATATAGCATATATGTCATAATCCAGCGGTTTTTCCTTAATTTCCGTCTAATAATACGAAATATAACCATATTATTAATAAATATACTCAATTTATTAATAATTTCCTTAATTTTTAGATTATAGCAACACATTTAACCCTTTTTGGCTCTAATGGAAGCCATAAAATCCCGAGCCTCTTGACTACCCTTCTCAAATCTCCCCTTGCGAGGCATACCCATACCTTCACCTCTACTAACACCCGTCTTCTTACCTATAGCGTCAGCAGTCTTGTCTCCAGCATATCCACCAGCACGACCCCCAGCGGCCGCAGCAAATGGTATCATAGGAGCAGTAAAGCCCATATCCTCTGCTGCTAAAGCCGTTGCCGCCGCACCTGCTGCCGCTCCACCCATTCCACCAAACACAATTGGTAAGACGGTGTATAGAGCCATTCTTTCGGCGGCTAATCTTGTCCTTGGATCTTCTATTTTGTCTAACACAGCCTTTGAGTGACTTATTGCCGCTTGACCTTCAGGTGTTTCAGCGAATTTATCTACCGCAGTTATCAATTTCTTACTCATAGGAGTATAACCACTCATTACAGCCTTATCAGCACCCGTCTTCTTCACCACTTGTGAAACAGCTTTATCAGCACCTGTCTTCTCCACCACTCGTGAAACAGTATTGACCCCTTTATTTAATCCACTCTTGACCTTGTCAAATAAACCGCTTCCAATACACTCGCTACAGCAGTCGTCGTGTCCGCAACCACAACCACACATTCCCATACCTCTATTACCAGCATAAATCCCACTCCCCATATTACCCGAATATAAGCCACCACCATATAAGCCACCACCATATAAGCCAGTTCCGCTTGGGGTTAGGTAATGCTCTGCTGGGTGTAATGGGTGACCTATATTCCTACTTGCGTTAGGGTGGTAATTGAAGGGAGCAGGGGCAGACCACATTGCGGGGTGTCCTATACCTGAACCAGACATAGGCATTATTACTCCGCCGTGACGAGGTTCTCCGTGACTAAATCCAGAACCAGACATAGGCATTATTACTCCTCCGTGACGAGGCTCTCCGTGTCTAAACTTAACCTCTTCAACCATATCGCCGACACCTTTACCAAAGAATTTCTTGATTTCATTTAATGACACCTTTTGGTTGCTAACCCCCTTATCATTTTGTTTGGTCTCTTTACCACCGAAGAAGTGGATTGCTTCATTAAGACTTGCCTTTTGGTCTGCTAACTTGACCCCTTTACCGAAGAACTTTTTGATTTCATTCGCCGACACCTTTTGGTTGGAAATACCCTTATCATTTTGTTTGGTCTCTTTACCACCGAAGAAGTGGATTGCTTCATTAAGACTTGCCTGTTGGTCTGCTAACTTGACACCTTTACCAAAGAATTTCTTGATTTCATTTACGGATACTTTTTGGTTGGAAATCCCCTTCTTGGATTGCTTGGTCTCCTTTTCTCCTAAAAAGTGTAATAATTCATTTAAACTAACTTGCTGGTCTAAAATGGGCGTTCCTGTTCCTTTCATTTTATATATAGGGTTAGATAATAATTTATTCTCTCTACTCATAATTATATTTTCAATTCCTGCTCCTGTCGTTATAACATTTACACTTGCTCCTAAATCTGTTAGAGTGTTGCTGAATTTTCTCAAAAAGGGGAGATTATCAAACAAAAACTTTGCGTCTTGCTTGACAAAGGTTATATCGCTATCCCCTCCAATACTATTGCTCTTCAATAGGGCTACTATGAAATCCTGACAATTGTTATCTCTTGCCGAATAGCCATAGAACTTCTTATCTCCCATATATTTTTTTGTGGTCTCCATTATATCATTTATCGTTAGTTGTTTAATGTTATCTGTAATATTTTTCACTTCTTCTTTGTCTCTTGAGGCAGGACTTAAATCCATATTTATTACTTCATTCTTTTCTACACTTAATCTCTTTCCAGAGGAGGTTGTCATTTCTAAAAACAAATGGAAAAGGTCGTCAAATTCGCTTCTTTGGAAACGCTTACCAAAAGCACCTAATGATATACCCGATAAGGCACTTGTAAGCAATTTTGATACAGGGGTTCTCTTTAGTTTATACTCTACAACCGTTTCGTCTCCATATTTAGCCAATAACGCTCTCACTTTTGGAGGGAAGTCATTGCGACCTGATATTATAGCACTACCATAATCCTTTGCTATTTCTAACCCTTTTTCTAACCCTTTTTCTGCTTTTCCTGTTACAGATTTCACTCCCTTTTTAAAATCGTCTATTAATCCTTTTCCTTTTTTAACCATTTTATATATTATACCAATATAAAATAATTTATGCTAAACGAAACTTTTATAGGATTATTGGGTTTGCTAAAATGGCTAAAATATGGAGGTGTTCCAAGAGTGAAACTCAAAGTAGCTTTTACAACTACCCATTAACGGAAGTGGGTAGAGTATTTTTCAGGTTAGGCGAAAGGTCTTGAGGAGGTTTAGTATTTTAGCCATTTTAGCCAAGTTATCCCCTTTTGTAATTAAAAAAATGAAAAGCAAACTACCCGAACTACCCAACCTAATAACCCTTCATTCTTAACTCCGCCAACTAAACACTCTTCTTATCAGGGCGATTTTCCCCACTAATGCTATCAGGGTTAGGAAGAGGGTCTCCGCTTACACCAGTAATATCAATCGGTTTCCTCTTATCAGGGTCACTACTTCTAAAAAAATGCTTCAAAATAAATTCATTCTTCAAATGCTCCTTTGAAATTTCTAAGTCTTCAAATAATTCGGTGAATTGCGAAGCGTCTGTGTATAAATCCCCTGACCTAACTGGTGCGGAATTAATAAAATGTAGGAAGGCGAGGCAATACCAACCACAGGCGGAATTGGTGATACTTTGGATATTCTTGGTGGAATAGGGCAACTTAATCTTACAAAAATCCTCTACGTCGGTAGGATAAATTACGCCAAAACTGTCAAAATAAATCCCCTGAACCTTACCATTCTTGTATTTATTGACTTGAAAGCAAGTATAATGACTGCCTCCACACCTCTCACCAGTTTCAGGGTCAAATTCGTCCTCCATATTGATAATGTATGATTTATTGTATTGGAGTTTGGTTTCGTCTAAACTACTCTTAAAATCACAAAAAACCAAGGGGATTTTCATTTTGTGAGCCAAGTCTTCAATCTGTATGTTTGATAACGCCATTTCTATATTATTAACCAATATTTTAATATTTAATTTATTCCTAAATATTAAAGCATAATTTGGCTAAACCTTTCTCAAAGGTTTTTAATATAATCCTCTTCCTAAAGTGTTGTTCCATTGGAAATTAACCCCCATAGGCTGCGATTTAAGGGCAGTGTGGGTTATTAATTTATTGCTTAAACTGCTCTTCTCATACATTCTGCCTCTACCCCCAAACCCTGTCCCAGTCATTGCCTCCTCTTCAGCAACAGACCTACTAAAATCCAGTGGCTTTGTTGGTTTAATCTGCTCTTCAATGGTCGCCATACCTATCTGTTGGGCTGTTCCAATAAGGGGGTTAATCCTCTTACCAGAGTATCCTTTCGCATAAACACCAAAACTGGAAGGGTTCTCAATATATTTTCCTGCCGATCTTGCTAAAATAGGGGCGGCAACAGAAAGATAGGGGGCTAATTCTGGCTGAGCCACACCCAGAGCAGTTGCTCCTGCGAGTATTCCCGACATAGTAGCCGCCGCTAATGGTTTTCTTGCCTTATCACCTACAGCGTAGGCTGCCTTTTTAACACCTGCCTTTTCAAGCAAAAAATCCATAGGTGTTCCAAAAATACCTTCGCCTGTAATAGTGGAGGCTTTGCCCTTTTTGAAAGCCGACATTACCTTTTTGGCTACTATTGGGTGTAGAGTTACCTTCATAGAATTCCCTGAACTGGGGGCTTTAACCCTAATCGCTCCGCCTGACATTAGTTTCCTATGGGCTGGTCTTCCAACCCTTTCAATATCAATCTCTACTCCTGACATTTATATATTTAATAAATATTTTAATTTTGCTAAATATATGTTTAATTGGTGTTTATATGATTGTTAATCGTCTTATTATTTTTTAAATATTCTTGTTGCCTTTCTGTCCCTCCATTGGCGTAATGTGCCCTTTTTTGTGCGAGGATTTTAGCGTGTTCTTCCTCTGTTAAATTAGCCCGTCTATCCCTTGCCTTTAATTTTCTCTTTTCCTTTTGTGCTTGTTTCTTAAGTTCAATCTCCTCTTCTGTGAGTATTATAGGTTCTGTGTAGGTCTTGCTATATTCTCGGGCTTTTAATTTTTTATACTCCCTTATATTATCGGTTCGTATTTTCAATTCCTCTTCGGTTTTATGGATTAAACAATCGGGACGGTTTATTCTGTTTGTTTGTCTTGAAACCCACCTCAAATTTTCTAAATTATTGTTTAATTTATTGCGGTCAATATGGTCTATTTCAGGCAAATTATCGGGATTTTCTAAATATTGTAGCCCAAGTAATCTGTGGATACGACCCTTATAGGTTATACATTCTTTGCGTAATTTCACCCATAAATATCCGTCGCTCGTCGTCTGTGGTTTCATAATTCTACCGTAAAAACAAGACCATATTTCACCACATTTATTAATCTTGTAGAGATTTTCATAACCAGTTATAAATTCAAATTCAGTTTCCATATTATTAGTTTATAAATAATATAGAGTAATCTTTTTATATCAATTTTTTTATTTAATATCTATATACCTAACACCTTGTCAATTATACACGCGCGCCAGTTAAGCTATCTATGCTTACAGTCACACCGTAAGAGATAAAGATATATAAATCAATAGCCTTGAGAGACTGGTTAGTTCCAATAATATTAACAGATTTAGGCACAGCCTCCTCAACAGGGAGCATTCTACCAGCGTTGGCGTAGTAATAACAATACTCGTTGGAAAACTCCTTCAAGCCAATAAGACCAGAAGTCATACCGTCAGTCTCTCCAGAATTGACGGCATTAACACCGTAGAGTTGATTGACGAATGCCTCATACTCGTATCTAACAGAGTTGTAAATGAGGTTCTGTCCGCTGACTTGGATATTGAAGTTGTTGAAATGAACCAATGGAGAGGTAGTTCCTGCTCCAGAACCCTCAAAAGGGGATAGAATGGGAGCAATACCGCCGTTAGAAGCCGCACTGTAATAAGGGACAACCAAAATCTGTTTAATGTTAGCAATACCGTTGGTAATAAGTTGGTTGAAAGTTCCACCAGCACCGATTGTGTTTGTAACGGAATATTGGTAAATGTCCTCGTAATTGACGGTCTTGATAGGACTGGAAAGGTAAGCAGTTTCATAAACGGGATTGAAAGAATAGGCGGGGACATTTAGAAGAACACTTCTTCCAAGAGGAGATTGCTGGATTAGACCACCAGCAAGTGATACCTGATTAGCGTTATTACATACAGCACCAACCGATAAACTCGCAATGTAAGCACCTACTGGGAAAGTCGCAGCAGAACCGCAACCACTCGCAGCAGAAGCCAATTGAAGCGGGGACACACCACCCACAGGGCTATCCACAGAATTTAGGGTTAAAATACCACCAGCACCTGCGGAGGAAAAACTCACTGAAGTTTGGTTCAAGGTTAGGGTAAGTTTGAAGAAAACACCCTTAAGAAGAGGCATTCGCTCAAAAAAGGAGTGTAGGTGTTTGAGTTTCACAATAGCAGTAATTGCGACTTGGAAAACACCAGCCACACCAACACCACCGTTGATTTTGTTGAAAATATAAGACTTCCAAAGGTTATTCATACCAGAAGTGGAAATGAGGGTAGAATAGGCAAGACCAGTTGTCGCACGAGTGAGGGCGTCCAAGTCAAAATTCCAATATTGCTGTCTCTTTGTGAAGCCCTCGTTGGATTTATCACCGTTTGCTAAAGCACCAGTCACTACAGGAGTGAGACCCGAGTTGTCGTTATTACAAGCACCAATACCAGAGGTAGTTGCGGCGGTGGAATAAGACCAAGCGGTAGCATTATCAGGGTAAAAACCAATTTCCGCTCCCTGTGATAGAATATCTTGGTAGGAAAGAGTAGTCATTAGTTTAAAAGAGTTCCATATTCCGCAAAGAGGAGTTTGCTGGATAATGGTTGTTCCCATATAATCTAAAGTTAAGGAGTGGATAATAGAACCATACCAATTCTTAAGACCAAGAGCATAATCAGCACTTGAGGCGGCAGTTGCGGGAGCGAATACTACACCAGCAGCACCCGATAGGGTTAAGAGCAGAGGCATAGTAAGATAAGCCTCACGATAATTCATATATTTATTGGAATTACTCAATTGAGAGGTGTCAATGACGACTTGACCGCCTTGGTAATTGGAATTCTGGTTATCCAAAATTGCTAAACTGTCCTTCTTCAAAAAGATAGAAGGGACACTTTCGGTCTGGTTAGACATTTCAAAAACGAGTGTATCTCCTGACATTTTATTATAATATAGGCTAATATAATAAAATTATGGAATTGTTCTAAATCAATTCCTAAATGCTAAATTGGATATTCTTGGGCTTTCTACCTTGAAGGGGTTTAACCATTAAATGGGATAATTTGTCTAATGCTCCTCCTACAGTTCGCCCAGTAGTATTTTCGTAGTCCTCAACACTGGAATATGAACTCCCTACGCCTACACCTCCCTTGTTTAAAAGCACCGAACCCATACCTGCCCCACGAATGAGGGTTTTTGTGTGAAAATTGCGACCTCCCGCCATATGAACCTTCATTTATATAGTAGGGGGATATAATATTTTTATAGATTGGCTTTCTTAAGTATTTCCTTCTTGACATTCCTAAATTTCAATACCCCCATAATGATAACATTAATCAATTGTAGTTGCTTTTGAATATCCTTATCCTTGCTTGGAGTGTCATTTTCCCCCAAGTTTTTCATTTCGCTTAAAAGGCGTGAATGTTCCATTTGGAAGTCGTCATATACTTTGATTAAATATTGTTCGGTGATTGTGTTTGGCTGATACATTATTTATATTAATACAGATATTAATTTTTATCTTTTCGTAAAAACATTATCAGTTCCGTCATTTTCATTAATAACCAACACAATTGACATTTCAGGGTCAAGAAGGGCTATGGGTTGCTTATCTAACCCTAAAAACTGTATTCTCAGTTCGTTATAAGTTCCACTCATTAGTTTATTCCAAGCGAACTGGGGAGGATATTCGTTGATTTGCTCCCCTAACCCCACTCTTGGGGTGATATTATAAATAATACTTGAAGGGGAAGCATATTGATTGTGGATATTTGACATTGCTAAATAAATAGAGGAGTTTGGCTGAACTGCGGGTGCGGAGGTAGAAAGATAGGAAAGCGTAGTCCCCACACCTGTATTTATAAAGGTTGAGAAATTGTCAGCATAACCAATTAATTTGCTAAAGTTGGCTGGGAAAGTTAATGACGGATTGAATGTGACTGTGGGATAACCTACCCAACTGACGGGTTGCGTCCAACCTGCGGGGAGAGCAGTTGGGACTGCGAAAGTATTTACTTGGATTGCGTAGCGGTTAGCATTAACGACCATATCTGCGTAATAGACAAACTTACCTGTAGCGTCAATTAAGTAGTGTCCGTTTTTAATGAACTCAAACTGGAGCAATTTATTTAAGTCTGTAATTTCATATAGACCGTCGGGGATAACAATTGTAAAGGTGGTTGTAATTCCTCCTACAACCCAACTGTAGGTGTAGGTGTTGTTCTCAAGCGGATTAGCATTAATATTCGTCCAAGAGTAATACATAGAAATAGATTGGATTGCTATCGTATGATTGCTAAACTGAACTGAGTTAGGGAATTTATATATTAATGAGTTGTTCTTCCCGTTTTTAACTACATTGGTAGAATTTAGAATGATTGTTGCGACCATATTATATTATATAGCAATATAAAATAATAATAATTATTATCTTCTAAATTTCATTTGATTTGAAACAGTAGCGTTAGAGGGTCTTCCTAAGTAGTAGGCGTTTTGGTTACCCCCTGCGATAAACGGTGCTTGGTATCCAGCAGACCTCATTTGGGGGATATTATTGCTTGTTGTAGGGTGAGCGACCTTGAAAGAACCGCTGTATTGAAAATGTCCTCCTTGATATTCCATTTTTTATACTATATAGAGAGAAAATTAAATTTTGCTAAAGCAACCCTCTACCAACCAACTCCTGTAATATTTCTAACCCCTGCTTCTTGGGAATTCTACCCGCCTCCATATAGGCTAACAACTTTGTCTTGAACTCCTTAACTAATTTAGGATTGTTATTTCCAGCCACTAATTGCCCCTTTAATATGTCAAAATTCTCAAGTTCCTTATCGTCCTTGCTTTTAATAGGGTCTATAGCAATTCCTGACCCTGCTAATTTTGTAACCCTCAATATCTTATGAAGTGTTAATTTATCCTCTTCGGTGAGGTTATTAATTTCTTCAAAATCAGGACTGACTTGTTTAATTAATTTTTTAATAATTTTTGCTAATTTGACTGTTATGCGAACAGAGGGGAATGTAGTAGGTTTCCCGTCCTTATTCCGCAGCATTAACACGCTATCATTTATAAGTCTTTCCTCATTAATGAAGAACTTTCCCAACTGGGCGTATGCTTTCTTGGGTTCAATATACTCGGTTTTTAATTTATCGGCAAAGGGTATGGTTTTGCGACCTCTCGGTTGTTTCATACCAGTTCCAGACATTTTCTTCATTCCACTACCCTCTACTTCTACGATTGCGGGTTTTTTAGAAGACCATTCCCCAAAAATGCGGTTTAATTCGGCTACAGTTGTTTTAGTGTTAAGAACAAACCCTTCAAGTTCTCCTGCGTCTTTTCTACCCTTCAAGAAAGCATATTTGTCTGCCTTTAATCTATTACTGAATTCCGCTGGAGTAAGGGTATCAATCGGGATTATATTTCTTGAGGGAGTGGAGGGTTTGGCTGGAGTGGCGGGGTCTTTCTTAATTTTAGACCTAATTGTATCCATATCCATTCGTTCCCCCTTCGTAGTGGCTAATATGTTTGCTAACTCCATTAAGGCTGCTTGTATTTGAAGGGAATTGTTGTTCGCCATTGCGGTAATTAGCCCCCCTTGTAGATATATTAAATCCTGTTTCGTGGGAATACTCTCTAATGAAGCATTTAATAATTCTTGTATATCGGCTTTTT
>Ga0208795_1000287_pt1 | contig 25563 bp, 44 predicted proteins | sample CB_VirMetaG_6_FD_184541 | JGI IMG/M metagenome (GOLD analysis project Ga0208795, IMG submission 184541) | Freshwater to marine saline gradient viral communities from Chesapeake Bay - CB_1508_2 Viral MetaG (SPAdes) (version 4) | ecosystem: Environmental > Aquatic > Marine > Coastal | place: USA... | reverse complement strand
CTACGGTCTCTGGTTATGCTAAGGTCTCTGGTTATGCTAGGGTCTATGGGGGTGCTGAGGTCTCTGAAAATGCTAAGGTCTATGGGTGTGCTAAGGTCTATAGGTATGCTAGGGTCTCTGGTTATGCTAAGGTCTCTGGTTATGCTAGGGTCTCTGAAAATGCTAGGGTCTATGGGGGTGCTGAGGTCTCTGAAAATGCTAGGGTCTCTGGTTATGCCGAGGTCTCTGAGGATGCTCAGGTCTATGGGAATGCCAGGGTCTATGGGAATGCCAGGGTCTATGGGAATGCTAGGGTCTCTGGAGGTGTGTATCTAAAAAGGGGCGAATACTCTAAAACCCCAACATCTATAAATAGGAGTGATGGATACACCTTTACAATGCAGTCTGATATGTCTATTGTTTCTGGGTGTAGGGATTTTACGCTAGAAGAGGCAGAGTCATACTGGGGGAACCCTGAGCACCACCTGTATAAAGAGAGCTACTCTATTCTTAAGGCTCTTATCACAATTCATAAAGCAAAGGAGATATAATATGATTAAGGCAATCACAATGAAAACAGCCATCACCGCTATCGCCACCCTCTTGCTGATGACTACAACAGCTGTGGCTGAGCAGTCCTGCACAGTCAAAACAGATACCTCCGGTAATCAGATTAAACAAGGCAAGTGTGACCTCCTTAAGGGGGTGACAGGTGCTAAAGGAGACCAAGGAATCCAAGGTAAACAGGGTTCCCCCGGGAAGGATGGTACCAACGGTAAGGATGGCGCTACTGGGCCACGTGGTCTGGATGGAACAAATGGTACCAACGGTAAGGATGGTTCAAATGGTCAAAATGGTGCTAAAGGAGATACTGGTGATGCTGGGCTTAATGGTACTGCTGGGGTCTCCGGCACTAACGGTAACGATGGTAAAGATGCTATCGCCCCACTAGGCTCCTTGTCCTTCGCAGCTGCAAGCGCCTCCTTCTATGGAGACGGTATCGGGTTCGGCCTATCTAACTCCAACTACGGTAGTCTTGAGGGTTCCATCGTTATGGGTTTCGACCTAGACTACAACTGGCGTATCGTAGGTGGCCTTACAACAGACTTCAACGGTCGGACTGCTGTTTCAGTGGGCCTCGGCTATAGCTTCTAAAGAAAAGGGAGAAGACTTATGATTAAGACACCAGAGTACGTCTTTGAGTTACTTAGTGCCGAGATTGATAACATGTTTAAGGAGTAAGAGAATGACACAGATCGAAGTGAAACTGAACGTAGAGGGAATATAACATGGACAAGAAAGAAATGTCTAAGTGTGTGAAGTGGTTTAGTAATGCCTATGAACAAGTATCAAAAGCGGGGGGCAACCCTAACATGGTCATAAGTTCTATCCCAGAAGACCTACTCTACACTTTTGTAGCTAACGATATTCAGTTGGTGTTTTCTGGAGAAACAAATGCCTGATATTTCAATGTGTGAGAGTGTCACATGTCCCAAGAGTAAAACCTGCTACCGACACGAGGACAGTGGCACAAAGCCAAGTGAGTTTAGGCAGTCATACTTTATAGGCAACGACCCAGATAACTGTAGATACTATTGGCCAGTAAGGGGGAATGAAGATGAGTGATTACAACCAAACACGTAAGTTTTCTGGCCCTGTTACCCAGAGGTTCAGTAAGATGCTAATAGACCTACAAGATGACTACGAGGAGGAGATTACTGTCGTCACCCTGATGAACTACTACAACCTTTGTAACAAGGACATGGATGAAGTGGACAAAGACTTGCTATGGGCTATTGAGCGTATCCTACAAAACTTTATGACAACACACGACTTTGACCATTGGTTACAGAATAGGGGTAATGGAAATGACTAACCTAACACTAGATACAGACGAACTAGGCATCTGGCTCATAGACGATACTCCACAAGGACCAGAGCAGATGGGGTTTATCTCTTGGAAGGAGGTTACCCGTGGTGTTCAGACAGCATTACTTCGGGAGAAGTTCTTGATTGCCTCGGCTGAGATAGATAAGGATTTACTGTAATGGCTAGGACACGTGGTCTAGACGCTCTTATAATGAGTTGTTGGTCAGTTTGTGATGACCTTGAGGTGGTTTACATACAGTTGGGTGACGGGGAACGTGAACCTACGTCAGACGAGATGATGAACACCTTAATGGGTATGAAGCAACTGTACCAATGGAAGTTTGAGCAACTTTTCGATACATACGAGCAAGTGTTGCAAGAACACGGTAAAGGAGAATGAAGATGACTGAGTACACTTGTGACAATTGGGTAGTTCTCAAAGTTGAAGGTAAATACCCTCACTACCGTCTTCTTGTTGGGACTTCTGGGGGGTACACAACCGGAGACTCTTGGCGGATGAATAGTGGTATCGTAGAGGTAAACGAGACAGGGGACTACTATTATTTCAAAGGCTCTAGTGGCTCTGAGTATCGTTGTCACAAAAAATCCTATATGTTGAGGATGAATAACGCACATATCTGGGCACAACTTCAAGAGCTACATGGGGATAAAGTGAAACTAATGCCAGAAGATACTGCTTGGGCAAGTGTAGATTGGATTACCAAATGACTGAACAAGAAAAAGGTATCCGGTTAGGCCTTAAGCTAGCCCTTGAGATCGAGAAGAGCCTACGTAAAAGCCCTGCTCTTTTCAGTGTACACTTTGAATACAAGGGCTACAAGGAGGGGGTAACCACATACCGTGACCGTATCCAAGCACTGTACGACAAACACTATACGACAAGCACTGGCGGGGTAACAGGCAGGTTCAGCGAGAGGATTCCTGACTGGCGGGGTGACATCGGAGACGATATTGTCATCGCCAACCTCATGGACTACTACAAAATGTGTAGTAAACCCGATAGGGATGAAGGTGGTTGTGTGATTGACCCAGACAAAGACCTGCTATGGGCTATTGAGCGTATACTACAGGACTTTATGACAACACACGACTTTAACCAATGGTTGCAAAACAGGGGTAATGGAAATGACTAACGACAAAACAACCATTTACGAAGCAGAAGCAGAGCGGTTTGAATACTCCGGGGTATCCGAGGCTATACTCATGACAGGCCTTAGCTCAGAAGTCGGTGAGGTGCAGGCAGAGTGGCTCAAAGAGCAACGACTAGACCGCCCCGATGGGGAGCGTGATGAGGGGATCTTAGACGAGCTGTCTGACGTACTCTGGTATGTCGCTCGTATCGCCGCCCGCCGTGGTTCTAGCCTAGAAGCACTTATGCGCCGCGGGATCATTAAACTAGAAAACCGGGAACTTAACGGGAAATAACCCTGTTAGGTTTGAACACCATAAACATAATTTGGAGAGCATACTATGATTACTACATTTGAAGAACTTGCGTCGGCCCTGTGTGAGGCCAGCTTAAACGACAAAGAGCCTTCGGGCGAGCTACTAGAACTTTTTCAAGTTTATCAGAGTGCAAGTGGGGAGGCCCTAGAGCTGGGTTACGTGGGGGTGGGCTGTATCTCTCACGCAGAGAGAGTTCTTATCAACTACCAGAAAAATAAGGAACAAAAATACCCGTGACTAATGACCAAAGGGTTCCCCCTAATATAAATTATTAAAGGAGGTCTTTAATGACCCTATCAGTTATTGATGGAGATGTGTTCTTATATATGAGTATGTGGGGTTGTGATACCCTAAAAGAAGCTCAGGATAAGTTTAATCTTATACTAGAAGAAAACCTAGAGAGTACTTTCTCTACTGACTATTGTATGGCCTTTGGAGGACCGAATAACTTTCGGGTAGACCTTCATCCCGGGTATAAGGGACACAGGAAGAAGAATGCTAAGGCTGATTGGTTTGATGACCTAAAGCTTTGGGCATCTGAACTTCCCGGTAGCCACCTATGTGATGGTTTTGAAGCAGATGACTTGGTGCGTATCTGGGCCTTAGAGGCAGATGCAGCAGGAAAAGATCGTGTAGTTATTACTGTTGATAAAGATCTAGACTGCATCCCAGGAAGCCATTGGAATCCTCGTAAGCGAGAGTTATATCAAGTAGAGGAGTCTTATGCAGAGTATTTTTACTGGAAACAAGTGTTGATGGGTGATAGTGTTGACGCGATACCGGGGATACCTAAGTGTGGGCCCGTAAAGGCTGACAAGCTTTTGTACGGGCTTACTGACCACAAAGAACTCAAGGCTGCTGTGTGTAGGGCTTACCATGTCCACTATGGTGAAGATGGTTATGAAGCAATGATCTGGAATGGGCGACTAATCCACATCTGGCGGTTTATGGATGACCACTTTAAAGTAAAGAGGGAATCTTATGACCAAGCCATCAAAGGTTGATTTAGGCCACTGGTCTTGTTGCTTTGAGTTGGACCCCGTTAAAAGCTTCGGCTTTCTTTATTGTATCCAAAACAAACTGACTAACCAATTCTATGTTGGTAAGAAGCAGTGGAGGCATATGGGCAAGAAGTCTTCTAAACACTATGGGAAGGAGATGGCTTGGCGAAATTATACTGGGTCTTCCACACACTTGAATAATGATATTGAAAAGTACGGTAAAGAGAATTTTAAGTTTACCATTATAGACACCTACAACTCCAAGGGGGGTCTTTATTATACCGAGGCCTTTACCCAGATGCTTGTAGAGTGTATGACTACCTATCTAGAAGACGGAAAAACCCCTCGCTGGTACAATAGGCAGATAGCGGCAATCCGTTTTGTAACTAAAGAAACCCCAACCGAGCGTACTCGAAACTTCATAAGGAACGTTAAACGGAGGTACTAATGGGACGTATTGTTGAAAAGAACCAACCTTGTGAGAAATGCAGCAGCAGTGATGCTAAGCAAGTATACGACGATGGCTCTGCCTTCTGCTTTTCTTGCAGAGGCAACTACCCCCCACCTAAAGGATCCACTATGAATACTTCTGATTCAGAAGACTTTGAAGAAGACGACTCTTGGGTCTCTCCACATACGGTTCAAGAAGAATACCCTTGTCGAGGGTTTAAAGAGAGAAACATCTTCAAGCAGGTTGCCGAGCATTATGGTGTACGTGTATCCTATGATCTTGAGGGTGCGATTGACACACACTATTACCCTTACTTTAAAGGCAACGACTTAGCCGGGTATAAAGTCCGCAGGCTCCCAAAGGTTTTCTCAGCTATTGGGAAACTGCGGGGTGGCCTCTTTGGTATGCAGAACTACAATGGCGGTAAGCGGCTCGTCATCACTGAAGGCGAACTCGATGCGATGGCTGTTCAGTCTGCTTGGTTTAAGAAATACAAAACCTTCTACCCGGTGGTGTCTCTTCGTTCTGCATCTAGCACCAGCGACCTGATTGAACTTCGTGAGTGGGTTAGGAACTTCGAAGAAGTCATTCTATGGATGGACAAGGATGATGCAGGAGAAGAAGCGCTAAAAGAATGCGCACGGATTATCGGGTATGATAAAATCAAGGTAGTTAGGACTCCTGAAAAAGACGCCTGCGATCTATGGATAAAAGACCCGGATAAGGTTCTTAAAGCTGTTTATGATGCCACCTCCTATACTCCTGCGGGGATCCTTAACAAAGAGGAGCTATGGAAACAACTTGAGAGTTATAACGAGTTAGAGTCAGTGCCCTACCCACCTTTCATGGATGGGCTTAACGAAAAGTTGAAAGGTATGCGCGGAGGGGAGATCACGCTTTGGACCTCTGGAACTGGCTCGGGCAAGTCTACCCTGCTACGCGAGATTGCTGTTCACCTAATCGAAACAACCAAGGATAAAGTAGGGATTGTCTCTCTAGAAGAAAGCCCAGCGGAGACTGCCCGTAAGATGTCTGGCATGGTTATTAATCGGAATCCTGCTAAAGAAGAGATCCATCTTGAAGACTTACGAGAAGGATATGATAAGCTTTTCGGGGATGATCGTGTGCTTGTCCTTGACCACCAAGGTAGCATCTCTGATGGCTCTATTCTCGATTTTCTAGAGTACATGTGTCTTACTGGGGCTAAGTACATCTTTGTTGACCACATTACAATTTTGGCATCAGAGGGTGCAGAAGGCCTAACTGGTAACGAAGCCGTGGATCTTATAATGAACCAACTACTACGTCTCGTCAAGAAGTACAATGTGTGGATCGGTTTGATTAGCCACCTGAGGAAGACAGATAACAAGGGTAAATCTTTCGAAGAGGGCAAATTACCTTCGCTCGATGATATCCGTGGCTCAGGTTCTATCAAGCAGGTTTCAATGGACGTGATTGCCTTTGCGCGTAACGTCGGGGCGGACGACCCAAAGGAGAGAAACACTATTAACACAAAGGTTCTCAAGTGTCGCTACACAGGCCTAACAGGTCCAAGTGGTAGTTTGGATTATAACTTTGATACAGGAAGGCTCACGAAGGGTTCTGACGAGTTTAATGTAGCTAAATCAGAAGGGTTTACAAGAGTATGAATGAAACAAGTACTAGTATTATGACATGTATTCTAATCAAACAGGCCAGAGGTATTAAAATTAACTCTTTTGACAAAGAGTACTTGTTGGGGCTTCTAGAGGCCTTTGATGAATTAAGCACCAAAGAGCAAGAGTACATGATGTATTTCACAGATATGCTCGAATCACAAATTAAATCAAAAGAAGGAAAACTTAACTAATGAAACTTGACCTAGATCCAAAATTCGAGAAAGCGTGGAACTACGCAAATAACTTCATGTATAACCGTATTAAGAACGCGGGGCACCTAACCGTATTCCTAAAAGACCCTTCAATTCGGGCAGAATGGAGCGATGAAGAGCGAGCCTTTCTGAAGGACTCATGGTACGTTATTACCACGGGCAGTTGCGACCCAGCTAACAAAGAAGAAGAAGAACTCTCTGTAGATGAATCTCGTATTTATCAAGACATCGAAGCCTCTGTGATGGAAGCAGAGATTGAGGGGGATGATACTGAAGTAGACCTAGAAATTATGACTAAGTGGGAGCTTGAAGAATATGCTCGGGAAGTCCACTCGGTAGAGCTAGACCGTCGTCTAAGCCGAGTAAACATGATGAAGCGGCTAAACGAGCTACTTAGCTAATTAAACACACAAACAATGGCGCAGGATGTCGTTACAACCCCCACAAGGTTAGTCCGGGGGGTTATGGTGGCTGACGTAAGCAAGAAAGAGAAATAAAGATGAAACCATACGAACAATTTATTCACTTGAGCAGATACTCTCGGTTCATTAATGAAAAAAACAGGCGTGAAACTTGGTCGGAGACAGTTGACCGTCTTATCACCTTCTGGCGAAAACAAGTTGGTGATAATGTCATCACAGAGGAAGAGCTCCAATCGCTACGCAAGGCGGTATATGAACGTGAAGTAATGCCATCCATGCGAGCCCTTTGGTCGGCAGGTGATGCTTTGGCAAAGAACAATTTCAGAGGGTACAACTGTAGCTTTGTTGCGGTAGACCATATCCGAGTGTTTGATGAGATCCTTTTCATCCTAATGGCAGGCACGGGGGTTGGCTTTTCCGCTGAATCAAAGTACGTTAACAAGCTACCAATTATTAATGATAACTTCAACAACACTGAGAGAACAATCTCCGTCGAAGACTCCGCGGAAGGTTGGGCTAAGGCTCTTCGGAAACTTATCGCAGAACTATATCTCGGCAATATCCACAAATGGGATTACTCTAAAATCCGTCCAGAGGGCGCTCGCCTTAAAACAATGGGGGGTCGTGCAAGTGGCCCACAGCCTCTTGTCGACTTGTTCGAATTTACTACGGTCATGTTTAAGAAAGCAGCTGGTCGTAAACTACGCCCAATCGAAGTACATGACCTAGTATGTAAGATTGCGGAAGTTGTTGTTGTGGGTGGTGTTCGCCGCTCGGCTCTTATTTCTCTGTCTGACCTTGGCGACCCCGAAGTGCGTGATTGCAAGTCTGGTCGCTGGTGGGAAACCGATGCACAACGTGCCTTGGCGAACAACTCCGCTGCTTATGATCAGAAACCTTCTATGGCGGTATTCATGGATGAGTGGATTGCTCTTATGAAGTCCGGCTCTGGCGAGCGCGGTATTGTATCTCGCTATGGTTTGCAGAGGTACGCCCCTGAGCGCCGTGATGGCGAACAAATTATAGGCCTTAATCCTTGCGCGGAGATTGCTCTACGTTCAGCACAACTGTGCAACCTATCAGAAGTTGTGTGCCGTGTAGATGACACAAAGGAAGACCTACTACGTAAGATCCGTCTTGCTACGATTCTTGGCACACTACAAGCCTCTCTTACCAACTTCAAGTATGTTCGTAAGATCTGGCAGAAGAACTGTGAAGAAGAAGCGCTCTTGGGTGTTTCATTAACAGGAATTCAAGACTGTAAGATCCTCAGAAACCCAAAGCCTGAGCTACTGGAGGACATGCGAACCCATGCTATTCAAACCAACGAGGAGTATGCCGAGCGCTTGGGCATCTCACCTGCGGCAGCTATTACTACGGTCAAGCCCTCTGGCACTGTTTCCCAACTTGTGGACTCTGCTTCAGGTATCCATGGCCGCTTTTCACCATATTACATTCGTGCTGTCCGTCAGTCCAGCGTAGACCCCTTGACTACTCTTCTAAAGAGCCAAGGTGTTCCAAACGAGCCAGACGTAATGAACCCCTCCAAAACTACAATTTTCTACTTCCCTATTAAATCCCCGGAGGGGGCAACCCTAGCTAACGAACAGACGGCTCTTGAGCAGCTAGAGAACTGGCTGTTGTTTAAGCAACACTGGGCAGAACACTCTGTGTCAGTAACTATCTATGTTAAAGAAGATGAGTGGGTGGAGGTCGGCGCTTGGTGCTACAAACACTTTGACTTGCTAACTGGTATCTCTTTCCTGCCTTACTCTGATCATAAGTATGAGCAAGCGCCTTACACGCCTTGCACCCAAGAAGAATACGAGGCGGCCGTTAGTTCTATGCCTGATGTTGACTTTTCTAAGCTTGTTGATTATGAGTTTGAAGACAACACTGAAGGTAGCCAGACTCTTGCCTGTCAAGGCGGTGCCTGCGATATCTTGTAACAAACTAGAAGACCTAAGCATGTCTATAAACTGCTCCATATGAATAAGGACATAAAAGATGTTTAAATCAATTTTAACAACTATTCTCCTTGCGGTGCTCGCTTCAGGGGCCGCGGCTGACGTATTCTATGCGAAGGATACAAAATCCCTATCGGTGACGGGTCCGACGACTGCTTACCAAATTCATCAAGCAGCTACAGTTATGCAGAACGAGGAGGTGGTAACTGTAACCCTAGCGGGGCCGGGCGGGGACTTCTACTCAGGGCTTAGGCTTGGGAGGCTGATCCGAGAGGAAGGCGCGGTAGTAGTTATCTCGGAAAACACAATTTGCGTATCTGCTTGCGCTTTCGCTGCATTAGGGGCCGACCGGGTGATAGTCGACGGGGAGCTGTGGTTTCATGCGCCCTATATCCGAATGGCCCCTACCACTTTGTCTATCCTAGAAATCTCTCAAAATATCGGCGCGGGATACATTGACATGGCTTCCTATCTGATCTCTATGGGTGTTCCGACTTCGTTTGCTAGAGATCTTTTGTCAGAAACTACGCCCTCAAAGTTCATTGTTATAGATGCTGGATTGCAAATTAGTAGGATTAGGGCGACAGAAAAACTTTGGGGAAAGGCGGTCTACAATTATCGTTACGAAACAGCCGCAAGCTAAAATGCCCCGCAACAGTAACCTCAAAGGAGGAGAACAATAATGAATACGATAAAATTTTGGAAGTTCTGGTCTATTGAAGTTGTGATGTTCGTTTCGCTTTATGTTGGCCTTGTGCACCTCGGTGCATGGGACTTTATTTTGGCTAACGACTTCACCTACATTTCTTTGATCAACTTGGTGATCCTTGTGCTGTCCTCGCTTATGGTGGGGTACCAAGTCATCAAAAAGGTTAAAAAGGGGACAGAGCTACAATGGTATATGGCGGATACCGTATTATCCCTTGGGATGGTTGGCACTCTGTTCGGGTTTCTTATGGTTCTATATTCTACTTTCCAAGGCATTGACGTAACAGACAGTGATTCTATGAAGAGGGCAATCGAGACACTTGCGACGAGCATGGGTACCGCATTGTTGACTTCCTTAGTTGGACTTATCTCTTCAATTATTATGAAGCTTCAGCTAATAGTATTGGAAACTAGTGATGAGAAAGTATAGTTCAAACTTAGCCTTTGTAGACCTGCTCTTTAATCTTCTGGTCGGCTTTACATCTCTCTTTGTAATTGCCTTCCTGATGATCAACCCCGTATCAAAGGACGGGGAAGTAACGCCTCCTGTAAAAGCTTTCATTGAGATCGAGTGGGACCCGAATAGCTCCACCGATATAGACTTAATGGCGCAGGGGCCCGGCGGCCGTCTCGTGTATTATGCGAACCGGGAGAATGGTTACATTACCTTATCACGGGATGATTTGGGTTCTACTAACGATACCTACGAGCTTAATGGGGAGGAAATTACTGTTCGTCGTAATTACGAGGTTATCAACTTTACAGATTTACCTCCCGGCGAATATACTATCTCGGTTTTCTACTTCTCCGGAAAAGGGGACCCTCACGATATCAACTTTAGTATCCGCACGGTGTCTCCTCATCGAATCATCCACGAAGGTGTTATTCAGGGGCTTACTCCTCGCAGTGAGCGCACCATTATTTCTTTTGTAGTAGACCATACTGGGGTTATTGCTGATGTAAATAGTGATATTCAAATTCCAATCGCAAAAGAAGGGAGGTCTGGGCCATGATTACTTTAAGCATCCTAGTATTAACTTTGTTCATATTGTTCTGTGCACTAACCTACTATTCGACACTTGACAAGTATCTCAAGCTTATTGTGCTACCTGTTTTAATGCTATTTTCTCTCGCGGGGTATGCTCATTATGTTGGGGAGCTTGGTAAACCCTACCCTTATGGTCTGCCTGAGGAGTCCACTTATGTGTTCCATAAGGTGACTCATGAGGGCACTATCCTTGTATGGCTAAGCGAGAAGGAGGCGGCAGACCGCCTGTACGTTATCCCTTACTCCCGAGAGGCGGCAAAAGAGTTACAGGGGGCGCAGGAGAGGGCGGAAGGAGGTAAAGCACAAAGTATTGTAACAACGGAGAGGCCGGGAGGAGACCTAAAAATTGAATCTGAAGACTTTGTTTCACCTGACGAAGAAAACAACTTTACGAAAGGGGATAACTAAATGTGGAGCTTCTTTAAAACCCGCGAGTGGTCTTTGTGGTCTTGGGGAGGTGCGGGGGTAATCCTGTGCTCGCTCTGGTACCAAGTCCAACTTGATGTTAAGATTAACGAGTTCTTTGGTACGTTCTATGACCTTATCCAACAGGCGTTGTCCACCCCCGGGTCTGTGACATCGGCAGAGTATTTTGGTGAGCTATTGGGGTTTGGTAAAATTGCCGCTCTCTACATTATAGTGGCTCTAGCAATCTCTTTCTTCACTAGCCATTGGTTGTTCCGCTGGAGAACATCTATGGTGGAGAACTACCATGCTTTATACTCTAAGGCTCGTAGCATAGAAGGCGCTGCACAGCGTGTACAAGAAGATACTGTCAAGTTCTCTAGAATCATGGAGAGTCTTGGTACATCTTTTGTAGAATCCATCATGGTTCTAATCGCCTTCTTCCCTATTCTCATGGGGCTCTCTTCAGGTATCCAGACGATGTTCTTCGGGGACTGGCCTTATGGTCTAGTTTCCGCGGCGATTATCTGGTCTGCCGGGATCACTATTGTGCTTCTTGTGGTCGGTAAACTTCTCCGGCTGGTTAACGTAGAGTACGATATTCAAGCGAGAGAGGCAGCCTATCGTAAGGTGTTAGTTATCGCTGAAGATGACGAAACAGTACGACCTAAAACACTTAACGAGCTATTTGGGGACGTTCGTAAGATCCACTATGTAAACTACGCAAGGTATGCTTTGTTCAATATCGCCCGGCTTTCTTGCTTACAAGCTAATGTCCTAGTTGGTTATATAGTACTGGCCCCCGCGATAATTGGAGGAGTAATTACACTTGGAACCATGCAGCAAATCCTTAGGGCCTTTGGTCGCGTAGAAGGGTCAATGATGTATATCTTTAAATCATGGTCAACTGTTATTGAGCTAATCTCTGTTTATAAACGTTTAAAAGAATTCCAAATTGCTATTGAAAAAATAGACTAATACCACCCTAATTAACACAAATTAACCCCCCATAAGGACTATAAGTATGTATATTAATCGGTTTGCCAACGCCCGTACTTTCTCTACATTCGAAGAAGAAGAAGAGATTGTGGTAGGCGAGGAAGAAGAAACTGAGGAAGAGTCTGAGGAAGAGTCTGATGTAGAGGAAGAGGAGGGAGAACAGAAGTCGGAAGAAAAGGATATTGATTCATTGCAGACTATGCCCAACCCCGGGGTTATAGCCCGAGAGAGTGGCGTAATCATGTTGTCTGGGGACTTTAACAAAAATAACATCCTCCCTATCATCGGGAGTATCTACGAGTATAACCTTATGCCACAGGAGATGCAACCGGAGCGGCTAACCTTGGTTATTAACAGCCCCGGTGGCCGAGTAGACTACTGTAAGATGCTTTTAGATACTATGTGGATGTCAACAATCCCAGTAGATACTCTTGCTTCTGGAATTGCTATGTCTTGTGGGGTCATTACGCTTATGGCGGGCCAACACCGAATGGCTACTGCTAACTCTGAGATTATGTCTCATCAGTACTCAGGAGGTGTGGGGGGCAAGGAACATGAAATCTTTGGTGCTATGAAATCTCACGGCATGATGAGCAGGTGGATTGAAGACCACTATAAAGAGTGTACAGGTTTGTCTCGCCGTAAGATTCGTAAGAAGCTTCTCTCATCCACAGACTTTTTTATGAGTGCTAAGGAAGCTAAGAAGTATAACATCATCGATGAAGTAGTCCCAACAAAACGTCAACTTGAAAGCACTGGACAGTAACCCATGGAATATAAGATTTTAGAATTAGACACACATGAGCTTGTTCTGCTTGCTTATGACGAAGACTTCCAAGCCTGTGTTGCAGTACATAGTTGCGCACTGGGCCCTGCACTAGGCGGGATCCGCATGAAGGTGTATAAGGACTCGTCCGAAATGGTGGCGGATGCACTTCGCCTCTCGGAGGGTATGTCTTACAAGAATGCCATCTCAGGTTTGACCTTTGGTGGGGGTAAGGTTGCAGTTAGTGCGTCTCATTGGACGAAAGATATCGCAGAAAAACTAGCTACTGTTTTGAACTATGTGAATGAAGAGTTGGAGGTATACTATATTGGTGCCCCTGATATGAATACCGATAACGACTGTATGAAGGACATCCTTGATGCAGGGGGTGGCTACTGCGTCTGGGACCCCTCAGGGGGTGACTGTAGTGTCGCTACGGCTTACGGCGTGTTCAATTCCTTAGTGGCGCTATCCTCTTTCCAAGGTAAATTCGATAAGGACTTTACAGTCAATATTGAAGGGCTCGGAAAGGTAGGTAAGGAACTACTGAAGCTATGTTCGGAGGAAGGTTGGGATGTATGTGTAACTGACTTGGACGAAGAGTTGGCATTCTCCCTTGCAGGTTATTACGGTGCAGCCTATGCTAAGCCAGAGGATCTGAAATATCTAGAAGGGGTCTATAGCCCCTGCGCACTCGGCGGAACCATCGACAAGGACTTTGTTGAATGTTCTAAAGCAAATGCTGTGTGTGGTAGCGCCAATAATCAGCTATCCAATATAGATATCGGTACGCTTCTTGGGCTGTATAATAAGCTATACATCCCAGACTTCGTAGCCAGTGCCGGGGGTGTGATTGCCATCGGCGTGGGTATTGGGGAGGGTCTGGAAAACGGAGTTGGGCTAGACAACCCTACAACTAAAGAGCGGGTAACGTTTATCCGTAAGCAAGCCTCTGCTATGTTGTTAGCTCAAACAACAAAAATGGACACTCGTAACGCACAACTGATCGCTACAAAAGCGGCTAAGGAGATTATTGAAAATGGAAAATAAGAACAAACTAAAAGAAGAAATCGCTTGGGGAGTTGGTGCAGCCATTGGGGTTGTTATTGGTTTTTTCCTCAGGCTAGGTTTCTTATGGGTGGGGCTCTGGGTACTTGGTAGCCTTGGCTGGTTGCCTTTCTAAATATACAAAAGGATAGGGTTATGGAAGACGAGTCAAATATAGTTTCCCTCAACACCTTCAGAGAACTAAATAACTCCGACAAGGCTCTTGACATGTTCTCCCCTACGGATGACATACTAGATGCCCTTGAGGAAAACAACAGCTATGGCGTAGGTGTCGCTATTACCCCAGAGGGTGGGTTAGCGGTAGCTGCATCTTTTCAACTAGACCATGACGACATACTTCAGCTTTTAGAAGCTGCCATATCACTTGTAAAGGAAAATCACTAATGTCTACAGAAAATATTAACGAACTAGATGTCTTGGTAGAAGAACTATTCCAGGACTTCCTCCAGGAGTTTGAGATCGACCCTGAAGCTTCTCTTAATGACGTATTCTTCGATATCTTCTATGCGGGATTCGAAGAAGCCTTGGAGGTCCTAGATGTTGACGAAGAAGAAGAAGAAGAAGACGATAATGACTCGTTTGTTGAGGGAAGCGACGAAGAATAAACCAGTATTCCGCGCTAGGGTGGTTGCAGCAGTGGTCTACAGGGGTAAGATAATTGCTATCGGTAAAAACCAAAACAAGACCCACCCCGAGGCAGCTAAGTACTGTAAACATGAAGACGCCATATTCCTCCATGCGGAGGTGGATGCTATCAACCGGGCCAAGAAAAAGATGCCCTGCCTTAGTAAAACCCAAATATTCGTGTTGAGAATACGGCAAGATGGAACAGTGGGAAATTCCCTCCCTTGTCTCGGTTGTGCTAGCTGCATAGAAGAACACAAAGTAAGCCAAATAAACTACACTAACGAAGAAGGAGAACTTGAATGTATTTAGTATTAGGTAGGCAAAACTGCCCCTACTGTGACAAGGCCAAGGCCAAAATGGAGGAGAGTGGTGAAAACTTTATCTATATCGACATTACATCAGGTGATTGTATCGTAGATGCTGTATGGAAGAACTTCTTAGTAGAAGACGTCAAAGTCAAGACAGTCCCCCAAATATTTAAACTTGTAGAGGGTGGTTATACAGGACTACTCAAGGAGCCTCTTAATGACTAGTAAAGAAGTAAAACGTGGGCGACCTAAAGGCTCAAAAGACCCCAAGAAGATTAAGCTCAAAGTGGCCCCTAAGGACGCTAAACACCTCTATAAACGACAATACGGGGACATCGGTCTCGTAGCAGTCTATGGGGTGGACTCTTACACAACAGAACTCGTAAGGTATCTCTGGAAGGATCTTACCCAAGAGTTCGTTGTATGTGACCCTGTGGACCAGAGAGCTGCCAACCTTACTCGAGAGATAGGCAGCCTACCCTACTCAATGTATCGCTACGAGGCGGTCCACCATGTGGGCTTCTTAGAGTCGGGCATGTTCCCTGTAATTGTATGCTCGAAAGAGTATTACCAAGAACTCCTAGAGAGGGATAACCCCCATGGAGTCGAGATTGTATGTCTGGAGGACATCTAACATGTCATATAACATGTCTGGAGGACATATAACATGTCTGGAGGACATATAACAAATGTTTACTGAAGTGGCCACCCCTATCAACAACCTTAAGGATAGCTTCCTTGTTGAGCTTATCAAAGGGGGTATGGAGGAAGTAATCGTGGAGTACAAGGGCGTAGAATACACAATACCTTGGTGGGAGAACTACCACTACTACCGAGGCAAAGTAGGAGACCTAGAAGTCTTTATCATTTAACATATACACAACTAAGACTACAACTGCAACTACCGCAACAATTACACCCCCCGGTGCTTCTCTTGGATTTCCCTTCGGGGAGGTCTGGGGGGAGTGCTGGGGGGTGGTAATAATATTTTTTTTTTGCTTACTACCCCTTTCTTCAACTACTACAAAGTACCATAAAAACATGTATAACCACAAGGGGAAAAAATACCCGTGACTAATGATATAAGTACTATATCCGGTGTAAGGCATCGTTAACAGCCCCCTATAAGAGACCTGTCAAGGACTATTATAAAATCAGTCTGCTATCATCATAAGCGACTAACCCTACTTTATAACTTAATGTAGGTGGACCCCGAGTGATGTGCCCTTATACTACTTCGAGAAGTAATGTTGTATAAGCCATAGAAGAAACTTCTCCCATACCCAATATTGTATGGCCCTTATCAGGGGTCTTATCAATAGTCCTTGATGTGACTTTAAGGGGGCTCCTTAATAGGGGTAGGGGATATTAAAGTATATCCTTGTTTTGTTCTTTGTTTTATGATAAGTATTAGTACTACTACCATCTAGCAGTGTAAACAAAACTAACAAAACCACTAAAGGATATACTTTAATATGGCTATCACCGAATTTGTACTATACATGGACATCATACCTTATGTACTGGGTACTCTCATCATCATTGTTGGGGCTTCTAAGATTAAGTCTTCAACACCCCTCCATGCTGCAGTAGTTTTTACTACTATCTTCTTTATACTCGCACAGTCTTCTTGGTCCTCCGCTTGGGTGTTGGGGAACGCTTGGGGTCGTGATTGGGCCAATGTGGTGTGGTTTATTTTTAACACTAGCACAATGGTTATCTTCGCATGCATACTACTCAACAAAAAGTAAAATGTTTCCTTCAGGAAATATCAGGGAATGTTCCTTCAGATAAGCACCAGTATACAGCCCTGAAGCAAGAACACACAGGGCGTAGTCTAGAGGTTGCTTCAGGTATTGGCCTGTGGTTAGTTGCCTATACCTTAGCCACAAGCTCTGCCTTTGCAGATATTGAAGTGTTCTTCATCCTACCAATCTTCTGGGCTTGGATGGCAGGCACTATAGGTACTTGTCAGCTGCTTTACTCTAGGTTACTCCAGAGACTACTCTTTACAGCTATTGCCTCTGCATTCTGGTTGGTTATCGCAATTTATAGCTTCACTACTACTGGAGTCTGGAACCTAGCAACTGCTGCTTCAATGCCCTTTGTACTAGTTAACTTTTATGTTTATGGGTTTGTATGGCACCAATGGTCCGAACAAAGGGAAAAGAAAGATGAACTTAAACCTCTGGCTTGACTTACTCCCAGTAGGATTGGGGTTGTTTGTTATAGTGGTTGCTGCAGGAATTTTAGGGCTGTTTCGCTCTATGGCTCTTAGTAAGCAATCCTATACAGACACCGTGGAATCGCTGCAGAGGCAAGTTGACATACTAATGCAGGAAAATGCTATACTGAAATCTCACATTGTGATGTTGGACTTACGGTTGGAGCAGCTCCTCAGAGACAAAAACTAACAAGCAACCTTTTGATTATACTAGAAAATACTTTTTAATGTTTTCAATAGGTTAAACACTAAACCTTTAAAATAAGGCTTTCTGTGTTAAATTTTTTTCAACTGAAAGACAAATAAAAGTCTTTCCACACCCATGAAAGGAGACTTATGATGGATGAGAATACAAAACCACGGGGTCGCCCCCGTAATGACGGTAAGCCTGCAGGATCTGTTGAGCCAAAAGAGAAGATGCCAAACGGAGGTGCTAGGCAGGGTGCGGGAAGGCCACTTGGTAGTAAAAACATCTACTCAAATGAATCTGTAAAGAAGCTTGAGGAATTGGGGTTTAACCCCCTTGAGATTATGGTTGAGAAGTATTATCAGATTGAGGAGATGATTAGTGATGGAACTATCAGAACAGGTTCCGGCGCACACGCACAACTCCTGGCAACACAACAGAAACTTATCAATGACCTTATGCAGTATGGTTACCGTCGTGTACCAGAGAAGCAGGAAGTGTCTATTGAGAATAAGAAGCCTATTGCTATTAAGCTTACTATGAAGGATAAATCTGATGACAAAAAAGACGGATAGCCGTTTAAAGAAGGTTGGTGTGGCTAGCTATAACAAGCCCAAGCGTACACCCAACCACCCTACTAAGTCACACGTTGTTGTAGCTAAAGTAGGAGATAAGATTAAGACTATCCGTTTTGGCGCTCAAGGTGTTAAGGGTAGTCCCAAGAAAAACAATGAGAGCGAGGCTTCAAGGAAGCGCCGTCTGAGTTTCAAAGCTCGCCATGCTAAGAACATTGCCAAAGGAAAGCTCAGTGCAGCTTACTGGGCTAACAAGGTAAAATGGTAGTATGAAAGCTACACTCATTTAAAAGGAATATACAAATGGGTTAGAGACGATGGCGAATATTATATCGGCAAGTGTGGATGTGGTAGGTATCGCTATAAAGGAAGTGGGAAGGTTTTTAAGACTAAGTTTAATGCTGCCCCAGAGCGGTGGACACGGATTATCATTGCCAAAGATTTAACAGATTGGGAATGTGGTGTTCTTGAAGCTAAGCTTGTGACAGAAGAGACCTTAAAAGACCCTAAGTGCCTAAACCTCAAGCCCGGGGGTTCTGGTGGTTTCTATTTTGAATCCCACGAAGCCATGATGGCACACCAGAAGAAGGCAGGGGCTGCTGCCACAGGGAAACCAAAGCTCTCTATGAGAAAGCCCATTATCACCCCTGATGGGGAGTTCCAAACATCACGAGAATGCGCTGCTTATTATAATATGGATAAGTCAGGTGTTCTTTATAGAGTTAAACATAAAAATAAGTATTTAGATTGGAGTTTTAAGAATGTCAGAGATTGTCCTACATGAAGGTCAATCCGAAATCATCAACGATTTGTTTATTGAGAATGCGACTCGCTACGCTGTAGTGAACGCTTCTCGCGGTCGATGACCCCCTTGGTTTTACTGAGGGGGATATTTTGGATTTGGAAAAAGCTACCTTGCAGCCTGTGCAGCGGTTATAGCAGTACAAGAGCTTATGGAACTTGACGAAGATGTCCCTAACAAGAACGTGGCAATCATCGCACCAACGTATCAACAAGCGATAGATATCTATTATCCTTTGCTTGCTTATCAGCTAGGTATGGAAGAACACACTATTAAGTCTAGCCGTGTAGCAGGAACCTTTTGGTTTCCTAAGAACGTACAGCTAAAGATTTGGTCCTATGAAGCCTCTGAACGTATGCGTGGTAGTGGTCAGTATTTTGTAGTGGCTGACGAAGTATGTTCATGGAAAGGTGCTGGCTCTAGCCTCAAGGAATCTTGGGAGTCAGTCATACAGCCCTGTATATCGACCCGTTGGTCAGAAAAGAATGCTAAACGCTACGGGGCTAAGCCGGGCAGAGCTTTAATTATCTCCACCCCTATGGGCTATAACTACTTCTATGAGATGTACAACAGACAAGACGCTGATGACCAATGGAAGAGCTATACCTATACCTATCAGGACTCTCCTTACTTGGATGAGACCGAGATTGAACAAGTTAAACTAACACTAGACCCTCTGAAGTTTGCCAGAGAGTATACAGCTAGCTTTGAGGACTCTGGTAATAGCGTTTTCTACTGCTTTAAGCGAGATGAACACATCGACAAGAGCCTTCCTTTGTTTGAGGACAAGGAAGATGTCCATGTAGCGATTGACTTCAACGTCGGTGGGGTAGCTTCCCTAGCCGACTTTAAACTCTGTGAATTCAGTGAAACCCTAAGTGCTTTAAATAAGCATAAGGCAACCCTGAGCGAAGCCTCTAATAAGAGGAACGTGCAACGACTATCCCCATGGGAGTACACTCAAGTGAGTGGAAGCGCAGAGATATACTTAATCGTATATAAGATATAGTCTGGTCTATGCAGAAATGTATAGCAGCGAAAGCGGGTGAAGCCTAACGAACTTCACTGAACATTAACGATAATGGCTTCGGTTGTCTTCGCTCTAAGAGGTAACCAGATACACATACTAGATGAGATGAGCGGTCACCCCGACACAGAGACCCTCGCTCGTACTCTAGCAGAAAAGTACCGAGGACACCGCATCATTGCCTACCCTGACCCTAGCGGTCGCTCTCGTAAGAGTTCCGCAGCGGTGGGACGCACTGACTTTAGTATTCTAGAATCCAATAAGATTATAACGAGGGCACACAACAAGGCCCCTCCCATCATCGACTCCGTAGCTGCTGTGAACAAGAAGTTCAAGAATGCTAACGGGGACATCGACATCTATGTCCATCCTAAGTGTGTTAACACTATTAAGTCCTTGGAACGAACCGCTTGGGTCGAGACTAATCCTGATAGTGCTACCATTTGTAAAAAGGAAGGGGTAGAACACTGGAGTGACGCTCTTCGTTATGCTGTAGAGTATCTTTTCCCAATCAGAGCGGGAACCAAAGTTGTGAAACAGGGTTTCGGTTTTTAAAAACTACAATAAAGGATTATTGATATGTCTACCAAACAACGACTACGTGGCCTGAAGATGAAGGCAACTTCACGGATTAAGCGGGCTGCTGCAGGTGCTTACAAAATGACTTCCGCTCGTAAGGCCGCGCTAATGAAAGCCGTTAAGGCCTCTGCCGCTAAGCGTAAGAGCAAAGCCAAGGCTGGCGTGAAATCCGCTGTTGCTAAGGTAGGTGGTAACACCAAGATGCTCCGGGCTAAGATTAAGACTAAGCGCGGTGTGGCTAAGGCTCGGGCTAAAGTTAAAGGCGCAGTCTCTAAGGCTAAGTCTACAGCAAGTAAAACAGCCTCTGGGGCTAAGTCTGTAGCAAGTAAGGTGAAGAACTACAACTCTTCAACTTCTAAACTACGCCGTTCAACTGCTAAGAAGAAAAAAGCTAGTAAGACAGCCGCCGCTAAGGGGGTTAAACAAACTAAGCTTATGGCCAAGGTTGGAGGTAGCATTCAAGGGGCAGGAGGCGTGTCTGACTTCTAAACGAAACGTGGTCAGTTCTCCCAGTATGCGTCTAAGGCGCAGAAAGCTAAACGCAAGAATCGTGACCCACGTAAGAAAAAGTAATATATCTAAAGAACAGTCTCACTATACTACAACTTAGTGGGGCTGTTCCCCCTAACCATCTCAGTAAAACTCAGAGGTCTTTATGGCTAACAAAGTAACAAAATTAACAGACCCTACTGGTGTTTACTCAGGGGGTTACACATCTACTACCTATAAGTGTAGTACTGCTAATAACTCAAACAACAACTCTCAACGTGGTGTCATTCAAGTAGAAGTAGTATCCGGTGAGGTGGCTCTTCAAGTAAGGCTCACAACAGACGCTCCGTGGTTTACTGCTAAGGTCTATACCAGTAGTATCGTCGAGGAGATGGTCCTCACAGGGGAAGTCCGAGTAATCGCCACAAATAAAGCTCATGTATGGATTGCAGAATTGTTGTAATCGCTAAAACAAAGGAACAAAATCATGACTATGATTACGGATGGAACAGGTACTGGGGTTAAGGCCCGGGTATCTACTGACAACAGGCTATTAACAACAACAGTCTCCCAAACTAGCTTTGAGTACAACACACCACTAGGAAACTCTTTTAACCTGAACACTGAGGATATTATTATCCCAGCAGGTTTCACAGGCGACCAAGCTTTATTCTATGTGAAGAATAACGAATCCAGCCCTCTTCAAGTTGTAGGTTGGTACATTGGTATCCGTGATGCAGACCGTACAGGCGCTACCTCAGATACAAACCTGTTTAAGTTGATTTCTAATCCAACTGGGGGTACTCTTCTCTCAGACGAAGAGCCTGCTAAAATCGCTAACCGTGACTTGGGTTCTCCTCGTGTGTTTGACTTGACGACATACAGGGCAACAGGTGGTCAGAAGACTATTACAGGTGGTGATGAAATCCCACTACTATACCAATACCATACGGCGGGGCGTACTTTCGGTACGGTTACTTTCAGTGTTCCTCGTGGTTCTTCCTTGGGTATCACCGTGAATACTTATGGCGCGGGGTTCAGTATTTATACTGGGTTTACTGGGTACCTAGCATAATGGCTAAAGACCAAGTTTACTCTAACATCATCCCGTTGAGTTCTGAGACAACCTCTTCAGAGTCCACACTACAGTCAGTTAATGACTATGGCAGGACTATGCAGCTGGCCCTTCTTGTCGATATTCTTCGAGAGCTTAAGATTATGAACTTACACCTTTCTAACGTCACTGGCCAAGATATTAAGCGCCATGATGTTGACCTCGAACTAGGAGAACAATAATGATTATCGAATCAGGCATTGGTAATGGTAAGATGGCAGCAGTAGATAGTGATAACCGCCTACTCACTGCTTCTTTTAACATTCCCTTCCAACACCTCGTTGCCAAGGACTATGCAAAAACATTCCAAATCTGGGGTGAAGCCAACTTGGCATCAGGTACTGTGACTCCTCTTCACCTTAAGAACTCTGGTGCAGATACTGTTATGGTAATTACTTACATTCGCTGGCAGGTTATCGATGAGGCTAGCGGCACAGCTCTACCTAACGCTGCTAACTACATGGAGTTTGGCTATGGTGCTCAGTATGTTTCTGGTGGTACAGTTGTAGCCCCTGTTAACATGACCGCTAGTTCTTCTGTTATTTCTAGTGCTCAAGCTTTCCAAGGTACACCAACCCTGTCAGGTTCTCCTTTGGTATTTGACCGTCATTACCCCAAGTCTGAGGGTGATATATATAGCTACAACAAAGAGGGTGCAGCCTTGCTACTCCCCGGCTCTACATTCACAGCTCAGTACACCGGTGACCATACTGCTGGGAAAGTATACTGTCGTATGAGCTATGCAGAGGTAGCTATCGACGGTTATAGTGGGTAATACCCATGCCAGTAAAAACCAAGATTATTGGCGGTGAAAGTGGTTTAACAGAGGCTCACGTCCATGTTAGTAAAGAGCCTTACCACAACCTCCACCCCGGGCTAGTGGCCTACACACATAACCTAGAGAAGCGTAACTTCGATACTCGCTTCTTTACTAATGATACCTATGGCGCTGACCAGAATGTCACTGCAACCACGCCAGTATCTTCTACAGTTGTACACAATGGTGGCGATACTGTAGCTTTCTCTGCTGCTAACCTTGTTGGTAATAACTTTGTATTTAACTCTACGACCGTATTCCGTACAGGCGCTGCCAGTATTGATGCTACTGGTACACGCAATGGGGATATCGCAAGCTTCACTAACGGATCACAGTCTATCTCTGGCTATGATTCTCTTGATGGGTATATCTACATTACCTCTTGGCCAGCTAACGGTAACAAGGACTTTACCTTCCAGCTTTACTCGGGGGGAACACCCATTGGGGTGGCTCTTAACTTGAGTATTTATGTAGATGAGAACAGCCAAGATACATGGCAGCTATTCTCGATCCCTATGACAGACTTCTTGTCAGCAACTCCTACCTTCGATGAGATTCGTATTACCACAGTAGATGCGGGTCAGGGCAATGCCCCAAGCCTATACTTTGATGATATCGAACTAGTTGCGGCGGGTCAGTCCCGTAATACTGTCTACAGTGTATGTCCTGCCCCCGGGGAGGTCATGGAAGTACGAAAGATTAAATGGATTGCTGCTGTTACTAAGCTGAAGGTTGAGTATGATGAGTTCTTCGGTATTCCACAGCTAACTAACGGTTATACTCTATCCTTTAAGTCCCGTGGCTTGGCGACCTCTCAGTTCTTCGCTAGAGACTTCTACGACATGCTTCAATTCCCGAATATCCATTTGGAGACTTGGGAAGGTCAAACAGAAACAATCTATCAACTTACTCTAGACATTCCTGAGGAACAGTCTGTTTTAGTTGGTCAACTAGATCAATGCATGGAACTAACTGTCCGTGATGATCTTTCTAGTCTTATCCGCTTCAGAGCCTCCGTTCAAGGCGCTCTAATTAGTCAGTGGTGAAAGCTTAAACTATATAAATAAAGGAATAACACAATGGGAATTTTATCACGGGTAGCCAAGGCGCTCTAATTAGTCAGTGGTAATATAAGTTGGCCCCAATGAGGGCCACTAAAACAAACAACAACCCCATAACGCCCAACTGAGGTTCGGCAGGAGGAATTGCTAATGGCACGTTCTAATATCACTTCACGGTCTAAGGACCTTATAACAGACGACGGCTCTGTACTAGTTTCTGTTGTTCAAGGCGAACAAACACGGATTAATGTAACTCTAGGATGGTTGACCAACCTTACAGGCTACACCCTAACAGCGAAGGTTGTTGAAGGGGAGAATAGCCAAGGTACAGGGGCCTTACCATCAGACCCTTTGACGGGTGGCTCTGTGCAGACGCTCACCATCCTCGACAGTATCGTCACAGATAACATCTTTGAGATTGTTATCCCAGAAACACTTATTGATACTTGGGTGACAACTCCTGAGCCTGACCAGCCTATCTATGGTTATTTGGGGCTTGAGGTTGCTGACACGGGAGTGGGAGTCGAGAAGATGATTTGGAAACCCCTTCGTGGGCTTGTCGAAGTACGCTATAGCCCAACGGAGGCGGTGTAACTATGTCCTATTCAGTAATTGTTGAAGGTAATAACCTTTTAGTCAACACAACCACAAACGATATCAGCCTATCTCTCTCCCGAACAGGTGGCCAAGGTTCCAGAGGGGATAGCGTCTCAAACGTATACATCGATGGGAATAACGATTTTATTGTAGAGATCTCTAACTCTGCTAATGTAGTTGTATCCACTATAAACCTTGGCGGTTCTAACGAGATATCTCTTCTCTACGATTTCCAAGGCAAGTACGTTGGCGTCTCCGCAAGCGAGCCTACTTTAGACGGTCAAGGCAACCCTTTGCTGTCCGGGGCACTCTATTTCAACACTACCACTGACCAAATTGGAGTGTATGATGGTGTTGTTTGGGGATATCCTGCACTCGATGCCTCAAACAGCGCCTCTGCTGCGTCTACTTCAGAGACTAATGCAGCTACTTCCGCAGCGAATGCGCTAACCTCTGAGAACGCGGCTGCGGGCAGTGCTTCCTCAGCTAGCACTAGTGAAGTTAATGCTTCTACAAGTGCTTCCGCTGCTTCCAGCAGTGCCTCTGCGGCGTCTACCTCTGCGGGCCAAGCATCTACTAGCGAGACTAACGCAGCCATCTCTGCCACAAATGCAGGGGCTAGCGCAACAGCGGCCTCCGCTAGTGAAGTGTCAGCCGCCACTTCCGAATCCAATGCGAGTGGCTTTGCTACTAGTGCATCTAACAGCGCCTCTGCGGCGTCTATCTCAGAGACTAACGCAGCTAACAGTGCCTCTGGCGCAGCTACCTCAGAGACCAATGCTGCTACAAGTGCTGCTGCTTCTCTGACTTCCGCTAACAATGCTGCTACATCTGAGACTAATGCTGCTGCCTCCTACGACGCATTTGATGATCGGTATCTCGGAAGTAAGGCCTCTGATCCTACGCTAGATAATGACGGTGATGCAATTCTCACTGGTGCTTTGTACTGGAATACTACAAGTAGTGCTTTGAAGATATATGATGGGGCGGCTTGGAATGTCGCTGCTTTTGATGCTTCTGGGGCGCTTGTCGCAGCTAATAACCTTTCAGACCTAGACAACGCAGCCACAGCTAGAACAAACTTAGGTCTTGGTACCGCTGCTACCACAGATTCAACTGACTATGCCACAGCCGCA